>FLOH01000053.1_pt1 | contig 367516 bp, 291 predicted proteins | sample 756751 | NCBI WGS metagenome assembly FLOH01 (sample SAMEA4026879, study PRJEB14308) | marine metagenome | biome: coastal water; material: water | depth 74 m
CTGTATATAAGAGATTGTGATTCTTTAATAAGTTTGGATGGGCTTGAAGGATTATCATCTGTAAATAATTTTGTAATAAGAAATAATCCTCAATTATTCGAATTAGGTGGTCTAAATAATTTAGATTCTATAGTAGGGTTTGCGACCATATCAGAAAATAATTCTCTTGAAAGTTTTTATGGGTTAAATAACATATCATTTATTTCTGGAAGATTGGAAATATCAACAAATTCTAGTTTAAAAAATGTTAACGGTTTGGATAAACTGGAATTAATTGAAGGAGATTTAGTTGTGGAATTAAATGAATCCCTTACGAATTTATCAGGTGTAAACAATCTTAAAGGCGTAAACGGTAATTTAGTTATTAAATCGAATGATAAACTTGAAAATCTTTCAGGATTCAATAATATTAGCTTTGTCAATGGTTATATTAGCATTAACTACAATGATTCTTTATTTTCTATTATAGATCTTGAAAACATTAATCCTCAGACGATTTCAAATTTATACATAAGTATGAATTCAAATCTTGTTCATGTGAAGCAAAAACTGTATGTGATTATTTGGCTAATCCTGTTGGATTCATTACCATCACTCAAAACGCCACCGGTTGCAATACCAAACAGGAAGTTATTGATGCATGTCTCGTGACAATTCCAAAAACTACTGAAAATCCAGATTTTACAATCTACCCCAATCCAACATCAAATCAAATTAATATAGATTCTCAATTTGAAGTTCAAAACATTACCATTTTCAACCAGCTGGGGCAAAAAGTTCTTTCAGAAAATAATCCTGATAAGCTACATGATATTTCAATACTTAAAAAAGGTATTTACGTTGTGAAGTTGAGAAGTAATGGTTTAATCATTACGCAAAAACTAATTATCAAATAAGATTCAAAAACTAACAAAACTTTTTCTAACTTTGGAATATCCTAATTCCTACAATTATGAAAACCCTAAAAACCATTTTCCTTCTATTACTTATTATAAATCTGAATAATATTTCTGCACAAAGCTTTGGCAAAAAACATACAATAACATCCGGCGACATTATTGCTCCCATAATTGTTCATTCCTGTGATATCGACAATGATTCAGACCCGGATGTTCTTGTTACGGAACATAGCCTCGGGCAAATAATGCTATATATTAATAACAATGGTGAATTCGATTATCCACTGATTATAGCAAGTACAGAAGATCCTTTTGATCTGAAAACAAGTGATTTTGATGTGGATGGAGATCAGGATATACTGTTTACAGCATATGGTAATGTATCACAGATTTTGTATATTGAAAACCTTGGGAATCTTAACTTTTCTGCTCCTAACATTATTACCACACAAATCAAAAACCCATTTTGGCTCGAAATAGGTGATATAAATAATGACAACTTTGATGATATACTTGTTTCAGGATCAGAAGAAATAAAATTTGCAAGGTTATTAAATAATCGCAATGGTACATTTTCATCTCCGGAGATAATCCATAATAACAATCCTGTTTCAGATATTATTTGTTCCGATATGGATAATGATGGTGATATTGATATTGTTTGTGGACAATCAAATCCAGCCATGTGTTACTGGCTAGAAAATACTAATGGTAATTTTAACTCTGAACATCTGATATTTGTTGACTCATCTGCTTCTCCGTATACAAGACCTAGTATTGGTATAATTGATTGTAATATGGATAATAACCCTGACATATTATTCAACATTCGTTTCGACAGTTTGTTGCTTATAAAAAACACAGGAATGGGGCAATTTAAGGACCCAATTGGTATAGCAGCCGATCAATACGAATACTATGCCTTTAGCTCCATGGATTACGATCTTGACAATGACCCTGATATAATTTGCCTGACATCATCAGCTTATCCCAGAATATTGATCCTTGAAAATATTAACGGCATAGATTTCAATCTTGATATATCACTTATTTACAGACCACAACAGGATTTTTTCACAATAGATGATATAAATGGTGACGGTTTAAATGATATTATTTCTTTTTCAAATATGCAAAGATTCGTTGGTTGGTATGAGAATTCAATAACTGCGCCGTTTGAAAATCTTCATTACATATCATCAAAAGCACCAATGATATCAAAATTACAATCAGGTGATTTCAATAATGATGACTATCAAGATATTATTATTAAACAGGATGCCTCTTTCTACGAAGAAGATTTTCCGCCTGTATTATTTATGAATAATGGTTTGGGAGTGGATACAGAACCATTATATCCCGACTTCGACAACGGTTCACTGATTGATATCATTGCCTGTGATCTAAACAACGACAACTACTGTGATATACTGTCACTAAATAAGAGACCCGAGAACGAAAACAATCTGTTAAATATCTTTATTAATGACCACAATCTTAATTTCAGTAAAATCGAATGCCCCGATTTAGGTATTAATCCTGGCTCCATCCAATGGATTCAGAATACAACAGGAAAAGATGATTTCCTACTAAGTATTAACGATAATACTCTCTATAAACTTGAGTACAATCCTGAACTTTTATTTACTCTTACTGATTCAATGGTTTACAATTTTAGTTACAATAATTTTCTGTTTGTTGACATTGATCTGGATGGCAGCCTGGATTTCATTGCTCATGACAGATATGAAAACCAATTGGAAATATACTATGGAGATGACTCATTCCCCAGTGGAGAACCAGATACTATTCATTGTGATTTCAACTATTTGTATTCTATCAATATTGCCAATATTAATAATGATATTTATCCTGATATCATTTTTTCAGATTTCGATAAGATAGGCTGGATTGAAAATATTGACGGCCATGATTTTAATATTCATGAATTTGAGGATGAAAGGGATTTCGAAAAAGTAGTTGCCATAGATATAAACAATGACAATTATGATGAGATTGTTGGTTTTAAACTTCCAGATGTAATACTATTCAAGGATATACAAAATAATCAGTATAATTCGGAACTAGTTGACAGTACATATGCTACAAAAGGATTTACTATGGATATTGATAATGACGGCGATTCTGACCTTGTATCTTATAATACAACATGGGGAAGCAAAAGTCAATGGTATGAAAACTATTTTATTAGTTCCGCAATCGACGAAGAAAATGAAACCATATTATATGTATTCCCAAACCCAACATCCAATTATCTGAATATTACTACAGAACAAAAAATCAAATCTCTCACAATATTTAATCAACTTGGGCAAAAAGTACTACATTTGAATAATCCAGAAAAAACCATTGAACTATCTAATCTGGAGAATGGAGTATACATTATCAGTTTTTATACCGGAACAGAAACAATCAATCAGAAACTGATAATAAAATAGAGTACCACAATAGATAAACCAAAGAACTTTCTTTAATCATTTTCCATCTTTCAACTATAATTGTATTTTTGTTATTTAGGATATCAGATTCTTCATTGCATTCAGAATGACAATCCTTCCAAAAAGCATTTTATAGTTACCGTAATGGATAAACTAAAGGTTAAACAAGAAGTACAAAGAATAGTAGATCAACTGATTTCAATAAGAAGATATCTGCACGCTAATCCTGAATTAAGTTTTAAGGAAGAGAAAACTGCTAAGTATATTTCAGAGCTACTAAAGGGTTGGGGGATCGCACACCAAACTAACATTGGGGGATATGGAATTGTTGGTTTAATTGAAGGAAATAACCCTGCCTCAAAAGTAATTGCATTACGTGCTGATATGGATGCCCTTCCAATAAATGAAGAAAATAAATTAGAGTATTGTTCAACAGTCAACGGTGTGATGCATGCATGTGGCCATGATGTACATATGACATGTTTGCTTGGAACCATAAAGATTCTATCGGAAAATCCTGATTGGTTTAAAGGGACAATAAAATTTATTTTCCAACCTGCAGAAGAATCTCTTCCCGGAGGAGCAATTAAAATGATTGAAGAAGGAGTACTTGAAAATCCTGCACCTGAGTTAATCATTGGCCAACATGTTTTTCCTGAACTTGAAGTAGGACAGGTGGGTGTTAGATCAGGGGTTTACATGGCCTCATCTGATGAAGTTATTCTTACAATTAATGGGAGAGGAGGCCATGCTGCTATTCCCTCAAGCTTCGACGATACTATTTTGTCGGCTTCAGAAATCATTGTAAAAGTCAAAAAAGCAGTTTCAGAACAATCACCTGATGGTTTTCCTACAGTGCTTTCATTTGGAAAGATTATAGCTGATGGAGCGTTTAATGTAATTCCGTCGGAAGTAAAAATAATTGGCACTTTCAGAACTTTTGACAAAGATTGGAGAAAAAAAGTGCATAGCTTAATTAAAGATATTTCCAGTAAAACTGCTGCCAAGCACAATACAACTTGTAATGTATTCATTAACAGTGGTTACCCGGTACTGGAAAATGATAATAAACTGACTGAAAAATTTAAGATTTCTGCTGCTGAGTTTCTGGGAGAGGAAAATGTATTTGATCTCGACGTCAGGACTACAGTTGAAGATTTTGCACGTTATACTCAATTAATACCAGGCTGTTTTTACCGTCTGGGAATTGCAAATAAAGATAAGGGGCTTACTTCAAACCTCCATTCACCAACCTTTAATGTAGATGAAAGGAGTATCGAAATAGGAACAGGGTTGATGATTTGGAATGCTTTGGAAATTTTGAACGATAAATCTTGAAATTAATTACTAATCAACCAGTTATCCCTGCCTTTGCCGGCAGGCAGGCAATGACTAATTGTCCTCTAATAAACCATTCACTATTCACAACTCACTAACATGATAGTAAACGATAAACTATATCAAACCGTTTGGATTGAAGGAACTTCGGTTTTTATGATCCAACAAAATTTACTTCCATTCAAGTTCGAAATTCACGAATGCAAAACTTATTGGGATACATGCATGGCAATTACCGATATGACAATTCGAGGTGCAGGAGCTATTGGGGCAGCGGCAGGTTATGCAATGGCACAGGCATTTCTTCAATTTAGAGATGACCCAGAAAATGCCGTAAGAGTTCGTGAAGCACGTCAGGATATTGAAAATACCCGACCAACTGCCCGCAACTTATTTTATGCTGTTGAAAAAGTGTATCACGCCGGATTAATCTCGCCCGAAAGCGCAATGGTTGAAGCTCAAAAAGTAGCTCTTAAGGATTCTACGGATTCCAAAAGGATAGGAGAACTTGGAAGCGATCTTTTCAAAAAGAAAGCCAATATATTAACCCACTGTAACGCAGGTTGGTTAGCATTTGTTGATTATGGAACAGCACTAGCCCCCATTTATCTGGCTGCCAAACAAGGTAAAGAGGTATTTGTTTATGTTGATGAAACCCGTCCCCGTAATCAGGGGGGAAAACTAACTGCATGGGAACTATTCAACAATGGTATTCCACATGTTATTATTCCTGATAATGCGGCGGCTACGCTTATGTCGCAGGGAAAAATTGATTTGGTTATAGTTGGTGCCGATAGGATAGCAGCAAATGGCGATGTGGCTAACAAAATTGGAACATTAGGGCGAGCTATACTTGCAAAAGAATTTAATATTCCATTTTATGTAGCTGCACCAACATCAACAATTGATATTGATTGTGCAACAGGTAAAGAAATTCCCATCGAAGAGCGAAGTCAGGAAGAAGTATTATACCAATCAGGGATAGATAAAAATGGAAATCCTGTACAAGTATTGGTTTGTTCACCGGGATCTAAGGCATTAAATCTGGCATTTGATGTTACTCCGGCAAAATATATAAACGGTATTATTACTGAAAAAGGGATTGTAAAAGCTCATCACCAATCCATTAAGAAGCTAATGGAAGAATTATAGCTTGAACACTTCTGCTAAGTCTAATCAATTAAATATCAAATGACAAGCACCAAATCACAAATAAGAACCAATACTTAAAACTACAATGAAAAAATATTCTTACGATTACCCACGACCCTCAGTAACTGTTGATATAATAATACTAAGAGATGTTTGTGCTAATCCTGAAATATTATTGATTCAAAGGCTTAATCCACCTTTTATGGATGATTGGGCTCTACCCGGAGGTTTTGTTGATATGGATGAAACACTTGAACAAGCAGCAGATAGGGAATTAGCTGAAGAGACCGGACTTGTTGACATACTTCTTACACAATTCAAAACCTATGGTGATGTTGACCGAGACCCACGTGGCCGAACAATATCTGTAGTATTTATTGGAATTGCAAAAGCTAAAACTAAAACCAAGGCTGGTGACGACGCAAAAAATGTACAATGGTTCAGTATTAAAAACCTTCCTCCGCTTGCATTCGATCATAAGCAAATCATTGATGAGGCTATTATTCAATCAAACCTGTTAATCATTCGTAATAGTATTCAAGCTCTTTGAGTGATTATTATATTCTCAATAAATTATTATATTTATAGTCTCTTAATCAATGTGCAATGGATTATAAAGATTACTATACAATTCTTGGGGTTAATAAAAAAGCAACAAAAGACGAGATAAAAAAAGCATATCGCAGCCTTGCTAAAAAATACCATCCCGATAAAACCAATGGAGACAAAGCCCTTGAAGAGAAATTTAAAGAAATTTCGGAAGCGTATGAGGTATTGAGTCATGATGAAAATAGGAAAAAATATGACGACTTGGGTGCTAATTGGAAAAACCAGCAACAACAGGGAGGTGGGACAGGAGGTTTTGACTATTCGCAATATTATGCCAATACAGGCGGCCAAGGCAGACATCAAACATATGAGGGTGATCCTGAAATGTTCTCTGATTTCTTTAATAATATTTTTGGTGGCGGATATTCAGGGACTTCCGGAAGACCAAAACCTTCCAGAAAAGGACAAAACTATTCTGCTGAAATGGAAATGACTCTGGAAGAGGCATATCATGGAGGAATTAGGATCATAAATATAAATGGTAAAAAGCTAAGAATCACTACTAAACCAGGAACCAGAGATAAGCAAAAAATAAAACTTGCAGGCAAAGGAAGTCCCGGAATTAATGGGGGGAGTTTCGGCGATTTAATTATTACAATTCATATTATTCCAAATCCTAATTTTAAGCGAAAAGGAAATAATTTGTATTCAGACCTTCCGGTAGATATGTATACTGCTGTACTAGGTGGTAAAATTGAGGTTCCCACATTAAACGGAAACGTAAACATGACCATCCCAAAAGGCACTCAGGGAGGAAAATCACTCCGATTAAAAGGAAAAGGAATGCCAGTTTATGGTAGTAAAACAGATTATGGAGATTTATATGTGAAAACTAACATTATAATCCCGACTAACCTAACCGAAAAACAAGAAGAATTATTTAGTGAACTGAAAAAAATGGAATCATGGACGCTTTAATTAGAATAGAACATTCACAAAAAAATGAACCTCTGGTTGATTTTTTAAATGCAATTGTTGATGCCCAATTAATACACTATGCCTCCGACTTATATCCTGAGTTGGAAATGCCTGATGAAGAATCATTTAACCAATCTCTCAATAGAGCACAACAAGTTTGTTCAACATTAAATCTGCCTGTTCATGAACACTTTAAAAGGATATATCGCACATCAAAAAACCATGTTTATTGTGATTATAAACTTTCACATACAGCCTATATTCTTGTAAGCATTAATGGTGATGTGTCAAGAAAGAAGGTGGCTCAAATTCAAATGGAGCTTGTGCAATCATTAATTGTAAAACACTAAACTTTTAAAACAACGGATTCATGAAAAAGATTGCCGTCGAAGTAAAATGGGCATTCATATTTATAATTATGATGTTACTATGGATGCTGATTGAACGACTAGTTGGTCTGCATAGTACACATATCGACCAACATTATATTTATACCAATTTTATAGCTATCCCTGCAATTATAATCTATGTATTGGCATTGTTAGATAAGCGTAAAAACTACTATTCTGGCACTATGACCTATAAGCAAGGTTTCGTAAGTGGTTTGATCATAACAGTTGTTGTTACCATCATAAGTCCTGTTTCACAAGTGATAACACTTGAGTTAATTACACCTGATTACTTTACCAATGTAATTGAATACTCAGTTGAATCGGGAAGCTTAACAAGGGAATCAGCTGAAGAATACTTCAACCTTAACAGCTATATGATTCAGGGATTAATTGGAGCAATGGTGATGGGGATTGTAACCTCAGCAATAGTTGCAATATTTACAAGAAAAGTGAAAGTATCTTAACTTTGTTTTATCTTCTCTTCGATTGAGGTTGTTGAATATCCGGGCAAAAAAGCTATTGTTTTTATCGAGCCTCCTTTGGCTGTAACTATATCGTAACCAACGATATCTTCAGGTTTATAATCTGCACCTTTAACCAGTACATCAGGTTGAACTATTTTAATTAATTCGTATGGAGTATCTTCATCAAATAGTATAACAGCATCCACAAATTGTAGGGCTGCAATAATTGTTGATCTTGATTTTTCATCTGTAATAGGGCGAGAATTACCCTTCCCCAAATTTCGGGCAGAGCTATCCGAATTAACTCCTACAATAAGTATGTCTCCTTCATCCTTAGCCTTGCTTAAATAATCAATATGGCCCAGGTGAAGTAAATCAAAAACGCCGTTTGTAAAAACAATTGTATTATTAGATGAACCCCAAAAATTCAATTTTGAAATTAGGTTTTCCCCAACCAGAATTTTATCAGATATGGATAATAAACTATTCATTTAAAGGTTTCTCTCTTTTTGCCAGAACTCCAATGTAAAAATACGACAAACTTCCCACAACAACATTTAATATTGTTTGCCCGCCATGTGTAATTGCTGCAAACGAACCAGCTGCATTGCCTCCTATTTTGAATATTTCAACAAGTACCGCCTTAACAATGAAGTGATAGGCTCCAATACCACCAGGAACAGGGGCAACAACTCCAAGGCTTCCAATAGCTAATATTGTTAATGCATCAGCAAATGTAAGCTGACTTGTTTCGGGCAGCATAAATACAGGAAAGTATACCATGCATGCATAAAACAGCCATATAAAAAATGTGTATAATAGGAAAAGCCACTTTTGTTTAAGTTTCAATATTGTTTTAATGCCATCAAGTAATCCATCGAAAAAAGTTCTAAGTTTTTGATAGAAAGGAAGTCTTTTGATTTTTTCTTTTAGCAGTCTGAGAATAAAATATACTGCAATAACAAAAACTATTGTGATTCCAACAAAAAATAATAAACTATGAATATTTGATGCCAGATTATCGAAAAATGGCGCAAAGTTTTTTGATATAAAACCACTAAGTGATTTAAATTGAAATATTATTACAAGAATAATTATTACAAAAAGAGTTACCAAATCAAACAATCTTTCTGAAATTACAGTACCAAATAAAGCATTAAATGGAATCTTCTCCTTTTTGGAAAGCACTCCACACCGAGCAAGCTCACCCATACGTGGAACAGCTGTATTAGCCATATAGCCAATCATTACAGCATAAAATGTAGTTGATAATTTGGTTTTGTAATTGAGTGAATTAATAAGCAAATTCCATCTAAGAGCCCTGAAAATATGAGATGCAATGGCTAGTACCAATGCAAATATTAGCCAATAATAATTTGCTTCCTTAATATCACGCCAAACTTCGGTCATGTCAAGTTTCCTAAAACTCAACCATAACAAAAGTAATCCAATACCCAGAAAAAATAAGTACTGAAGTATTGTGAAAATTCTTCTTTTTTGAAAGGGCGCCAAAATCCTATGTTATATGATTGTTTTCATCGGGGAAGAGGATTGTTGGTTTAAACGATTTTGCCTCTTCAAAATCCATGCTTGCATATGATACAATTATAACATGGTCATGAACTGCAACTTTTCGGGCAGCAGCACCATTCAATGAAATAATCCCAGAGCCTCTTTCTCCCTTAATCACATATGTGGATAACCGCTCACCGTTAGTGATGTTATATATGCTGACTTTTTCGTTCTCGATCAAATTCGCAGCCTCCATAATGTTCTCATCAATAGCTATACTCCCAATATAGTTGAGATCGGCCATTGTTACTGTCGCCCTATGGATTTTAGATTTTAATACCTCTATATTCATTATACTATTTATAGATCCTGATAATTGCAGCTGCAAAATTATTAAATAATTCGAATATTGTCGATTAATCTGACTTTGCCAAGATTAACCGCAATAAAGCCAATTGTTCCTTTCTCAGGATCATGTGTTTTAATGGGTTGTAAGTCAACATCATCGGCCAGCTCAAAATATTCAACTTCAAACTCTTTACGATCACTAAACTGATTTAATACATATTGCTTAAGTCTATTAGTACATAAAAATTCGCTTGTGGTTTTAGCATCCTGTAGAACTTCGTAGATATACGGTGCTGAAGCTCTTTCATTAGGAGTAAGCCGTTCATTTCTAGAACTCATAGCAAGCCCATCTATTTCCCGAACAATGGGGCAAGGTACAATTTCAACGGGAATGGATTCTATCTCAACAAGCTTTTTAATAATTGCAAGTTGTTGATAATCCTTTTCACCAAAGTAGGCCTTATGAGGAATACAAATATCAAATAATTTGCTAACCACAACACCTACTCCATTAAAATGACCAGGTCGGGAAGCTCCTTCCATTACATTTTCGAGCAATCCGAAATCGTATTTCTTTGTAACTTTTTCAGGATACATTTCATCAACTGTTGGAGCAAATAGAATGTCACATCCAACAGTCTCCAATAATTCCGAATCTTTTTTTAAATCCCTTGGATATTTTTTCAGATCATCCTGATTATTAAACTGAATAGGGTTTACAAAAATGCTTACTACCAGCAGGTCATTTTCTTTTTTTGCCTGTCGCATTAATTCCAGATGACCATCATGCAATGCTCCCATGGTTGGGACAAAACCAATGGTAATACCTTTATCCCTTTTTTTTTGAATATAACTGGTTGTATCAGAAATATTAGAGTATGTAATCATTGAGATGATTTATAAAATGATGATTAGGAACTATTTAATAATTTTCCAAAGATCTCTTTCTAGCGATCTTTTTGGAGTTTCAACTATTCTTCCAACTTCTTTGTCATCCTTATAGATAATAAATGTTGGAACACGTTCAATATTCATATCACTTATGTCAACAACAATGGCTTGTTTCTTCTTATCAACAGCAATCACCTTTACTCTTTTGTCGTTATAGCCGGCCTCATTTAGCACCTTAAAAAATCTTGGAACCTCTCTTTGACTATCGGAGCACCAGGTACCCAATACAATTGTGATTTCACAATCATCAATCTTTTCTTCAAGTTTTGATGTATATAATTCGGCAGGCTTATAAACATCATACTGACTTCTGAAATATGCACCGTAAATGTCCTTATTCAAACCCTTAATATTACAGTTGCCCATAAGCATTTTAGTTTTTGTTTGAGGATCTACCACCATGCTATTCATCTGAGCAACTGCATTGTATCCAAATAATATGATAAGTGAAAGTACTATTATTCTATTATTCATTATATAGATTTTAGTTTGCAAAATTAGATCAAAATCTAATAACGAATGTATAATGGCAATATTATAGTAGTGAAAACTTTATCGGAAGCGACATCATTACTCTAACAGGTCTGCCGTTTTGCTTTCCGCAATTCCATTTAGGCATTAACTGAATAAGCCTTATGGCCTCTTCATCACACCCGCTCCCTATTTCTCTTAGTAGCTTAATGTTAGTTATTGATCCATCTTTTTCTACAACAAACTGAAGATATACAGTACCCGTTGTGTTTATTTGCTTTGCCAATTCGGGGTAAACAACATTATCCTTTAAAAACTTTAGCATTGCTGGGTATCCACCAGGAAAAGTTGGTTGTTCTTCAGCAATATATACTGGAGGAGCAACCTCTATTACTTCTTGTTTAAATACAAACGGCTTTTCGATTGGTTCAACCTTGGTATTCTGATTTGCTGTGACATCAATTTCAATACCTTTTTCTTCAACTTTATTAGTAAAATCCACTTTAATAATATGAGGTTCAGTTTTAGGAGGAGGTGGTGGGGGTGGATGCTTAGTATTTATAACCATAATCGTTGGCTCTTCAATAATAGGCCTTTCGTATTCTGGAACCTCATATTTCTCATACGATTTGTACTCAAATGCATAAAGCACACATAATAAGGCAGCAATCATGCCAATTTGAAAAGAAATTAATTTGTTCCCTTCAAAATTCCACTTTCCTTTTTTCAATTTTTTCATAGCAGTTTTTTTTAAGAATTAATTTTTTGTCCGCGGTTAATACATAAAATTCCAACAACTATGCCACAATTTTTTTTCAATTGATTAATTTCTGTACTTTTGATTAATAAACTCCCAAATAAATTGAACGAAGAACTATATAGATTTAACGAACCCCTTAAAAGTGATTATGAATCATTGAGCAGAAATGAACTGGAAATCAGGCTTCATATATTTGTTTCCAATTTACTTATAAACGATTTTGAGAAATTATGTAATTTGATTTACAGGCATGATGTAGATGAATCAAAATTTAATAATGCATTGAGTTTGCCCGATGTTGATGAACAAGCCTGGCGAATTACTCATCTGGTATTAGACAGAGAAATGGAAAAAGTTAAAATGAGACAGGCTTATAAAGAGCATAAAGAGAAACAAAATCGAAAATCGATCGAAGAATAACAAAAAACTGAATTAGCTATGGATTGGAGCGGAATGGATTGGAACGCAATTGCGTTTGCATTTGGACTTACACTCTTTGCGGGATTATCAACAGGAGTAGGAAGTGCAATAGCTTTTTTTGCAAAGAAAACCAATACAGGATTTTTATCTATAGCATTGGGGTTTTCGGCTGGTGTTATGATATATGTTTCATTCGTTGAGATATTTGTAAAAGCAAGAACTGAACTTTCATCTGAGTTGGGAGAAACACAGGGTTATTGGTACACGGTAGCAGCATTTTTTGGAGGAATACTATTTATTGCAATTATTGATAGGTTGATTCCATCTGTTGAGAATCCTCATGAAATGCATAAAGTTGAAGAAATGTCATCCGATAAGCCCAAAGATTCTTCGAAGTTAATGCGGATGGGAATGTTCACAGCTTTGGCCATTGCTATCCATAACTTCCCGGAAGGATTGGCAACCTTTACAGCAGCTCTCACAGATCCAACTCTGGGTATTGCCATAGCAGTGGCCATAGCGATTCACAATATTCCTGAAGGGATAGCAGTTTCGATACCCATTTATTATGCCACAGGAAGTCGCAAAAAAGCATTTTGGCTTTCCTTAGCTTCAGGACTTGCTGAACCAGTTGGTGCGTTAATTGGGTTTTTACTACTAATGCCGTTCTTATCACCAATTGTATTTGGTGTACTTTTCGCAAGTGTGGCAGGTATTATGGTTTTTATTTCCCTCGATGAATTATTACCGGCAGCCGAAGAATATGGCGAGCATCATCTTTCAATTTATGGCTTAATTGCTGGAATGGGGGTAATGGCGATTAGTTTATTGATGTTTGCATAGTTTACTTCAAAACCAACTAACACAGAAAAAAACTCCCGAATCAACTACTAATACGGGAGTTATTTATCAAAATTTTAGGATATAAACTTAATCCTAACTAAGTAGTGCAGTTACTCAGCTAAAGGAAGCATAACAACTTCAACATTCTTACTACTACCAAACACCGTACTTGCAAATTTTTGAAGTTTCTTAACCGTCATATTCTTAACAATCTCTTCATAATTTGCTTTATCAATTGTGTTTAGATCATACTTATCCATCGATACAAGTGCATCTAGCCAGAACCTGTTCTCCTTTAAATCTTCCTCGCGTGTTTTAATGAAGTACTCAATTGTTTTATTAATATCTTTTTCTTTAGGACCATCAACTTTTAGTTTCTCCACCTCAGCATATACAATTGATTTTAAGGCTTCAGCCCTTTCAGGATCACAATCAAACTTCATATTTATTTTAAACCCTTCATAGGGATATTTGCTTGTTGATGCCCAAACACCTACTCCATATGATCCCCCTTCTTCTTCCCTAATGGTTTCAGTATATCTTAAACTGAGAATATATTTGATCGCACTTAAGTAAACAATATTCTCAGCATTATATTTCATATTGCCATTATAATTAACAAATACCGTTGCTTTTGGAGTTTCCATTGGAATATTGAATACGTTTACGGCATCCTCCTTTGGTGGGCGAACATTATTGTCTTTCCAAGTTTCTTTTTCTGATTTATCAGACAATCCACCAATGTAAGTTTCAACCAATGGCTTTAATATTGCCTCATCGATATTTCCTACAAAATAGTATCTAAAATTAGCACCATCTGCAAATCTCTCATTGTAAATAGCTTTAATTTCCTCAAAATCAACCTTGTCAAGTTTATCAGTATTCATTGGGGAATTCCGTGGATTACGGTCAACCATTAAGAATGAAATAGAGTCGTTTGCAACAGTTCTTGGGTCGGTGCTGGTATTTTTAACCCAGGCTTTAATGCGGCCAAGGAATGCTCCGTAAGCTTCCTCATCAAATCGTGGTTGCTCAAATTTTAAATAAAGAAGTTGCATAAAAGTTTCGATATCATCGGGTGAAGTTGATCCACTGAACCCCTCAGTTATATCGGTGATGTAAGGGTTAAGTCTTAGAACTTTTCCAGCCATCATTTTCTCTAAAGTAATATTGTCGAATTCACCAACTCCACATTGAGAAACTATGGTTGTTGTCATGTCAGCAGATGGAATTTTTTCCAATTCAATCAATGAGCTGCCACCAAAACTATATGCATCAAATAATATTTCGTCTTCTTTAAAATCGGTTTTCTTAAGTATTATTTCAGCTCCATTTTCCAATGTCCATATTGTAACACCAAGTTCGTTTAGAACTTCGGTGGTAGCCACTGGTGAAGGCTCGGGGAGCACGGCAACAAGTGGTTTGTCAAGAACAGCATCAACATAAGCATCAAGTTTTACATTTTTACTCTTCTCAATAACGGCCAGAACCTCTTCTTTTGTTGGAAGTGTAACACCTTCTTTTTCTAAACCTGTAATGGAAACAACGATATTATCTTCTGTAATCCATTTGGCGGGCAGACTATTTATTTCTTCCAGACTTATTTCTGGCAATACTTTATTCGCGAAAGCAAATTCGTATTCTATTCCTGGAGTTGGTTCATTTGTTAGATAATTAGAAAAATACTCCCAAACGTAATTGTTATTCTTTTGCTTATCCTTCTCCTTATATGCTTTTTCATATCCACGAAGGATATCCATTTTTGTTCTGTCTAATTCACTTTGGGTAAATCCATGTTGACGAACTCTTTGGTTTTCTTCAAGGACAGTATTTAGGGCTGTAAGAATCTCATTATCCCTGGCAAATGCTACTGCCATAAATGCATCCTTCGACCTGGTCATGCCTGTATATGCCGAATAACCAACAATATATGGCGGATTTTCCTTTTGCACCAACTCATTAAGGCGGTTATTAATCATATCGTTATACATACGCTGAACAAGAAGAACACGCATATAATCAACATCCTTATCTTCGGGTTCAACTATATCATGTTTAAAATATACTGTAACGGTATTTCTTTGGGCTTCAGGATCAGTGGCAATCCCAACCAATGGTTCTTTGTTATTCGGAACTTCAAATACAGGACGTGGTGTTGGATTAACAGCTTTTGGAACTTTTGAGAATAAAGCGATAACTTTTTTCTCCATTTCTTCTGCATCAAAATCACCAACAATTATTACAGTTTCCAAATCAGGGCGATACCAATCTCTGTAAAAAGAACGGAGGGTTTCGTATGTACAATTATCAATAACTTCAAGACTACCTATTACATCGCGCTTAGCGTATTTTGAACCTTTGTAAAGAGTTGGCATGAGTTCCTTCCTCATTCTAAAATCAGCACTTCTACGTGTTCTCCATTCCTCATGAACAACTTTACGTTCAGCATCAATTTCTTCGTCTTCGAATGAAACATAATTCGACCAATCGTGAATTACCAATAATGATGAATCAATTACAGACTCATTTGTTAATGGAACATCATTAAGATTGTAGGCAGTAACATCTAAACTAGTAAAAGCATTAACATTATGCCCAAATGCTACACCATTTCTTTCCAGAAAATCAAGAACTCCTTTTTTTGGGAAATTTTTTGTACCATTAAATGCCATATGCTCAGTTAAGTGGGCAAGACCATCCTGATCATCATTTTCGAGAATTGCTCCAACATTAAAAACGATATAAAAATCAGCTCGATTTTCGGGAAGATCATTCGACCTGATATAATAGGTCATGCCGTTATCTAGTTTTCCATAACGTACTTTAGGATCCAATGGAACTTTATTTGAATCAACATCAGTAGCCATCAAAGTAATACTACTGAACAAAATCATTGCGCAAAATGCAATAAGGAACTTTTTCATAATAATTAATTTAGGTTATAAACTAAAGTACAAATGTATTTTAAAAATATAAATAAGTTACCGGTATTCATTGTAAATTGAATATAAATAGATGTATATGCTAAAAGCGTCTACAAACATGCTATTTTGAATTGATTTGTTCAAGATAGAAACAAAAAAACCCAGTCTTTCAACCGGGTTTTGCAATTAGTGCTGGCAGTTAAAATATAGCGCTAAGAGATTTTAATTTCACGACTTAGTTTAGCCTCTTCCTCTTTTTTTGGAAGTGTTAGTTTTAATATTCCTTCGTTATAATCAGCTGCAATTTTGTCGAACAATATACTTTTTGGAAGTGTGAATGAACGACTGAAACTATCATAAACAAATTCTCTGCGAGTGTAGTTTTCTTTTGTTTCTTCTTTCTCTTCCTTAAGTTCTCTCGATACTGTTAACACCTGATTATCAAGATTAATGTTAAACTCATCCTTTTTTACTCCAGGTACGGCGAACTCTATAACAAAGTCCTTATCATTTTCAATAATATTTACTGAAGGCACATTACCTTTAGCGTAATTAGATAATCCACTATGAGTTCTTTCTAGATTATCGAAAAAATTTGTGAATCCTGGGTGATTTAATTTTACTAAATTCATTTTGTTTCCTCCTATTTTTTTGTTGTTAATCAGTTATTATTTCTATTTGTGTTCCGCTCATATTTTGTCAAATCCTATTCCATAATTTAAAATGATATAAGAAACCAAACAAATGCGCCATATTGACACTAAGTATAAATTCACACTGACGTATTGGCGCAATTGTTTGCGATAAAGTAACATTTGATTGACCCTAATTCAATGGATATGAATTATCTTTGCACCACAAGCACAAAGTTTTGGATAGAATAATTAATAGCTTAAAGCCAAGTCGTATAATATGGCCAATCTTAATAGGACTTGGTGTAAGTGCGTTTTTGATGTACAGAAGTTTTGACTCTGAGACTTTTACGTTTCTTTCATTTACATGGCATACTGTTTTTTATATATTGATTGCCCTGTTAATGATGGCTATTCGTGATCTGGCTTATATTTACCGACTCATCATACTAACGGATTCAGAAATTAGCTGGGGACAGGCATTTAATGTAATCATGCTTTGGGAATTTAGTTCGGCAATTTCTCCATCAGTTGTTGGCGGAACCGGACCGGCAATTTTCTTTTTATATAAAGAAGGTATAAGTGCCGGCAAAAGTACCGCTGTTGTTCTTACGGCAATTTTCCTTGATGAAGTATTTTTCGTTGTTTCGGTACCAATTGTTTATTTTGTTTATGGGACAAATATATTTCCCCCTGAATCGATAACAATTGATCAGATTATCTATGCCTTTTACGGGGGCTACTTAATTATCTTCTTCTACACATTGTTTTTAACGTACGCCCTTTTTATAAATCCACATTTATTTAAGTCTTTTATTTCATGGGTTTTTCTCTTTCCAATCCTGGTGCGATGGAGGCTAAGGGCAAGAAAATCAGCAAACCAGCTAATTCAAACGTCAGATTCAATAAAAAAGAAACCTGCCTCATATTGGGTTAAGAGTTTCATTGCCACAATTTTGGCCTGGACCGGCAGGTATTGGGTAGTTAATTTCATGTTGATTGCATTTTTTGCAGACCGATATAGTATTTCGGACCACTTTTTAATTTATGGACGACAGCTAAGTATGTGGATTATTCTATTGATTAGCCCAACTCCCGGGGGTAGTGGTATTGCAGAATTTGTTTTTTCAGATTTCTTAGGTGATTTTATTCCCAATGCTTCATGGTATGCTCCACTTGCTGTATTTTGGAGGTTAATCTCCTATTATCCATACCTTATTATTGGCGTAATTATTCTTCCAATTTGGTTGAGGAGGGTTTTTAGTAGGGATAAAAACTCATAGTTATTTAACAGTGTGCCAGCCCTTTATTAAGTTGAACTACATAAGGAAATTAAGGGCATATATAAGAATTAGTTTAGTTTGTTTTATTCATTATAAACAACATTCATAAGTACATCCCCAACAATCTGCAGACTTTGCTTATCGATATGTTCAATCTTATCATTAATAGTATGCCAATGATCGAAGAAGCTACGGTTTTTACTATTTGAATCTAAATGGATAATATCGATAGATGGAATCTTGGCATATTTGTTTACAAAATAATGGTCATCAGTTATTTGCCCGCCCGGTGCATCAATAAATACATTTCTATATCCAAGATCGGAAGCGGCATCCCAAACAATATCAACTACAAATCCGGCCTCACGATCTGAATGATATTCCCTTCTGAATTCTGCATTTTTAGCACCAACCATATCCAATAATATTCCAAAGGCAGCAGTGTATCCATACTTGTGAGGATTTTGTGACCAATATTGTGATCCCAATCCCCAATATTCTTCATCATAAGTTATTTGCATCTCATGTGGGGGGCCCCAGTCTTCCAAATCAAAAAGAACAATATCTACACCAACTTTGGGGCTCTTTAACTGAAATTGCCTTGCCATCTCAAGAAGTACACCAACTCCGCTAGCTCCATCATTGGCTCCATCTATAGGAGTATTATAATTATTGGGATTATCATCGTGGTCAGCAAACGGACGTGTATCCCAATGCGCCATTAATAATATCCGCTTTGCAGCTTCAGGATTAAATGAACCAATAATGTTTTGTCCACTTCTGGTTACATTATCATAAGTTCTGGTCTTGAACTTTTGAGATGTAACATTAGCTCCATAATCCTCAAGCTTATCCATGATCCATATTGCACACCTGCTATGTTCATCACTCCCAGGCACCCGTGGCCCAAAGCCTACCTGATCAGCAACATAAATAAATGCTGAATCAGAATTAAATTTAGGTGCTATTATTCTCGCCGCTTGTGAAATTTTGTTTGATGATTTTCTGTTATTTTGCCCCATCTGACAAGATGAAATTAGCAAAATAAATGACAGTGAAACAAAAGTAATAGAATTAGTATATTTCATTTTTTAAATATCTTGGAGACGAATGTTGGGTGTTTATTTTAGATTAAATATCAAATGGTTTTCCAAATTCTCCCTCGAAAACAATTGACTTCAGTTCATTTCTTTCTCGCGGTTTTAATTCCATTGCCGCCATATCTTCTGGTAAATCTTTAACATCACCATAATACCCAATTGCGGTTACTGATACAGCTTGGTAGTCATTGGGGATATTGAATAATTCAGCTGCTTTATCGGCACTAAAACCGCTCATTTGATGCGAAACCAATCCTTGATTAACAACTTCTATAATCATTAATCCTACAGACTGACCCAAATCATATTTGAAAGTAACATTCTGATTGCCATTTTGGGTAAATGTTTTTTTTGCAATATTTAATATCAACACTGGTGCTTTACTTGCCCATATAATATTCCAGTCAACCAGAGTACTTAATATACTTTCATAAGTAGTATCTCCCTTTTGGCCAACGATAAATCTCCATGGTTGTTCGTTGAAGGCCGATGGTGCCCAACGAGCCGCCTCAAGTATGCTTTGGATTTTTTCTTTTTCAATATTCTTTTCACTAAATGCTCTTGGGCTCCAGCGATTTTTAGTGTTATTATTTATGCTGTAACTATTATTCGTGGGATTTTCCATAATATTCAAGTATTAAAAATCAAAAGTACTTAAAAAAGTCTCAAGCAATATACAGTCTTTCAGTAATTACCACATAGTTATTGTTAATGTTAAAATCTGCAAATTAACGATATGTTAAAAATGTTAAATAACTTCACTGAAGTTATTCGGTATATAATTGTGGCTATTTTTGGAAAATACTATCTTTTCTAAAATAACTATATGAAAACTACATTATCTATTACATCACTTATTACAGTAGTATTAACTATTCTTTTTGCATTTCCTTTATGTGATAAAAAGAATAGTGCTCCTAAGCTATATTATACCTTGAGTTCTTCTGTGGGTTCTACATTTACTGAATTTCATATTGATTTAAATGAAAGTCGTGATGATGAAGATAATGCAAACGAACTTCAATTCAGGATTGATTGGGAAGACGATGGAGTATGGGAAAGGGATTGGACTTTTGAAACAAATCATCTGAACACTTATGAGTCTGAGGGAAATTATTCTATGCGAGTTGAGATAAAAGACACGGATGGTAAAACAACCAGCGCAACCGAAACACTAACCGTAACCAACAGCCATAATTTGATTCCAGCTCATTCACCTTTTGGCTATAATGTTGGCATTAATTATGAAACTCGCACTGTAGGAAGAAATAACAGAAATATTGTTGATGACCTTGACCTAATTACAAAACACTTTAAACTTATAAAAACTTTTCACGCAGCAGCTGTAGGGACAAGCACACCAAGTATACCTATAATTGATCCTGACTTAAAAATTGTAATTGACTACATGGTAGCTCATAAGGATGAACAACTTGAACTAGCAATGGGTACAAATAATAATGTTCTTGGAATATTTCCTGCTGCTGGTGAACAATGGGCACCGGGACTTATGACTAACAAATCTTATACAGATAAATTTGTGCAATTGATTATTAGTTCATTCGGATCTAAAGAAAATGTAATTGACATTGTAAAAACGATCATGCTTGGAAATGAAATTGATGGCAATAAACCAGCGCCAACCGATCCTCATTATCATGATTTCTATGCCAATTGGGTACCTCAATCCTTTGAAAACTTAAAAGAATCGATGCATGAGGCAGGTTTAGGTAACATCCCAATTACAACAATAATTGCAAATTATCCACAGGGAAAACCTGTTTTAAATGATTCTGTGCAAACATCGGTTACAAGATATATTACCAATAACTGGAGTAGCACTTGGAACTCGGGAAATCCTTTTCTTATGTTTAATATGTACACCGAAGGAAAAAGCACTGATTTTGGTTTTGTAATTAAATATTTCACAGCTCTTGATAATATTTTTAATGATTCTTCCGGGGTTTATGTTGGTGAAACGGGATATACAGCAGAATATGGTGCCGAAAATCAAGTTAAGGTAGTTAAACAAATATTTAGCTGGTTAGAAGGTCAGTATCAGCATAATAAAATAACTATTCCACTATTTGTATTTATGGCTTTCGACAGACCCGATAAAGCTAAGTATCAAAAAAAGATGGGTATATTTAGTGATGATAGCAATAACAAACCAATTGGATTAAAAACTAATATTGAAGTGCCTACTTGGGTTGGAGAAAAGAAAAAGTAACTAATTCAATAATAGGTTAAACTTGATAATAGCAAACAGTGATATTGCATTTATACGCATCGATATAAACTCATTTTTGCTTTGGCAAACTAATTCCCAACCAAATCATTCCAACAACAGCCGACAGAAATGAGGCCGCCATAATTCCTACTTTGGCAATTTGTTTATATTCAGCTGTAGCAAAAGCAAGGTCGGAGATAAACATCGACATGGTAAAACCAATTCCTGCAAGAAATGCAACTCCATAAATATGGTTCCACTTAACCCCTTCTGGGAGTGTAGCAAATTTGAACTTAACTACCAGATGTGAAAAAACAGAAATCCCAACAAACTTACCAACTAAAAGACCAACGATTATTCCTATGGATATGGGATGAAGTAACATATTAATAATACTACCTTCGATATGAACACCAGCATTACTCAGTGCAAAAACCGGCAGTATGAAAAATGTTATTATTGGATGCAAAGCATGCTCAAGTTTCTGGAGGGGTGTGTGCGCTAGATCATTTAGTTTCTCAATATCTGAAAGAATATGGACTTGTTTTTGTGAAAGAAGGTTATGCTCAGTGGCTGGTTCTTTTTTAAATGCAGATGTTAACTTACATAGCTTGATCATAAAGCTATCTTCATCAATTTTCGCACGTGCCGGAATTGTTAAGGCTATCAGCACTCCCGCTATTGTGGCATGAACTCCTGATAACATAAACGCAACCCATACACCAACAAAACCCACCATAGCATAAAATAATGTGCGTCGAACACCAGCAAGGTTAGCAATTATTAATACGCCAAGAAAAAATGTAGCGGTAATTATTTCAGTATATACAATTGTATCAGTATAGAAGAAAGCAATAACAAGCACAGCACCAAGATCATCCGCAATAGCCAGAGCTGTTAAAAATATTTTAAGATTAATATTAACTCTTTTTCCGAACATAGCCATAAGCCCAAGGGCAAAAGCAATATCAGTTGCCATTGGGATTCCCCAGCCATCAATAATTTCTGGATTATTTATGGCAACAATGCTATATAATATTGCCGGAATTACCATTCCCCCAATTGCTGCAAATATTGGAAGTGAAGCTTTCTTAACCGAATTAAGCTCTCCTCCCATTATTTCACGCTTAATTTCCAAGCCAACGGTAAAAAAGAATATTGCCATTAATCCATCATTAATCCAATGATGCAGCGAACTAACCATATTAATATCACCCCAAACAAAACCAACCTTATAATTATGCCACAAATTATGATAACTATCATGAAATGCTGAATTGGACCAATAAAGAGCAATTATAGTTGTGATAATTAGTATTACACCTCCTATGGTTTGCTCATTAATAAAACGAGTAATTGCAAAATGGGGTATGGGTTTATTCTTCATGAAATTAGTTTTTTGAGGTCAAATGTAACTAATCAAAATAATATCAGGGCAAATTGGTTTTATTATCAACCCAAATAATGATATTTAGAATTTAATTAGTGGAACTAGTAATTTGCTTTTTCAATTGAAAATATGTAATAGAGAACCGTCATACATGGCACTATATTCAATCAGCGGATAAACACCTTCTCCTGAAAATAATGACCCATCAAACATTTGATACAAATTTCCATTACAAGTATCTTTTATAAAGGGATAATTACCACCGACAATAAGTTTTGTGCAGTCTTTCATGTATTCAATACAACATTCATATGGATTATCAGGAGGTTGGCGCTCATAGGCCTTAAACTCATTCATGCTCAACCTATAAACAATTACTCCTCTACTATCGTAGGGTATATAAATTCCAGGTTGTTCCTCTAGATATAACCATCCCCCGGGTGTATTTAATTCCTGAAATATCGTAGTATTCGGATCTATAGTAACATTAATTATTGCTCTTGGAATATTTGGATTTATTGATCCTTTATTACATGCTGGGGCACATAACAATAATAATGTCGCAATTATGATCGGTGAGATTTTAGTAATCATTTCTAGCTTATTGTAGTTTTAGTACATAAAGGAAAGACCTATATTAAAGTCGAACCATGAAAAATTTGTTGTACCAGCTGTTTTTAGAACAAAATTATAACGAGAACTAATATTTAATCCAAAGTTGCTAATAATAAAGGGTATTGTTATACCAACTTCTGGAGAAACGCCAAAATGAAACGAATTAGTATGTTGTGTTCCTATTATTCTAGATGATACCGATGAATTAATAAAGTATCCACCTATCCCAACACCAATATAGGGAATAAATTTATCGCTGGGAATCATATAGTCAACAATAAATAGTATTGGAGCAGCATTTATTTTGTTCTCTAACCGAGTATATGTTGTGGTACTGCCATCTTCAAGATCGGATATCCCTTTATTTTCGTAGAAACCATTCCAACCAGTTCTTCCTCCAATAATAAAACTATTTCGGTAACAGTGTCGATAGTCAATGCTTATTCCAGAAAAAGAAGTATTTTTTATAAAATCTTTTGTTTGGCCTATTGGCTTTGCTATATCCCACTGTACCATAATTATTCCACCACTATTAAAGTTTAGCAGGTCTGCAAACTGACCAAATACTGTTGTACTCGAAATTATAACCAAGGTAATAATGAATAATCTTTTCATTTCTAATCTTTTATAAAACAGGAAGAGTTATTGGTAATTGCTGAATGCATATGGCCTGTTTTAACCATTGCCGAATTTTTATAACAACTATTATTAAAAAGCTGATCGTACCATTGCCGGTTTTGTCCTGCATTTTTTTTGATTTTGATTTTGTCAGATTTTATCATCATCCTCTTGGTTCTATCGCTTTGCATTTCAAAATGACGCTTCACCGCTTCATCATAATCCACAGCTTTACCCTGTTGATTTGCAGTATTCACCTTGGAGGGTTCGGGTTTTGTAATTATCTTTTTCGATTTACATCCAGCAATTACGATCAAAAATAAAAAAGCCGACGCTATGATTATATATGTAAAATATTTTAAAAAATGCATTTATATAGTTGTTCCTGCAAATTAATAACTTATTAATTAAAATAAACGTTTTTTACATGAGTTTTATTTTTGTAAATTTGATGCAATCTTAAAATAAATAAAATGAATATAGAAGCATTTTTTAAAATAACATACGGATTATATATAGTAAGTTCTGGAAACAAAGATAATAAAAGCGGGTATATTGCTAATACTGCGTTCCAGGTAACAGCCGAACCTCCACAGGTTGCAATAGCATGTAACAAGGATAACTACACAGCTAAACTTATTACTGAAAACAAAGCATTTTCCATCTCGATACTTAAGCAGGAAGCATCCCCTGAGATTATTGGAAAATTTGGATACAAAAGCGGGAATACCATGGATAAGTTTGTTGATACAAATTTTGTTGTTGGCAGTACAGGCATCCCGATTGTAACCGACGAATCAATTGCATGGTTTGAGTGTAAGCTTGTAAATCAGTTCGATGTAGGCACACATATTATTTATATTGGTGAAATTATCTACAACGAACTATTGGTTGCTGATGGCAATCCGCTCACATACGATTATTACAGGAATGTTAAAAAAGGTAAGGCTCCTAAAAATGCACCTACATATATTAAACCTGTTGCTGAAACAAAACCAGAGAAAATTTCGGATTTAGGCCCAAAATACCAATGCATGGTTTGTGATCACATTTACGATCCTACTTTAGGTGACCCAGATGGAGGAATAGCTCCCGGTACACCATTCGAAGATATTCCGGATGACTGGATTTGTCCGGTTTGCGGTGCAGAAAAAGCGGATTTTGAAGTTATTGAGTAGTTAGTAATTGCTTGCCTGCAAAGGCAGGAATAATTGGTCATTAGATAATAGGGAGCTTGTGGCTATTTGGTATTACTATTCAAAAACTCATAAAATCCTTCGCTGGCATCTTCAAGTAGATCAAGCACAAGTTCAAATCCATGATTACCTCCATAATATGGGTCGGGCACTTCAGTATGATTATAATTGTTGGAGAAATCTGTCATTTTATACAGTTTTTTAAGGTCTTCCTTATTACGAGCCATATCCGCCAAATTTTTCATGTTTGAATCATCCATGCCTATTATGAAATCAAATTTATCCCAATCTTTTTCCGGTTTAAACGGACGAGATATTGATGTAAGGTTGTAACCACGACGTACTGCATGACTTTGCATTCTTTGATCAGCCGGTTCACCTTCATGATACCCATATGTTCCTGCTGAGTCGATGTCGAATTGATGACTTAGTCTTTTTTTCTTAACCAGCCCTTTAAATACAGCCTCAGCACTGGGTGAACGGCAAATATTTCCAAGGCATACAAATAATATACGTGTTTTCATAGGTGTTTTTTTATACAAAAAGCCAAATCTTTCATTGATTAACAAAGATGGTAATTCCTTTACTATTAAGCTTAAATTAATCACATAATTATTTTGTTAATTATTTAACAGATAAACAACATTGGTTACATTTGCACTCACAAAATTAATTCACTATTAGTGTTTTGAAGCATATATTTGCTGTTATATTAACAAGCTTTGTCCTGCTAACCTATATTGTTGGGCTGTCTAATTATGTAGTAACAAACCTATTGCATTTTATTCACCACAGCCTGTCACATACACTTTATCAGCATAACCATCATTCCCAAAATGAATATGGGAGTCACGGCCATTCACATAATAGTTTTGTCGATTATTCCCTTTTTGTAGAAGACAATAAGAAAGGTATTGAATCAAACAATGAAGCATTACCAAATAATACGAAAGTAGAATTTTTTAGTCATGTTTTTAGTGGTGAATGTTCCATTTTAATTGATTTTCATTTATTGAAGATAAATCATTCAATGAGCCAAAACTTTCTCATATCACAAGCCCAAAAACCCCCATATCCTCCTCCTCGCTTTTTAGCTTCTTAAATCTTATTTTATTGAATAGCAGCTCCAAACAGTTGCTGCTATTTGTGTTTAATGATACATTTTACATGTGTCAAATGTTACTATATTACACTATTTGATTCTAATACGTGGTTATTTTTATTAGTGTTCATTTGCCTTAATATTAACCTCAATACTGCCAAAAAACAGTCATTAGTTATTTTTTTCAGCCGGTATATTGTTCTGAGTTTATTTACTCAGTCTAGAAGGTACGGCTTCACAATTAATAGATAAATAAATGATATTTAAAATAAATAGAAATACGATATTTAGTTTCCCGATACTATTATTAATACTGGCTCTTCATATTAATGTAAGTGGACAAAAAGCAGGTTCCATCGAAGGAATTGTAATGAATGCTGATGATGGACTTGGGATTCCATCAGTTAATGTAGTTGTTAAAAATACCATGCTTGGCTCATCAACCGGAATGCATGGTGGATATTCAATATCAAATATTCCAGTGGGGGAATATGAAATTATATTTTCATTTCTTGGATTTGAAACCATTGAACAATCAATCGTTATTGAAACAGATAAAATGATAAAAATAGATGTTGCAATGAACCCCGCAGCTTTTAGTTTATCGTCAGTACAAATTCAGGCCCATCGTTCATTTTCAGCTGCTTCTTCAAGGTCAATAAGGCAATTTGACATGAAAACACGACCTGCTCCATCCTCTCAGGATTTGTTGATGCTTGCGCCGGGATTAATTATTGCTCAACATGCAGGAGGTGGAAAAGCTGAACAGATATTTATGCGAGGATTTGATGCCGATCATGGTACTGATGTTGCAATTTCTGTGGATGGCTTACCTGTGAATATGGTAACGCATGGCCATGGACAGGGATATGCCGATCTGCATTTTTTAATTCCGGAAGTAGTTGAATCAATTGATGTTTATAAGGGCCCATATTTTTCTCAATTTGGTGATTTTGCTACAGCAGGAGCAGTACAACTGGGGACAGTTGATCATCCTGAAAATAACATTGTGAAAATTGAAGGTGGTATGTATAATACTGGAGAACTTACAACCGTGCTAAAAATACCAACTTCCGGTGTTCATCAAAGCGCGTACTTTGCAGGTCAATTTTATTCCACTGATGGCCCTTTCGAAAGTCCTCAAAATTTTAACCGGTTTAATGTTTTTGGCAAATTCCATACTCATTTCTCTGGCAAAAGTGAGTTGGCGGTTACTATGGGTGCGTTTAGTTCTGCATGGGATGCATCCGGGCAAATCCCAACACGGGCAGTTAATGAAGGGGTAATTTCTCGCTTTGGAGCAATCGATGATATGGAGGGCGGTGTAACAAGCCGAACTAATTATTCAGTACTTTATGAATACGGAAAAGGCACTAATAATGAATTTACAATTCAGGGTTACTCAAGTTGGTATGATTTTAAACTGTTTTCAAATTTCACATACTTTTTGTTAGATAGTGTTAACGGAGATATGATCGAGCAGACTGATAGCCGCTCAATATCAGGTATTAATAGTAAATATATCGTGAGATCAGCAATTGGCAATATTATAACGAAAACTTCTGTTGGAGGAGGGCTTCGTGCCGATAATATTAATGTCGGCCTGTGGAAAAGTCCTGATAGGATTCGTGACATTCAGTATCGTGATGATTTTGTTTCCCAAAGAAATCTCTTTTTGTGGGCAGAAGAAGTTTTTTATTTCAATACAAAATGGAGATTACAAGTAGGTATCAGGGGTGATTATTTTACATTTGATATGAATGATAAACTTGATGGTAAGGCCGATACAATAACTTCACTGCCACATGCTTCCTCTTATGCTCAAAAATTAATTGTAAATCCAAAATTAAACATAGTATTTAGTCCCACTAGTTCAACGGAATTCTTCGTTAATGTTGGGTCTGGATTTCATTCAAATGATGCCCGAGATGTAATTATCTCGCAACGAGTCAGTGAAATTGAACATGATCTCGAAAGAAAAGGATACTCGAAGTTTGAAATTGATTCCACACTAATATCTAGAAATTTTAATCCTGCAGCGGCTAATGTTAAAACTCTTCCCAGAGCTATTGGGGCTGAAATAGGCACAAAACTAAATTTTGGATCAAACATAATACTTGGCCTTTCTTTATGGCAACTATACATGGAAGAAGAGCTAGTATTTGTAGGCGATGTTGGAAACACTGAAGTATCAGGAAGTACCCAGAGATTAGGCATCGATCTTGAGGCAAGAATTCAACTTACTAAGTGGTTATGGGCTGATTTCGACCTTAATTTGGCAAAGGGAGTTTACATTGATGAACCAGTAGGTAATAACTTCATCCCGTTAGCACCAAATATTACTTCCACAGGAGGGTTAACGGTAATTCATCCCATGGGTTTTGAAGGTTCGCTACGATACAGATATATAGGTTCAAGGCCTGCAAACGAAAATAATTCAGTAGTGGCACTTGGATACACATTAATAAATGCCAGATTAGGCTATAAATTTAAACATGTAACATTATTTGGAAATATAGAGAACCTAGCTAATGCTGAGTGGAATGAGGCCCAATTTGATACTGAATCAAAACTAAAATTCGATACCGAATCGGTATCGGAAATAAACTTCACTCCAGGTAACCCATTTAACGTCAAATTAGGGCTAATTGTGCGCTTTTAATTGTAGTTTTGCAAAAAATTTGAGGCTGTCTGAAAAACATAAAATATTACATGGTTTTTTTAGATGGTCTCATTATTTAATAACCATAAAACAGAAGATTAAATAATGATAAAAAATCTTTCAACCATTGTTGAGCTTGCAAAAAACAAGCGTAAAAGAAAAATTGTTGTAGCAGCCGCAGGCGATCAACATGTATTAGAGGCAATTTCAAATGCCACCAAAGAAGGAATAATTGAACCAATACTTGTTGGTGAAGAATCTGAAATTCGTAGAATAGCGACAGAAATAGGTTTCGATATTAAAAACATTGAAGTAATCGATATTGAAGATGCCTATGATGCATCTTTGGAGGCTACAAAAATAATCGGAGAGGGTAGAGCCGACATCCTAATGAAAGGACTTGTAAGCTCCGGACAATTGTTAAAAGCTGTACTTAATAAAGATTTTGGTTTACGTACCGGATCATTATTAAGCCATGTTGCAATATTCGAAACACCATATTACCATAAATTATTAGGAGTTACCGATGCTGCAATGAATGTTGAACCTAGTCTGGAAGATAAAATAGATATCATCAAAAATGACGTGAATGTTTTTCATGGACTTGGTATTATGAATCCAAAAGTGGCTATAATTGGGTCGGTTGAAACAATTAATCCAAAGATGGAAGCAACAATGCATGCAGCTACCATTTCAATGATGAATTACCGTAAGCAAATCAAAGGGTGCATAATTGATGGCCCACTTGCACTTGACGGAGCAATATCAAAAGATGCTGCTAAACTTAAAAATATTACAAGTGATGTAGCCGGTGATGCCGATTTAATATTAGCCCCGGATATTAACGGAGCAAATATTCTATACAAAGCTTTGAATTTTCTTGGAGGAGCAACAGCTGCAGCTGTTATTATGGGAGCAACTGTTCCAATTGTGCTAACCTCAAGGGGCGATTCAGAAAAGAGTAAATTTTTGTCAATTGCACTTGCAGCAGCAATTACTTAAACTATAATTAGGTTACTAAATTACCAGTAGTTTCAACAAATGGAAACCGTATACATACTTGCGATAAATCCAGGCTCAACATCCACTAAAATTGCGGTGTATGCTGATACAACCCCTATTTTTATCCAAACACTACGACATTCTTCTGAAGAATTAGTTCCCTATGAACTTGTTACCGATCAGTTTAACTTTCGTAAGGAACTAATTCTAAAGGAGCTTGAAGGTGCCGAAATTCCCCTCAACCAAATTAAAGTTGTGATGGGGCGTGGCGGTTTACTGAAGCCTGTTGAATCTGGTATTATTGCTGTTGATGAAAAAATGGTGCATGACCTTGAAAGTTGTGCATATGGTGAACATGCCAGTAATTTAGGTGGACTAATTTCTTACGATCTGGCCAACTCACTACCAAATGCGAAAGCATATATTAGCAATCCTGTAGTTGTTGATGAATTGGATGATCTAGCTCGACTGTCCGGACACCCGTTACTGCCAAGGAGATCGATCTTTCATGCGTTGAACCAAAAAGCTGTTGCACATGAACATGCAAAATCAATAATGAGGAAGTATGAAGATCTAAATCTAATTGTTGTCCATCTTGGTGGTGGAATTACTGTTGGTGCTCATAAGAAAGGGCGCGTTGTAGATGTTAATCAGGGTTTAGATGGCGATGGTCCATTTTCTCCAGAACGAACAGGGACATTACCTGTGGGTGATTTGGTAAAACTTTGCTTTAGTGGTAATTACACCCAAAAGGAAATCATGAAAATGATTAAAGGAGAGGGGGGGCTGGTTGCATACTTAGGAACTAATAGTGCCTATGATGTTGAACAGCGCATTATTGCAGGTGACAAAGAAGCCAAATATATATACGATGGAATGGCTTATCAAATAGCCAAAGAGGTGGGTGGTATGGTAGCTGTATTGCATTCGGATGTGGATGGAATATTAATTACCGGAGGAATTGCCCACGACAAATATTTTGTAAATCAAATAATATCATATGTTCACCGCATGGCTCCGGTTCATGTTTATCCTGGTGAAGATGAGATGAGAGCCTTAGCAATGAATGGACTTAGGTTAATCCTTGGGGAGGTAGAAGCCAGAGCTTACTAATTAAGTTTTTATTACTTTTGCAATTGTAATATGATAAATATCAGGTTGTCACATGACAACTTAACATTGGTATTCCCTGTCATAGCTTACATCTAACTAACACTTATAAATACGATGCGAAATTTTTTATTTTTATCATTAGCCTTTATCTTAATGATTACTGCTTTTAACTGGGCAATAAGTGATTCATCTGATACAGAGCGAGAAAGAAGAGCTAAAGTAAATACCCGAGTTGACAATAATGGATACTGGAAACAGTTGGCCAAAGAAGGTCTTGCTGTTCTTAATCCAGTTGTTGAAGTACCAGAAGCCATATATAAAGGTAGTAAAATTAATTCAAGAATGGTTCGATTTGAAAACTCACCCGATGTTCCGGTTTCAACTAATTCAACTCAAAGTGAGAATTCTGTTATTGTTGATCCTAACAATAATATGACTGCATTAAATTCAAATAATTCGGGAGGACCTGGAGGAACTCCCATATATGGCGCCAACGACTTGTATACTTTTGATGGTGGAGAAACCTTTATTGGTGAAAATTCGGGTGCAGGTGGAAACAATAGTGGCGACCCAGCCGCATGTATTGGAACTGATGGCAGATGGTATGTTGGCTATATTAAAAATAGTGGACAGGGTGTTGCTCATTCTGATGATCAAGGTCAGTCGTGGACTCATGTTCAGGTAGCTCCAAATCCTGGTTCATTGGCAGATAAAAATCATATGTGGCTCGATCGCAAATCAGGAAGCCCTTATGAAAATAATCTTTACAATGCATGGACTGATTTTGGTGGATCTTCTGACAATGAAATTGTACTAAAATATTCAGCCGATAATGGAGAAACATGGTCAGCCAAAAAAACTATTAGTACTGCTGTTAATGCCGGAAGTCATAATCAGGGAGTGAATGTACAAAGCGGTCCCAATGGCGAAGTATATGCTGTTTGGGCAATTTATGATGGATGGCCACAAGACGAGAAAGCTTTGGGTTTTTCAAAATCATTGGATGGCGGCGAAACATGGTCTCCAGCAGTTAGGATTATTGGAAATATAAGGGGAGTTAGAAACTCTGGCGTTCCTCAAAATATGCGAGTAGCTACTTTCCCTGTAATGGCTGTTGACACTAGAGATGGTCCAAATGGAGGTAACCTTTATGTTGTTTGGACGAATATTGGTGTTCCGGGTGTAAATACCGGAAACGATCGTGATGTATATATGATAATGTCATCTGATGAAGGTGAAACATGGTCGGATCCTATTCGGGTAAACCAGGATCCAATCGATCAGGGTAAAGCACATTATATGCCTTGGATTACTTGCGATCCATCAAATGGTATTTTGAGTGTTGTATTTTACGACAATAGAAACACTAATGCAAATCAGGCTGAAGCATGGGTAGCAACTTCAAATACCGGTGGAACAACTTGGGAAGATTTCCAAGTAAGTGATGTAAGTTTTACTCCTTCTGCAATTCCAGGATTAGCAAGTGGATATATGGGCGATTATCTTGGTATTACTGCACTTAACGGATATGTGTATCCCACATGGACTGATAATAGAACAGGTAATGCTATGACATATGTGTCAGTTTTTGAAACTATAGATATTATTGCTCCAACCTCATTAATTGCTGAAACCGATCAGGAAACGGGTGAATGCATACTCGATTGGAATTTTACAGGAACTACAGGATTCGATTTTTTCAACATCTATCGTGACGATGTATTACTTTCTACCACTACTGAATTAACATATACTGATCAGTTAACTGATTATGGTTATTATACTTATGAAGTTACTGCAATATATGGAGGTAGCAATGAATCAACCGGAACAACCGACGAAACTCAATATGGAAGTTCATCCATTGAAGTTATGCCTGAAGCATATACTGCCATAGTTTATCCCGATGAAATTGAAATACAGATGATGAAGATTAAGAATAATGGTGTACTTGATCTTGAATTTTCATTATCTCCTTTCTTTAAAAATCCAAATCAACATAATTATGCTATTGCCAAAGGTGGTGGAGATGAGTATATTCATGAAGTTACCGTTGGGAACTTAACCAATACCTCAGCTAGTGATAATTATTCTAATTTTTCAGGCATGTACGTAAGCATGATTGCTTCACAGAGTTATCCAATTGAAGTTAGAAGCAAGAATCCTTACAAAGGTGACCAATGTAAAGTTTGGATTGATTGGGATCAGAATGGCGTGTTTGATGAAAAAGCGATTGAGCTAAATGATAATGATGAATTTGGAGTTTTCAGGGGGATAATAAATGTACAAAAAGGAGTTAAACAGGGTGTTACAGGAATGAGAATACGTTTAGCAGGATCGGAAACTCTTAACGCATATGATGAAACTGAATATGGTGAAGTTGAAGATTATTCTGTAGCAATTGCAAGCTGGCTTTCGTTGGATCCTGATAATGGATCGATTGCTCCAGGCGACTCACTGTTGGTTACTGTTACATTTGATGCAGCCGGTATGACACAGGGAACATATGCTGATGATATTATTTTTATCACTAACGATCTTGAAAACCCTGGATATACTGTTGATTTCACACTTCATGTAACAGACCTTGAATTAGCTGCCTCAGCTAACCCAATGGAATTATGTATCGGAGAAACAACACAATTAGAAGCTCTTGTAAGTGGAGGTTCTGGTACCTATACATATGCATGGACTTCAGTTCCTGAGGGTTTTACCTCCACAGAAACTAATCCAATTGTTGAGCCATTGGAAAATACAGAATATTTTGTTTCAGTTTTTGATGGAATCATTACTATTGATGCATCAGTTTCAGTAACAGTTTATAATAAACCTTTGGTTGATCTTGGTGGTGATATGGTACTTTGTGGAGAAACATATCATGAACTTGATGCAGGTAATCCAGGAGATACTTATTTGTGGTCAACTGATGAAACATCGCAGGTAATTACAGCTTCAGGATCAGGAGTAACAATGGTTTGGGCTGAGGTTACAAATGAAAATGGATGTTCAACAACTGATACTGTTTATCTTGATTTTGCCACTATTCCAACAGTAGAGCTAGGCTCTGATACTACAATTTGTGGCGGAGCAACTATTACACTTGATGCCGGAAATCCTGGATCACTTTTCCTATGGTCTAACGAAGCTACAACTCAAACTATTGTTGCTGACACATTGGGGCATGGATATGGAGTTCAGGATTTTACCGTTCAGGTTACAAACCAGTCAGGTTGTATAAACGACGGAAGTGTTATGGTGGAATTTTTGGATTGTACTGGAATTGATGAACTTAATTCAATTAGTATGAAAATTTATCCAAATCCTTCAAATGGGATATTTAACCTGGAGTTAGCAGGCGAAAGCAATAAGCCGGTTGATGTTCAGGTAATGAATATTTCAGGGGAAATAGTTTTCTCTAATTATGGCATTGTTATGTCGGGTACTAACACTCAGAAAATCGATATAAGTAATTTTGCTGATGGTATTTATACTGTTTCTGTATCTAGTAATGGTGCTTCAAAAACAAGAAGGATTGTACTAAGAAAATAATTCAATTTATATAAACTTTCCAAAAGGCTATCTGACTATTGTTAGATAGCCTTTTTTATTTACTTATATTTCATGCAACGAAAAGTAAGTTATTTTTATCAATAGTATTATATTGCGTATTATTTAATTGATATTGAAATGAAAACGGCGAAACTGATTCTGGTAATATCATTATTACTTGCTTTGGGGTTTGGTGTTAATAGAGCTGTTAATAATAAAAACACTCAGGAGCAAGTTGACACTCGAATTGATAATCAAGGTTATTGGAAACGAGCCGCCAGAAAGGGATTAGTACCATATAATCCTGATGTTAAAGTAAAAGAAGCAATCTATACAGGAAGTATTATTCGGGCTCATACAGTTTCAACTCTTGATTCGCCCGATGTTCCTGTTACAGAAATCAGTTCGGTTCAAAGCGAAAACTCAGTTTTCATTAACCCGCTTGACGAAACAAATCTTCTAAATTCTAATAATTCCACAAACGGTACCGTTGACACTATTTATGGTGCCGATGCTTTGTTTTCGTTTAATTCGAGCACAAACTGGGAAGGTAATATCGAAGGTGCAGGCGAAGACAATGGTGGAGATCCTGCAGCAGTAATTGGATTAAATGGGAGGTGGTATGTGAACTATATTAATAACAATGGAGGGTTATCGGTTTCATATTCTGATGACCAGGGAATTTCATGGGTTGTTAATAATGCTACTCCCAACCCAAGTATTATTGTAGATAAAAATCATATGTGGATTGATAATAATCCAGATAGCCCTTTTGAAGGTAATTTATATGTAGCATGGACCAACTTCAGTGATTTTAATCTGGGTGAAATAGGGTTTAGCTATTCGACCGATGATGGTGAAACATGGACTATTATAGGTAGTATTAGCACCGATGTTAATGCAGGGAGTCACAATCAAGGGGTAAACTTAAGCACAGGCCCCAATGGAGTAGTGTGCGCTGTATGGGCCATCTATGATAATTGGCTTTCGGGAGGTAGCGATGAAGTTGCAATTGGGATGGCATTATCTCATGATGGGGGAGCTACATGGGAGCCTGCCAAAAGAATTATTTCAAATATAAGAGGAATCAGAGCATCACGCACAAGCAAAAACATGCGAGTTAATTCTTTTCCGGTTTCAACCATTGATAACAGTAATAGTGCTGATAATGGTTCCATTTATGTTACATGGGCAAATATTGGAATTCCAGGCATTAATACCGGAGATGATATTGATATATATTTAATAAAATCAATTGATTACGGAGATTCATGGACTGAGCCGATTAGAGTAAATCAGGATGTATTAGGTCAGGGAAAAGAACATTATTTGCCATGGATATGCTGCGATCCAACTCATGGTATTCTTAGCATGATATATTACGACGATCGAAATGTAAACCCCGATCAGTGTGAAGTTTACTGTGCCAATTCTGTTGATGGGGGTTTTTCGTGGGATGAGTTTAAGGTTAGTGATGTGAGCTTCACACCTGCACCAATACCCGGATTAGCCGATAGTTATATGGGAGACTATCTTGGAATTCATGCAAAAAACGGCATGGTATATCCTATTTGGACAGATAATAGAGCTGGCTATGCAATGTCGTATTGTTCACCTTATCAAACAAATCCTGTTAACCGACCAACCGAATTATCCGGCAATATTGTATTTGAAACAGGAGAATCACAACTCATGTGGTCTTATGAATCTACTCCGGAATTTATGAAGTTTATTATTTATCGAGATGGGGATTCAATAGCATCAACGGTTGATACTTCTTTTATAGAAATACTTCCAGATTATGGAGTTTACAGATATCGGGTAACAGCATACTATTCTGATGGAATTGAATCAGGAGCATCAGGAATAGTATCACAATGGGGTAGCGTTATTATTTCAACAAATCCCGATAGTATTTCTGATCATATTGCAATAGGCAATACAGCTGAAAAACAAATTTTAATCATAAATCAGGGTCAACTCGATTTGCATTATTCAGTAAGTTTAAATTCATCACCTTCTAAAAATAGAGCTTTTTGCAATGCAATTGGTAATAGCGGGTTCGGGCAGGAGTACATTAGTGGAGTTGAAATTGGAGATATCATAAATTTAGGGACGGGCAATAACAATTATACTGATTATTCCCACATGTCCACAACAATGAAAGTTGGAGAAAGTTATGAAATTACGGTTACCATTGGTAATCCTTACGACCTGGATCAATGTGCAACATGGATCGACTGGAGTGGGGATGAAATATTTGATGAAAATGAAATTACTGTTTTAGAAAGGATACCGGGAACAGAGTTTTTTGTTGGTTTAATTTCACCTCCACCCGGTGCTGTAAGCGGAACTACTAAAATGAGGGTTCGACTTACTTACACAGGAAATCTTAATCCTTGTGGTGAAACAAATTTTGGAGAAGTTGAAGATTACACGGTATTTGTTCAAGGATGGGTTGATATTTTTCCGCTTTCAAATACAATTAATCCTGGCGATTCGGGCATTGTAACAATTGTTTTTAATGCCATTGATTTACCTGAAGGTGATTATTCAACAAATGCAATCATCTTCTCAAATGATCCTGAATCAGGAATAAATCAAATTCCACTGTCGCTCAGAGTAGATCATCTAATAGTAAGAGCAAATGCTATCCCCAATGAAGTTTGTCCGGGGAAATTGATTGTCCTACAGGCACAGGTTTCGGGTATTTTCGATTCCCTATCATATTATTGGGCATCAAACCCCATTGGTTATGTTTCAGAAAAAGCGAGGCCATTTGCCATTCCTTTGATTCCAACATGGTATATTGTGGAAATTCATGATGGAGATCATATGTCGATCGACTCGGTGTTTGTAACAACTTTACCAACTCCTCAGATAAATTTGGGAGCCGACACTAGCTTATGTGCTTCCGAAACATTGACCTTGAATGCGAATAATTTAGGTTCATCTTATTTATGGTCAAATGGCGACACTACTCAAACTATTTTTGTTGATACCTCCGGGTTTGGTTATGGTATTCAAAATCACTCAGTTGAGGTAACTAATCTGCTGGGATGTTCAGAAACCGATGATATAGAAGTAGAGTTTGTTAATTGTTCCGGAATTTTTGAAATGGAAAGTGTATCCATAAATATTTATCCAAATCCCAATAATGGTAAATTTCAGATTGATTTTTCGAATAAACTAAGTGAAGATAGTGATTTAAGAATTGTTAATTCTGCGGGGGACATTGTGTTTCAAAAAAGCAATGTTGATTTAAAAGCTTCAAGAAAAATATATGTGGATATCGAAAATCTTGAATCAGGCCATTATACAGCAATACTATTATTTAAAGGACATAAAATCTCCAAAAAGATAATAATTGTTAAGTAAATTTATATATTTTCTGATAGAATAAAAACTATGCAACCTTTTGGTAATACTTGGGTGTCAATTCAGTAAAAATATGTATGTCACACTTCATATTAACTATTACCATATATTGTGTAAATGTAATTAGTGTAATTATTTGATAATCAATCATTTACTAGTATATAAACCATAAAAGCTGAAACTAAACTATAGAACCAAATATTTGAAATAATCATTAAAACAATTACTATGAAAAAATTACTCTTTACTTTTTTAGCAACTTTTGCAATCTTCGCTCTTTCTGCTCAAATCGACAGATATGAAGTGTTAGTTGAAGTTGGAACAGGAACAGGATGCCCATATTGTCCTGGTGCGGCTATGGGATTACATGACCTTTACACAAATGGTGATCCAGTAGCTGGTATTGAATACCATAGTTATGCAAGTGGCGATCCCTTTAATACTCCTGAAGCTGCTCTTCGTACTTCTTATTATGGTATAACAGGATATCCTACAACACAATTTGATGGTGAATATAGTCAGGTAGTTGGTGGTAGCAATACAACAAGTATGTATGGTAATTTTCTTCCAATTGTAAATGCACGTATACAGCAACAAACATCATTTGCTGTAGCTATTACTGGAGAAAATACTGGTGATGACTACAATATCAAAGTTACTGTTGACAAAATTGCCGCTTATTCAGGATCAGATGATATCGTTATACATTTTGCACTTACCGAAACAGATATTCCTTATAACTGGCAAGGTCAGTCATCTATTGACTATACCGAGAGAATGATGATTCCTGATGCATATGGTACAGCCGTTGTATTTCCAACAAACAACAGTACTGTAGAACTAGAATTATCATTTACTTTTGACAATACCTGGGTACCTGAAAATTGTGAGCTTATTAGCTGGTTACAAGATAATGGCAACAAATTTGTATTAAGTACAGGTAGTGTAATGATGTTAGATTTAGATCCTGGTTACCCAACATGGTTAGCTGATTTTGAAGCTGAACCTTCAGATATTTGCGAATCAGGCACAGCACATTTTGCCAGCACAAGTATTGGTGATCCAATTCAATATCAATGGACATTTGAAGGTGGCTACCCTGCAACATCTGCTTTAATGAACCCAAATGTTTATTATGCAGCTGTTGGTGAATATGATGTTCAGTTAGTTATATATGATGGTTCACGTTACGATACCGCTTTTAAAACAAATTACATTGGTGTACACAATCTTCCAACTGTTGATTTCACAGCTGTTGAAGACCTTTGTAACGAAAGTTGGGATCCTTATTTGTTAACTCAGGGGACTCCTGAAGGTGGTGTTTATTCGGGTGGATTTGTTACTGAAGGAATGTATTTCCATCCAACCGAATCAGGTGTAGGCGAATTTTCTGTTATGTATACTTATACAGATGAATTTGGTTGTGAAAATTATGCTGAACAGCTAATCACAGTTGTAAACTGTGTTGGTGTTAATGAAAACCCAGAAGAAGTTTCTCTTGATATTTATCCAAATCCAACCACTGGTCAGTTTAATCTTAGCATTAATGCACAAGATTTAAATAACGCTGAGCTTCAAATAATTGATATTGTTGGTAAAGTAATTTATGTACAAAATGTTGATGTTCAGGGATCAGAATTAGTAAGTATTGATCTTAGTAACAACCCAAAGGGAATATATTTCGTGCAAATCAAAAATGATACACAAAGCATTAGTAAAAAAGTCTTCCTAAAATAGGAAATAATCAAACTTTTATAATAAGCTGCTTCCTCTACAAGTTCAATGAGGGGGCAGCTTTTTTTTTATCTTTGCACAAATTTTTTTCAACCATGCAACTAAGTGAACAAGAACAAATAAGGCGTAATGCCCTTCAAGAGCTGAACAAATTGGGTATCAATGCTTATCCTCCTGAAGAATATAAAGTAAATGCGCTTGCAGCTGATATAAGTAATAATTTTCATTCAGATGAAACATTATATCAAGATGTTTGTATAGCAGGTCGTATAATGAGTCGACGTATTATGGGAGCCGCCTCATTTTTGGAGCTAATGGATTCATCAGGAAGAATTCAGTTATACTTTAAACGCGATGAAATTTGTCAGGGAGAAGATAAAACACTTTACAATATTGTATTTAAACGTCTTCTTGATATTGGTGATATCATTGGTGTTAAAGGCTTTGTATTTATTACAAAGATGGGTGAAATTACTGTTCATGTTAAGGAATTTACCATTCTCACAAAATCACTACGTCCGCTGCCAATAGTAAAGGAAAAGGATGGAGAGATATATGACGCTTTCACTGATCCTGATCAGAGATATCGGCAACGTTATGTTGATTTGATAGTTAATGAGGACGTTAAAGATACCTTTGTTAAAAGGGCACGGGTAATTAGAACCATGCGTGATTTTCTCAATGATAAAGGATACTTAGAAGTAGAAACACCAATTCTCCAATCAATTCCCGGAGGAGCAGCTGCAAAGCCATTTATAACACATCATAATGCATTAAACATTCCCCTATATTTACGAGTTGCCAATGAGTTATACTTAAAGCGGCTTATTGTTGGGGGATATGATGGAGTGTATGAGTTTGCCAAGGATTTTAGAAATGAAGGCATGAGTCGATTTCATAATCCGGAGTTTACACAGATGGAGATTTATGTTGCCTATAAGGATTATTTCTGGATGATGGAAATGACCGAAAACATGATCGAGAAAATAGCCACCGAACTTCATGGCACCACAAAAGTCCAGGTTGGAGATAATATTATCGACTTCAAAACACCTTTCAGAAGGTTGAGTATTCTTGATGCTATAAAAGAACACACTGGTTTTGATGTTAATGATATGAATGTTGCTCAACTTGTTGAAGTTTGTAAAAAGCTTGAAATTGAAACTGATTCTTCAATGGGGGTAGGTAAACTAATTGATGAGATTTTTGGAGAAAAATGCGAAAGTTCATTCATTCAACCCACATTTATTACCGACTATCCTGTTGAGATGTCTCCATTATGTAAACGTCACAGGGATAATCCCGAACTTACCGAAAGGTTTGAACTTATGGTGAATGGAAAAGAGCTGGCAAATGCTTACACCGAGTTAAACGATCCAATCGATCAACGTGCCCGTTTTGAAGAGCAAATGGAGTTGGCTGCAGCCGGTGATGATGAGGCGATGCTAATTGATCAGGACTTCTTACGTGCCATTGAATATGGCATGCCTCCAACCTCAGGAATGGGAATTGGAATTGACAGACTCGTTATGATAATGACTAATCAATCATCAATTCAAGAAGTGTTGTTCTTCCCACAAATGCGCCCCGAAGCGGTTAAAAAAGTAACAACATCTGATGACTATATAAAGTTGGGCATATCATCTGAATGGGCTGAATATCTTATTCTGGCTGGCTTTCCAAACATCGAAGTTTTAAAAAAGACTAAACCATCGGCAATTGAGCAAAAATTAAATGGATTTAGAAAGAAAAACAAACTCGATATTGCCCCGGTACAACTAGAAGATATTAACAATTGGTTGGCGATAATTAATTAAACCACTGCCATTCGACGTAGGATTATTGTATATTTTTAAGGTCAATTATACTATCTGTTATTATAGTAGGTAGATTCTGTATACGAACCTAATACGTGATAATCATGTACTACAAGAAGCCGTCTGTGTTAAAGCGTCCATTTTTTTTAATTGTTTTCTTTATATTTCTATCTGCTAGTGTAGTTTCACAATCATATAATAAAACCAGTAGTTTCAGATCATATTGGCAAATTAATGCAAATGGTGGTACCAGCTTATTTTTCGGCGACATTAAACAATATCAATTTGCACCCGTTTCAAATTATGAAAATGAGTGGAGATTTGGTGGTGGTTTGATGCTTGTAAAGCAGGTGAGCCCAGTAATTGGTATAAGAGGACAATTTTTATATGGTAAACTGGCAGGAACAAGACGAAGTTCGAATTTATTTTTCGAAGCAAACTATATTGAATTTAATCTTAATACATCACTAAGTGTTCGTAATATTATACAGAAGTATAAGGCAAAGCAAATTTGGGATGCTTATGTTATTCTAGGAATGGGACTTACTAACTTTAATACAGAGCTTAAAGACCTAACAACCAAAAAGGTAGTAAAAAAAGTGGGGTATGGTAGTGGTAAAAGTTTCGGAGGACGAACTTTGCAGGGAATGCTCTTTGGTGGACTTGGACTTGACTTTAGATTAAGCGATAGATTAAATGTGAACCTTGAAACTGCTAACAGAGTTCTGAATACAGATGAACTAGATGGCAGAACAAGTGGTTTTAAATATGATGTTTATAATTATACTTCTTTTGGTATTTCATATAAGTTTGGAGGAAGGAGTTACTCTTCCAAAGAAAAAAAGAATGAGGACTATAGTTATTTCAAACCGCAAAAAAAGGATAATACCATTAGTCAAACAGAATATGATTATGACTATTCAAAACCACTTGAGCCCCCAAAAGTAGATGCTCTTGTTATTGAACCAACAATAGTAACAATACCTGTAATACCTCCTGTAAAAGACAAAATTATTGAAGAAATACCTGTTGAAGTTCAGGTTTTTGAGAAGGTTGTTGTTGTGCCTGAGTTTGAATACAGAGTTCAAATCAGAGCAAAATATGGTAATAAAATATCAAGGCAGCATCTTAGCAATACATATAATATTCCTTTAAATGAAATAATGGAAAATTCCTATAACGGATTCTATATATACACCATAGGTTCGTTTGATAGTTATGACCAGGCACGCGAAAAAAGGAATTATATCAGAAATTATAAAGGCATCAGCGATGCATTCGTAGTGGCTTTTAGAAATGGACAAAGATTAAATAAACTTCCACAACAATAAAGGTATGCCGGAAAGTATTTTTGATTACGACCCCGAGAATGACAAGTTGCCTCCAATGGTTACTTTTTGGATAATTGTAGGAGCCATAGGTATGGGTATTTATTTATCACAAATTCTAGTGTAATAACAACCAGTCATTATGTTTGGCTAACAAATTCTTATTTAATCCGTTCTATTTTCTATAATTTCGTTGTAATCTCCTGTTATAATTGGATTCCTTTTCAATAATTAATATAAAACATTGGATAGACAATAAATTGCACTAAAAATAGACGCCAATAATTTACTATTTTTGTTGAGAATCATCATTTTGAAAAATCCTTAAATAAGTTACATTTAGATGAATATAATTGACCTTTTTAGTAAACAAAAAAAACAATTAGCAGTACTTATTGATCCTGATAAACTTAATCCGGAGCAATTGGTTGTAACAGTAATAATTGCCCAAAAGGCAGGGGTGGATTTTATTTTTGTTGGCGGCAGCCTTATGACCAGCGATTCACTATTTCACTGCATAAGAACAATAAAAGAAAAAACTGATATTCCAGTAGTTCTATTCCCTGGTAGCTCATATCAAATAAGCAGAAACGCAGATGCTATGTTGTTTCTGTCATTAATATCAGGCCGAAACCCCGATATGCTTATTGGAATGCATGTGTTATCAGCACCATATATAAAACTTAGTGGTTTGGAAACAATACCAACAGGCTATATGCTTATTGATAGCGGCAAGCCAACTTCAGTAACATATATGAGTAATTCTTTTCCCATACCAAACAACAAAAAGGATATCGCAGCTTGTACGGCGATGGCAGGCGAAATGTTGGGATTAAGAACCATATTTATGGATGCCGGAAGTGGTGCTTCACAAACTGTTCCCGAAGAAATGATTAGCTTTGTAAAGGGATCAATTGAAATTCCATTGATCATTGGAGGTGGTATTCGTACTCCTGAAAAAGCAAAAAGTGTTATTGAAGCTGGAGCTGATATTATTGTGGTAGGTAATCGCTTCGAAGAAGACCCTAATCTGATCTACGATTTCTCCGATATTGTAGCTTCATTTAATTAAAATTCAATTTAGTATTACAGAGAAACATCTATCAATTTCTATAAATATAAATCTACTAAAATGAAAACAAAGTCATATCAATTTCTGTTTACAGTTATTACTGTTTTTTTCTCGACAACACTTATTTCACAAGACATTAACCCTGAGCTTTATTCACGTACCTGGCAAGATGATGAAACAAGAACTTTTTATGGATACGATATAACAAAAATATTTGGGCAACTGCCCAATAACCCAGCCACTTATAATTATTCGCCCATAACAGCTATAGCCTATAAAAATATGGAGTCAATTGAAAATGATTTCCGAAAAGTAGCAGAAGTTCAAAAATGGAAGCCAGAGGTGCTTGAAGAAAATATTAAAAATGTTCAGAGTTCATCTGCCGGGGGACAAATTCAGGTGTATCTTACAAGGTACGACGCAGAACGAGCCAACTTCCAGTGGTTTTTTATTATTATTCGAGGTATGGACGACAAAGGCAAACTATGGGAATATAGCCTCCCATATCAATTCCCTCAAAATCCTGTAAATAACGGTTGGTGGAATTATACAACAGTGGAAGTACCTATTGAACTACCCGATAATTTTTATATTTATCTAAATGATAGAAAGAGTAATTTTTTATCTGACTTCAAATTTTTAGTTGAAAAATCAAAAACCAAATAATTCAATAATGAATAAATATTCAAAAATTTTACTTTTTATTATCCTGATAACAGGTAGTACGTTTTCGTTTGCTCAGGAAAAATTGCTTACCCCTGAGGATGCAATTTATGCCAATAGAGAATTATATCCCGCTTCAGTATCACAGCTTCAGTGGATTGGAGGCACTGACTATTATGCATTTGCCAAAGATGAAGCTATATATAAGGTTGGTGCTAAAAATGGTACCGAAACATTGTTACTTGACATTGATATGCTGAATAAGGGCATGAATGAAAATAATTACGACTCAATCCACAGATTGCCTCGATTAGATTTTTATTCGGATAATCAATGTAGATATAAATCATCGAATAATTATTTCGACTACAACTTTGTTACAAATAAACTTCAGTGGATAAATAGCGTTCCGGATACTGCCGAAAACATTGACTTTGAAGACAACACTCGTTTTATTGCTTATACATCGGCAAATAATTTGTTTATCTCAATAGATGGAAAAGTAAGGCAGGTAACTTTTGATGACGACAAGGAAATTGTAAACGGACAAACTGTTCACCGTGTTGAATTTGGAATTGAAAAAGGCACATACTGGTCACCCGACTCTAAAAATCTGGCCTTCTATCGTAAAGATGAATCTATGGTAACCGATTACCCATTGGTGAATATTGATACACGGATTGCCGAAGTTGAAAATACAAAATACCCAATGGCAGGAATGACAAGTCATCACGTTACTCTGGGTGTTTACAATCTGGAAACGGGTAAAACTGTAACTATGAATACAGGAGAACCTGCTGATCAATATCTAACATCTGTAACATGGGGGCCTGAAAGTAGGTACATCTATATCGCTTTGCTAAATCGTGAACAAAATCATCTTAAACTAAATAAATACGATGCCTTAACGGGTGAATTTATAGCTCAACTTTTTGAGGAAAAAAATCCAAAATACGTTGAACCTGAACATCCATTATACTTTTTGCCAAACAGAAACGATCATTTTATCTGGCAAAGTGAGCGCGATGGTTGGAATCATCTCTATCTCTATAACACAAAAGGTGAGCTTATTAGTCAACTTACAAAAGGAGATTGGGTTGTTACAGATTTCATGGGGTTATATGCCGATGATAAACTATGGTTTAAAGCAACTAAAGAAAGCCCTCTAGAACAAAATATATATTCAGTAAAACTGGAATCTGATAATATAATGCGTGTAAGTCCCGACCATGGCACCCATACTGCATTGGTAAGTAAAACAGGTAAATACATAATTGACATATGTAGTAATACAGAAATAAGTCGCGAGTATAAACTACTTGATAGCAAGGGGAAAACCTTAAGGGTTATAAAAGATGACAAACAACCATTAGCTGATTATAACCTTGGCAAAATGTCGATTTTTAGTTTGAAATCAGATGCCGGAGATAATCTGTTTTGCAGATTAATTAAACCCGTTAATTTTGATAGCACAAAGAAATATCCTGTAATTGTTTATGTTTATGGTGGACCACACGCTCAGCTTATTACCGACTCATGGTTAGGGGGAGCTGGTCTTTTCTTGAATTACCTTGCCCAGCAAGGTTATGTAGTATTCACTCTCGACAATAGAGGTACAGCAAATCGAGGTCGTGATTTCGAACAGTCTATTCACAGAAACATTGGCAACAATGAAGTGAAAGACCAGATGGTTGGTGTTAATTATTTAAAAACCTTGCCATATGTTGATTCTGATAGAATAGGAGTGGATGGTTGGAGTTATGGTGGTTTTATGACCATCAGTTTAATGTTAGATAATCCGGGAGTATTTAAGGTTGGTGTTGCCGGTGGTCCGGTAATCGATTGGAAATATTATGAGGTTATGTACGGTGAAAGGTACATGGATACCCCCGAGGAAAATCCTGAAGGTTATGATAATGGCAACTTACTAAAAAAGGTAGATCAGCTTGAAGGAAAACTCTTGATAATTCATGGCACAAATGATCCAACAGTTGTTTGGCAACAAAGCCTTCAATTCATTAAGCATGCCATTGATAAAGATAAAGATATTGACTATTTCGTTTATCCCGGACATGGCCATAATATGAGTGGAATGAACCGTGCACATTTATATAAAAAGATAACTTCTTATTTTAACGATTACTTGAAATAATATTTAATATGAATAAAACAAGCAAGTTTTTATTGGTACTACTGTTTTTTGTTATTGGTAACAATTCTTACGGAAAATCAACAGTAGTACCCGGATACATCATTACATTAACTAATGATACCGTAGTTGGATATATAGATTTTAAGGAATGGAAATTAAATCCGAAAAAGGTATTATTCAAAAATACCGAAACAGATAAGGGGAGATTCTATTATCCACCAGGTATATCTGAGTTTGGGGCTTCGGATGAAATATACAAAAGTGCTACCGTTGATATTGATCTTAGTCCACATAAAACCAGCCAATTAAGGCTTACTACTGAGGTAGAATTGGTAATTGACACTGTTTTTTTAAGAGCCCTGATTACAGGTGAAAAAGGGCTATATTATTTGTTAGATGTAAGAGGGAAAGAAAGTTTTTACATATCGCAAAATAATAAGTATGTGCGCCTTGTGCATAATCGCTATCTTGTAGAAGAAAATGGTAGTAAATACCCTGTTTCAAATAATAAATACATTGGGCAATTAATGCTCTATTTAAAAAATTGCAAGTCAATAAATCAGGTACTATCAAAATCAACATATACTTTAAAAAGCTTGGTAAAATCGTTCAATTATTATTATGAGTGTACTAACACTACCTTCGATTATCAAAAGGAGAAACCAAAAGTTAAAGTTGACTTAGGCACGTTTGCCGGTGTTTCTTTCACAAATTTGAAATATACAGGAGAGGGTTACGACGAATTAACTAATGCTGATTTCCCTCTGTCAACAAATATTGCAGCAGGTATTGCAGGAAATCTTTTTCTACCCAGAAACTTAGGCCGATGGTCAATTAATAATGAATTAATGGTTGCCTCATTTAGTTATAGTAATACCTACCAAGATTTTATTCATGAAAACAGATATATTAACTATGAAACGGAAATAGCATATACATATCTGAAATTGAATAATATGCTAAGATATAATCTGCCTGTTGGTGGTACTACAATATTTTTTGATTTAGGATTTTCGAATGGGCTTGCAATTTCTAATATTAATAAAAAAAAGAAAACAAGTGTGTTTTATGATAAGGAAACAGTAGAGTATTTTAAGGCAATAGAAAGAAGTAGGAATCATGAGCAGAGTTTATTATTTGATATTGGCTGCAGTTACAATAGGTTTTCGGCAACAATTCGATATGAGGTTGGTAATGGTATGTCGATGTACTCTGATTTAGTATCCACAACAAAACGATACTATATTTTTCTAGCGTACAGATTCTTCTAGCTCATAGCATCATTTTTATTCTTGATTTCAACTACACTTCGGTTATTTATAAAATTGTTATTACTTTTAGGCAATATTTTTTCAATTTAAGTTATGAGGAAAACCGTATTACTCTCAATAATCCTACTAATAAGTCAATTAAGTATGATGGCGCAGCTTTTCAACAAAGCTCAAACAGATTTTGTTGGAGTTATGCAGCCGGTAACCACATGGATTAGCTATGGTGAGGAGAATAATCTAAAGGCATATTTGGCGGGCGATTATTATCAAGATGATGCACATAGGGTTATTTCACAAACCAACACATATTACAATAAGAATAGGTTCAAGGGTGTATCAACCGTACTTCCCGCCTTATTTCGTGGTGATGCTGCTGCTGCTGATTATGATGGAGATGGTGATGATGACTTAATTGTTACCGGATTAACGGCTGACAATAGTCTAATAATGAGATTGTACAGAAATGATGGTGGTCAAAAATTTACTCCAATAAAGGAAATATTTGTTCCGGTAACTGATGGGTCTGTTGAGTGGGGCGATTATGATAATGATGAGGATCTTGATATTCTCGCAACGGGTAAACAATTTAATAACCAGTTATCAACATATATATATCGAAACGATAAAGGAATATTTACTCAAACTGATCCGGGAATACCAGGTATTTACAATGGCAATGCTACTTGGGGCGATTATGATAACGACAAAGATCTTGATATTCTTATAACTGGTAATAGTGGTTCGAAGCCAATTACTGCAGTTTATGGTAATATAAATGGAAAATACGGCAGAGTTGTACAACAATTTATTCCTCTTAAAAATAGTGCAGGGGCTTGGGGCGATTTCGATAATGATAATTATATTGATTTTATAGTTAGTGGTGAAGATGTTACCGGTTATCCTGTTTGTATGATTTATAAAAACCATGGAGGTACTTTTTTTAGTGAAGAGGCAGTAACTATAAGGCCACTCAGAGGATGCAGCATTGATTTAGGTGATTTTGATCTTGATAACGACCTTGATATTGTTATGACAGGTGAATCTTTGGAACGACCATATAGTATTGTTTATGAAAACAAGCAAGGATTTGATTTTGAAAATATTATGGCCGGTTTACCCGGAGTTGCTGAGGGTAAAGCTATGTGGGGTGATTACGACAAGGATGGTGACCTGGATATTCTTATTGCCGGAATAACAATTTGTTATGATTTTATTGGAGATATTTACACCAATACTTCCGATCCACCTGAAGCGGAAGAAACCAATAATATTTTTATTAACTCTCCAATGCCAGATGATAAAGTGGGGCCGTTTTATTACTATGTATTTTCGTCATGTTATTGTGATCCGGAAGGTGGAGAAAATAATGCATATCATATGTATGTAAGTAATGTACATCTTCAAAACCGCCGATACGATCTAAACTATAAGTTTAATGAATTACTTGTAAAACAGGTTCCAAACTGGGCTGATGCCGACAGAGGATATCGTACTTCAAACGGTTTTGCAACCAAAGCAGAAGCTGACATTGCCAGAAATCAGGTTATTGAATCCTATAAAGCCACTAACTTTATTATTCATGAATTGAATTGGTAGTTCTAAACATTCTCTCAATATCCCAAACAAATACCAAGACCTTGAGCCGTACTTATTAATGCGTTATCCTTTGTTACCAGATTTGGAGATGCAATGGCATCTTTTAATGCAACAGCAACAAAATCAGGGTGGTGATAAGCCACCATCTTACCAAAATCACCATCAATTGCCATTTCCATTGCCTTTACTCCCATTTGGGATGAAAGAACTCTATCATAGGCTATTGGAACTCCACCGCGTTGCAAATGTCCCAATATTGTTTCACGCATATCGTGCTTAAAACCAGCTTCGGCCAACTCATTAATTACTTGTCGGGAAACACCACCTAATTTAACATTTTCATATCCAATTTCTATATTTTCCTTAATAACAACATTGCCATTTTTTGGATATGCACCTTCAGAAACTACTACTACAGCAAACCCTCGATCCTTATGAAACCTCTTTTCCAGTGCTTCTTTAACTATATTAATATCATATGCTATCTCAGGGATCAGACAAACTTCTGCGCCCCCTGCGATTGCGGCGTTTAACGCAATCCAACCTGCATTTCTGCCCATTACTTCAAGTACAAATACACGGTTATGACTGGCAGCGGTAGTTACTAGTTTATCAACAGCTTCAGTTGCTATTTGAACTGCCGTTTGAAAACCAAATGTTGAATCGGTAGTACTTAAATCATTATCTATGGTTTTTGGAACACCAATTATGTTAAGCCCCTTTTCATAAAGTCTTTGGGATATTTTTTGTGATCCGTCTCCACCGATGTTAATTACAGCGTCAATATTCATATGCCTTAGTCGATTGATTAGCTCATCCGAACGATCAGCAGTTGACCATATTCCTTCATTATTTTTAACTGGCCAGGCAAACGGGCCTCCTTTATTTGTGGTTTCAAGTATTGTTCCTCCTTGAAAATGAATTCCGGCTACTTTCTTATTATCCAACTCCACAATTTCCATGGGATTCCAAAGCACACCGTTAAATGCCTGTATACTCCCAAGCACCTGCCAGTCATTTTCTTTTGATGCTCTGTGGACAATAGCTCTAATTACAGCGTTTAATCCGGGGCAATCCCCTCCTCCTGTTGCAACAAGTACTCGTTTCATAATATTTTTTTTGCCTGATAAAAAGTTGTTGTGCCTTACAAAGTAAGTGGTGCAAATATACAAATGAGTTTTTTGATGATAACAACAAACTTCATTAATTTGACATTAGTTTAAGATTGAATTATCTTTAAAGATTAATATTTAAGTCATAGCAAAATGAAAAAAGAGAGATGCAGATTTTTGTATTGGACGCCAAGAATCATTGTTATTTTATTTGCATTATTCATTAGTCTGTTTGCACTGGATGTTTTTGATGAAAATAGATCAACATGGGAAACAATTCTTGCATTACTACTACACCTTATTCCAACAGCAATTATTATTGGGTCATTGTTTATTGCATGGAAATGGGAATTATTTGGGGCATTTTTTTATCCGGCTCTGGGTGTTATTTATATCATATGGGCATGGGGGAAGTTTCCGGTTATAACCTATTTAACAATTTCGGGGCCTGTGGTTATAATTGGAATATTATTTTTCCTTAGCTGGAACTATCATCGTCGTCAAAAACAAAAACCTGACGAGGAAACAATAGAGACAGAATAATACTTATTACTAATATTCCCAATACCGTTAGTAAAGAGTACATTGTTGATATTGGAAAGATATCATGTATTAGCATCTTAACACCAATAAATACAAGCAAAACAGAGAGTCCAATTTTTAAATAGCTAAATTTTTCAACAATATTTTGAACAAGGAAAAAAAGTGAACGAAGGCCAATAATTGCAAATATATTTGAGAAGTAAACAATATATGGATCTTGTGTTATTGAAAATATAGCTGGAACAGAATCCACTGCAAAAATAACATCTGTAAATTCAATTACCAGTAGTATTATAAACAGAGTTGTTACAAATAGTTTTCCATTTTTTTTAATGAAAAATGATGAGCCACTGTATTCCTTATCAACCCTAAATAGTTTGGAGGCGAGTAATACTATTTTGTGATTACCGGTATCAATTTTCTCTTTCTTATTCCTGTCTAAAAACATTTTTAAACCAGTAAAAACAAGCAGTAATCCGAAGCCATAAAGAACCCATGAAAATTGTTGAATTAGTGCAGCACTAACAAAAATAAAAAGGAATCTCATTACTATAGCACCTAATATTCCCCAAAAAAGCACCTTGTGGTAATATTTTTTTTGCAGTCCAAACGAATAGAAAATCATCAATATAACAAATATATTATCAACACTTAATGCATATTCAATCAGGTATCCTGTGATATATTCCAGGCCAAGATTTTGGCGGTATTTGCCAAGTAAATATTCATAATTGTCTGTTGAAATATCAATTGGGTGTTTGTATTTCGCAATAATATCCTTTAACTCACCAATATTATTAATTGTATGAATATGATCACCAAATAAATAAATTACACCCCAAAAAATAAGCGAAAGCGAAACCCAGCCAATTGTCCAATAGAGTGCACTTTTAAACCCTACTTCCTTTGCCTCCTTATTAAAAACACCAATGTCTAGAAACAACATTGTTATTATAAAGATTAAAAATCCCGAGAAAATTAAGATTTCGTGTAGGTGCATTTTTGTTTATCTTATGATCGTCAAAAATAGCTAAACATTGTATTCAAATTAAAAACCATGGAAGTATTGTTAATTCAACTTGGTTTATAGCTTCATGGATTTTCATCTCTAGTATTTCAATTACAAAAATCCCATATCTTTGACTGCTCAAATGGAAAGACTTTCAGTTGTAATAATTACGTATAACGAGGAACGCAACATCGAACGATGCTTAGATTCGGTGATTGATGTGGCTGATGAAATAATCGTTGTTGATTCCTTTTCCACGGATAATACTGAAGAAATTTGCAGTAATTACAACTTACGATTTATTAAACAGGAATTCCTGGGATATATTGAACAGAAAAATTACGCCCTTACTTTTGTAAATTATAAATTTGTACTGGCTTTGGATGCTGATGAAGCCCTGTCTGAAGAGTTAAAGAGAAGCATCTTGCAAGCTAAAATTAACTTTTTATCAGCCGGTTATTCAATGAATCGACTGACTAATTATTGTGGGAAATGGATTAAACATTGTGGTTGGTATCCCGATACTAAATTGAGGCTTTTTAATCGCGAATTAGGATGGTGGGGAGGAACTAATCCACATGATGAAGTTATCATTGAAAAAGAACATCCAATATCACATCTTAAGGGTGACTTATTACACTATTCATACTATACTCTTGACGACCATAACAGTCAAGTTGAGAGATTTACTGATATTGCTGCCGGCGAATATTTCAAAAAGGGTATTAGAGTTTCTAAGATAAAAATGTACATAAGCCCAATTGTAAAATTTATTCGTGATTATTTTTTCTTACTCGGATTTTTAGATGGGGGAGCAGGTTTAAGAATATGTTATATATCAGCGGGGGCTACGTACAAGAAATATCAAAAACTAAGAGGTACTGTCAATAGCATTATCATTAGTCGGACCGACAGTCTGGGAGATGTTATACTTACACTTCCCCTTGCAGGTGCAATAAAAAAGCAAAACCCAAATATCAAGGTAATATTTTTAGGCCGGACTTATTCAAAATCAATAATAGAAACCTCCGACTACGTTGATGAATTTATAAATTTTGACGATATTTTAAAAAAGACTAACCCTGATCAAATCTCCTATCTTAAAGGATTAAATGCCGATGCAATAATTCATGTTTTCCCCAACAAGGAAATTGCTCAAATTTCGAAGAAAGCAGGTATCCCTATACGAGTTGGAACGAATCATAGACTATTTCATCTTACAACCTGTAACAGGTTATTAAATTTAGGGAGAAAAAGCTCAAAACTGCATGAAGTACAGTTAAATTTAAAATTACTATCTCCATTTAATATCAAATACAATTATTCGCTAACAGAAATACCTGAACTATATGGCTATAACGATTTTGGAGACTTAAATGAGAACCTTAGAAATTTACTCTCAAAAAAGAGGAATAATTTAATAATACATCCAAAGTCGAAGGGAAGTGCAAGAGAATGGGGGTTGGATAATTTCTCGAAGTTAGTTGACCTGCTTCCTGATAAGAAGTATAAAATATTTGTGACTGGCACTCAGGAAGAGGGCAATTTAATGTTTGATTTTTTAAAAAAACATGAAGGGAAAATTGTTAATCTAACAGGAACATTATCTTTGAATGAATTAATTGCTTTTATTAGCAAAGCGGATGCTCTTGTTGCAACAAGCACAGGGCCATTGCATATTGCTGCTGCTACCGGAATAAAAGCAGTTGGTATTTTTGCTCCAATGAGGCCAATTCATCCTGGCAGATGGAAGCCAGTTGGTAAAAATGCCGATTATTTAGTGGTTGATAAAAAATGCAGTAAGTGCAGAAACGGTGGGATTTGTGATTGCATCGTTGGGATTAGTGAAAATCAAGTTTACAATAAATTATTAGTTTGAATAGCGGAATAAATAAACATTGGTACGTAATAATAAACCCTCATGCCGGTAGTAAAAAAACACAGACCGACTGGCCGGTTATTAGGAAATTATTGGAAGCTGAAGGCTTTAATGTTGAGTGTGTTTTTACGGAATATCAATATCATGCAACTGAACTTGCAAAAAATGCTATTCAAGCAAATGGCTTTTTAAAAATAATTGTGGTTGGTGGTGATGGAACTCTTAATGAAGTACTAAATGGTGTATTCCTTCAGGATAAATATAAACCAACAGATATAAAGATTGGCGTTATTTCGATAGGCACAGGAAACGATTGGGGCAGGATGTACGGAATGCCGCATGATTATTTGGAGCAAATAAAAATTATAAAGCGCAGTAAAACTTTTTTACAGGATGTAGGGAAGGTAAGTTATTATCACCATAGCAAAGAAAAAGTACATTATTTCATGAATATTGCAGGAATGGGATTTGATGCTTTAGTTGCAAAAAAAACCAATATTGCTAAACAAAAAGGAGCCGGAGGAGTGTTTACTTATCTTTTTAATTTGCTTACCGGATTATTTCAATTTAGCCACAATTATCTTGAGATAGACAGGGAAGGGGAGCGAATCTTCTCAGGCAAAGTTTTCAGCATGAGTATTGGAATTTGTAGTTATAATGGTGGAGGTATGATGCAACTACCATACGCCATATCCAATGATGGCCTATTTGATGTTACTTTAATAAAGAAAACGACACGACTAAAAGTGGTAAGAAATATTAAAAATCTTTACGATGGGTCGTTCGTAAAAATGAAGGAAGTTGAAACCTATACAGGCGAACAGTTTACAATATCTGCAGTCCCACAAAAATCAGTATTCCTCGAAACAGATGGGGAATCACTTGGACACTCCCCATTAAATTTTACTTTATTACCACTTGCCATTAAGGTGATAATAAAATAAATAACAATAATCAGGAGTTAATTTTTAACCACTTTTGGTATAGTAAAACTAAATATGCTGCCTTTCTCTGGAGTGCTTTCTACCCAAATAGTTCCATCAATTCTTTGTACAAAATCCTTTACAAGCATTAAACCTAAGCCGGAGCCCTGTTCATTTTCTGTGCCAATTGTTGAATATCCTGAGGTATCTACAAAAAGATTATCCATAATTTCAGATTCCATTCCTTGCCCGTTATCAGCAACTGATATAACAAAAAGGTCAGGTTTTTCTTCACATTTAATGGTAATTTTACCACCATTATAAGTAAACTTAAGAGCATTACTCAACAGGTTTCGAAATATTACTTGTAACATATTTTTATCCGCAACAACTTCAATGGTTTCATCAATACTGGTTATAATAGATATTTTCTTTTCATTAGCTTTAACCTGAATTGATTGAACAACTTTACTTACTAATACTAACAGATTTAACGGGTTAGGATTAGGCTTAATACTATTTTGTTGCGAACGAGTCCAGTTAAGTAAATTATCAATAAGCTCATATGTATTAGTTGCTACCGAACTCAACTGTAGTGAGTAAGAAACAACATTTTCAAAATTTCCAGCTTCTGCTTCTTCTTTCAATAAATAAGAAAAGCCAAGCAATGACGTGAATGGACTTCTAAGATCATGTGCAATTATTGAAAACAATTTATCCTTAGTTATATTTGACTCTCTAAGTTGCAATGAACTATCACTTATTAACTTGTTTTTAGCTTGTAACAAGGCTATTCGTTCCTTACGTTTTTTTCTTATCGACATTATCATAATCAACACTGATATGGCAATAGCAGCAATTAATGCAGCTATGAATACTAATATTCTTTGTCGGAAAATTACAAATTCCTGAAGTTTGTTTTCATCTTTTAATTTTTGATTTTCAAGCTCTTTTTGCTCAGATTCATATTTGGTTTGGATTTCTGTAAGCTCCTGAGCCTTCATAATATTATCAAGGCTATCTTTCATATTCACAAATCTTTGGAAATAATATAAAGCTTCCCTGTATTTCCCCCAATCTCTGTAATTACTCATAAGAGCTTCATAAATTTCTTGATTATGGGAGTTATATTCCGATTGTTCACATAGTTCAAGACTTTGTATTAGGTAATCCTCGGCCAACCCATACTTCTCTTGCTTTGAATATGTTTTCCCAATACTTATAAGGTTAAATATTTCTCCTTGCTTAATTCCTAGCTTTTTACAAATAGATAGAGATTGTTTAAAATATTTGCCGGCCTCTACATAATTCTCCATTTCAAGGTATATTACACCAATGTTATGGCTTGATTGAGCCAGTATATATTCGAAGTTGGATTTTTTTGCAATTTCATTAGCAATATTTGTATAGTAAATCGCTGTATCAAATTGAAGGAGACGTCGGTATACTATTCCCAATGAGTTATAATTGGAACAAAGTTGATAATTATTATTCGTGTTTAAATATATATCAACTGCTTTTTTAATATATCTAATGGCATTATCATATAATGTTAAATCAATATTAATGAGTCCAATATTACCAAGGGCGATTGCCTCATTTTCTTTCTGATTTAAACTATTAAAAAGTTTATGTGCTCTGAAATAGTAATCTAACGCTTTGTCGGATTCATTCAAAGCATCATATACATTGGCCATATTATTATAGTTCGCAGCTAATAAGGATGGATATCTGGTACTATCTATATTATCTATTGATAAATGGTAGTAATGTAATGCCGAGTCATATTCATATAGATCATTATAACAGTTTCCAATTAAATTATTTACCCTAGCAATATCTTCAATACTATCAATATAAAGATCAATACTGGTTTTAAAACTCGAAATAGCAAGGTCATTTTTGTATTCTTTGTTTAAGAATGAACCATATACTTTATAATAATTTGCAGATATGTAATTATTTTGAGTTTCTATTAATCTACTTTTAACGACGTCAAGATATTTAAAAGCAGAATCTGTATTATTTTCATTAAACTCATGTGCAATATCTAATAAAATACTCAACTCATCATCAACACTTTGTGCAACTATGAGCTCCGATTTTAAACTATCTATTACTCTTTGTGCAACACATAAGTTCACTAATAATAAAGCTAACAATAGCCCTATGAGTTTGATGCTTTTCAAATAAGTTGCTGGTTTATGGATTAATATCAATATTCAAAGGTAGTATTAATTCCTGTCGAACCAATTATTAGCAAGTAAAATCTTTTAAGTAAATGAATTTAAACCACAATACCTTGCTCAAGTAAAATCTAAAATAATAGGCTGGAATTTACTATTTATCCAAAAAAACCGGATATCGTATGATTATTTCTAGGTTATTCTTTCTTCTATTTTGAATAACATTGTGGATGATAATTTCTCAATATCAAATTCATCAAATAAACCCCAATCTTTACGAGCAACACTATCGTCAATACTGGCAGGCCAACTATCAGCAATTGCTTGTCTAAAATCAGGTTTGTATGTAATACTAAAATCCGGATGATGTTTTCTTATCTCATCTGCAATTTGTTTGGGAGTAAAGGACATTCCGGCCATATTGTAGCTCGATCTTAACGATAAGGTATCAGGGTCAGCATCCATTAGCTTTATGGTGTTTTTAATGGCATCATCCATAAACATCATTGGTAATGCAGTATTTTCTGATAGGAAACACTCGTAACTATTGTTTTTGATGGCTTCAAAGAAAATCTCAACTGCATAATCAGTTGTTCCGCCCCCCGGTTCAGTTTTATAACTTATTAATCCCGGATAACGTACACTTCTAAAATCAACACCATATTTATTAAAGAAATACTCTCCCCACCGTTCACCAGCGAGCTTTGAAATACCATACACTGTATTTGGTTCCATTACCGTAAGTTGTGGAGTATTATGTCGTGGTGTTGTTGGCCCGAAAACCGCAATTGAACTTGGCCAAAACAATTTTTTAGCACTTGATTGCTGAGCGGCCTGAAGTGTATTCATTAATGCTCTCATATTGATATCCCAGGCTTGCAAAGGGATTTTTTCGGCGTTCCCTGATAGTACAGCGGCAAGATTATAAACCTGGGTTATATTATGGCGCACCAAAAAATGAAGTAGGTTTTTATAGTCTAATACATCCAATATTTGAAATGGTCCCGTTTCACGAATCTCTTCAGGTGGATCCTTTATATCTGTAGCAAATACATTATCATTACCATATGTTTTTCTAAGTTCTAAAACAAGCTCCGAGCCTATTTGTCCTGAACATCCTATTACTAATATTCTTTCCATTAACTTGATTGATTTAAAAATTCTGCAACAAATTTATTAAACTATTGCTAGCAAAAACTAACCCATTCACAGTTTTCTTTTGGATGTTGTAGTATATTTGCAGTAAAATGGAATACGTTTAGCTATATGATTGGAATAAAAGAGGTTATAACCAAGCAAGACAGAAGAGAGTTCGTTGATTTTCAGTTTGAACTATATCAGGGAAATGAGTTTTGGATTCCTCCAATGAAAAAGGACGAGATAAAGCAACTTAGTCCACAAACTAATCCTGCTTTTGAAACATGTGATGCTAAATTTTGGACCGCATGGGATGGTGGAAAATGTGTTGGAAGAATTGGCGCAATTATTAATAAAGATTACAATAATAAAACAGGTGTTAAATATGGTCGTTTTACACGATTCGAGGTAATCAACGATAGTGATGTTACGAAAAAACTATTTGAAACGGCTGAACGCTGGATTAAGCAACAAGGAATGATCGGGGTTCATGGTCCTCTGGGATTCAACAACCTTGACAATCAAGGGCTTCTTATTGAGGGTTTCGATTACCTTCCATCCATTGCCTCAGTGATGCATTATCCATATATGCAAAAGCTGGTAGAAGATCAGGGATATAAAAAAGAAAATGATTGGGTTGAATTTAGGCTTAAAATTGAAGAAGTACCTGAAAAAGCATTACGGTTAGTTGAGATAATAAAAAAACGAAATAATCTTGAAGTAATTCACTTTAAAGAAAAAAGTGATATGAAACGATACCTAAAAGATGTATTTCATTTACTTAACCGGGCCTTTGATGAATTACCATATGTAGCACCATTCTCCGACAAACTGATAGAAAGTGCCACCAAAAAATATATGGATGTATTGCAACCAAAATATATAGTTGTGATAAAAAAAGAAGGAGAAATGGTTGCCTTTATTGTTGGTTTACCAAGTCTTTCAAAGGCTATGCAAAAGGCTAATGGAAAATTATTCCCATTTGGTTTTACACATATAATGAAAGCATTTAAAAATCCGGAAGTAATGGATTTACTGCTTACCAGAGTAGACCCTCATTATCAAAAACTTGGATTACCCGCAATATTAATAAGTGAATTGCAACAGACGATGATTGATAGTGGTGTTAAGTATGTTGAAACCACAGGTATGTTCGAAACCAACCTTAAGGGTGCAACCACATGGAAAAACTACGATCATATTCAGCATAAACGAAGACGATGTTTTGTTAAGGAATTTTAATATGGGTATAAAACCGCTTCCGGTGTTGCAATCCGGAAGCACGGGATAAATGATTTTAATTCCTGTTAATATTACCCTGAAACTAGTGGACAAAAACTATTAATTAGTTTGGAAACCCCATTAATCTTATTTTCCATAATTTTGCACCCTTAAAATTTACTCTAATGAACAATAATCTTCAAATATATAATACATTAAGTCGCGCTAAGGAGAAGTTTGAACCCCTTAATCCACCCCATGTTGGTATGTATGTTTGTGGACCCACAGTTTATGGTGATGCACATCTGGGACATGCCCGTCCTGCAATTACATTCGACATTGTTTTTCGATATTTAATGCATTTGGGATACAAGGTTCGTTATGTTCGCAATATTACTGATGTTGGACATCTGGAAAATGATGCTGATGAAGGTGAAGATAAAATTGCAAAAAAAGCTCGACTTGATTCGCTTGAACCGATGGAGATTGTTAAGCATTTCACCGATCGTTATCACAAAAACATGGATCAGTTAAATGTACTTCATCCAAGCATTGAGCCAACTGCATCGGGACATATTATTGAGCAAATAGAGTTAATAAAATCCATTTTCGAAAAAGGTTATGCCTATGAATCGGAAGGATCTGTTTATTTTGATGTTAAGAAATACAGCAAGGATTACGATTACGGGAAGCTTTCGGGAAGAAAAATAGAAGATCTTCTAGAAAATACACGGGCATTAGCCGGACAGGATGAGAAAAAAAATAGTTATGATTTTGCTCTTTGGAAAAAAACCGACCCTAAACATCTAATGCACTGGCCATCACCATGGAGCGAAGGTTATCCCGGCTGGCATCTTGAGTGTTCAGCAATGGGTGCAAAATATCTTGGCGATACTTTTGATATCCATGGTGGCGGCATGGATTTATTATTTCCACATCACGAATCTGAGATCGCTCAGTCAAATGCATGTCGTGGTCATGATCCGGTTAAGTACTGGATGCATAATAACATGATTACCATTGATGGTCAGAAAATGGGTAAGTCATTAAATAATTTCATCACTCTCGATGAGTTTTTTAGTGGAAATCAAGAGGCTCTTGATTGTTCTTACAGCCCTATGACAATAAGATTTTTTATTCTTCAGGCTCATTATCGTAGTACTGTTGATTTCTCAAATGAAGCGCTTCATGCAGCTGAGAAAGGTATGCAAAAATTATTTAATACAATTGAGGTATTGGGTAAATTAAAGGCATCTGAGACATCATCCATAAATATAAAGCCTTTTAGGGCTAGTTTGTATGAAGCGATGGATGATGATTTTAACACACCAATCACAATTGCATATTTATTCGAATTATCCAAAATTATTAATCAGGTTAATGACGGCAAAGAAACTCTAATGGATGCTGACATTAAGGAAGTAAAGGATCTTTTTACTGTTTTTGTTTTTGATATATTGGGATTAATAAATGAGGTTGACGATAATAGTAATGATCAGCTTGTTGATCAACTAATGGGAACAATTCTTACCCTGCGTAAAGAGGCCAAGCAAAATAAAGACTGGGCAACTGCCGATCGTATTCGAGATGAACTCGGAAAGATTAATATAAAAATAAAGGACACCAAAGATGGTGCTGAGTGGAGTATTGATTAAGTTTTAGATCAGATTTTCTATGGTTTAAAATATCATTGTAAAAATAGCACCTTCATCTTGTTTCGATCGCACACTTATGCTACCCTTATGCATTTGCATAATTTGACGTGAAAGGCTTAAACCAATACCCGATCCCTTAGATTTAGAAGTAAAGAAAGGCATGAATATTTTATCCAGTAGATCATGATTTATACCCAGGCCATTATCGGCAATTTCGATTGTAGTACGATTATTGAGATTAACAGAGGCAACAATTGTAATTCTGGGTTTTGAGTTACCTGATTTTTTATCCGAAACAGCATCAATAGCATTGAGAAGAAGATTTATTAGAACCTGATCGATTAAATCAGGATCGGCCAGGATTTTCAAATCCTTTGGAAACAATTTAATTGTTGTTTCGATATTCTTTTCTTCAAACTTTGGAGCAAGTAGCTCAATTGCTCTATCGAACATGTCCTGAGCATAAAAATGTCGGAAATTGGGTTTTGGTATACGCGTTAGATTCCGATAAATCTCTAAAAAATTAAGAAGCCCCTTACTTCTGTTACCTATGGTGGTTATGGCTTGTCGAACATTATCCATGTCTTCAACGTACTCTGAAGTAGTTGGAGTTTCTATTTCGTGACCTGCAAGAATTTCATCCACAGTCTCAGTAAGCGAAGAGATAGGAGTTATTGAATTCATTATTTCATGGGTAAGTACCCTGATAAGTTTTTGCCACGATTCAATTTCTTTTTGTTCAAGTTCAGGATGGATATCTTGAAACGAAACAAGTATGTATTCCTCTCCACGCATTCTAAACTGAGTGGCATGCATTGAAAGCTGAAGCAACTCGTCATCAACAAAAACTTTTATAAGTGATTTATCGCCGGCTTTCATGGCAAGTAGTTTATCAGGTAAATCTTCCTCAATAACGCTAAGATTTTTAATCATTCTCAAACGAGGCAGTTTCAATAATCGTTTTACTGCGTTATTAAAAACATCAACCGTACCATCTTTTTTAAACACAATAATACCAATACTAACATGTTGAATTACTGTAAGCAGATAATTAAAATGCTCCTCTTTTTCTCTCTTATTCTTATTAAACGCTTCTATAACTTCATTAAATTCCTTGTTTAATCCTTCAAAACTCTTTCCCAATTCATTATCAGTAAATGAACTTGTAAAATCAGCATGGCGAATTGATTCAAAGAATCTTGTTAGCTTCATATTTGTTTGTTCGGTGTACCTGATAAGGGATATAACCTGTGCAATTAATAGTATAGTAAGTATAATAGAACTTATGGCATAAGCAGTTTCTTTATGGATTACATAAATTAGTATAAATGTAACCATCAAAAGTATTACCCTTATTATGATCTGTATTCTAAATTTCCTATAGACCATACTTTTCTATTCTTCGGTAAAGCGAAGCTCTGGTTAACCCTAATTCCTTGGCTGCCCGGCTTATATTACCTCCATATTTATCAATTACTTTTCTCACAAGAACTTTTTCAACCTCTTCAAGGTTAAGGTTGTCGGAGGCAAAACCATCGTTGTCTTTATCTTCTTTTTCAACAATAAAAAAATCGTGGGGCTCAAGAATATTTGATTCACTTAATATTACAGCCCGCTCAACAGCATGTTGAAGCTCACGTATATTCCCTGGCCAATCATGCTTTTGCAGCCTTTTCATTGTGCCTACATTCATGCGTTTTTTTGGCACCTTGTATTTGTTACAATATGACTCAAGAAAGTGCTCAATCAAAGGAGCAAAATCTTCCAGCCTTTCTTTTAATGGGGGTAGTTTAATTTCAACAGTATTTATCCTGTATAATAGATCCTGACGAAACTTATTCTCGTTAACCATCTGATATAGTGGCATGTTTGTTGCACAAATTAACCTTACATCGATGGGTATTTCCTTGCTTGAGCCTAGCCGAATCACTTTTCTCCTTTGAAGAACACTTAACAATTTTGATTGTAAACCATGACTTAAATTGCCAATTTCATCAAGGAATATTGTACCTCCACTTGCAACTTCAAATCTACCTGCCCTATCTTCTTTGGCATCAGTAAAGGCTCCCTTTTTATAGCCAAAAAGTTCACTTTCGAATAAGCTTTCGGTAATTGCCCCCAGATCAACACTTATAAAAACATTATCCCTTCGGGGAGAAGCTCTGTGAATTGCACGAGCCACAACTTCTTTACCTGTTCCATTTTCTCCAAGTATTAGCACATTTGCATCAGTAGCTGCAACTTTGTAGGCAACTTTCATCACCTTCTGCATCGAATGCGAGGAGCCAATAAGGTTACTATGGTTTTGATTTTGATCAGCAATAAACACCTTTTGTTTCGACCTTAGATTCTCCAACTCAACTTTTGATTCCCTAATTCTTAAGGATGCCTGGATTGTTGCCAGAAGTTTTTTATTGTCCCATGGTTTTAATACAAAATTAGTGGCTCCTTCTTTAATACCCTGAACAGCAAGTTCAATATCTCCATAACCGGTAATAAATATTACAGTTGCAGCAGGATCATAATCTAAAATTGTATTTAGCCAATGAAATCCTTCTTTTCCGCTGGTGGCATCACGTGAAAAATTCATGTCGAGAAGTATAACATCATAATTTTCATTTTTTATGATGGTGGGAATATTTTCAGGATTTTTTTCTGTATGTACTATGTTGATGTGCTGTCTAAGAAACATTTTCGCTGCCAGCAATATATCTGAGTCATCATCAACTATCAATAATCTAGCGTTTATCTTACTCATATTCAGTGTGTTTTTAAGGTAACTATTTTGGTAAGGATAAAATTACATATAATTGTTCACCTTTGTACAAATATATGGACGATTTCGAACACAATATGTTACACTTTAACTATTCTTGTTTTATAAAAACTACAATATCAACATAATAGATGCGTTGGCACAGAATTAGTTAAAGTTTGTTAATAAGTGTTAATGTTGTTTTGGATAGTTTGACTTAGGTGACAAGAAAAAAAATTGAGATTAAATAAAGAAATGACGATCACAAATAACTACTTAATACTTATCCGGAAAAAAGGATTTTAATACAATGATAGAAACAATCGAGCTTACAAAAACATTCAAGACCGAATCGGTTGAAACAGTTGCATTACGTAATGTAAACCTGGTGGTTGAGAAAGGAGATTTCATAGCTATTATGGGACCTTCTGGGTGTGGTAAAACAACACTACTCAATATATTGGGCACTATTGATGATAATACTTCTGGGAAATATACTTTTTTCGGACAGGATGTATGTAATTTAAATGAAAAGCAGAAAACAGCAATTCGAAAAAGGAACATTGGGTTCGTATTTCAGAATTTCAATCTTATTGAGGAACTTACAGTTTATGAAAACATTGAATTACCACTTCAATATTTAGGGTGGAAAAAAAAGGATCGTAAACAAAGGGTTGATGAAGTTATCGATCAATTAAACATAAGTCATCGTAAAAATCTGTTTCCTGTTCAACTGTCAGGCGGACAACAACAACGAGTTGCTGTTGCAAGGGCAATAATTGCGAAACCACCGCTCTTATTAGCCGATGAACCAACAGGAAATCTTGACTCGATGCATGGTGAGGAAGTAATGACATTGTTAAACGATCTAAATAAATCAGGCACAACAATCATTATGGTTACTCACTCTCAACGCGATGCATCATACGCCAGAAGAATTATTCATTTATTTGACGGACAAATTATTAATGAAAATTTAAATATGATAAGGTAGATGATTCACGAAAAGTGAATGGATTTATAATAACAAGTGTTTGTAATGATAAGTAATTATTTTAAAACAGGAATTAGGGTGCTATTACGGCAAAAGGGTTACACTTTGCTAAACATAATGGGTTTAGCCGTGGGGATTTCTGTTTTTACTTTTATTTTTCTTTATATTCAAAGTGAGATTCGTTACGACCGACAATGGTCAGATCACCAAAATATTTACCGGGTTACAAGCGAATACAGTGTTGATGGCAAAGTGGAAAAAATTGCATTAACACCTTTTCGAATTGCTGAAGACTTTATTAGAGATTTTCCTGAAGTAGAATCAGCAACTAATATGTTCTTTACCGACCCCTCAGATGTAAATGATGTTTCTTCGGTTACATACAATGATAAAGTGTATGAAATTCCTGATATAACATTGAGCGACCAAAATTTCTTCGGTATATTTAATTATGATTTTGTTGAAGGAAATCCAGATACTGCATTAAATACCCCAAATACAATGGTTATCTCAACTGAGATGGCTTCGATGATTTTTGGTGCTGAATCGGCGATAGGAAAAAAACTAAATACAGTAGTCAGGGAATATATAGTAGTTGGAGTATTTGAAAAAAAGTGTAATCCAACACATCATAATTTTGATGCTGTGGTTTCCGTCTCGTCACTTGAAAAAGAAGGTTTATTAAGATTAAAAAAAGATTGGTATTGGCTAACTTGCTATACTTACGTGAAATTATGCGATACTACTGATATAGAAAGCTTAGCCATCAGATTTAATGATTATGCGGATGCTAAGCGTAGTGAATTGACTCAGGAAGAGAATCTTGAAATTGATGGATATTTTCATAATAAATTTGAAGAGATTAGCAATGTTCATTTTAATACTGATCTTCAATACGACTCCCCATCTAACATAGATATTTCGTACTTATTCATTTTTGGTATAATAGCTGCCTTTATACTATTAACGGCATCGATAAATTATATAAATCTGGCAACGGCACGTTCACTTAAAAGAGCCAAAGAAATAGGGATTCGTAAAGTTATCGGAGCTAATAAAAGACAGCTTGTTTTTCAATATATTAGTGAATCTGTAATACTAACCACAATATCATTTATTCTGGCCTTGTCATTGGTTGAGATGTTTATGCCTCAGTTTAATCAGCTTGTAGGCAAAGAATTAACACTTGTAGGCAGTATTTTTTCGGGCGAAGGATTATTTTTTGGAGGGCTATTACTTCTGATGATATTCCTGCTTGCAATTATTGGGGGTAGTTTCCCTGCTTTTGTACTTTCATCATTTAATGCAGCAACAGTGCTAAAGGGCAACTATTCGATAATTCACAAATTTGGTGGACAACAAGTTGCTGCAGGACTATTGCGCAGATTTCTGGTAACTATTCAGTATGTAGTATCAATTGGGTTAATAATTTCCACATTTATCATTTATGCTCAAATGGATTTCTTAAAATCTCACGATTTGGGTTTTGAAAAAGACAATATCATAGTAGTAAATACACCTGATGATACATCTTTCAGACATCGGTTTCCAAAATTTTTAGTAGCTTTATCAAAGGATAATTCAGTATTGGAGGTGTCATCGGCTATGAATGTACCTGGTTACACTGAAAGCAAAATGCTTTTTTACGTTGGAGATACGTCAAAACAAAACATACAGGCTTTAAACTTTTATAGTATTGGATACAACTATTTTGAATTACTCAGAGCGTCAATCGCAGAAGGAGGGCACTTTGAGTATAATTCGTTTGATGAAGAATATAACAGCTACATAATTAATGAAGCAGCCGCTAGTTTTTTAAATCTTGATACTGCGGTAGGAACAAAACTAAATATTTCTTTCAACGAAAATTTTAAGGAAGGTAAAGTAGTAGGTGTTGTTGAAAATTTCAATTTTTCATCCCTTCATCGAGAAGTTGAACCTCTAGTATTTCTACTAAACCCTAAAAATGCCAGATATATTTTGGTGAAGTTTAAGGATGGTCAAAAAGATAAAGTAATGGCTCATTTGCGCACAGTGTGGGAAGAGTTTAATGAGGATAGCTTTTTACACTTTGGATTGTTGGATAAAAAGCTGGAAAGCTTATATAAAGGAGACAATAACATGTTATCGATTTTCATTTATTTTGCATTTTTTGTTATATTTATTTCAAGTCTTGGTCTTTATGGACTAACTTCATTTTTAATACAGCAACGCACAAAAGAAATTGGAATAAGAAGAGTTTTGGGTGGCTCAGAGTTTCAAATTATTGGGATGCTGGCTTTTGTTTATCTTAGAGTAGTATTAATTGCCGGTCTTATTGCATCAGTAATTGTTTACATACTATTAAGTAGTTGGTTAAACACATTTGCTTTCCATATATCAATGAATGGCTGGTATTTCGTAGCAGGGATAACGATAACATTAATAATTGCTTTTGGTACAGTGTTTATCAGGTCAATTAAAGTTGTGCAGGAAAAGCCATCGAAATCTCTTAACTACTCAGGATAATTAAATACCTAGTTGATTCTTCAATTCCTTAATCCTTGATTTACTCACATTGATTGTACTGCCATCTTTAAGTATAACAACATAGCTCTCCTTACCATATTTTTCTATTTTATTAATCTGGTTCAGATTGATTATATGTGAACGGTGAACTCTTGTAAAAGTTTTTTGAGGGAGAACTTTTTCAAGATAATTCATTGTGTCATTTTTCAAATATTTTTTATCGGCCGTATAAATTTCCACATAATCATCTTGTGCTTCAATTTTTATTATTGTATCAACTGGTACAACATCGATTTTAGTTCCTGTCTTTACAAATAATCGCTCTATTTGTTCAATTGATTCCTTTTTAAGGTTTGTAAAGTTTTCAATGTTTTTGTTTGTTATCCTTATTTTTTCTGCTGATTCAACTCTGTTTTCCAACCGAGCTAGAACTTTGTTAACAGCTTCATTAAATCTATCACGTGAAAATGGTTTCATCAAATAATCAACTGCGCTAAGCTCGAATGCTTTAATTGCAAATTGATCGTAAGCAGTAGTAAATATAATTTCAGGAACCTCATCCAACAGCTCAATCATTTCGAAGCCGGTAAGCTTTGGCATTTGAATATCGAGGAAAATCAAGTCGGGTTTTGTTTCCATTATAGTTTTTACACCAGTAAAGCCATCCTGGCATTCGCCTACAAGTTCGATATTTTCGTTTGTTTTAATATAAGCTTTCACTAAATCTCTAGCTGGTGCTTCATCTTCAATAATTACAGTACGTAGTTTATTCATATCGACTATCTTTTAGGTAATTTCAATGTTGCTCTGAACATTAATTTTTCGGCAGATACTTCAAAAAGATCCTGACGTTTATATATAATTTGCAATCGCTTTTTAATATTTTTAAGTCCAATTCCCTCTCCTTTTTTCTTTTTCGTATCTGGATCATATTCATTCCGAATTTCTATAATAACATGGTCATCATCTTGGGTACATTTTAATTCAACCAGTACCTCTTCGGTGCTATCATAAACTCCATGTTTAATGGCGTTTTCAATTAATGGTTGAAGTATCATGTTTGGAATTTTAAAGTCATTGCACTCATTGGGTATATTGGTTGAAAAGTTTAATCGATGACCGAATCTTATTTTTTCAATATCAAGATAGCGTTGCAAATTACTAAATTCTTCCTTGAGACTTGCTTTTTCATCTTTATCATGACTTAAAGTATATCTTAGGAAATCGGAAAGTTTAATCACCATATCCTGTGCCTTATCGGGATTGGTGATGGTAAGAGAGCTTATTGAATTAAGACTATTGAATAGGAAATGGGGATTTATTTGTGATTTTAGTGCTGAAAGCTCAGCTTCATTAACAAGAGTTTGTAATTGAGCCTCTACTTTTACTTTTTCCTGAAGATCTTCATAAAAAAGCATAACGTAATAGAACATTATAAACAGCAAGTAGTAGAAAATCCCTGTGATTATTCTCCAGGGTAAACTCTCATTCAAAAACTCGCGGTATGATGTTGGGTCAGGGAAAATATAAATTAACAAAAAGTATGAAATGGTTATCCATGCAGCAATAGCAAGCACCGCAACAATAAGATGATTAAATACCAGATCGAAAATATTGGGTGTTTCTTTCAAATTAAATCTAATTACATACCATAAATTTAATCCTAGCAAAGCAAACAGTGTATTAAACACAGCTGAATCGGTAATGCTTATCACACTTTCAACCCCATAAAAGAAATTAATGATGAATGTATGGATCAGGAAAATCGTAATCCATATTGCTATGTATGCAAGTATGTAATTTCTGTTTTTAGAAATCGGGTTTAGCATGGTAATTAATATGTAAATAAAAAATACCAATTGTCAAAGAACAAAAACAACGCAATTCTAAAAATTTCATATCAAATTAGTTTTGACAATTTGAAGTTATAGATTGGTTATTATTTGTCATTTGATTATTGGTAATAATTTGATTATTGCTCTTTTTTAATAGCTCTTTATTTCCATTCCTCCAAAGATTACAGCACCTTTTAAATATAGAACACCTTCTGGTTCAGTATCGTCGGGTTTAATGGATCTTTTATCGTTAAAGCCTCCAAATATTGAAAACATATCTGACTTAACTACCCATGTATCAGGGACAACAAGCTTTGATCCCCCAAACATTGTGAACACATCTATAGTACATCCGTCAGGTGAAAGTTGGGCTTCTTTAAAATTAAATTCAGATCCGCCAAAGATTGCAGTAATATCGCCTCCCTTAAAGTTTTTTGATTGGATAATTTTGGTTCCTCCACCAAGAACACTTATATCATCAATGTAATCGCTTAGGTTTCCAGCTTTATTTCCAGAAACACCATGATATTTATTCTGTCTTCCTCTACGAGTTATAATTAGAATTCCCACCCCAATTAATATTGCAGGTAAAAATACCTGTCCAAGAGATATGCTATAATTCACCAAACTTGGCAGCCAGAATACAACTCCAAGACCAATTAGAATGTATCCTGCTGTTGGCCGTTCTTTAGTTGCAATTATTATAATACCAATTGCTATTAAGAGAGTTTTCCATGAGAATATATAATAACGTATTGGGAAATTTGTAATGTCAAATGTGTCGAATAATAAGAGAGCACCAATAACCATTAGGATGATCCCTATAATTAATTTTCTGTCGGTTGATTTATTTTCCATTGTAGTATATTTTTCGATTTACAAAGCAAAACTATCTAGTTTGGGCACTAATGTAAATAAAAATTCGGTAACGGGAGTAGTTTTGTCGGTGGTTGGCGATGGTTTCTGTTGATTTTGTTGGAGCATGATAGCTAAAATGAATTATAATGGGAAATACGGCAAACTAAAGGTTATGAGGTCTTGATTTTTTCTCATAAAGACGGCCTTCTGATCCAAGCCAATCAAACTCTTTAAAAACATAGGCTACAGCTTCCTCATATTTGTCAAACGATGAGGTTTTTTTAATACTATTGAGCACCTTATGTGGATCATTAAATGAATATGCCAAATAGCTCCATAACTCCTTAATTGCACCAATAGCCTGTAATCTGTCATTGTTTTTTTTTCGGTATGCCAAATAAAGATCAGTGATAAACTTATATACTCTTTCACCTTGCTCAACTATATTTGAATCGACTTGTCCTTTAATTTTCATCGGTAAAAATGGGTCAACAAGAATTCCCCTGCCAATCATCCAATTATTAATTTCTAAAAGACCTTCATTAAACTTATGGAAGTCCTCAATAGTAAATATATCTCCATTGTAGACAATTGGAATATTGCTGATCGCGACGGCCCTTTCAAAAGCCTCAATATTCACATCACCAGTATAAAGCTGTTTTCCAATTCTGGCATGAATTGTTAGCTCAGAAATATTGAATGAGTTATATACCTTCATTAACGAGATTATTTCATCTTCTGAAAAATATCCCAATCTACACTTTATGGAAAATTTGATACTTATATTAGGCATTACTATATTCAATATTTCACCAACCATGTCCGGATAGGGCAACATACCCGATCCTCTTTTTTTATTGGCAACTCTAGGATAAGGGCACCCCAAATTCCAATTTACCTCATTAAATCCTTTTTTTTCACAGAAGTTAGCAAATCGGGTTATTTCATCTGCATCTTTTGATAGCATTTGTGGTATAACTTCAACTTTATTCTGTGTTGGAAAATTGAATTCAAAAGCTCTTTTAGCGAGACTATTGGGTTTTTGAATTCCTGTAAAAAAGGGTGTAAATAGCTTATCAACTCCACCAAAATGTTTAGTATAAACCTCACGATAAGTGTAGGTTGTTATTCCCTGAAAAGGGGCTAAGTATATAAGTGGTTTCGAGTTCATCTTTTTGCAGTTATCCCACATTCAAAAATAGCTGTTCGGGATTTGTAATCCCGAACACATGTGTTTGCAGATTTAAAATCTGCATCCAATATCTTCCGGATCTACAATCAGGAAGAGCATCCTGTTAAGTTTTTTTTCAGGAAGTTTATTGTTTACTTTACAACCTTCAGCTTCAACTCATCCAACTGTTCATCAGCAATAACTGAAGGTGAGTCGATCATAATATCACGACCTGAGTTGTTTTTTGGGAAGGCGATAAAATCACGAATAGAATCCTGTCCACCAAATAGAGCTGCTAATCTATCGAAACCAAGGGCAATACCTCCATGAGGAGGAGCACCATACTCAAATGCATTTAACAAAAACCCAAATTGATCCTGAGCTTCTTTATCAGTAAAACCAAGATGTTTTAACATTAGTTTTTGCAGATCCCGATCATGAATTCTTATTGAACCACCACCTATTTCAACACCATTTATTACAAGATCATAAGCATTGGCACGAACCTCACCTGGTTTTGTGTCAAGCATATCAATGTCTTCAGGTTTTGGAGATGTAAAAGGATGATGCATAGCATGATACCTTCCTGAATCTTCGTCCCATTCAAGCAATGGAAAGTCAACAACCCATAATGGTGCAAAAACCCCGGATTTACGAAGTTCCAGTTGATTACCCATTTCTAAACGTAGTTCACTAAGTTGTTTTCTAACTTTTTCTGTTTCACCCGAAAGCACAAGTATTAAATCACCTGATTTTGCTCTCATCTTATCAGCCCATTCTTTCAAGGCTTGCTGATCAAAGAATTTGTCAACTGAAGATTTAAAACTACCGTCCCCATTACCTGCCTGTTCGGCAGACAGGCATTTTACGTAAATCATACCTTTGGCACCAATCTGTGGTTTTCTTACAAAGTCTGTAAGTTTATCGAGTTGCTTGCGGGTATAATCGGCACATCCTTCTACAACTATTCCAACAACAAGTTCGGCATCATCAAATATTTGGAATCCTTTGTTTTTCGCAACATCGTTTAATTCAACAAACTTCATCCCAAACCTAATATCAGGTTTATCGCTACCATAATATTTCATGGCATCGGCATAATCCATCCGAGGAAGTTCGGCACAATCAATCCCCTTAACAGTCTTAAAAAGATACTTAACCATTCCTTCAAAAGTGCTCAGGATATCATCCTGTTCAACAAATGCCATTTCGCAATCAATTTGAGTAAACTCAGGCTGACGATCAGCACGCAAATCTTCATCACGAAAACACTTAACAAGCTGATAATATCTGTCGTATCCGGCAACCATCAGCAATTGCTTAAATGTTTGTGGGGATTGTGGGAGAGCGTAAAACTGTCCCTCATTCATTCGTGAAGGAACAACAAAATCACGAGCTCCTTCAGGTGTTGATTTTATCAGATATGGGGTTTCTATTTCGAAAAATTTCTGACCATCAAGATACTTTCTTGTTTCAATGGAAAGGCGATTTCTTAATTCCAGATTCTTACGAAGAGGTTGACGCCTCAGGTCAAGATACCTGTATTTCATTCTTAGCTCTTCACCACCATCAGTATTATCTTCAATGGTAAAAGGCGGTGTGAGTGAAGCATTTAGTATCTCAATTCCGGTAAGATCAATTTCAATACTTCCTGTGAGTATATTTGGGTTTTTCGATTCGCGTTCAATTACTTTACCAGAAGCCTTTATTACAAACTCTCTACCTAATTTTCGTGCCGCTTCAACAACCGAATTGTCTGATCTTCCTTCTTCTATAAGTAGCTGGGTAATCCCATAGCGATCGCGAAGGTCGATCCAAATTAAACCTCCTTTATCACGTACTTTTTGAACCCATCCCGACAGGGTTACTTCCTTATTAACATCTTCTATTTTAAGCTCTCCGCAAGTGTGTGAACGTAGCATTTTTATTGACTATTTATTATTGTTTATTGACTATTTTAAATTGCAATTAATTTTAGGCCGCGAAGTTACTAAAAAGGATGTTATATGTGAATAGAGTTTATGAGTGTGGTGACTTGAGGTGGGTTAAGATTAGGTGCTAATAATCAACAAGCATTTTTGTTATTGGAATGCGAGGGACTAAATACTGAGCTGAGTCAGTTTGTTTATGAATTTTTCGTACCACATCCATCCCATCAATTACTTTTCCAAAGGCTGCAAAACCATGATTATCTGAATTCCTGCCACCACCAAAATCTAACGAAGGCTGATCGCCAACGCATATGAAAAACTCAAACGTAGCAGTCCCAGGCTCATATCTGGCCATTGAGATAACACCATCTTTGTGCAAAATTCCAGTTTCCTTAGTGCTTTCATGTACAATGGGGGGTAATGCTTGAGGATGATTATCTTCGTATAGACCTCCTTGAATTACTTCAATTTTAATCTTACTAAGTGGTTGGTTTTTCGGTGTTACAACTCTGTAAAATGTTGTTCCAATATATCTTTTTTCATCTATGTATTTAATGAAATTATTAGTTGTTACGGGAGCTTGTTTTTCAAAAAGTTCAATCGTAATATTACCTAACTCTGTTTCAATAACAATGGTTGGATTGTTTTGTTTACATGAAATAAGTAGTATTACAATTGATAAAAATACAATCAATCTTTTCATAATAACCAAAAATACAATATTTTCGTAAGGTGCTCCACTTTGGCACGACTAACAATTATGTTAAAAGAAAGCCGAAATCATAAAGCGAAACAAGTTCTTAAGAGGAAGGAATCCATAGAAAGTTGGCAACTCTCTCGTAAGAAATTCATAATTGGATCCTTCATGGGAGGCCTATTTACCAGTCTGCCATCTATTTCCATTGTTGGCCAAGGAATAAATAGTAACGATATTCTATCTCAAACACAGTTCTCATTAATTGCATCCGTTCAAAATATTCTTTTCCCATCTGATAGTAACGGGCCAGGAGCATCTTATGTTATGGCCGACAAATATTTACTTTGGGTATTGACAGATAAACGAATGGATCCCGAAGAAAAAGAATATATAGTTAATGGAATTAGCTGGGTTGAAGAAAAAGCAGAGGAAAATTATTCTTTGACTTATAATAAATTATCTCAATCTCAAAAAGAAGAATTAATTACTGATATTGCAAAAGAAAACTGGGGGAAAAGCTGGTTGGGTGTAATACTGAATTTCATCTTTGAAGCATTATTGAGTGACCCACAATATGGTGGAAATCCTGAAGGAATTGGTTGGGATTGGCTACAACATAATCCGGGTTTTCCACAACCCACAGTACCATTACTATATCCTGAAATATTATCAACTGTTTCCAAAAACCAATAATTATATGGCTTCTCAAAAATTTGATGTTTGTATTGTGGGAAGTGGCGCCGGAGCATCTCCAATAGCTTACGAACTCTCGAAAAAAGGCTATAAGGTTGTTGTGTTGGAAAAGGGTCCCTGGTTTAAAACAAAAGACTTCTCAAAAGATGAAATTACAGCAACACGACGAGAAGTATATACACCACGTCTTGAGTATGAGCCTCAAGTTATTGAAAGTAAGAATGACCAAGGTGAATGGGAAAGTAAATCAACCTATACCACTGGAAATAGCTTCTGGAATGGGAATATGGTTGGTGGATCCACAAACCTCATGAGTGGTTATTTTCATCGCATGAAACCAAATGATTTTAAGCTGCTCACTACTTATGGTAAAATTAAAGGTGCTAATGTTGTGGACTGGCCAATTGATTATGATGAAATGGAGCCATACTTTGATAAGGTTGAGAAAACAGTAGGAATCAGCGGGCGTGTTGTTAATCACTCCGCTTTAGAACCACGATCGAATGAAAATTTCCCATATCCGCCTTTGGCTGAAAATGCAATCTCAAGTAGGCTTGATAAAGGGGCAAACGAGATAGGATACATAGCAGTTCCTATACCGAGAGCAATATTGTCGTTACCCGAAGGAAGCAGGTCAAGTTGTTTTTACTCCAATTACTGTGGAAGCTATGGTTGTGCATCTGATGCCAAAGGAAGTGCAAGAGTTGCTTTGCTGGATAAAGCCCTCGAAATTGGAAAATGCACAATTATCCCAAACTCAAAAGTCTATAAACTAGAAACAAATGGAACAGGGAAAATAATAAGTTCCTGGTATTATGATGCAGAGGGTAATAAGAAGAACATTGAAGCGAAACTATTTGTTATTGCTTGTCAGGCAGTTGAAACATCAAGATTATTATTAATGAGTAAGAATAAGGAATTTCCCAATGGTTTGGCAAACAATTCAGGATTAGTTGGGAAGAACCTGATTTTTTCAGCCGGAGGTACAGGATCTGGTACTTTTAGATATGATGTTCTTGCAAAAGAAGATGCTGAACAATTAAAAGTGCCTGGGTTGTTTGTAAACAGAGCCATTCAGCATTGGTATGAAATTGACGACAAAAAAGAGTTCTCCCAGAAAATAAAGGGTGGTACTGTTGATTTCTTGTTCGAACATGCTAATGGCATAAGTAAGGCAATTAGGAATAAAAAGGATAATGAAGGAAATCTGGTTTATGGATCATCTCTAAAAACTAAAATTAAGGACTATTTTCTAAATCAACGAAAGTTAAATTTTGAAGTTTTTGCCGATTGGTTACCAACTGACAATTGCTACGTTTCACTTGATGAAAAAATAGTTGACATGTGGGGAGATCCGGTTGCAAAAATCAGGGTGGATAACCATCCACACGATATTGAAGTGGGAAAATATCTGGCAAAAAAGGCTGAAGCCCTGCTTGAAAAAGTTGGAGCAACCGATATCAGATCATCTATCAATGGATCTCCTCCAACCAATCTTATGGCAGGGGGTTGCAGGTTTGGAGACGATCCAAAAACTTCAGTACTCGATCGTAATTGCAAGGCACATGAAGTTGAAAACCTATTTGTAACCGATGGTAGTTTTATGCCAACAGGCGGAAGTGTAACTTACACATGGACAATCTATGCAAACGCCTTTAGGGTTGCTGATGCAATGCTAGAAGACCTTAAAAAAGGATAATTCAATATTTAGATTTGATATGACCAAATAATCTATTCTTCTTCATAAATATTGTCATCATTTCTATAACCTGGTTCATCAAGATACCAATCGTTGTAAACTGCGCCAGAGCTTTCTGCCCAAGGAGAGAATTTGAGATAAGCAGACAGTATATCAATTTGTTCAATTGGATAATCAAAGCTGGAAGGAGTTTCAACTACCCATGGCAAATAATTTTCGGTTAAATACCATTTTCCGGTCAATGGATCTGAATTATCATGACTTGTACCAAAATAAGTGTCGCTTGCAAGTGAGGTAGGTGCATGGTCGATCATATGAATTTCTTTGCCTCTTTCCTGATCAACATAAATAAACGGATTGTAAGGCTCTAAACCAACCGCGAACTGAGGATCATCAAAATATACTGTCACGGTAATTGTATCAGTAACAACAGTGTTTCCGCCTGGCACAGTATTAAAAATCGCGCTGCCATAATATGTGTTGATTGCATCATAAAATATAACAACAGTATTATCAATATGTCCATTTTCATATCCCTTCGCATTTAAATCAAGGGTTCCCATCACATTAACAAATCCGGTTGCACTTGCACACTTTGAAGATTCGATTGGGAATGATATTCCAAAACCATTGTTTAATGCTGCTCCTGCAGCTTTAATATGTGTTTGTGCAATAATATCTACAATAAGGTTATTGGCATTTGTAACCATTTGATAATTAAAATCAACAACAAGATCGTTAAAGTCATAGTCGCCAAGACCAGGCCATAAATCTTCAAAAGCCAAACTTGCAAAATCAGTTTGGTTAGGATAATAATTATTGAAAGCCCTTTCCGGGTCATCTGGATATGCATCATCAACATCCAAAACACCATCTCCATCAGTGTCAACATCTCCGGTACCGCCTTCCGATCCTGGGTTACAATTATCAGCAGGAATAGTTATCTCACAGAACTTTACGGTATTCTGGATAGTTCCATTGTTTATTTCTATACCATCTGCATCACATAAATCAACACGTGACCTAACCTGACCAGACGAATTAATAATAGTAACTTCAGATATCATAACCTTTGAATAGCTACTACTTTGGCCTTGGATTCTGCCATTAACGGTAAGGTTTTTTGTTTGGATTAGAGATGAATTACGGACATAAACATAGGAAGAACCATTAATTATAAGATTATTTGCAACGTTAATATAACTATAATTAAAAACTCTATAATCAACCATCAAATTACCTGTTATATTAAGATTACAATAATTGTATATGTATGCTTTGTTGTTTACATTCATACTACCTGATATAGTAAATGTTCCATAATTATATAACCTGCTATTTATATTTCCCGAATAATTTCCACTAAGGTTTATTATTCCTTCGTTGTTAAATTTATTACTGTTGTTGTTAATACTACCGGCTATATTCATATTGCCATAATTATAGAATTTGCGGCCATACTTGGTATTTACATTACCACTGATATTATACAAGCCAAAGTTATAAATATCAATTTTTGAGTCAATATTCAAATCGCCAGAAGTTGATACTATTCCTGTACTACTAATATATAATTTACCTGTATTATTCACTACTGTAGCAATCTGACTAATGCTGGCATTTCCGCATATCACTATGGTTGCATTTTGTGCAAACTGCAATTGGTTTGTGATTGTTAAGGTTGTTCCTTCGGCAACACAATAGTCTTTATTTTTCTCCAATACCAAATTAGTATAAGTCCCTGATAAAGTTTCATCACAATTACTCCCACAACCGGGATCCACAACAACCGTTTTTTCATATGTGATTGGCGGATATAGTAGTTCCTTAGTATTGAATGTGTGATTAATTATATTACTTGTTAAAGGTATTTCAACAATTTCGAATAACCCATCCGGGCTACGGTTTTCAACATATATACTACTAATTCTATCCGGTATTTTAAAAGATATCGAATATTGATATGAGTTATTGGTAATTCCCCGATTTAATACTCTTCCACCAGAACCCGGTTCTTCCTGATAAATAGTGATTATATGCATTTGTTCAGCTTTGAGGAATGGAACTACAGTGAAGTTTGCCTCAATCTGTTTGATATTTTCGAATGTGAAATTTGGATCTATAACTAATTCACCGAAAGTTTTATCAGCAGGAACAGGTTCACTGGGTGTTTTCTTCGTACATGAACTAGTTGTTAACAATCCAATTAATAGTGTAAGGCTTAAATAAAGAAGTATATTTTTCATGATTCATTGATTTATAGATATTGCATAAATACTATGCCAAGAGAGTATCCTATTTTTAGGATACGTTAAGAACGTAAAAAAAGTTGCGTTAATACGCATATTTTCTGGGCTTTACGAATTGCATATTTATAATTATTATCACAATCTATTATTATTTAAAATAAGTAGATCGTCCCACATTTATACTCGGCTCTCATTTTTGGAATAGTTTGTTGTTATATATTGCTTATATTTGAAAAAAAGAAAACATGGAAAACTTCACAGTATATAACCCAACCCGACTTCATTTTGGTGGAAACATAATTAATAATCTAGGTACTACGGTTAAACAATACGGAAAAAGAGTATTACTGGTTTATGGAAAAGGCTCAGTAAAAAAATATGGGTATTATGATCATGTTGTTTCTCAACTTCAGGAATCAGGTCTTGAAATTTTCGAATATTCCGGAATTAAACCAAATCCAATAATTGAAGATGTTGAAAAGGCAACAATAATTGGAAAACAGAATAATGTTGAAGTTATTGTTGCTCTGGGAGGAGGTAGTGTTATTGATTCGGCCAAAATAATTTCACTTGGCATAGCATCTAACGAAAATCCATGGGATTTTATGACATGGAAACTAACCCCTCAAAAGGCAATTCCTCTTGTAACGGTATTAACTTTAGCAGCTACAGGTACTGAGATGAATGCTGCAGCAGTGGTTCAAAACCACAGTACTGGTCAAAAAGTTGGCTATGTTAACCCTCTTATGTTTCCAAAGGACTCATTCCTTGACCCTTCGTTTACAGTAACTGTTCCGAAGAATTATACTTCATATGGTATTGTTGATTTAATTGCTCATTCTTTGGAAGCTTTTTTTGGACAAGGCGAACCATCAGTAATTGATCAAATTACAATCGATATTATTAAAGATGCTATTCAATTTGGTCCTTTATTAATGGATGATTTAACAAATGTTGAGCTTAGAGCTAAAATAATGCTTGATGCAACTCTGGCTCTAAATGGTTTAACTAGCTATGGTAAGAAAAGTGGCGATTGGGGAGTGCACGGATTAGGACATGAGCTCTCACTATTGTTCGATACACCACACGGAGCATCACTTAGTATTGTTTATCCAGCCTGGCTAAAACTTCAAAAAAATAGAATTCCCAAAAGGATTATTAAACTTGGGAAAGGACTTTTTGGTGTTGATACAGTTGATGAAACAATTGAAAAATTAATGGCATTCTTCATGAAAATAGGTTCTCCTGTTTCCTTAAATGAGATCGGTTTATCGGACGATAGTAGGTCAAGCATATTAGAGCAATTCAAGAAAAACAATGTTTCAGGAATGCACCATAATCTAAATGAAGTTGATCATAAGAAACTGGTTAATTTCATGTTGTTTCAGTAATAAACTATTTTCCTAGTAATATTTTGACACAGATTCGCAGATTAAAAAAGAATAGTTAAAAATATATTCCTTTTCTTTTAATCAAAAATGCACAGATTGATATATCTGTATTAGACAGATATAGTTTGAGAAAATTATTTCTATCGATTTCAATCAAAAATTTTGTTAATCTGTGAATCTGTGGCCTCTAATTAAGAGCAATAAAGCAAGTAGTTATTTACAAACACCAAATAATATTTCATTATATTACTGACAACCAGGATGTAACTTAAATGGAGTAAAATTAGTATAAGAAATAAAGCACTGGCAAAAAGCTATTTATTTGAGAGTTTTGATTTTGATGTATCAATATTTTTCATATTTTTGAAACGAAAATAAGCAACAAATAAGCAAGCATGGAAAATAAGCAACGTACCGGACATAGTCCGGAGGTGGAGAATATTCTCCTAAAAAAGCGAATTCTCAAACTCGAAAGTAAAATTGCTACTTTGGAATTAATTAATTCTTTACCACCTGCATCAAATAGCATTTATAACGACATTCTTGATAATATACCTCTTGCCATACTAAGTCTCGACACCGACGGGCATCTTCAACTTGCTAATTTGTCGTTTATTAAGTTGTTTGATTTCGATAAAACAAAACTTAACGCAAAGCTTCATATAAATAAGTTTAGACCTTTTAAGGGAACAACACTTATAAAAAAAATAAACAAGTTATTGGATAACCAAATGCAATTTGACCATGAAATAAACCTTGGTGAAATTGGGAATACTGAAACCCTGTTCAGATCAAGGGGTATTACAATTCTTTCGGATGATGACGAAGTAATATCCTATATGTTAATAATAGGTGATATTACTAAGCGAAGACTTGCAGAAAACAATTTGATAAAAGCAAAGGAAAAAGCAGAGGAAGCCAATATGCTTAAAACAGCTTTTCTGAGTAATTTGTCACATGAAATCAGGACACCTCTTAATCATATACTGGGATTTTTAGAATTATTGCTCCTAAATGATACATCCAACGAGGAAAGGGTAGAGTATTCAACAATTGTACGTGGTAGTAGCGAAGTGCTTTTAAAACGTATTGATGACATTATCGATATCTCAAAGATTGAAACGGGGCAAATGGATATTAGAAAGGAAAAGGTTAACGTTATTGAATTTCTTGCGGATTTATACGAGGATTGTAAAACCTTCAAAACTAAATATCAAAGAGAAAGGGTTGATTTTCAGATTAATACACTGCATGACTACACTGATGTTGTGCTTCTAACAGACCCAGTTAAACTACGACAAATAATCATTAGCTTTGTTGATAATGCATTTATTTTCACCCAGGAAGGAAAGGTTGAAGTTGGGTTTAAAATTAAAGATAAAAATGGCATTTGTTTTTACGTGGTTGATACCGGAGTTGGAATAGATGCTAAACACCATGAAAGTATATTTGAACATTTTCGCCAGGTTGATAATTCGTCAACACGTAAAATTGGAGGTTCCGGACTTGGGTTGGCAATTTCACGTGGACTTGCTCAACTACTAAATGGTAATATTAAGATGCAGTCAAAGCTTGGTATGGGATCGTCCTTTTATCTTAACCTTCCTGAGTCGATTATTTCACTTGAAACAAAATCAACAATACAGTTACCTGCTGATAGTGTTTATGACTGGAAGAATTCAACATTATTAATTGCTGAATACGAGGAGGTTGATTACAATTTACTCAAAGTAATACTTGGAAAAACAAATGCAAAATTATTAAGAGCCAAAACGGGTGATGAAGCAATTAGATTATATCATGAAAATAAACCCGACTTAATTCTGATTAACTTCGACCTTCCTGTTATTAATGGTGAAGAATTTGCGAAGATTATTAAGTCAAAAAACTCAATGATACCCATTATTGCTCAAATTGATTTTGCAAACGAAGAAAATATTAAGCGCGCAAAAATTTCAGGTATCGACAAACTGATAACAAAACCAATTCAAAAAAGTACTTTATTAAACACTATTAATGATTTAATTATTAATAGTTGGTTTTAATTCATTTTGATAATCCAACCTCTTCAATATAGTTTATATTTATTCTATTTGATTAATTCAATAATCGGATGAGCACCACTTGTTAGTGTTCCTTAAGGTATGTTAATAAAGGTAAACCCACACAAATAAAACAACTATTTGTGCAACCATTCATTAAACTATTATGTCATCCAATTTGATTTGAAGGTATTTTATTATCTTTCCAGAATTTTTAAAAGACCAAAAACTGGTTGAAATTATTCTGAATGGAGTTTGATAGTACTTTCATAAAAAGGCTTAAAGAAAACGACTCAAAAGCGCAAAAAGTTTTTTACGAACAACTTGCGCCCAAGATGTATGGCATATGCTTGCGTTTTGCCTTAATAAATGAAGATGCAGATGATATATTACAGGATGGATTCATTAGAGTATTCAGACACATCAAAGATTTTCGTGGAGAAGGTTCTCTTGAAGGTTGGGTTCGTCGAACAATTGTCAATACTGCAATAAACTACTATAAAAAGAAAATTAAACAGGGAATTAATACTGATTTAGATTTTGTTAAAGGAAAAGTAAAAGAACAGAATAATATTGTTGAAAAGATGTCGGCTGATGAGTTACTTGTTATGATTAATCAATTACCACCCGGTTATAGAATGGTTTTTAATCTAAATGTAATTGAGGGTTATACTCATAAAGAGATAGGAAAAATACTTGAGATAAGTGAAAATACATCGAAATCTCAATTATCACGAGCACGGGCATCACTTCAAAAGAAAATATTTTCAATAAGAGACAGAGAACAAATTGGATAATAACACAAATATCGACAATCTTTTAAGAGAAAAATTTGAATCATTTTCTCCTACTCCGCCAGAGCATATATGGAAAGGTATTGAAGAGGGTATTAGCGCAACTCCCATGCCTTTTTTGCTTAGGAACAAAAGACTAATAGCAGCAGCTTCTATACTATTACTGGCTCTTTTTACTTCACTTGTTATTTTTAACCCTTTCTCCGGACATACTTATGGTGATGATATGGTTCAAAATAAAAATTCAGAAAAAACAACACCATCTCAAAATTTAGAAGATGATGAATCATCAACTTCAGAAGAGTCCAACATTTCTGTTGATAATAAAAATGAGATACCTAATACTCCTGTAATTGATACTAAAAAGAATATTGGTGTTACTAAAAATCAAAGTAATAATAATGTTACATATAAAGAAGTAGTTAATGAGGATGATGTTGTTGTTAGTCATGAAAATGTTGAAGAAACCGAAATTGTTACTAAACGACAGATTGTTCAAAACATAGCAATCAGCAGAGAAATTATCTCTCACAATATGCTTTCCCATAGGAGAGGCTTGATTAGTTTTGAATCATATGATAATACCTATACTCCAATTGACAGAAATGAAGTTTACCATATACCAGGTGAAATAGAAGTTGATTTAGTTGATAAGCCAATTAATTCGAGATGGGAAATAGGAGTATACATTTCTCCTGAATTAACTGTTTCCAGCATCGATTCCGTAGAAATTCTAAACTCATATAATTTAAATATTGAACCCACATACTTTTTAAATGATCACTGGTTTTTGCGTTCAGGATTGGGTCTGTCTTTTGTTCGTGACAGAGGGTTTGCCAGAATAAATTATAATACGCAAGTATATATGGGATCATATGATGATGTTTATGAAGTTACCTTCGATACAATTCTTGGAAATGTAACTCCCATTTATCACACAAAAACGGTTGAAGTTTGGGATTCTGTTCGTCATATTTCAGTTTCCAATGTTACAAATAGCTATCTGTTTCTACAGGTTCCTGTTTTATTTGGGTATTCTTCAAAATCTTCTGGATCACACATAAAATGGTTTGTGCAAGCCGGACCAGCAATTAATATTAAAGTTGGAAGCTGGATTGAAAATCCTAAGCTGGAAGAAAAAGATGCAGAGATAATCAATCTACAAAACAATCTGCCTATTCGAGCTAATAACTATTTTCAATTATGGTTTGGAGCTGGATTAGAATATGAATTAAACAATAAACTTTCTATTGCTATTGAACCTGGCTATAGGTACTATCTTAACAATATCTACAGTAATACTAATAACAATGGCCCTTCATCAGGTTTTAACCTTAGGATTGGTCTTGTATATTTAATAAAGTAAAGATTATAATGATGAATTTGAATACGTTGAATAAATATATATATAGAATTATTGCATCAGTAATTTTGCTGGTATTGATTTCGGACAGCTCATATGCATTAAATGCAGTAAATCAGATAATTGTATCTGGACAAGTTACAAATTATGAATATGGAAATCCTGTATATGGGCATGTTATTTATATAAAGAGTGATTCTACACAAGACGGTTTTAATGGGTATTCTAACATTGTTTTTACAGATGCTGAGGGATATTATTACGATACTATCTCAACAATAGAAACGAAGGGATCATTAATCATTTATACTCATGACTATTATGGAAAAAAAATTGATACTACGGTTCATTTCCGGTTTTTAGAAAGGGCAAATAGTATGCTTATTGCTGATTTTAGCCTGTACCTACCCATAATTTCTGAACAACTTCAGGCAAGGTTCAAATATGTTCAGAAGAATAATGGGGATAGAACCAAGTTTAATTTCTTTGATAGAACCAATAATGAAAACATTATTAGTTGGTATTGGGATTTTGGTGATGGATCTACCTCAACTATACAAAATCCGGTTCATAATTATTCTGATTTTGGATTATTTAAAGTTTCCCTAACAATCGTAGCCTTTTCTAACAGCACAATTGATACAAGTACTATTTCGAAGCAGTTCTATATTAATAAAACAGAATACTATCATATGGGGGGGCATGTATTTTCTGAATATTTTCCAATCGACAAAGGTTATGCTTACCTATATTATATTGATACCCTGAAAAGTTATATTCCAATTGATACAATGGCCTTTGACACATTAGGTTATTACTATTTTTATCAAATACCAGTAGGTAATTATATTGTTAAGGCTGAGCCAATGAATGAATCAGACTACTATGGAATACTATTGCCTACATATTTTGGGAATACATTATTTTGGGAAGATGCTGAAACAATTCCACTAACAAATACATCCTGGGAATACAATATTAATCTTAATCATGCAGGGGGTGCTTCTGTTGGTGTTGGTGGTATAAGTGGTAATGTTGAATATGTTAGTCACAATAAATATCTACACGGATTTTCAGCAAAAGGTGTAAATATATATCTTTACGATGATTTTGATAGCCTATTAACGTGTCATTATACGGATGATTATGGTGATTTTTCATTTGATTTTATTGAGACAGTTACGTATTGGCTCTACCCAGAGGTTACTGGAATTAATTCGGAGAAAATAAAAGTTGATTTAACAACTGAAATTCCTGTAGTTAGTGATATTGAAATTAATTTATTGGCAAGTAGTATAAATTATATTGTGCCCGGTGGCGAATCGATAAATAATGAAGTAGTTGGCTTACCATTTCCTAACCCGGTTTCAGATATCCTTTCAATACCTGTTTCCTCAGATGTAAACTTGAATATTTCATATGAAATTTACAATGCTTATGGTCATTTGATAGTTGCAAGCAATGTGATATCAGTTATAAATTCTGGGCAATATGAAGTGTCAACAAGCGATCTTGCCATTGGTACATATATTATTCGTACGAAAGTTAATAATGAGATATATAATAGAGTTTTTGTAGTTGCGAAATAATCATCTAACAATCTCATCAGGCAACACATACCAGAATACTGCCACAAAATGAGCAAAACTTCCTAACAATACCCATATGTGGAATATTGCATGATTATATGGCATCTTGTTTAGTAAGTAAAAACCAGCACCAATCATATAAGATACACCACCACCTAGAAGCCAAAGAAGACCGTCGGTTGAAAGGTTTTCATTCATTGGTTTTATCGCAATAATTATAAGCCAGCCCATTGCCACATAAATTAATGCTGATATAACATCGTATTTTCCTGTAAAGAATAACTTGAAAATAAGACCTCCAATTGCTAAACCCCAAATTACTCCAAACAAGCTCCAACCCCATGGACCCCTTATTGTAACCAGAAGAAATGGAGTATATGTACCTGCAATCAGAAAATATATTGCGGCATGATCAAAAACATTTAGCTTGTTTCTCAAACTTTGTTTTTGAACACTGTGAAACAGTGTAGATGCAAGGTATAGGATTACCAATGTTGAACCATAAATTGTAAAGCTAACAATGTGCCATGCATCACCTCTTAAACTGGCAAACACAATAAGTATTACCAGTGCAGCAATGCTTAACAGAAGGCCAAGTCCATGGGTAATTACATTGAGTATTTCCTCTATTCTGGGATATTGTCGTGCGTCCATTTTCATTCAGCAAAATTAGGGATTTTAGTTCGTGATTGTTGAATGAAATTAGGATAATACGACATATTTTTAACCCGGATTATGCGTTACATCGTTATGAGAGGTGTAAGTACGATAAAATATGGCTTTTTGAAATCAATGCATAGCACCGCTATGGTGAGGTTTCAAAAAGTAGCGAAGCGCTATATTTTGAAGTAATTACAGCTAGGAATAGATTTTCTAATGCATATTCCGGGTTTAAGCAAATCATTAATAACAAAGATGTAATAGTTAACGGTATTCGCATTTTAAACACAGACCAGAAGTTAGGTGGAAAGGAAATCACTTCCTCATCCTAAAAAACTCATACAACTTAACGGCCTTAATTTTCCCAATACCCTCAACTTTTTGTAGTGATTTAACATCTGCAACTATAATTTTTTCAATTGTATTAAAATGTGCCAATAACTTTTGTGCCAATTCAGGTCCGATACCGGGCATACTTTGAACAAAATAGTGCTGTTGTTTTTGTGCTCTCTTGGGCTTTTTGCCTGACCGGCGGATGAAAACAGGAGGGTCAAATTGTTGTTTGGAGGCCGTTATCATCAACTCTACAGTATCTTCTTTACCAGAAGATCGGATAATTGGTATTTGCCATGACAAGTTTACTGAAAGTAATGCTCCTTTTATAGCTTCGGGTTTAATATTATGAGCTGTTTTAAAAGGGTTGCCCTCAACAATAATCAAAGGAAGTTTGCCTGTTTTTCTTAATCGCGCACATTGATTGAATAAGTGTCCTTTAATAATTGACAGCACAAAATCATCACTCGTTTTCCTTTCGATAATAATTTCATCCTCAATAATATAATCACCTACTAAGAGTTGATTCATTTTTACATCTACGCCTTTATCAAAAAGTAAATTAGGAACTCCTGAACTCTTTTCACGATTGTCGGCAATTATTGTGATTTTCATTAAGGATGAGTTTTATTTATTGATAAAAATCGAACACAAGACAATTAGTGTGGCCCGCAATGAACGGTGACATATATGGTTATACCACAACCTCGACCCTTGTTCCAACAGCCTTTTCTCCTTCATCATACAAATCTGTATAATTAACTACAATCTCCTTCCCTCTCAGCTTTCTGTTAAGCCTTATCATATCATTTATTAACTTAATGCCGTTGCCGGTATCACGGCTATATTTCATGGCTGCTTTACGACCAACGCCATTATCTTCAACAATAATTATGGTTCTGCCATCAACGTTATTAACTTCAATATCGAGTTTTTTCAATCCTTCCTTATCACGTAGCCCATGCTTTATGGAGTTCTCAACAAGGAGCTGGATAAGCATTCGCGGGAGTCGTTGTGTTTTGTCAACATTTTCCGCCATATGGATACTAAATTCAAAATCATCTTTAAATCTGAATTTTTCCAATTCAAGGTAGCTACTGATGAATTCTATTTCTTCTCCAAGGCTAATGTCAATTTTGTCAACACGTTTCATTAATGAACGCAATAATTGGCTAAACCTCAATATCTGGTCATGTGCTTCATTAGTTTTGCCTTTTGCCACATTATGTGCCAAGCCATTTAACACATTAAACATAAAGTGGGGGTCCATCTGGCTTTTAATGGTTTTCATTTGCAGGCTGTTTATTGTGTCCTCAATGTGCTGCTTACGTTTTGTTTGTATCCCTTGCAGCCTTTGAGAAAACCATAGAACCATTACTACAAATAAATATACTATAACCCACATTGGATATCTTAGATAAAATAGATAATCATTTTCATAACTATAGTAATAGATTATTTCTTCAGCCTTAACAAAGAGCTCATCTATATTTGTTCCATTGTGAACTATTCCAATATTAAAAGGTTTATCAGACTGAATCTTTCGATTACTTTTTATCAAAACCGGATTTTGTAAAAGGTTATCATATATTATTAAATATTCTAATGTTGGTGTTTGAAACACATATTCATCATTTCCATCTTTATTCAAATCTCCCTTAAGTAGAAAATTTACCATGCCAATTTCGCTTTTTATTTTTATTAACTCCAGCTTCTCATTTATCAGGATCAAATAATCATCAATAACACCAACAAAAACATATGGTTTGTTTTTATATAAAATTGGAACCATACACGTGCTCCTATTTCCTTGATTTTCAGGAATAACATTAAGAATTTTTCTTGAATACTTTTTGCATTTTGTTTCATAGAATACGACACTATCTTTGTTTTGGTTAATATTTACATATATAGATGCTATAAACTTTTTGCCCATATCATTTTGATAATTACACACATATATATAAGAAGGGATGCCTTTGATTTCAATTGGTTTAAATAGTAATTCCAGATCGTGGTTATAACCCAGAAACCATGAACTATAATCAGAATAACTTATATCAAGACTATCATGGATATTTGCTGTTGATGATGATCCACAATAAATTTCCGGGAATGAATCTTTATCAAAGTCAGCAAATGCAATGCTTGAAAAATGTACACCAATTGTATTTGAACTTTTGATTGAGTTTTCCTGGTGGTCATAAATAAAAACGGCACGGGGTTGTCTTGAGAAACCTGCTTTTAGAATAAAAACCATTTCTTCGAATCCATCATTATCAATATCTGTTGTTTTTATACTCGCTATTGTGAAATCAATTTTACCATCCCTTTTCCAGATTTTAGTGATTAATTTTTCTCTGAAAAGTATTTTTTTTTCGGGATATGGTTGAATGCATCCCATAAATACTGAGTCATTTCTGAAGTAAAAATTGTAAATCTCCAAAAAACCATCATTATTTAAGTCAGAGCAATGATAATGTATTTGTTGATTTTGATAATGGCCATGGAAGTTCCACTGTTCGTAATTTACTCCCTTGTTGGTCAAAACTTTAATTGCGGCTTCACCTTTAACTGCATTATGAAAAGCAATAACCCTTTCATCAATGCCATCATTATCAAGATCATGAAAATTTTCATTAGCATTGGGTTTATTTGCAACTTCTTTTTTAACTAACACAACCTTGTGTTTTGATGAAGGATTAGGTAAAAAAAATATTATTATCATTGTTATTGGAATAGACAAAATAAAAGGGCTAGCTACAATATTTAGCATTATCGATTTCTGTTTGCTATTCAGCATTAATATGAGTCTTTTAAGTATGTCGTAAATTTAGGAAAACTTTTTATAAGCCATTTATATTAGCATCAAATTGCTTCTGTACATTCTTTTTTTGTCCAATTACCCACAATCACCCATAATTCAATATTTTTGCATCATGGAAACTATACGTCAAGATCGAATAAATAATTTATTACAAAAAGACCTGGGAGAGATATTTCAGGTTGAAATGAGACATGTGTCACTTGGAGCAATGATAACTGTGACAAAGGTTAAGATCACTCCCGATTTATCATTGGCAAAGATCTATCTTAGTTTGTTTGCTACTAAAGATAAGGCTGCACTATTAAAAAGTATACGAAGTCATACCAAAGAAATTCGCGGAAAACTTGGTAACCGGGTGCGAAACCAGTTGAGAGTTATACCCGAGCTAAATTTTTATATTGACGACTCACTGGACTATATTGAGAAAATTGACAACCTACTAAATGATTAAATGCAAAAAAGAAATATTAAGACTCTAACCCTACATAAGCTATGACAGATAAGGAAGCATTTATTGATAAATTAAAAAAAAACTCATCCTATGGCAACAAATAATAATATTTAAACAATAAACCATTTAAGCATTTAACCATTCTATCATTTAAGCATTTAAACATTCAATCAACTACTCATTTACATGGAATACGATCCTATAAAAAGAAAACTAGGTGTGGTTTTTAACCAATCACCAACGCTTCGAAAGCTATTTTATAAACTACTCGACATACTATTATTACGCTCATGGCATATTCGCAAGGAATTAAAAATATGGGAACAAACCGTTTCGGGGGAACAAAAAATCCTTGACGCCGGTTCCGGATTTGGGCAATATGATTTTTATATGGCATCAAGAAATAGTAACTGGCAAATTACAGGTCTCGATGTTAAGGAAGAACAAATAGCTGATTGCAATGAGTTTTTTACCAAGATCAACCTGAAAAATGCAAACTTCAAATTTGGCGACTTAACTAAGCTGAATGAAGCAGATAATTACAGCATGGTGCTTTGTGTTGATGTAATGGAGCATATAGAAGAAGATGAACTAGTTTTCCGAAATTTCCATCGGTCATTAAAGGATGGGGGTATGTTGTTGGTAAGTACTCCATCCGATAAAGGTGGTTCAGATGTACATCACCATGATCATTCGCATGATGCTAAAGGTTCTCATTCATTTATTGATGAACATGTACGCGATGGCTATGGTATTGATGAAATAAGTGATAAGATGAAACGAGCCGGATTTACAAAAACCAAGGTGTATTATCAATATGGATGGCCCGGTAAACTTGCCTGGAAATTGAGTATGAAATATCCTATTATTATGCTTAATGCTAGTTATTTCTTTTTCATTATACTACCCTTCTACTATTTAATAACATTTCCTTTTGTGCTGGTATTAAACTGGTTAGACGTAATAAAAAAGCACAAAACAGGAACAGGAGTGGTAGCAATAGCCTGGAAATAAAATGAGTACATATTACTTCAATATTGTACTATTACTTAAGCGACTGCTTCTGGTAGTATTACTCTTTTTTGTTAGTAGACTCTTTTTCTACATTTATAACATTGGGATTTTTGCTGATGTTGAAGTCGCTGAATTATTCAAAATTTTCATTTTAGGTTTGCGATTCGACCTTTCTGTTATTTGCTATTTTAACTTATTATTCATAATTATCCATGTAATTCCAATTGGTAAAGCATTTAGCAATAGGGCAGTACAAATTTTACTCAAAATTTATTTTGTAACTGTAAATGGAATTTTAATACTAATAAATCTCGTTGATACCATATATTTTCATTTCATCCAAAAACGATCCACTGCCGATGTTTTCAAGTTTATTTTCGTTAGCGATGATGTGTCAACTTTACTTCCCGGATTTGCAAAAGATTACTGGTTTGTTATTGCAATATGGATAGTTCTGATAATCTTAACGTGGATGATTTATCCAAAATTAAGAATGAATAAGTCAGGAATAAATAATATTCCTCAAAAGTTCAGATTGAAACCATTGATATACAAATTAATAACAATGATTATAATATTAGGATTATCGGTGATTGGAGCTAGGGGAGGGCTACAGCTTAAACCACTTGCAATAATAGATGCATCAAAACAAGTGAATGCCTCACAAATGCCACTCGTTCTTAATTCTGTTTTTACAATAATGACCACCTATGGTCATGATGCCCTTATTGGAAAAACATATTATTCATATGATGAGTGTAATGAAATATATCCAGTTACACATAGCTTCAACGATCAAAACGGTAAATTCAACAACAAAAATATTGTAGTGCTATTACTCGAAAGTTTTTCTAAAGAGTATGTTGGTTTTCTAAATGATTATAATGGATATACTCCATTTCTTGATTCTCTGGCAAACCATTCATTGGTAATGGAAAATGCATTTGCAAACGGATTACGTTCTATTGATGCTATACCGGCAATTGTTATTGGAATACCTGCATTGATGGATGACCCGTTTATCACATCAATCTACAACAGAAACAACACAAACAGCCTTCCCGTATTATTGAAAGAGAAAGGGTATCAAACTGCTTTTTTTCATGGTGGAACAAATGGAACAATGAATTTTGATGGCTTTGCAAGTTATGCCGGCTTTGATGATTACTATGGACGATTTGAATATGATAACGATGATGATTATGATGGCTCATGGGGAATTTATGACGAACCATTTTTGCAGTATTTTGCCCAAAAATGTAACTCATTCAACGAACCCTTCTTTGCTTTCGAGTTTACCTTAAGTTCCCATTATCCATATAGTATTCCTAAAGATCATAAAGGAGAATTTCCAGAAGGGCCAATGAAAATTCATAAGGTTATCAGATATTCAGATTATGCTCTTAAACAATTTTTTAGTTCCGCAAAAAAAATGTCGTGGTACAAAAACACTCTGTTTATAATTGTTGCCGATCATCCTGCACAATCAGTAATTCCATCTAACAACGAGGATATTGATGAACAAGGAGATGTAATTAATAACTATTCGATGAGTTATTATAAAAACACTTCTGGTCGTTACGCTATTCCAATGATCCTATTTTGTCCGGGAGATACATTGCTTAAAAATAATTGCTCATTTACTGTTCAGCAAACAGATCTGATGCCAACAATTCTTGACTATTTGAATTACGACAAACCTTTTGTAGCCTTTGGATCAAGCATACTTAGGGATAGTTCGGAAAAAATAGCAGTTCAATTTGTTAATGGTCTTTATCAAATTACTTCCGGAAAATACAGCCTGATTTTCGATGGGGATAAGAGTATTTCATTATTCAATAACTCAGAAGACCCGAAACACAATAATAATCTAATATTACAGGAAACAGAAATAGCCAATAATCTGGAAACAACCATTAAAACCTTTCTGCAACAATATCTAACCCGGATGATAAATAATGAACTGATGGTAAAAAGCAATTCATAAAATTTATCTGATATTTGCAAGTTGTATATAGTATAAAGTGAACTAAAATTATACATTTAAAATTTATAAATGCGACTACCTTACTTCATAGCAAAAAGGTATCTTATTTCAAAAAAGTCACACAATCTGATAAATATTATTTCTATCATTTCAGTTGTGGGTTTAGCTGTGGGAACTATAGCTCTAATTGTCGTATTATCAGTTTTTAATGGGTTTGAAGATGTAATAAAATCCCTGTATTCAACCTTTAATGCCGAGCTGCAAATTACAGCAACTACCGGAAAAACTATTCATTATGATGGTTTCCCCCAAACAAAAATCCGAAGTATAAAAGGTGTTAAAGGGTTGACCGAAGTGGTTGAAGAAGACGCACTATTCAAATATCGCGACAAGCAACATATTGCCAGAATTAAAGGGGTATCGGATGGTTTTATTGATCTATCACGAATGGATACAATGACTGTTAATGGGTCGTTTATACTTCAGGAAGGGCGATCAAATTTTGCTGTAGTAGGTGCCGGCATAGCCTGGTATCTTGACATTTATCCCCAGAATATTTCCGCCTTATTATCAGTTTTTGTTCCCAAAAGAGGAAATGCCTCTTCTTTCAACTTCGAAAATGCATTCAACAATGGCGCAATTCATCCAACAGGGGTTTTTTCGGTCCAGCAGGAATTTGATGAAAAATATGTTTTTATCCCCCTACGTTTTGCTCGTGAATTAATGGATTATACAGATGAAGTTACCAGCATAGAAGTAAGGTTTACACCCGATGCTGAGACAGACAGGATTCAATCAGAGATTCAGACAATACTTGGAGATGAGTATTATGTTAAAAACCGATTCGAACAAAATGAATCCTTATTTAAACTCCTAAAATCGGAGAAAACAGCAATTTTCCTTATTCTTTTATTTATCCTAATTCTATCGTCATTTAACATGATCGGCTCATTATCGATTCTAATTGTTGAAAAAAATAAAGATATTGGAATACTTACAAGCATGGGTGCCGATTTAAAACTCATTAAGTCCATTTTCCTTACCGAAGGAATGCTAATAAGCCTGTTAGGAAGTATTACCGGATTGTTGATAGGATTTATTATCCTATTTATACAAGAAAATTATGGATTATTGCAACTAGGTAGTGGTGATGGAGATTTCGTAATATCAGCATATCCGGTAAAAATGCAATTAATGGATTTTATCTATGTTTTTATTACGGTTTTAACTATTGGGTTAGTAGCTACATATTACCCGGTAAATTTTCTTAGCAAAAGAATTGTGGGAGGATCAAAACATAAGTTATAACCAGATGCATTCTACCTACAAAGAACACCCTATTTATATTGAATATTAATACAGTAGCTACCAACCAATCTACGGTTTACATTGTCTATTAACATAAGCAACCAATTGATAAATAGTTTGTCTTAATCTTGATCTTGTGTAAAAAGGTTAGTACTTTTGGCATCGTTAATTTTAAAGCTATAATAATCAAACTAATACGATCAAACCAATAATTATTATGAGAAAGTTATACTCTATTATATTACTATTAGTAGTGATATTATTTTATTGTAATTCAAGCATTTATTCGAACAATCAAACAATTGTTGTTAACAAAACCAAACAATCAAGCCTTCAGTTGGTAGTTTCATCGCCAATAAAGCTGGGGTTCATTTCTACTGTTGGTGAGATTAATGTGAATAATATTAAAACCGACTTAGGCAATTTCACACGTCTTACTATCGATCGTTTTGGAAAATCATCCAAAGTTGGTTATCCGGAACTACCTGTTATGCACCAGCTCATGGAAATACCAATGAACGCAACGGTAGAGGTAAAAGTTATTAGTTCGAAGGTCGTGAAATTTAATTTAATCAATAAAGGGATTTCATCACAGCTTGTTCCAGTGCAGCCGTCACAACCAAAATGTGGAAGCTCAAAAGCCTTTGAAATCAACAATGGTATATATTCAGAAGATACTTACTACAGTGAAGAACTCGTTTCGGTGGAAGTTCTGGGCGTTATGCGTGGTGCTAATATCGGACGATTAAATTTTTCACCGGTTAGTTACAATCCTGTAACAAATACAATCAGCGTTATTGAAGAAATAGAATTCGAAATTACATTTATTGATGCTGATCTTGGATTAACTGCCGAACTAAAGCATAGTACTAGATCTCCTTATTTCGATGGAATTTATAACCAGCTTCTTAATAGTCAGTACAATTCACAAACACGCGATAATTTTACAACCTATCCCGTAAGTTATGTTATTATTTCCGATAGAATGTTTGAAGATCAGTTACAACCATTTATAAACTGGAAAAAACGTAAAGGCTTTACTGTAACGGAAGCCTATACTGACGATATAGGGGGTTCCCTTCAGCAAATAAAAGATTATATTCAAGCACTTTACGACGGAGGAACGCCTGACAACCCTTCGCCATCATTTGTTCTTTTCGTTGGTGATATTGCTCAAATACCCGCATGGAATAATGGTGATGGAGTAACCGACAGAAATTATGTAGAATACACAGGCGATCTTTTCCCCGAGATTTTTTACGGAAGGTTTTCGGCAGAAAATACTACACATCTTCAGCCTTACATCGATAAAACTCTTATGTATGAGATGTATACTATGCCAAACCCAACATATCTTGATACAGTGTTGTTGGTAAGCGGGGTTGATGGAAGTTATGCTCAAGATTGGGGTAATGGCCAAATTAACTATGGTACAATAAACTACTTCAATGATGATCATGATATTTTTTCAAACACTTATTTATATCCGGCATCCGGAAGCGCATCAGCCGCAATTAAGCAACATGTTAGCGATGGTATTACATTCGGAAACTATACTGCCCACTGCTCACCAAATGGTTGGGCCGATCCCTCATTTGTAATAAGCGATATTCCAGGCCTAACTAATCAGGACAAGTACGGGCTGCTTATAGGTAACTGCTGTTCATCGAGTGAATATCAAACAGTTTGCTTTGCAGAAGAAATACTACGGGCTGAAAATAAAGGCTGTGTTGGTTACATCGGGGGTTCAAATAGTACATACTGGGATGAGGATTATTACTTTGGTGTTGGTGTTGGAACAATAAATGAGAATCCACCACCATATGAAGAAACAACCCTAGGAAGCTACGACAGATCTTTCCATGATCATGGTGAGGAATTTTCCGAATGGTTTACAACTATGGATCAAGTTGTTTTTGCTGGTAATTTAGCAGTATCCGAAAGTGGATCATCACTTGAGCAATATTACTGGGATATCTACAATCTGATGGGCGATCCTTCATTGATGATTTATTATTCAATGCCAGATGTAAATACAGTAACTCATGAACCGTATATAATGATTGGAGCAACATCCTTTACAGTCAATGCAGCTCCCTATTCATACGTTGCTTTAAATAATAATGGTGAAAATATTGTTTCCGTATTGGCAAACCAAAATGGAGTAGCCATATTGGAATTTGAAAGTTTTACAACTCCGGGCTTAGCTGAGCTTGTTATAACCGCTCAAAACTACCAGCCATATATAGAAGATGTTCAAATATTTGCGCCTAATGGCCCTTTCTGTATCTACGAAAATCATACAATTAACGATGATTCGCTTGGTAATGGAAACGGAAACCCTGAATACAATGAACAGGTATTTATTAACCTATCAATGGTTAATTATGGTAATGATGATGCCAACAATGTAAATGTTACAATCTCCACTGCTTGCGCAGATGTATTTATTGAAGACGCTACAGATATTTTTGACACAATACATGTAAATGAAGTAGTTACAAATGACCTTGGTTTGCTGATTCATATAAGTGATGGTATAGAAGACCAAACCACAATGGTATTTGATGTTATTGCAATAGATAGTCAGGATTCAATATGGGAAAGCCAGTTCGAAATTAAAGCTTTTGCTCCCAAATTAACACCTCTAGAACTTATTGTTGACGATAGCTATACAGGAAATAATAATGGTCGACTTGATCCGGGAGAAGAAGCAATAATTAAAATTAAAACAACAAATACCGGACATTGCGTTGCTTATGATGTATTGGGGTCATTAATATCATATAACCCATATATAACTGTAACCAGTGGCGACACAATTATCCCCACATTAAGTACCTTTGGTGCTGTATATCCACAATTTAATGTTGTGGTTGATATAGATGCACCCGATGGTATCCTTGCAGAAATGAGATACCAATTAACGTCAGGAGCCTATTTTGTTGAACGTTCATATTATCCAAAGGTTGGTTTAATTGTTGAAGATTGGGAAACCGGTAATTTCAACAAGTTTAACTGGCAAAGCGGTGGTAACTCTCCTTGGCTGATAACAGATTTATATCCCTTCGAAGGTGATTATGATGTTGTTTCTGGTGCCATTGGAAATAATCAAACATCAGAATTTTGGATTCAATATCAGGTAATGTCACCCGACACAATTAGCTTCCATAAAAAAGTTTCATCGGAATCTGATTTTGATTTTATTCAGTTTTATATTGACAATATATTGCAGGACGAATGGTCGGGCACAAATGAGGGATGGACCAGAGAATCATATTCGGTTTTTCCAGGCATAAGAAAATTCAGATGGGTTTATAGTAAAGATTATTCAGGAATAGGTGGTGTAGATAAAGCATGGGTTGATTATATAGAGCTACCCATGATGATGATTACAACTGTATTTGCAGGCCCGGATAATGTTGTATGCGAAAACAATGTATTCCAATGTGCAGGGTCGGCAACAAACTTTGATTCAATATTCTGGGAGACATCGGGCACAGGAATTTTTGATAATATTAATTTGCTTGATCCAGTCTATACTCCTTCCGATGAAGATATTCTAACTGGCAATGTGTTGCTAAGTCTTAACCTTATTGATGTTGATGGCATACCTGCCAGCGACACTATGAATTTGGATGTAAATAATGTACCAAACACCCCAACAATGCCTGTTGGTCCTGAGGAAATAGATTTACAATTAGTGTCGCAAAGCGAATACACAATAGATGCTATTCAGGGTGTTAGCACATATTTGTGGTCGGTTTACCCTGATGAATCAGGTACTATTTCAGGAACCCAAACAACGGGAACCGTAACATGGAACAATCAATATGAAGGTGAAGCATGGGTTAAGGTACATGGAGTAAATAATTGTGGTGTAGGAAGTAGTTCCGACTCTTTACTCATTGTTGTTAGTAATTCTGTTGGTATAAGTAGTATCTCAGCTGGTATTATAGTAAGTATCAACCCAAATCCTGCCAAAGGGATTTTTGTACTAAATTTATCACCATCACATGAAAATGAAGTAAGTATAATTATTACTAACCAGATTGGATCAACCGTATATTCAAATAAGATTGTGAATATCGTTGATGGCTTTAAACTTGCCATTGATTTTACTGACCAGTCGTCAGGTTTATATTTTGTAGAAACCAAAACTAAATCTGGAAGTAACATAAGTAAACTCATGATTGTTAAATAATAGAGTTTGAAAAAACCAATATCAACTAAATAAAAGAGTAATGAAAAAATTAACATTATTAGTGTTATTTGTGACCATGGCAATTTTTTTAAGTGCCACGGAGTGGGTAGATATAAATGCGAATAACCCATCACCAACAAAAATCACTTTATTAAATTCAGATATTACAAGTTCCCTTATCCATGTAACCATGGATGGTTACTACGCTAAAGATGTAAAAGTTCATAATGAGTTAGCGAAAATTGTATCAATGATAAATGGAACACCAATTTTAAAATTAGGAGCTCCTGAAGTTCAGAAAATTACAACTTCGCTTATTATTCCTGATAATGGAAAAATGCATGTTAATATTATATCATCAAAATTTAAGGAATACAAAAATATTGACATACTACCATCAAAGGGTAATCTTTACAGGGATATTGATCCTTCGGATATTGCTTACGAATATGGAGAAGAATATGAAACTGATGCCTTTTATCCTGGTGAACTTGCTAGTTTAAGAGATCCATACATTGTACGTGATTTTCGTGGACAAACAGTTGTAATTTATCCATTTCAATATAACCCTGTTCAAAAAACACTTCGTGTTTATTATGACATCGTACTAGAGGTTAAACAAGTTGACGATAATGGAATTAACACTCTAACTCGTCAGAGTTCCTTGACGGAAATAAATACTGTTTTTAAAGGTATTTATGATAGGCATTTTCTAAACTATAGTGCAACATCTAGCCGTTATACACCGGTTGATGATCATGGTAATATGTTAATTATTTCTTACGGCAATTTTATGGATGAAATGCAGCCATTAGTTGACTGGAAAATTAAAGCAGGGATGCCTGTTGAGATTGTTGATGTTGCTACAATAGGTGGTTCCGCACAAATAAAGCAATATATTTCTACATATTATAATGATAATGGACTAACTTTTGTACTACTTGTAGGTGATGCAGCACAGGTTCCTTCTAGTTCAAATGGAGGTAATGATTCTGATAACAATTACGTTTATATTGTGGGTAACGACCACTACCCAGATGCCTTTATTGGTCGTTTTTCTGCGGAGAATGAAAACCATGTTGTTACACAGGTTACCAGAACTCTTGAATACGAAATGAATCCAATAACTGATCCTGATTGGTATTCAGAAGCAATCGGAATAGCATCTGCTGAAGGTCCGGGCGATGACAATGAATACGATTATCAACATATTCGCAATATTAATACCGATCTTTTGGGCTTTACATACACTTATGCTTATGAATTATTTGATGGTAGTCAGGGAGGCGAAGATGCCCCTGGTAATCCTTCATCGGCAGATGTTGCAATTGCTGTAAACAGTGGAGCATCGGTTATGACTTATACCGGCCATGGATCAAACACAGCGTGGAGTACTTCAGGATTTTCTAACTCAGGTGTAAACAACCTAACCAACGTTGGAAAATTGCCATTTATTTATGATGTGGCATGTGTTAATGGTAATTTTGTAGGCATTACTTGTTTTGCCGAAGCATGGTTAAGAGCAGAAGATAATGGTGAGCCTACCGGAGCTATTGCTGCAATGATGTCAACAATTAACCAAAGCTGGAATCCACCAATGTGTGGGCAAGATGAAATGATTGATATTCTTACTGAACAATATTCCAATAACATTAAGAGAACATTTGCCGGTATAGGCATTAATGGTTGTATGTTAATGAACGATGAGTATGGAAGTGGTGGTAATGAAATGACAGACACCTGGAATGTTTTCGGAGACCCGTCCTTGATGGTTCGTACAGCTACTCCGGCAACCATGACCGTATCAATGGCACCTGCAATATTATTAGGGACAACATCATATACTGTTACTTGCGATGCTGAAGATGGTTTAGTAGCGTTAACATCAAATGGTGTAATTCTATCAACAGCTATTGTTGAAAATGGTGAGGCGGTATTACAGTTTGATCCAATGACCCAACCGGGTCTGGTGGATCTTGTTATAACAGGCTTTAATTATCGACCAACTATTACTCAAATAGATGTAATTGCCGCCAATGGACCATATTTGCTTTATGCCGATCATACCGTAAACGATTCTCTTGGTAATGACAATACTGTTCCTGAATTTGGAGAAACAATATTCTTAAATGTAGGTATCGAAAACCTGGGTATTGATGATGCTGTTGATGTACTTACAACAATAAGTATTGTGGACCCATATGTTGAAATAATTGATGATACTGAGTTATATGAGCTAATACAAGTAAACCAAACAGCATATAAAGAAAACGGTTTCGAAATTCTTCTTGCCGATAATATTCCTGATCAACACAAATTAAATTTCATATTAACAGCTACCGATATTAACGATTCAACTTGGATAAATGAATTTGAAGTTACAGCGGCGGGACCGGTACTTACTGCTTTAGAAATGGTAATTGATGACAGTGAAACAGGAAATAACAACGGACTTCTTGATGCCGGTGAATCAGCAAAGCTTATAATCAAAACTACAAATGAGGGCCACTGTGCAGCTAATGATGTAACTGCCTCATTAATTGCTTATAATCCATATATCACAGTACTTAGTGGTGATACAATACTATCTGTACTGGGTACATTTGGAGCCAGTTATCCTGAATTTGACATAGAAGTATCAGATGATGCTCCTGAAGGCATTCTTGCCGAAATGAAATATCAACTAACATCTGGAAGCTACTCAGCTGAACGGTCATATTTTCCAAAAGTGGGTATTATACTTGAAGACTGGGAAACAGGTGATTTTAATAAATTTGATTGGCACACGGGAGGAAATCAGCCATGGGTTATAAGTACTCTATATCCTTATGAGGGTGACTTTGATGTTACATCAGGGGTCATTGGTAATAATCAGGACTCTGAACTTTGGATTCAATACGAGGTTATGTCGCCCGACTCAATCAGCTTTTATAAAAAAGTATCCTCAGAGGCAGATTTTGATAAGCTTAAATTCTATATCAATAACGAACTTCAGGCTGAATGGTCGGGAACATCACAAGGTTGGACAAAAGAAAAATTTGCCGTTAATCCTGGTGTTAGAAAATTTAGGTGGGTTTACGTAAAAGATTACTCAGGTATTAGTGGGGCCGATATGGCTTGGGTTGATTATATTGAACTTCCCACCATGATGGCAACAACAGTTTATGCAGGACCTGATGATAACACATGTGAGAATAACAATTTCCAGTGTTTAGGATCAGCAACAAATTACACATCCATACAATGGGAAACCTCGGGGACCGGAACATTTGAAAATGGTCAAACACTTAATGCAATATATACTGCTTCTGAAGAAGATATTATTAATAAAACAGTTCAGCTAACTCTAACTATTATAGATGTTGATGGGGAAACTGCAAGCGATACTATGGAATTAACACTTAACAGTTTGCCTAGTGAACCAATCATGCCAGAAGGGCCCGAGTTTGTTGATTTGCAGTTGATAACTGTAAGTGAATACACCACCCAAAGCGATCAGGGAGCTGATGAATTCTTATGGTTTATTCATCCAGAAGAAGCAGGCACTATTACTGGAACAGGAACAACTGGAACTGTAGCGTGGAATTTAAATTATGAAGGTGAAGCCTGGGTTAGTGTTGCTGGAATGAACAATTGTGGTATTGGTAATACTTCTGATTCATTACTGGTTGTTGTTGCAAATCCCGTTGGGATTATTGCACATGAATCAACTATAATAAGTATTGTTCCAAATCCAAATAATGGATTATTTTCAATTTCTATAACATCTGCAGAAAACAATATATTTGATGTATCAGTTGTAAATGCACATGGTAAAACTATTCTTGAATCATCATCAATTGATTTTAGTAATAATTCAGAAACAACGCTGGATATGAGATATTTTCCATCAGGAATGTACTTTGTTATTATGCGAAGCAACACTAGTCGCATTGTAAAGAAATTGTTGATTAAGTATAATTAAAAGATTATCTGTCGGAAACTAGTTGGTAGTTATTATTTCATTCTATGAAATAGCTACCAACTATTTTTCAAAACATTCCCCTTTTGTAATACGGATTATTTGTTGCTTCCTGTGGCGATATGCAGTAAAAGCATGTTCAGATTACTCAAATGCTGAAATTCCCGTAATATCAAATCCAGTAATTAACAGGTGAATGTCATGAGTACCTTCGTACGTAATTACTGATTCCAGATTCATCATATGTCGCATAATTGGGAAATCGCCTGTTATACCCATTGCACCCAATATTTGGCGGCTATCACGAGCAATCCTAAGTGCCATTTCAACATTGTTGCGCTTTGCCATGGATATTTGTGCAGGAGTGGCACGATCATCATTTCTTAGCATACCTACTCGCCATGCCAACAATTGAGCTTTTGTTATTTCCGTAACCATCTCTGCAAGCTTCTTCTGCTGGAGTTGAAAAGACGCAATAGGCTTATTAAACTGTTTTCTTTCCAGTGAATATTGTAAAGCGGTATTATAACAATCCATTGCAGCCCCAATGGCTCCCCATGCTATTCCGTATCGTGCCGAATTTAAGCATTTTAAAGGCCCTTTAAGTCCCTTTACATTTGGAAGAAGGTTTTCCTTAGGCACTTCCACATTATCGAATACAAGCTCTCCTGTTAGTGAAGCACGTAACGACCATTTTTTCAGGGTTTCGGGAGCTGTTAATCCTTTCATGCCTTTTTCAAGAATCAAACCTCTTACAATACCTTCTTCATCTTTTGCCCAAACCACAGCAACATCTGCAACAGGTGAATTTGTAATCCACATCTTTGAGCCATTTAACAAATAATAATCGCCCTTATCTTCAAATCTTGTTAGCATTCCTCCGGGATCCGACCCATGATTTGGTTCGGTAAGTCCAAAACATCCAATTAATTCACCACTAGCCAAACCGGGTAAATATTTCATGCGTTGTTCCTCATTTCCAAAAGCATAAATCGGATACATAACCAATGATGATTGTACAGAAGCTGCTGATCTAATTGCTGAATCACCTCTTTCTAGCTCAGTCATAATAATTCCATAGGCAACCTGATCCATTCCTGCACCTCCATACTTTTCGGGGATATACGGGCCAAAAGCACCAATTTCTCCCATCTCTTTAATTAAATGTTGAGGAAATATATGGTTTTGTGCTGCATCGTCAATTATAGGTATAACCGCGCGATTAACCCACTCACGAACTGCATTGCGAATAATTTTATGTTCATCAGTAAGTAGTTCATCAACAAGATAATAATCAGGAGGGTTGTACATTTGTTATCAAATTTATTAAAAGGATGTAAAGATAAGGTTAATGCATAATATGTTTTATTAAATTTGAGGAAATATTTGAACCCGATTAATATTGATAACCAAATAAATAATACTTTAAATATGAAACGTATAATTTTTACAGAAGATGCTCCTGCACCCATAGGCCCATATAGCCAGGCAGTTGAGCAAAACGGGATGCTTTTTATTTCAGGTCAGATACCAGTTAATCCTTCCACAGGCAATATTGTTTCGGGGGGTGTTACTGAACAAACCGACCAGGTGATGAAAAACATTAAAGCAATAATTAAAGCTGCTGGTTTTGGAAACGACTTATCAAAAATATTAAAGTGTACAATATTCCTTAACGATATGTCTCTTTTCAAAGATATGAATGCCGTTTATGGAACTTATTTCCCAACGGATCCTCCGGCAAGAGCGGCTTTTGCGGTTAAAGAATTACCATTGAGTGTAATGGTAGAAATAGAAGCAGTTGCAATGATGTAAATAAATTACGAGAGTGTTTGATTTATTGAGGCTTGAAAAGGCATATTATTTCAACACTCCATTACTTCAAATCTTAAAACTATGACAACAAGAGTAAAAACAAATTGGTGGCTGTTACTACTAACAGGAATTATTTTTTTAATACTGGCTGGTAAAATAATGATGCATCCTGTTGAATCAATATTAGGTTTAGCCTTTTTTATTGGATGGGCTTCATTAATTGCAGGGATTTTTCAGGTTGGCTTTTCCTTATCAGCAAAGGGTATTCTTAGTAATTGGCAGTGGAGGTTATTCAGTGGAATTATTAATATTATCATTGGAATAATATTTTTATCACATCCGGCCATTACTGCACAAATGTTACCCATTATTTTTGGATTTTGGATGATGTTTGTTGGTGTGTCAACATTCTTTAATGGAATTAGAGAAAAAAGTAGTAATGCACCCGGTGGCTTCATTGATATGTTACTTGGGGTATTAATAACAATTGGCGGAATATGGGTTAGCTATAATCCAGCAGTGGAAGCAGCAATGTTAACTTGGGTAATGACGTTAATATTTATTTTTTACGGTGTTTACTTTGTTGTTATTTCACTTCAGTTATCGAAGAGAAAGTAGTTGGTTATATGAAAATAGTGTTTTTATTAATTGACATTTCTGTTTCACAAACAGATAATATCTAACGATAACAACTAACTAAAAATATTGCACCAATTTCTAATCATCTCCAACCCGTAATCAGTCATTATTGATTCTGGATGAAACTGAAGACCGATTATATCGTAATTAATATGTCGTAATGCCATATTTAAGTTATTTTCATCTCTAACAATTATCTCTAGTTCTTTAGGAAGAGTTGACTCATCTATATTCCATGAGTGATAATGACCAATATAGAAATAATCTGGGATACCTTTAAAAATATTATCTCGTATAATTACTTGAGCTTTGTTTTTAATGCCATGCATCGGCTCTTTCATTTGGGTTAGTTTAGCGCCAAATAATTCTGCAATAGCTTCATGACCCAGGCAAATACCGAGGATAGGCTTTGATGTGTAGAATTTAGATAGAAACCACATCAACTGACCAGCCTCTTTCGCAATACCTGGTCCTGGTGAAATCAATACTTTATCAAAATCGTGAAGTTTAAGTTGATCTAATTCATCATTCTTAACAATTGTATAGTCTGGTATTCCGGCTTGTTCTACGAGTTGGACAAGGTTATAAGTAAAGGAATCATAATTGTCGATAATGAGTAGTTTCACAATAAAAATGTTTATGCAAATGTAGTGTTTAGGTTATAATTAGTGATTATTCTTCAGCTTTTATATACTCTCATCCACTAAAATGAATATGAAACCCCTACTCTTGGACTAAGGTTTACCTTGTCCCAAACATTGATTTGCATTCCTAAATCAAATCCAAATTTTCCCACATTAAAAGTTACACCACCGCCAAATGTGTATTTTTGATAAAATTTTTGTAATGATGCTCCAAGGTGTTATAAATAGGATGAATCAATTAGGTATAAACAGAACTCCATTTCTCTTTATTATAGACTTTGATATGAAAAAACCTATTGTGTTGCCTATTAGTGAAGTAAGCCCTGAAACAATACTTTTTTCAATAAACGGAGTTACAAACTATGCGGGTCATTCAATTGAAAAAGTAACTGATCCTGATTTCGAGGCTTATCCTGTCTCGAAGGAACGATATAGAAAGGCTTTCAACCTTATCCAAAATCACATTCATTATGGCGACTCATTTTTGTTAAATCTAACAATGCCAAGTCATGTCAGTACAAATTTGAGTTTGAAGGATATCTTTTATGCTACAAGTGCAAAATATAAACTATGGATTAAAGATCAGTTTGTGGTGTTTTCGCCGGAAATATTTGTTCAGACAACAGGCAGCAATATATGTTCTTTTCCAATGAAAGGAACAATGGATGCTTCGTTGCCAAATGCTGAAGAAAAATTACTGAATAGTAAGAAAGAACTTGCAGAACACTACACAATTGTTGATTTAATTCGAAACGACTTAAGTATGGTTGCCAAAAACGTAAGGGTTGAAAGGTTTAGATATATCGACAGAATTAAAACACATAGAGGAAGTTTATTACAAATGAGTTCTGAAATAGTTGGTAAATTGCCTGAAAATTACAGGGATACACTTGGTGATATAATATTTAAAATGCTTCCTGCCGGCTCAATTTCCGGAGCACCCAAAAAAAAGACCCTGGAAATAATTAAAGATGCCGAAAAATATGACAGGGGTTATTATACAGGCATTATGGGAATTTTTGATGGTGAAAATATCGACAGCGGTGTGATGATTAGGTTTATCGAACAAACTTCCGGCGGATTGGTATACAAAAGTGGTGGTGGCATTACCTCACAAAGCAATATGAATGAAGAATATCAGGAATTGAAGGATAAAATTTATATACCGATTAAGTAGTCTTTGCTCATTGGTACCTTAGCTCATACGGATTTGTAATCCGTATGTAAAGAAAAATGGATTTCTAATCCATCTGTTTTTCGAACAACACTGACCTTCGAGCTAGGAGTACCAAAGTATAAAGTACTTGAACAGTACTATGGACAATAATAAATCATGAAGAAATGCAATTACTGGAAACCATACGTTTTGAAAAAGGTAGATTCTCAAATCTTGAATACCATCAGGACAGGATGAATAATGCGCGGAGGCAACTATTTAATTGTAAAATTGACATTAACCTTCTTTCGGTTTTACAGAAATCATCTTTCCCACTTAATAACCAAATTCATAAATGCCGTGTTGAATATGACACTGATGTGATAAAAGTGGAATTATTGTCATACAAGCTACCAATTATCAATAGCTTAAAACTAATTAAATGCAACGATATCGATTATAGATTTAAGTACCGTAAACGTGATAGGTTAATGGAACTATACTCCCAAAAAGGTGAGACTGACGATATAATTATTATCAAAAACGGTTTGGTCACCGATTCTTCAACTGCTAATTTATTGTTCTTTAACGGAAAACAATGGATTACACCAACCACACCATTGCTCAAAGGAACTCAGAGAGCATTTCTATTGGAAAATGAGGTAATACAAACAGCCATTATTTGCCCAACCGACTTGCAATATTTTGAAAAGGTCAGATTGATAAATGCAATGCTTAGATTTGAGGATGAGGTGGATGTGAGAATTAGTGAAATCCTCACATAGTTTATTAATCCTCAATGGAGGAGATGTTTCACTATGTTCAACATAACAAAAAAGTTAGTAAGTTAATCCACAATAACAATCCCAACTGCTCTCTTCTCTTTCAGTGTTTTTTTCAGTTGTCTTTCTTCTTCGGAAGTTAATATAAATGGATTACCCTTTATAATTAGGAGTTTTAGGTTTGGCTTATCCATTAATTTCCATGGGAAGTGATCAATGTTATTTTCTTGTATATCAACTTCATATAGGGCTTTCATGCCTGACATCTCCGGTATTGAAAAAAGGTTATTGTAGCTTATATCCAAAATTTCCAGACTTGATAATTGTGTTAGCCAAAAAGGAATATTTGCTAGTCGATTATCATGGATATAAAAGGCTCTTAGTTTTTGCAATGACCGAATTGTATCGGGTAATATTTCAATATTGTTATATGCCAGAAACAGCATCTTAAGATCTTGCAGATTACCAATCTCAATTGGAATTTCATCGATATTATTGTAATAAAAATCAATTATTTTCAGATTGGTTAAGGAGGTTATTTGAGCCGGAATATTATTGAACTCATTTTTGTAGAATATTACCGATTCCAGACTATCAAGCAGGGCAAAATTTTGAGGTAGACTGCTAATTTTGTTCTTTGATAGATTTAGATTTTTAATGCTATTGAGGTCTTCGATATTATCCGGAAGTTCAGTAATTTCATTTCCTGCAGCAACAAGAATCTCAATATTTGCAAGTCGTTTAACGTCATTTTTTGTAAGTTTTAATCTATTGAAGTTAATTTCAATGGATTTTAATGCTGGCATCTTTCTGATAAATCGAGGTATCCTCTTGATTTTATTTCGGTTTTTCGAAAACGGTGTTGACTGATTCTGATTTATTGATAAAGTTGTGAGTTTTTTAAGCTTGAGGATCGATCTGGGGATTCTTCTAAAATTATTACCACTTAGATCAAGACTTGTAATTTGTGAATCACTTGAGAACCTAATTCGCTTAAGCTCATTATTGCTTAAGTTCAAGCTCCTCAAACTGTCTATTTCAATAGATCTTGCACTAATTTTTTTTAGCTTATTATTTGATGCATTCAAATATGTAATATTGTTAAACTTACTAATATCAGGTAACTTCTGTAATTGCATTCCACTCATTTTGAAGTTACCTGCAGTATCAGTGGGTATACTATCAAACGATTTTAGAAATGCTATTCGCTTGTTAGTAGCAATACTATCAAATCGTGATTGCCACGCCTTTAATAATGAATCGTTCTTTTGTTTGATTGGGTTTTGGCCACTACTTATGTTTGTAATAAAAAAAGTTAACATTAAGGCGATAATTGTTTTTTTCATACTTTCACATTATTTACCGTAAAATTATTTATTTTCCCCAAAATTATTGTATGGTTAATATATTTAAAAAATTACTTAGAACAGTAGCCTGGACGCTGCTTTTTATAATTCTACTTTTTGTTGGTTTTATAGGCTATATAATTCTTACAGATTATCAACCCGATACAATTGAAATTATTGTTGAAAAGGGAACTAATAATGTGGAAGATATTCAAGACAGTACATTTTCACTAATAAACTGGAATATTGGTTATGCAGGTCTAGGTAAAGAAATGGACTTTTTTTATGATGGTGGTAAAGGTGTTCGTCCATCAAAAGACTTGTCGGAAAAGTATCTGTCTAATATCATAGACTTTATCAAAACAAATGATACAGTAGATTTTTGGCTATTACAGGAAGTTGATGTTAATGCCAAAAGAAGTTATAATATCAATCAGGTGGAAGAAGTTATTGCTGCCGTAGGAGGTAGTTATGGTGTTTTTGCAAAGAATTACATGTGTCAGTATGTTCCGATTCCAATTAATGATCCAATGGGGTTTGTTGAAGCAGGATTGATGACATTTTCTGCTTTCCCTCCCATGGAATCAGTTAGACATTCCTACCCATTAATTGCATCATGGCCCGATAAGCTCTTTCTACTCGACAGGTGTTTTCTTCTAAATAGATATCCACTAGAAAATGGAAAAGATTTGATAATTATTAATACACATAATTCAGCATATGTTTACGATAGTGTACTGCGAATAGAGGAACTACAAATCATTAAAAAAGTAATGCTTGCTGAATATGACTCGGGTAATTATGTTATTGCTGGTGGCGATTGGAATCAAAATCCACCCAAATATATGCCATCTGGAGATTATAACGGTCATAAATTTAAGCCATCGATAGTCAAAATGAACTCAGATTTTATGCCTGAGGGATGGTTGTGGGTCTACGATGATAGAGCACCTACAAACAGAAGCAATGATAAACCTTTTATTGTTGGAGATAATGAAACAACATGTTTGGATTATTATCTGCTAAGTCCAAATATCCAAAAATTAGATGTTGAAGTTATCGACTTAAAATTTGAGAATAGTGATCACAATCCTATTTATTTAAAAGCTCAACTTCTTCCCAATTAAAAAATTATTGTAAATTATTAAAATTTGAAAATGAAACACACATATGTTATTCTGATATTGATATTTATTGGATTTCAACTTAATGGACAAACCGACAATGACTTTAAAGTTTATTGGAATAATGGTTTAAAGGCTGACAGTAAAGATGGAAACACAAAAATTAAAATGGGCGGGCGTCTACAATATGATGTAATGTGGATCGGTCAGGATGATTCGTTAAATACTCATTTTGATGCCAAAAACGGCTCAGAATTTAGAAGAGCAAGAATATATACTTCCGGCACAATTTACAAAAATATTAAGTTCAAATTTCAAATGGATTTTGCGGGTGGTAATGCTGTAATTAAAGATGCATATATTCAACTCACTAAAATTCCATATGTAGGAAATATACGTGTGGGAAATTTTAAAGAACCATCTGGTTTATCTATGCTTACCAGCTCTAAATATATAACCTTTATGGAGCGCCCGCTTGCCAATGCATTTGATAATGATCGCGATTTGGGGTTTATGTTATTTAACCAATATTATAAAAAGAGATTGTCCTGGTTTGCTGGTTATTTTCATCCAAATAACAGTACTGCTAAATATGTTGGTAAGGATTATGATTTAGTGTTTAGGTTAACCGGTCTTCCAATTTATAATGTTGAGGGGGGGTACAAGGTGCTTCATTTGGGATCATCATTTGCACACCAATATCGAAGTAACAATGAAGTAAGTTTCAGTTTGCGTCCCGAAGCACATTTAGCACCTAAATATTTAAATTTGAAAATTGACGAAGTTGATAATATTAACGATATAAACGGTGAATTTCTTTTTATCTTTAACTCATTATCGATTGAAGCCGAATATACTCAGGCAATAGTGAAACCATCATCAACATCAACTCTTAGTAAATCATCATATAATTTTCATGCTTATTATGCAACCATAAGCTGGTTTTTAACGGGTGAGCATAAAAACTATGTTACATCTAATACATTCTTCGATAGGGTTACTCCTCGCAAGAATCTTGGCGAAGATGGGGGTATTGGGGCATTCGAACTGGCTTTACGTTATTCGTTTATGAATCTTGATAATGCCGACTTAAACGGTGGAGTAATGAGTGATATTACGGGAGGAATAAACTGGTACCTGAATCCTGCTACCAGAGTTATGTTTAATTATGTTTATTCTGATGTCAAAAACATTGGGAAAGCTAATATTTTCCAAATGAGATTCCAAATAGCATTTTAATTTTTTGTATGCCAGGGGCTATTAAAATAAACTACCTTATGTCTCCCTTTGGAGAATTATTATTAGGTGAGTTTGAAGGTAGTTTATGTTTATGCGACTGGCGTTACCGAAAAATGCGCAATACAATTGATAATAGGGTTAAAGCTGGCTTGCAGGCAGAATATATTGAGCAAACCTCACCCATTATTGATGAAACTAAATTGCAGCTTAATGAATATTTCAAAGGTATTAGAAAGAAGTTTGATATTCCACTCTTATTAGTTGGTACTGATTTCCAAAAAAGTGTTTGGCAAGCTTTAATGCAAATACCGTGGGGCGATACCGAAACATATCTTGGCCTGTCAAATATGCTGGAAAATGAAAAAGCCATTAGAGCAGTTGCTTCCGCAAATGGTGCCAATGCCATTTCAATAATTATTCCATGTCACAGAATCATCGGTGGTGATGGTCGTTTGGTTGGATATGCCGGAGGTCTTGCCACAAAATCCAAATTACTTAAATTGGAAAATGCAATTAAAACAACTCAGCTTGATTTATTTGAAGGATAATTGACTTTTTTACCCGAATAATGAATTGTAAATATAACGGGAAATAGAATCTATAGTTTGCCGAAAGGGTTATTTAATAATTTTTACTTTGGTAGCAGTAAGTCCTTTTGGGCCATGTTCAACCTCAAAACTCACAAGGTTATCTTCTCTAATTTCTTCAAGTACGTTGTTTACATGAACGAACACGCTTTCTTTTGTTTCCATATCTTTAATAAACCCATATCCTTTTGAATCATTAAAAAAGGTTACAATTCCCTTTCTTACAGGATCAAATGCTTCACCAGATTCTCGATTAGGAACACCTAGTTGAACATCTTCCGCTTTTATTTTTTTCTTTTTTGTTGGATCAGGTGGCTCCGAGGTAAGCATTCCATTTTCATCAACATAAGCGATCATATCGTCCAAACTACTTTTTTTCTCAACATCTTTTCTGGCCAATTTCTTCTTCTCTTTATCTTTTCTCTTCTTGTCCTTCTTATTTCTTACGTCTTTTTTGTTGAATGATTCCTGTGATCTGCCCATATGTTTATTGCTCTTTTATTAATTAGTAACGGTTGTTTGTGTTTAAATTATAACTTTTTTATCGCACTTAATTTACGGTTTTTACGTTAAAGGCAACCAAACCTTTTTCACCTTTTTTTACTTCGAAAGAAACATCTTCACCTTCTTCTAGTCCACTGAACGGACTGTCTAAACTTGTTCGGTGAACAAATATATCTTCGCCATCATCAGATACAATAAAGCCAAATCCCTTAACATCATTATACCATTTTACTTTTCCTTTAGCCATTGTATTTTCTTAGTTTATTAGTATTCTTTTCTTGGCTTGGCTTCATTTACAACAATATCGCGATCCATAAAAAGTGTGCCGCCAAGTTCCTTTATTGCAGTATTAGCCTCATCATCATTATCCATGGTTATAAAACCAAATCCCTTGCTTCTTCCATTAAATTTATCAGTAATTAGTTTACAAGAACTTACTTCACCATATTCAGCAAATAGTTTCTGTAAATCATTTTCATCTACCTTAAAATTAAGGTTTCCTACATAAATATTCATATTCAAAAAATTTAAAAGTGTTTACCTACTAATATCAGGAAATTTAAATGAAGATTACAGTTACTGTTATTAGTATGATTAAAAATTTATTATTTAAAAAGGAGGGCAATTTCAACTAAAAAAGAAAGGTTGATTAGCAAAGAGGCTCAGATTTTCAAACATGAAATTTTTGCAAAGGTATGCATTTATTTCCTGATTCTGCGTTTTTGAGTGCTTTTTGCGCAAAATAAAATTAACTAATAACTTGATTTGGAAAAAAATACATCCTTAGTGATATATAAATTGCCATTGTATTTTTTACTATTGTTCCATTATATAAAATATGATAACTAAACAATACTATATTTGCTTGATACCATACATGAAATAAAATGGAGAGTAATTTATTGATAATTATTGTCAGCGGAGTTATTGCTTGTGCAGTATTAATTTATAATCCTGCCAAAACATATGGGGCACCGGCTGCACTTATATTCATACTCGCAGGTTTGTTTATTGGAAATGGAGATTTTATGCCTGCGTTTGATTATCCTGAACAAACTGAGTTTATTAGTCAGTTTGCTCTAAGCCTTATTATTTTTACAGGAGGATTTCATACCCCATTTTCCAGAATAAAACCCATATTGGGAGAAGGATTAGTATTAGCAAATATTGGAGTACTATTAACTGCACTATTGGTGGGGGTATTTGTGAGTTTTGTAACTCCTTTAACTTTGTTGGAAGGATTACTACTTGGAGCAATTGTATCTTCAACAGATGCCGCAGCTACATATTCAATCCTTGAAACCAAGAAATTGAAACTTAAGTATAACACCGATAAAACATTAGAGTTTGAATCAGCAGCAAATGATCCAATGGCAATGATTATGACTCTAATGTTTTGTATGATGCTCACCAACTCCGGTGGTGGTGCAGGTACTTATGTGCTGTATTTTTTCCAGCAATTATTGATTGGGGGAGGTGTTGCTTTTGTTGTTGCACTTTTGTTGAAACAAATATTCAAACGCATTAAATTTAAGGAAGAAAACCTGAAACCGGTATTTATACTGGCAGTGCTACTTGTTACAACGTTAGGGGCAGAAACCCTAAATGGAAACATATTAGTAGCATCATTTGTTCTGGGGCTCATGCTTGGAAATACTGAGTTTGTATACAAACAAACCAGCCAAAAGTTCTTTTCTACTATTTCATGGTTGGCACAGGCGTTGATGTTTGTAATATTGGGATTGCAAATTTTCCCAAATGTACTTTTTGATGCTTTCAAAATAGCATGGTTACCTACATTGTTCCTGTTTCTTTTTGCCAGACCTATTTCCGTAATCATCAGTTATTTACCATTTCGCCAACCCTTTAGCAAGCAGATTTTTGTTTCATGGATTGGAATAAAGGGGGCAACACCAATAGTTTTTGCCTTGGTTCCTCTTACCATGGGTGTTCCAAACGCAGATTTGATCTTTAATATAACTGTAGTTATTGTTTTAAGTTCGATGATATTACATGGATTTACTTTGGATATTGCTGCCAAAAAACTTAACCTTCTGGAGAAATAAGTAGAATTGTTTTGGTGAAGAATGAATATATTTTTATCCTATTTTATTACGTTTATTTCTGGCGCAATCGATAGCAATTAGGGTGTTAACTAAATGCCTAATATTAAATATTCGATTTGTGTTAAATTTAACACACGATTAACATCTAATTATTCTTATTTAACTAAATCCGTTTTATTTTTGCTATAAATCTGATTATCCTATTTATGGATATTTCTAATACAATATGACTATGACAAATACAGAAAAATTTAGAAATGCATGTGAAGATGCAGTACTATTATTCACAAAATTGAACAGAGAAGAATTAGCCGATATAAAATCAAAACTGGAATATTGTATTGGTAGTTATGATCATGACAGTAACCCAGTAGGATTATATGAATACGGAGCAGTTGCATTGAAGAAATTGAAATCATTCAAAGCAAAGTACCCCAGAAAGGTTAATAAAACTGTTATTGATAATCTGGAAAAGTATATACAGAATTAGTAGTTTTACAATTTTGAAAAAAGACTGGCAAATTCGCCAGTCTTTTTTTTTCATATAGTAAAAAGTTAGTATTTTCTTTTGGGTGATCTGCAAATTAAATATCTCTAATGAATTCAATAGAAATCACTTCGAGAGATATTAAACTGATAATACTTAAATAATATAACCACCATTATCGGAAAGAAAATAGAGAAATATTCTATCGGTCAATTACTATTTGAAATATTGCATTTGTAGTAAAATGGGTTTCGGTTAATTACATGTGATAATTTGCTCATATTATAATGAATAGCACTTCACCTTGTCCAAATTTGGGAATTATTTCTATAACAAAGACAATTGCCCTTGCTGGAATACCGCATATTTAAACGTAATAAGTTAATTAGCAAATGTTAAAACAAATTGGTTTAGTTTTTGCTATAATGAATTCATAACGTTTAAATAAACCACTATGAAACGAATTATTCTATTATTATTTATTTCTTTGGTAATGGTGTTTACCTCTTGTAAAAAAAACACAAGTGAACCAACGCCCTCAGAAGGAACAAATATAGAAGAAATAGTATTCCCATCAAACTTCGATTGGAAAACTTTCAGTGAAATTCCATTGTCGATTACAGGTTATGCAAATAGTATACTGGAAATAGTATCCACAGATGGAACTGTATACCAAAAAATAGCCTTACAGAAAAATGAGCCATATATCGGTAAATTTACTGTTCCATCATATGAAACAACTGTCAGGTTGATCTACATGGGTCAGGATATTAGTTTTGATCTTAGCAACGGATCTGTTTCTCATCAATTTAACTTATAAAAACCAGAGCTATGAAAACAATACTAAAAAATACACTGGCAATTACAGGTATGCTTGCTTTAATTTTGGCTTTTTCAGTTCAATCGATGGGTCAATCTTATGTAATCGATCTTCAATATAATTCAATGAGTTTTACTAATGCCAATCGCACTATTGTTACTAATACAGGTAATAATGGTTTTGATGAGGGATCGGTACATAGATATGATAATATTGCCACTATTGATGGTAAAACCATATATGGATTGTTAACACTTGAGGAGTTACACCATATTGAAATTAAGAATTTTGATGATGACGCTATTACTGGTGACGCATATAGGTTTCAACCACGTCTTGGTTCAAATAATAGTAATGGTGGTTATTTAGTTTATAAACTACAGTTTTTTAATACTGCTGATGACCTTCCGGTTTTCCTATATAATTATTGGATGACAGGTGTTGACGTTGACGGAAATGGAAATAACCGTGAGTATGAAGAGGTTGGTGGATATACAAGTTATGTAACTTCTCAATATTGTGAGCTAACTATTTCACAATCATCAAATGGTCGCACCAAGTTTTACGGTATAAATTATAGTTTAAGTGGTGTAACTTTTGAAAATAAAGCCTCATGGATGGCCAATTTTGAAAATGCTAATAACGAGATAACATTTGCTATGGGACAAAGTGGTAGTAATACCGAAAGATATTACTCAGTCCAATTTGGTCAGGAAGGCGGAACGTTTACAAATCCTGTTGTTATTACAAATCCATTACCACTTGCAATAGATGATGTTAGTCCTCCAATTAGCAGCGGAACAGGTGGCATTGCTATTAGTAGTGTTTTAGATAATGATATTTTTGATGGAAATCCCATAACTACAGGAGATGTAACAATATCTGCAATTACAAGCGTTCCAACAGGTATAATTTTTAATACCTCAACAGGTGCTGTGTCAGTAACTCCGGGAACAGCAGGTGGAATATATACATTTAATTACCAAATCTGTATGGTTGCATCCCCAGGTGATTGTGATGTGGCTATAGTTACTGTTACCGTTGTTGAAGCTGATGTGGAAATTGTAAAAACAGCATCTTCCACTATGGTTGAGCAGGGGCAGGCATTTGTTTATACATTAACGGTTACTAACAATGGACCAAGCACAGCTGAAAATGTAGAAGTGAGTGATATAATCCCCTCAGGTCTAACCGTATTAACTACAAACGCATCAATCGGTACATGGAATACTTCAACATGGACAATAGGAGATATGTTGAATGGCGAAACTGAAACACTAGCCATTGCAGTTGAAACTTCAAGTAGTTTTTCTGGAACAATAATAAATACCTCATCAGTAGGTTCTACAACTTACGATCCAGTTGTTTCAAATAATACATCAGAAATTTCTGTTGAGGTAACCGAAACAATTCCTGTAATTAATAACTTCCCAGCCACAGGATATGGAACACTTGCTTTTGAAGACCTATGGCCAGGGAAAGGTGATTATGATTTTAATGATCTTGTACTTGATTACAAATTTGAAATAACTACAAACTCGAGTAATTATATCAGTGAAGTGACAGGAACATTTGTAATTAAGGCTTTTGGTGCCGGTTTGGAAAACGGATTTGGATTTCAGTTGGCTGAAGATATTGATCAAACAACACTTACAGTAACTGGTTCACATATTACTGCGGGTTATATAACCTTGGATGGTAATGGAGTTGAGTCTGGTCAGTCGAAAACAACAATAATTGTGTTTGATAATGCAAATAATGAAATGACTTCACCGGGGGGAATAGGTGTTAATACAACGCCTGGACTTGCTTACGTTACTCCGGTATCCATCGAAATACATATTGCTTTCCCAGCAGATACTTATACCAGTGCTGATTTGGATATTCCAAATTTTAACCCCTTCCTGATTGTAAATCAGAATAGAGGAATAGAGGTGCATTTACCCGATTATTTACCAACTGATTTGGTTGATGATTCGTATTTTGGAACTGTAAATGATGATAGTGATCCAACAATTGGCAATTATTATAAAACTGAGAATAATTTACCATGGGCGATAAATATTTATGAAAGTTTTGATTATCCCACAGAAAAAACTTCAATCGAAAACGCATATCTTAAATTTGTTGACTGGGCAACCAGTAGTGGTGGATCGTTTGATGATTGGTATCAAGATATTAACGGGTATCGAAATGAGAGTAACATCTATGTGATACCTTCAAAATAATTTTATGGTGTAGTTAAACGTTAAAAACGGTCTCAATTTGGGGCCGTTTTTTTTAATTTATTATAATTATTTTTGTCGCATAAACCCATAATAATTATAATGAAAACTATTGAAATTACCCCCAATGACATTAAGCTAGCAGAAAATTGTAAGAATTGCCCCGTATGCAAAACTGCCCGAAAAAAACAACGTGGATTTGCATTTTGGTTTGTGAAAAAAATTGAACATGGAATTTGTCCATCATGTCAGGCTTATGAAAAAGTATATGGACGGAAGGCTTATGAGCCGGATCCCTTCGTTGATAATTAATAGACTATAATAATGAGTTTGATTAATGTAAAAAGTGTATTAATTATTATCCTGATTGGAAGTGTTTGGAATTTGGATGCTTCAGAGATCTTAAGAAGTGAATTAAGAGGAATAGTTATTGACAGTATCACCAATGAAGGATTGCCTTTTGCTACTGTTCAGCTAACTTCCGAAAGCAACAAAAGTTTTGTAGCAGGTGTAATTACTGATATTAATGGGGCATTTTCAATACCCGATCTGCCTTTTGGTAGTTATAAATTACATGCTTCATACATGGGTTATAAGCAAAATATTTTTTTGATAGAAATCAGGGAACGAAAAAGGAAAATCAATATTTCACTTAGCAAAGATAATTTCATGTTGTCGGAAGTGAGTGTAACTGCCGAAAAAGAGTTAATTCAGCATAGTATTGAAAAAATTACTGTAAATGTTTCAAAAAATGCAACTTTAACAGGAGGTACAGCAATCGATGTATTACAAACCGCACCTTCTGTTGACTTTGATTTTAATGGTGAGATCCAATATCGTGGCAGCAATAAAGTTACATTGCTTTTGAATGGAAAGAAATCGGAGCTGGTGAAGTCACTGGATCAAATACCAGCTGATCAGATTGAGAAAATAGAAATAATAAACAATCCATCGGCAAAGTTTGATTCAGAGGGTATGTCCGGAATTATTAATGTTGTATTGAAATCGGGTAATAAGGGCAAAAACAAAACTACTTTAATGCTCTATTCAGGTCTTCCCGAAACCTATGGAGGGAATGCAGGTTATTCAGGTATCTCGGGGAAAAGTAGTTTCTATTTAAATGGAGGATATAATCACAAAACCAGATTTCAAACAAAAGAACATCTTCGAGAAAACTATGGTGATCCAACAGCTCCTGACTATTATCAGTACGACAGACAGGATGAAATACTGAATGATATATTATTAGTTGCCGGTTATGATTACTCAATTGCAGATAATCAGCAGATTGGATTGTCGTTCATAGGCTCCCGGAAGTTTAATTCTGCTGATAGAAATATCCGTTATATAACACAGGATAATGGACAAACACTTTTTAAATCAAACAAGGTAATTGATATATTGCTCAACAATTATTCCATCGATGGAAATCTGAATTATCAATATGATTTCAGGAATAAGGGACAAAATATAAAAGCAAACCTTCATTATACAATATTAAATCAATTACAGGAAATGAATAATGCCTATTATCCTGAGTATTCTACTCTTTATCAGGAATTGCAAAATACCGATTCCAAACAGCTAAATACAGAAGGTGATTTTTCGTTGGACTATTCACATCCCATAAATGATTCATTGTTAGTTGAAACCGGGTATCAGTTTAGCGGAAATGATCTGCTAAATGATTTTAGTTCCGAAAGTTACAATAGAAGTACCGGATTCTGGGAAAATGATACAGCCCTTGCAAACAAGTTTCACTATTTGCAGAATATCAATGCTATATATATCAACTTGAATGCAAAGTTCAATTATTTTGATTTGCAGGCCGGTTTGCGCAGTGAGTATACAAACAATCAACAAATTGATAGACATAGTGATGATTACATTAATCTATTTCCATCCATCTCATTATCAAAGCAATTGACCGACTACTTTAATGTATTTGTGAGTTATAACAGGAGAATAAATCGTCCAACCATTAAGATGCTCAACCCTTATACAAACGAATACGCCGATATATTAAACATGCATGTTGGTAATCCTGATTTGAAACCGGAATATGTTAATTCTTTTGAAACCGGAACGCATTTTATGCTTAATAAAGTCTCTGGCTCAGGATCAGTCTATTTCCGTAATATCGACCAGGCAATTTCTCGTGTAAAATCTGCTTCCAACGATAGTGCATTAGTGGTTACATTTATGAATCTGGATAAGGCTAAACTGCTTGGTGGAGAGATTTCGTTATCAATTAAGGCAACCGTATGGTGGAGTATCAATACCAGCGGAAACATTTTTTACACAACCCTAAGGGGTGAATATGGTCCTAATAAAATAAACAGATCACATACCGGATTAACTGCAAATATTGCAAATAAGTTTAAACTTCCTGCCGGAATTGTTATGCAGGTGAGCGGCTATTATCGCTCCAGTTTACCCGATGTGATGGGAACATACATTGAACGCTATTACGTAGATATGGCTATCAATAAAAGTGTCCTTAAAGACAAAGGAAAGCTGATTTTCAAGATTTCCGATGTGTTCAACACATACCGCTACGGACTGGATTTAATGGGAGTGGATGATAATGGGTTTGGATATAGCCAGAGTAACCGACGCAAAAATGAATCACAGTATTTTATTCTGAGCTTTGTTTATAATATTGATGGTAAGGAAACACAAAAGAAAAAGACAAACTACTATCTGGAGTCGTTTGATTAGTGAAACTGTTATAAGTTTTAATTGGAAATAAGTAATTATTCGTAGATAAAATCAACCCAAACATTGAATTTATTTTCTATTTCACCATTATACCGTTTATTTTGTTCATTGTTATAGAATAAATAAATTAAACCATGAAGAAATATTATACTCTATTAATCATAGTGCTATTTAATATGGCATTAGCAAACGGTCAAAGTTTTTACGACATCAACACTATCAATACAATTGAAATCACTTTCCAGGAATCCAATTGGGATCAGATACTTGATCAGTATTATGCAGCCGGAGATGAAGAAAGGCTTGTAGGCTCTGTTTCCATTAACGGACAAGTGTTTGATAGTGCGGGTATTCGCTACAAAGGCAATAGTACCTACAATGCCAACCAGGTAAAAAACCCTTTGAATATCAAATTGGATCACATTATCGATGATCAAACAATTGAAGGTTATGGTACATTAAAGTTAGCCAATGCTGCAAAAGATCCCAGTTTCATTCGTGAAACCATGAGTTATGAAATTGCTCGTAATTATATGGATGCAAGCCAGTCTAACTATGCAAATGTTTATATTAACGGAACTCACTTAGGACTGTATACAAGTGATCAGAGTGTAGATAAATTTTTCATGCGCACCCATTTTGGAAGTGATGAAAACACACATGTTAAAGGCGAAATTACCAGTAGTGGTGGTGGCCCACCATCGGGAGGTGTTTGGGAATACTATGGTGAGGATTCAAGTAGTTACTATAACCTATACGACATGAAATCTGATTATGGTTGGGATGAACTAATAGATTTTCTTGCTGTCCTGAATAATAACAATGAATATGTTGATGATGTTCTTAATATAGATAGTCATCTCTGGTTTCTTGCTTTTTCAAATTTATTGGTAAATCTCGATGGTCCGATTAATAATCCTCAGAATTATTACCTATATAAGGATGACAATGGAAAATTAAACCCAATGCCATGGGATCTGAATGAAAGCTTTGGTGTGTTTACAAGCCATCAGACATTGGGACAGTTGGGTACTTCGCAGCTACAACAATTTAGCCCATTCGCAAATTTAAATGAGAATGATTTTCCAGTTATTAGCAAGATACTTTCAAATGAAACTTATCGTAGAGTTTATGTTGCTCATATGAAGACCATTATAGAAGAGTATTTTGAAAATGATTATTACAAAACAAGAGCTTTGGAAATTCAAGATATAATTGATGCAGATGTGCAGGCAGATCCGAATAAATTCTATACATATTCCAACTTTACCAGTAATTTATATAATCAGGTGGGCGGAGGTCCTCAGGGAGGAATTATTGGTATAGTTCAGTTGATGGATGCAAGAGTTAATTATTTAAATTCACTCTCCGATTTTCAGTATGATGCACCGGAAATTACCAATGTAGAGTTTACCCCTGAAATAATCTCTCAGGGAACAGAAATTTGGTTTAATGCCAGCGTAAGCAATGTAGATGATGTATTTCTTGCTTATCGGTCAAATTCCCATGGTGTTTTTGAAAAAATGATCATGTACGACGATGGGAATCATGAAGACGGACAAGCAGGTGATGGAGTTTATGGAGTATCCTTGTTAGCAGGATCCACAGATATTCAATATTATATTTATGCAGAAAATAGCGATGCTGTTAAGTTCTCTCCTGCAAGAGCAGAATACGAGTACTATAATATAAGTGTTACTGGTAGCTTGGTAATAAACGAGTTTATGGCAGATAATGAGAGTACTGTTGTAGATCAGGATGGTGAATATGACGACTGGATTGAGTTTTATAATAATTCAGATGTTGATATAAACCTGGGAGGTTATTATTTATCTGATGATGGTGCTGAACCTGATCAATGGGCATTCCCTGATACAACGATAGTTGCTGGAGGATACCTGATTGTTTGGGCTGATAAAGATGAAGACCAGGAAGGCTTGCATGCAAATTTTAAATTATCGGCTTCTGGAGAAACACTTGTGTTATCAGATAATAATCTTGGTTTGATTGATGAGGTTAGTTTTCTACAGCAAAGCCCGGATACTACCACTGGGAGATTCGAAAATGGTACAGGTGATTTTATTACCATGATGCCAACATTCGGTGCTGAAAATACAGATTTGTTAACAGGGTTGAATGATAATATAATAGATGCACTAAATTTTGAGTTGAAGCAGAATTATCCCAATCCATTTAATGAAAATACAAAAATAGATTTTACTTTGGAAGAGGGAGGCTTGGCAACATTGAGAGTATTTAATACACTTGGCAAAAACATTAGCACTTTGGTCTCCTCTAATTTACCGGCAGGCAGGCATTCGTATGAATGGTATTCTGGTGATAATCCCGGAGGTCTATATTTCTATTCATTATCATTCGAAGGCAGGACAGTTGTAAAAAAGATGATAGTTCAATAACCATATTTGTCTTTATAATTTTTGTTTGTCGAATATATTTATTTTGTCGGGGAGATTGTTAAAAATGCAATATCCCCGATTTTTTGATATATTGCTTTTCCAGTCCGTTTCTTCCTTAGAGGCTGTCTCAAAAACTGTTTGCCTCAAAACTCAACTAGGTTTGATATCAGATAATCAAGTACTTTGAATTCTATAGTGAAGTATTTTGCGTTTATTTTTTATTAATTAATGCTCTTACAAACATGTGTTGTTCACAAAATTTTAAATATATAAAATACGGTTAACCAGAACCTCAATGCAAACCTACAGTTTGAAATGGAATTTATTAAATAAATGCTACTTAAAAAGCAGAAACAATAGTAATTTTACAAATAGTTAGTAATTTTCATTCTTTTATTAAATAATCATGAATAACAATCTGAATATCACTTTTCTTGGAGCCGCAGGTACTGTAACAGGATCAAAACACCTGGTAACATTTGGTAATAAAAAAATACTGATCGACTGTGGTTTATTCCAGGGGTTAAAGGAGTTGCGTTTATTAAACTGGGAATCATTGACTGTTGACCCTGCAACAATTGATTTTGTTATACTTACACACGCACATCTGGATCATGTTGGTTATTTGCCACGACTGGTTGCCCAAGGATTTAAAGGAAAAGTATATTGTTCAGCCCCCACCGGTGCAATTGCAGAAGTAATAATGCTCGATAGTGCAAAAATTCAAGAGGAAGATGCTGAAATGGCAAATCGAATAGGATATTCAAAACATAAACCGGCCAAACCATTGTATACTGTGGAGGATGCAAAAAAAGCAATTAATCAATTATATGATGTTGCCTGTGGTAGTTGGCTCGATATTGATGATAATATCCGGTTTCGGTTAAACCTGATAGCACATATTATGGGGGCAACTTTTGTTGAGCTGGAAGTTAACAAAAAGCGACTTGTTTTCTCAGGTGATATCGGGCGGTTTGATGACCCAATGCTTGAAGAACCACATCGTCCAAAGCATGCCGATTACATTATTATGGAATCAACTTATGGCGACAGGCATCATAAAAAAGAGGATGCAAAACAGAGACTAAGTGAAATTATAAATAGCACATATGATCGTGGAGGCACATTAATAATTCCAAGTTTTACTGTCGACAGGGCTCAGGATTTTATCTGGATGATATGGCAATTGAAAAAACAGAAAAAAATACCCAATGTCCCGGTATATCTAGATAGTCCGATGGGAGTAAATGTAAGTCGCATTTATTCCGATTTTGATGATTATCATAAACTTGGAACAGATGTTTTTGATGAGGCATGGAATCATGTAAAAACCGTTGCTTCTGTAAAGGATACCTTTAAGATAAGCAGCGATAAAACACCAAAGATTGTAATTGCAGGTAGCGGTATGATGAACGGAGGCAGAGTACTTCTCTACCTTCAGGATCATCTTCAAAACCCAAAATCAACTGTGATGATTGCAGGATACCAGGCCGAGGGCACAAGAGGAAGGCTTATTCACAACGGAATAAAAGAAATTAAAATACATGGTAATTTCTATAAAGTAGATTGCCATATTGAGGAAATGGTTAGCATGTCATCACATGCTGATCAGGAAGGCCTTATAAACTGGCTTTCGGGTCTGACTTCAAAACCAAAAACCGTATTTATTGTTCATGGTGAATCACAGGCCACCAATGCGTTGAGAGTAAAAATTACCCATACTTTTCACTGGGATGTTGCTATACCTAAATTAAACGAGACTTTCGAATTATTTTGATAAATAAAAAAGGATATAATTAGGCCAAGTTATTTATCTTCAACAAAGGGCATTTCATTTAGAATCTCATACCTTATGGCGGTAATTAAATAAGTTTCCAACTGATAGAACCGCATAGCAACTATTGGAGTTGTTACTTTGCTAACCTTTTTATAATAACTAACAATTAATTTATCCTGCTTATCGTCTAGTGCAATTATTTTTTTCATCCACAAAATTGATTCATCATTAGTCATTTTCTCATACTGTGTTGCAAACTGTTCAAGCAAAATAATTCGCTCTTTACCGACCACTTTGCGTTTTGTTTCGTAATTATCATAAACTTCCCAAAATGCTTCTCTGTTAACCGCTTTTGGCTGAACAAATTCTTTAACAATTGCCTTTTTTTCAATACCATACATCGATTGAAAAAGGTCGATTTCTTCAGTATTTGATTGAGCAAAAGCAAATACTCCTGTAATTAATCCGGCGATAATTAAAATAAGTTTTTTCATGTTTAGTATATTAGTGTTTAGTTTGATTAATTTAATAATGACTTGAATAATGCAAAAAGAACTGCCGGCTTGCAAGATGAATTATTGATTTTATTAAATCATTATTCAGTTTTTATCTGGACTATCTTTCCATCATCATCTATTCTGATAATATGAGACATTTGGTTTTTCGAGACTTGCATTCTATAAACAGAGCCTGGCATTCCCGGAGCTTCGATTCGTTCTTTGTAATCTGATATTTTCCAATTGCCAAACGATGATTCCTTCAAGGCGGATGATATTTCCTCAGGTAGATTTACAATATGTGTTCTGGTTTCAAACCACTGGCCATAACGGTTAAATATTGCACGGCTGTTTTCGTTATTATTCAAAAATTCAACTTCATAATTTGAAGGTTCATTAAACTTATAAACCACAACTGTCCTTGGTTGATACCAGCCACTATAATATGATGGGCCATAATCTTCATACCAATATGCTATATTGGTTATATACCACATCTTAACAAAGGATTGAGGATACCGTAAGTTAAAATTCTTCCTTACTTCTTTTGGTACATTATTAGTCTCAATTATTTGACGATATGATTTCTGTCCCTGTCCGTAAAAACTAAAAGTAAGAGATACCAGAACCACTGTCAAGAAAAAGTTTTTCATTTATATAAGTTAAGTTCTCTACAAAATTAGTATTATAATTATTAACTAGAAATTTTTATGTTTTAATTAACACATCAAAAAAATCATTTAAGTATAATTAACATGTTGTACGTCTAATAAATTAAGTACTAATATTACCAAAAAACAGCATATAACACAACCAAAATTATCAGTATCGCATAAGCCGAAATATTGAACACTTTTCCGGTATTAAAAGTATCACTTGTAAGATGAATTCCCTTTGGATCATACTCAAGTTTATTGGCTGAAAGGCTAACAAATACAATCACAACCATAGTAATTAAAAACGTATAAAGCATTTGATCCATCCAAGGTAATTATAAAGAGGTTGCTTTTAAGGCTAATGCTACAGGAATTGAAACTAAAATCCCCACAATAGCTCCCTTATTGGTTGCTTTTTTATAGAATAACCCCATCATAAACACAGCAAGTATTACCGGACTTACTAATCCTGTATACTCTTGAATATACTGAAATGCCTGATCGATACTACCTAGCATTGGGGCAACAAGTACGGCAATTACCAATGCAACAGCTCCGCTAATTCTACCTACGCTTACATCATTATCATTACCATCCTCAATTGCCGCCGGCAAAACAAAACCATCATTATAATCGGTATGCTCACCTATTAAGTTTATTCTGCCTGGTGCATTTATTGAAAGTGGTGTGTTATTAAAGAGTTGAATAAACTTATTTTGAAGACTAATCTCTAAACTGGTTTTTGACATCTTTAACTTAAATTATTTATACTGGAATATGACGAAATAGTAGTAATACCAAATAATGATAATATGTGTATTAATTGTAGATAACTTTTAGTAAATCCATGGCTATTTTGGATCAATTATTTGATAATTGCACTAATATTGACAGCTCGTAATTAAGAGAATGATATGGCTGAATTACTTTCTATTATTGGAAAAGCTTTAACACTTATTGGTGCGCTGGGATTGTTTTTATATGGGATGAAACTCATGAGTGAGGCACTACAAAAAGTTGCCGGGAGTAAAATGAGGCAAATTCTTGCTGCAATGACAAACAGCCGAATTAAGGGTGTGCTAACGGGTATACTTGTAACCACAACAATACAATCATCTTCTGCCACAACTGTTATGATAGTAAGTTTTGTAAACGCAGGATTGCTATCTTTAATTGCTTCTGTTGGCGTGATTATGGGTGCCAATATTGGAACAACAATAACTGCCTGGATAATTGCCTTACTGGGGTTTAAAGTCAGCCTTAGCTTCCTGTCGCTACCACTTATTGGAATTAGCTTTCCTCTTTTCTTTTCAAAAAATAGCACTCGAAAATCATGGGGTGAGTTCATCATTGGTTTTGCTATCCTGTTTATTGGATTACAATTTCTTAAGGAATCCGTTCCTGATATTAATGGAAATCCGGCAGCATTGAATTTTCTATCTTCTTTCACCGACCTTGGCTTTTTATCGGTATTGATATTCATCCTTGTTGGAACTGTGCTAACAGTTATCATTCAATCATCAAGTGCAACAATGGCTTTAACACTTGTAATGTGTTACAATGGACTAATCCCTTTCGAACTTGCGGCTGCTATGGTTTTGGGCGAAAATATAGGAACTACAATTACGGCTAATATTGCAGCATCGGTTGCAAATGTATCAGCTAAACGAACTGCCAGAGCCCATTTAATTTTTAATATATTTGGTGTTCTTTGGATGGTTGCAATATTCCATTATTTTTTACTTGGAATTGATTTTTTTATGCAACAACAACATGGGGTTTCATTGCTAAAGACTAATCTTACACAAAGTGATTTTGAAAGTGTAAAAGGAATATATCCAATCGGACTGGCAGTTTTTCATACTAGTTTCAATATTATTAATACACTTCTTTTGATAGGATTTGCCCCACTAATTGCAAAAGTAGCAACAATGATGGTTCCTGACAAAGGTGATGACGATGAAGAATTCAGATTACAATACATTAATTCTGGTTTGTTTTCCACAGGCGAACTGGCAATTATTCAAGCCCAAAAAGAGATTTCATATTTTGGCATCAGAATAGAAAAGATGTTCTCCTTTATCCAAAGTCTGATGAACGAAGACCAAACGAAAAAGTATTATAAACTCATTTCAAAAATTGATAAATACGAACAAATAACCGATAATCTGGAGCTGGAAATTGCAATTTACCTAACCAAGGTTTCTGAAGGGGAATTAAGTAGGGAAAGCTCCAAAAAAGTAAGGGCGATGTTAAAGATAATCGATGACATGGAAAGCGTTGGAGACGCAATATTTCAACTTTCAAAAGTTATCGATAGTCAAAAACAAACAAAATTAAGATTTACCGAGCATCAATTAAACTCGCTACGCCAAATGAGTTCCCTTGTCAAAAAAGCATTTGTTGAAATGAATAAAAACCTTGCTAAGGAATTTAGCCATGTGAGTATCGAAAATGCCACAATGATTGAAAAAATGATTAATGATAAAAGAAACTTACTTCGTCAACAGCATGTTGAGGATCTTAAGGAAAAAAAATACAAACATAAAATCGGCTCCTACTATAGCGATTTGTTTTCAATAAATGAAAAAATTGGAGATTATATTATTAATGTTAGCGAGGCCATAAATGAATATCAGAAAACTAAATAGACAAAAAAACTATTCAGCTGCTTCATTCATTTTCAACCACCACAGAAAAATATTGTAACCCAAAGATAGAATCACCGCACCAATAAATAACCCGATAATTCCGTTTAACATAAAACCACCTATGGCTCCCAGAAAAATTACCAGGGTTGGAGCAGGAGCTTTGCGTCCCATAACCATTGGTTTTATAACATTATCAATCAACGATATAAAAACCATCCATATGGTAAGCAACACCGCTGTTAAAACATCACCGGTCATAAACATATAAATGGAAATAGGAATAATTATTGGTCCTATTCCAACCTGAATAATTGCAAGCATTAAGCAAATTACCGACCAAATACCTGCAAAAGGAACTCCTGCAATAACTAACCCAATACCAAATAATATTGCTTGCATAAATGCTACGCCAAGAATTCCTTTGGCAACATTTCTTATGGTAATTATAGAATCCTGAATAAACTGTTTCCCTTTTGTTCCTATTAATCTGTTCCCAATGCTATCAGCCGATTTTCGTCCTTCTTCAGAATAAGCCAATAAAATGCCGCCAATTATAATGGCAAGTATAAATTGAAGAAACCCTGATCCTGCTCCACCTAAACTATCAAGAAACCATAGCCCAACGGTTTTAATTTGGGCCGAATTGTCGGAAATTAGTACATCAAGATGCTCTGATGCTTTTAGCCAAAAATCATAGGTTGCATTACCAATAACAGGCCAATCTTTAACACTTAAACTTGGAGGTGGGACAATAGCTTTGTCGCTTGATAATAATTCCTTTGCGATACCAATATTTTTTACCATGGAATTAGTGATAAAACCGGTAGGTACAAAAATAATTGCAAGAAGAAGTAGGGTGACTATTGTTGATGCTAATTTTCGCTTTCCGTTAAGTTTTTTCACTAGAAAGCTATAAAATGGAAACATTGCAATAGCAAGAATTAAACCCCAGGCTATAATCATAAAAAATGGTTGTATCAAAGCAAAACACCAGCCAAATAGAACTACTAATACCGTAAGCCTGATGGTCGCTTCTATTAATTTGCTGGTGAATCTATCCTGTTCAATTAATGCGGAGTCTTTTTTCATAAAATCTAATATTGGTTTGTATGGTAATATTACGAAAAAAAGATCCATCATTTTAGCTAGATAATCATTTGTTCAAAATTTATGCCTTTTCGTTTTATGTCATTATATAAATTCATAACTAATATCTTTACAAAAACATAACTAAACTTTTTAAGTCAGTTACAATACAAGGTATACTTCAAATCTATTTCATTTGTGTTATTATCCGGTAATGTTAGCACCAAATCAAAATTCAATGCATCTGGCCTTACAGCGAATTTAAGGGGTGCCGGAAACATATATGGAACAGGCGTGCTAACAGTTAATGGAACTAGTGACAAAAGTATTGTGCGAGTTGAAGGTGTTGGGGGTTTGATGGATCCGAATTTGAAACATCTGATATGAACGTAACTGTTTCCGGAGTTGGAGGGGCAAAAGTTAACGCCACCGATATATTAACAGCCACATTAAATGGTGTAGGTTCTATAAAATATGATGGTAATCCTGGTACAACCAACCTGAATACAAATGGTATTGGGGTTATAAAAAAGGCTGATTTTTAAAATAGTTAAGTGATACTGTGAAATATAAGGGCAGAGCGAAGTCCTCCATTGATTAAATCACATGTCAAGGTAAATTCGCCCCATATACTACCTATCGAAATTTCCCTCCCAATTGGTTCTGCTAACTGAAATAGTTGGCTACTCATATTCTCAATATTATTCAGCGTTAGTGTTCTTCTGTTTTCGGTTTAAAATACCTAAAAGGCAATAAAAAGAAAGTGAAGAAACAATATTTATATATGATACATATCATGTATTAATACTTGCTATTAAAGTACTTGTATTCTTAAAATGCATTTATATCACAGGCATTCAGTATATTTGGGTCATGTGTTTTATTTAGAATCTATATAAATTATGATTTGGCGCATATTATATGGTTTTCAAATTCAAAATAGTAATACTTTTATACTCCAAATTTTTAATGGCATTTTTATGAAATATCATCTAAAGAAATCACTTCTCGTTGCACTGGGAATCCTTACTTTTATGTTAAGCAAAGCTGATGAGGGTCAGGAGCTATTTACAAAACTTTGTTCTCCTTGTCACACAGTTGGTAAAGGTAGATTAGTTGGGCCGGATCTTAAAAATATATCTGACATAAGATCCCCGGAGTGGCTTACTTCTTTTATTCAATCATCACAATCCCTTATTAATAGCGGTGATATTGATGCTGTGGCAATCTACAAAGAGTATAACAACCTACTAATGCCCGACCAGCCAGTTGATGCCGGACAAGTTAATGCAATTATTGTCTATATTAAGGAGGCTGGTTCAGGAATCTCAGCAGAAGGAAGTCAAGAATTGGCAGTTGACTTATTGGAAAACGCAACACCACAAAATATTATTGATGGACGACAGATTTTTTCGGGAAAAACAAGACTTACAAATGGAGGTGCATCTTTTATTTCGTGCCATAAAGTAAAAGACGACAATGTTTTCAGCAGTGGCACACTTGCCAAAGATCTTACCGAAACACATGAAATAATGGGAAGTGCAGGAGTTTCTGCAATAATAAGTAATCCTCCATTTCCTGCCATGGCGGTAACTTATGCTAAAAACAAACTCACCGTAGATGAGGTTTTTAACCTTACAGCATACTTACAGTGGGTTAGTAAGGAAAGGTATTATCAGCATCCTGTAAGTTTTGGTACAACCTTCGTTATTTTCGGAATAATAATATTTATAATGCTTCTTCTTTCCATCATAGTACTTTACTTCAAACGAAAGAAAAAAAGCGTTAATCATGAAATACTCAACAGGCAATCCCCGGTAATAAACTAAGCAAAAAATAATATATATGAGCTGGATAAAAGATCTAATCTCCCCTAGTACCAGAAAATGGGAAGAACTTTACAGAAACAGATGGCAGCACGATAAAGTAGTTCGCAGCACACACGGTGTAAATTGTACAGGTGGATGTAGTTGGAATATTCATGTAAAAGACGGTATCGTGGTTTGGGAAACACAAGCAATGGATTATCCATTACTTGAAAAATCTTTACCGCCATATGAGCCTCGTGGTTGCCAACGTGGAATTTCATTTTCATGGTATTTGTACAGCCCTATCAGGGTAAAATACCCTATGATCCGTGGAGCTCTGATAGATATTTTCAATGAAGAAAAAGCCAAAACGGGCGATGCTTTAAAAGCATGGGAAAATATTCAGACAAATCCCGAAACCCGTCGCAGGTATCAAAAAGCAAGGGGAAAAGGTGGTTTCAGAAGAGCAACCTGGGACGAAGCAAAAGAAATTATTGCAGCTTCAAATATTTATACTGTTAAAAAATATGGTCCCGACCGTTTGACCGGTTTCTCCCCCATCCCCGCAATGTCGATGCTTAGTTATGCCGCAGGATCGAGGTTTTTACAATTAATGGGTGGTGTAAATCTTAGCTTCTACGACTGGTATTGCGATCTACCAAACTCATTCCCCGAAATTTGGGGAGAGCAAACAGATGTTGCAGAAAGTGCCGATTGGTACAACTCAAAGTTTATTGCCGTTATGGGAGCAAACCTTGGAATGACGCGTACACCCGATGTACACTTCTTCTCCGAGTCCCGTCACAACGGAACCAAAACAGTGGTTTTTGCCCCCGACTTTAATATGGTGGCAAAGTATGCCGACAAATGGGTTCCCGTTCATGCAGGGCAAGATGGTGCTTTTTGGATGGCTGTTACACATGTTATATTAAAAGAATACCATTACGAAAAACAAACACCCTATTTTATTGATTATACCAAGAAATTTACTGATAGTCCTTTCCTCGTTGAAGTAATTGAACAAGATGGAAAACTTGTTCCTGGCAGATTGTTAAGAGCCAGCTCAATTGATAAGTATAAAGATATTGAAAAAGGCGATTGGAAATTTCTGAATATTGATTCCGAAACAGGTGATTTTGTTTGCCCGGGAGGAAGCTCCGGCCACCGTTGGGATGGCAAAGACGGCAACTGGAATATGAAATTTGAAGATGCTGAAACCGGTAAGCCATATGATCCTGTACTTACATTATTGGAAAATAACGATGAAGTACTTCAGGTTGAATTTATTGAATATGGAAAAACCATTTCTGCACAACGGGGTGTTCCTGTTAAACGTGTTAAAACTGTTGAAGGAGAAGTAACAGTTACAACTGTTTACGACCTTATTATGGCTCAATACGGTGTAGATCGTGGCCTTGGTGGTGATTATCCCACAACTTACGATGATAAAGAAGCCGCTTATACACCTTCGTGGCAGGAGATATTTACCGGAATAGGTCCGAAAACAGTACTGCAGTTTTCACACGAATGGGCAAGAACAGCAGAAACAACTCATGGAAAATGCAGCATTATAATTGGTGCTGGCATCAACCATTGGTATCATAATAATCTGATTTACCGCGCTGGAACCATGGCACTGATGCTTACTGGATGTATTGGTGTTAATGGTGGCGGTATGAATCACTATGTTGGTCAGGAAAAACTGGCACCAACTGATTCGTGGGCTACAATAATGGCCGGTAAAGACTGGCAAAAAGGAGTTCGTTTACAGCAGGCACCTATATGGCATTATATCAATTCCAATCAGTGGCGCTATGATGGTAACCAGGCGGATTACAATACAGTTCCAAAAAATGAACTTAGCTCAATGCACTCTGCGGATATGACGGTAAAAGCCGTTAAAAATGGCTGGATGCCTTTTTATCCTCAATATAACAAGAGTAATCTGGATATTGTAACTGATGCTGAGAAGGCAGGTGCTACAACTGATGATGAAATTAAGGACTACGTAGTTGACCAGTTAAAGAAAAAAGAGCTGGAATATTCAGTGGTTGAACCTGATGAAGAAATCAACTTCCCCAGAGTATGGTATATTTGGAGGGGTAATGCAATAGCAGGAAGCGCTAAAGGTCATGAGTTCTTCCTGAAGCATTATCTGGGAACACATAACAATTCGATAGCCGATGAGGTAGCTGATCAATTTGTAAAAGATATAAAATTCAGGAGCGAAAATCCTGAAGGAAAAATGGACTTGATTGTCAACCTTAATTTCAGGATGGATACTTCAGCCCTCTATTCCGATATAGTGCTTCCGGCTGCATCATGGTACGAGAAAACAGACCTCAACAGTACCGACATGCATTCATTTATTCACCCGCTATCACCTGCAATTGCTCCTGTTTGGGAATCAAAAAGTGATTGGGTGATATTCCGTGAAATTGCAAAAGCAACCAGCGAGTTGGCAAAGACACACTTTAACAAACCAATACGCGACCTGGTTAATGTACCAATATCTCATGATAGTGCAGGTGAAATCTCTCAAAGTGAAATAAAAGACTGGAGTAAAGGTGAGTGTGAACCTATTCCTGGAAAAACAATGCACAATATGGTTATTGTTGATCGTGATTATACTAAGATCTATGATAAGTTCATCAGCCTTGGGCCTAATATTAGAAATGGACTTGGCGCCCATGGTAATAGCTATCAGTGCGCCGATTTTTATGAGGAAATGTTAAAGGACAAGGATCATCTTCAGGAAGTTGATGGAAAAAAATACCCCTCTCTATATGAAGATGAAGAAGCTGCAAATGCGGTATTAAATCTTTCCAGTTTAACAAATGGAATTCTGAGTACAAGAGCCTATGAAGGGGCCGAAAAAAGGACAGGTCTTAAGTTAGCCGATATAAGTGAGGGAAGTGAAGATGTTAATATTAAATACAAAGACCTTCAGGCAAAACCACATAGATATAACCAATCACCTGTATGGTCGGGTTTAATGAATGATGGTCGTGCTTACTCAGCTTATACTTATAATGTTGAGCGTCTTGTTCCATGGCGTACCCTTACCGGACGTCAACATTTTTATCTGGATCATGAAGGATATATTAAGTTTGGTGAGCATTTGCCTACTTATAAACCATCTCCAAAACCAGAGGCCTACGGTGAATTACGCGTGACGGTGGCAATGGGAAAAGCAAAAATGCTCAATGTACTTACACCTCACGGAAAATGGCATATTCACTCTACATATGGTGATACACTTAGGATGCTTACACTATCCAGAGGCATGGAACCCTGTTGGTTAAGCGTGGAAGATGCTGCTGACTTAGGAATTAAAGATAACGACTGGGTAGAAGTATTTAACGACAATGGGGTATATTCAACCAGGGCATGCGTTAGCGCAAGGATTCCGAAAGGAGTTTGTTTTGTATATCACGCTGTTGAACGTACATATTCCACTCCAAAATCTCAGATTAGAGGTGGAAAGCGGTCCGGTAATAACAATAGCTTTACCCGCGTACATCTTAAACCAAACCTAATGGTTGGGGGTTACGGACAATTTACCTATCATTTTAATTATTGGGGACCCGTTGGAGTAAACCGCGACACATTTGTACTGGTTCAAAAAATGGAAAAAGTTGAATTTTAAAACAGGATTATAACATGGATATAAGATCACAAATAGCAATGGTGTTTCACCTTGACAAATGTATCGGTTGCCACACTTGTTCAATTGCATGTAAAAATATATGGACGGATAGAAAAGGTGCTGAATACATGTGGTGGAATAATGTTGAAACCAAACCCGGCACAGGTTATCCCAGCAAATGGGAAGACCAGGAAATCTACAAAGGAGGTTGGGTAAAAAAAGGTAATTCTGTACTTCTCAAAGGAGCAGGTAAATTTAAAGGCATAAAAAGTTTGTTCCATAATTCAAATATGCCCGTAATTGACGACTATTATGAACCATGGACATACCAATACGAAAATTTATTCGAAGCTGAAGAGGGTGATGATCAGCCTATTGCCAGGCCTGTTTCCCTCATCACTGGTGAAACAATAACTCCTAAATCAGGTCCCAACTGGGATGATGATTTATCGGGTTCAGAAGAGTATGCAAAAAATGATGTCAATTTCAAAAACCTGTCTCCTGCGGAGCAGGAATCTATGTTCCAGTTGGAAAGAATGACTATGCATTATCTTCCAAGGATGTGTAACCACTGCCTCAATCCTGCATGTGTAGCTGCCTGTCCTTCGGGGGCAATATATAAAAGGGGTGAGGATGGTGTTGTATTGATTAACCAAAAAAAATGCCGTGCATGGAGAATGTGTGTAACTGCCTGTCCGTATAAGAAAAGTTATTACAACTGGAATACAGGTAAATCTGAAAAATGTATTCTTTGTTACCCACGCCTTGAATCAGGTCAGGCACCCGCTTGCCACCAATCATGTGTTGGGCGGATAAGGTACATTGGTGTTATGCTTTACGATGCTGATAAAATTGAAGCCGCAGCTGCCAGCGAAACTGAAGACTTGGTAGATAACCAGTTGGCCATATATGTTGATCCAAATGATCCAAAGGTAATTGCTGCTGCTAGAGAAAATGGAATACATGATTCAACAATAGAGTGTGCGCAAAAATCACCGGTTTATAAATTTGTGAAAACGTGGGGATTAGCCCTGCCACTGCACCCTGAATTCAGAACCCTCCCTAACTTATTTTATGTTCCACCATTGTTGCCAACAATGGCATTCGTTAACGAGGAGGGTGTATATGAAACAACTACCGAACATTTTTGGGGAGCCATCGAAAAATCGCGTTTACCAATGAGTTATATGGCAAGCTTATTTAGTGCCGGTAATGAGGAAACCATAAAAACAGTTCTTAAAAAACTAATGGCTGTACGTTTGCATCGCAGGGCCGAAACCGTTGGAGATCTTCCCGAAGAGGAGTCGAAGGATGCTATGAGGGATGTGGTTATGGATAAGGAAACTGCAGATGATATTTTCCGGCTAACATCACTTCCATTATTCGATCAGCGTTTTGTGATCCCTCCCGCCCATCGCGAAGAAGCAATGGAAATGCTTGAGAGTACAGCTGATGTGAAAGGTAATACCGGGTTTGGATTTAAAGAACCACCCGTAAGAGGCCTGTAATATTGTAATTGTTTATGACTATTAATTATAACTAAATGAAATCATTAGATCATTATATACTCATTGCTGACCTGTTCAGATATCCGGATGAAAATCTTGTGTCAAGGGCTAATAAATTTTTAACAATGGTTAAAAAACAATGGCCAGGACTTTCACCTGGTCTTCAGGTTTTTGTCAGTGCAATTGAAAACATATCCACAAAACAACAGCAGGAATATTTCATGAAGACATTTGATGTTCAGGCTGTTTGTTATCTTGATTTAGGATATATGATGTTTGGTGAAGATTACAAACGGGCTCAGTTACTGGTTAATCTTCAAAATGAACACAAAGTTGCCGGGGTTGATTGTGGAACTGAGCTGGCCGACCACCTTCCCAATGTGCTTAACTTACTTGCACATACAGCAAACGAAGACTTTGCCCATGAGTTGGGTTTTATTATAACCATACCGGCAGTCCGTTTTATGTTAACCAAGTTTAAGAATATTGATAATTACTATGCAGATTTACTTCAAGTATTGCTGGAAATGCTAAAGCAAGATTTCCCGGGAGAAGGACTAAAAGAATATGCCTTTGCTGATGATAAGTTCTCTGGAAAAAATGAGTTTCTTATGCCATCCCCAAAAATGACAGTCTGTGATTCAAATTGTAAACAAAAAAGATTTTAATTATGAGCAACTATTTCTTCTTTATCGGTGTGCCTTATGCGGCAATAGTTATCATGCTGGTTGGTACCATTTTCAGATACACAAACTTTGGGTTTAAAGTATCCTCCCTTTCATCACAATTTCTTGAGAGCAGAGAACTTTTTTATGGTAGTCGTCCTTTTCATTGGGGAATAATTTTCCTGTTCTTTGGTCACCTGGTTGCATTCTTGTTTCCACGATCAGTGGTATTATGGAACAGTGTGGTAGTACGGTTACTTATTCTTGAAATTGTAGCTTTTGGTTTTGGCATAGCTACCCTTTTTGGGCTTGGCATGCTTATCATCAGAAGGTTAAAACATAGAAGACTATTGATGGTTACTACCAAAATGGATGCTTTTGTATATGTGATATTGTTAACACAAGTAATTTCCGGATTGTGGGTAGCATACTTTGCAAGATGGGGGTCAGCCTGGTTTCCTACAGTACTAACACCCTATTTAAAATCTTTGTTTGTATTGGATCCTGATATCATTGCAGTTGCAGCCTTGCCTTTGTCAATCAAAATACATATAGTATCTGCATTTGTTTTAATAGGCATGATACCGTTTACTCGTTTTATGCACTTTTTAGTATATCCTTTTTCCTATTTCTTCAGACCTTATCAATACGTTATTTGGAATTGGGATCGTAAAAAGATTAGAACTTCCAGAAAATTGGTTAATGGGGTTAGATCAAAGAATAATTAATGTTTGAACGATTTCAGTTGGTGGATTTTGAGAAGGAAGATAGAAGACCGAAGTCTGGAGACGGAAGTCCGATGTTGAATGTCCGAAATCGAAAGTAAGAAAAGTTATCATTTAATACCCAATAATAGTTCATCACTAAGCAATAATAAATAGTAAATATTAAATATTAAATCATCAATAAGCAATAATAAATCATCAATACCAAACCCCTATGGCTAATAAAGCTCCTTCATTGTTGGATTTTAGTAATCCGAGTATCAGAACCTTACATTTAACATGGATTGCGTTTTTTCTAACCTTCGTTGTATGGTTTAATATGGCTGGTGTTCTATCAAAAATGATTGAACAATTCGACTGGCTTTCAAAATCAAATGTAAAGGCACTTTTAGTTACTAACGTAGCTCTAACAATTCCAGCCCGTATTATCGTGGGTGGCTTAATCGATAAATATGGCCCAAGAAGAATATTTGCAGGGTTGATGGTAATAATGCTAATTCCCGGATTAACATTTGCTTTTGGGGATGATTTAACTCAATTGGTTCTATCCCGGTTAGCACTAGGTGCTATTGGTGCCGGATTTGTTATTGGAATCAAAATGACCGCCAATTGGTTTACTCCAAAATATATTGGAAGGGCTGAAGGTTTTTATGCAGGATGGGGAAACTTTGGTTCTGCAGCAGCAGCGGCGATGGTACCTTTTGTAGCTGTAAATATGCTTGGTGGTGATTGGCGCTGGTCGTTGGCAATAACCAGCATTGTGACAGCAGTTTATGGTGTTATTTATTTCTTTGTGGTTCAAGACAATCCTGATGGGTTTGAACCTGATCCAAAACAGAAAAAGGGTGGTGCAATGCCCGTTTCTTCATATTTTGATCTGGGGCAATATCTGCTTTGGGAGCTACCATTATATGGAGCACTTGGTCTCGTAGCCTTTGTTCTTCACAAGCAGATGATTGCCGGCGAACACATGATTAGCATGACAACTGTTTGGATAATGTGGATTTCTTTGGGTGTTGTTTACATTGGTGATGTTGTTAGAATACTTAAAGCCAACCTACCTCGACTTAAAGCCGGAGTACCTGATGAAGAAAAATTTCCTTTTGGAAGTGTTGGGGCATTAAACACAACTTACTTTGCAAACTTTGGAGCTGAACTTGCCATCGTTTCAATGCTTCCCATGTTTTTCTATGAAGTTTTCAGCAACTTGCTTTACGAAGACGGATCTAATATAATGACACTTACCATGGCCGGATCTGTTGCAGGCTCATTTGCCTTTATGAATTTGGTAGCCCGTCCACTGGGCGGTTTGCTTTCTGATAAAATGGGTAGCCGTAAAAAGACGATGCTATTTTATATGGCAGGGATTACAGTTGGTTTTTTCTTGATGGCAATTATTTCAAAATATGGCCCTGTTGGCAGCAATGGAGAAGTTACCCTATTACCACAATTTAATACTATAACATGGCTAGTGGTTTCAATAGTTATAACCATGTTTGCTTCTTTCTTTGTTCAGGGTGCTGAAGGTGCCACATTCGCAATGATTCCTTCCATAAAAAAGGAAATGACAGGGCGAATTGCCGGTATGGCAGGTGCATTTGGTAATGTTGGTGCTGTAACCTATTTATTCCTGTACAATTTTATGGACGATAAGTCATTCCTTTTCATGTTGTCGGGAGGAGCCTTGGTTAGCCTTGTTTATTGTTTTATCATGCTAAAAGAACCAAAAGACGCATTTGTTGACAGTTTTGATTAGTTAAAGAATAGTCAGTCTGAAAATATATTTTGTTACCAATTTTAAAAAGAATATTTATGTCTAAAATTAATCTTGATGTATGGAATGTGGAAGATGAAAAATTCTGGAAAAATACAGGAAAGAAAATAGCCACTAAAAATCTATGGATTTCCATTCCTGCATTGCTGTTGGCTTTTGCTGTGTGGATTATGTGGAGCATTATTGCCACAAAAATGAAAGCCTTTGGGTATAATTTTGGTATGATATCAGCAGACATGAATCCGGCTCAGATAGCTGATAAACTCAAAGAGATTAATAGCATGTATTATACATTGCCAGCAATCGCAGGACTTGCAGGTGCAACATTACGTATCCCCAACTCGTTTTTAATTTCGCTAGGTGGTGGCAGGAATGTAATATTCGTTACCACATTGCTGTTACTCATTCCTGTTATTGGTGTTGGTTTTGCGTTGCAAGATGTAAATACGCCCTATTTAACTTTCGCCATTTATGCAGCCTTATCGGGTTTTGGAGGGGGAAACTTTTCTTCATCAATGAGTAACATCAGCTTCTTCTTCCCAAAACGTATGCAGGGTACTTCACTTGGTTTGAATGCCGGTATTGGAAACCTGGGAGTAGGTGTTATGCAAAAAACCATCCCATGGGTTATTGGGTTCTCACTTTTCGGTGTGATAGGAGCTGATGGAAATGAAATATTTGACGGAGCAATTGCCGGGCTTCAAAATGCAGGTTGGGTATGGATTCCTTTGTTGAGTATTGCAACGGTCGCGGCATTCATTGGAATGAACAATGTAATTACCGGAACACCCAAGTTGCCTTCAACGCTACAAGGTGTTGGCAAAACATTGTATATGATTTTATTAGGATTAATTGCCGCTTCTGTTGGTGCGTATTTGCTCATTGGTTTAAAAATTAATATGTGGATTGTATTGCCAGTAGTTGTACTATTGACTCTGGCCTTAATGAAATTTGCTACTCCAGGCGAAATTAAGACAAACCTGAATAAACAGTTTGCAATTTTTGGCAATAAGCACACCTGGGTAATGACAATTATTTATACCATGACTTTTGGTTCATTTATCGGGTTCTCTGCGGCATTTCCAAAGTTATGTCAGGACATATTTGTTTATACCGATGCTACCGACCCTTCATATATAAACCCCAATGCACCCAATTATCTTATGTGGGTTTTCCTTGGTCCGGTTATCGGGGCATTAATACGCCCGGTTGGTGGATGGCTGAGTGACAAGATAAATAGTGGCGCAAAAGTTACGGCCATTAGTACTATCGCTCAAATTCTTGCAACAATGGCAGTTGCCTACTTTGTAATACAGGCAAGAAACAGTGTAACCCCTGAAATTTTCTGGTGGCCATTTTTCGCAAGTTTTATGGTACTGTTTTTAACAACAGGTATTGGAAATGGATCCACATTCAGAAGTATTCCGTATATTTTTAATAAAGAGCAAGCAGGCCCTGTATTGGGATGGACTGCTGCAATAGCTGCGTATGGGGCATTCATCATACCAAAAGTATTCGGGCAGCAAATTCAAAGTGGTACTCCTGAGTATGCCCTTTATGGTTTTGCGATATATTATCTTGTTTGTTTGATCCTAAACTGGTGGTTTTACCAGAGATCAAATGCGGAAATTAAAAACCCTTAAAAAATGGACTGTAGAGACTGCATAAACACCAGGTGTCCGATAAATAATACCTGTCTGCCTGAATGGCTTCAATACACACAGAATCATAAATCAAGCATATATGCATCTGTTGGGCAATCTATTTTCAACGAAGGCGAACTAGTCAGGGGAATCTATATTATTTGTTCAGGGAAGGCAAAAGTTTTAATAGAGGATGACAATGGTAAGGGAAGGATAATCAGAGTTGCCGGATCAGGTCAGGTACTTGGACATCGTGGTTTTAGCGAAACTATGGTCTATCCCATTTCTGCAAAAACACTTATAGAATCAGAAATTGCATATATATCCAACGAAGATTTTTTTAAACTTATCAGGTCAAATAATGATTTATCAATATATATGATGATGTTTTTTGCTGATGAGCTAATGAATTCGGAAAAGAACCTAAGAATTAGTACAACACTGACTTCACGGGAAAAAGTTGCCTATGCCTTGGCTAGGTTAATCAAGGCCAACGGGTTCATCAATGAAGAAGCCAGACAAATAGACTTAGGCTTGAATTTTAAGGAATTGTCTAACTTTGCAGGGATTTCTTATACAACACTGACACGTGTATTGAAATCATTTTTACAAGAAGGAATACTTAAAAAATCAAACGGAAATTTTTATCTTGTTGATGAATCCGTATTAAGCCAACTGTCCTGGATGGAAATACAATAATCATCCTATGTGTTGGTTTGCTGCTTGCAAAATAAGTCGATAATGAAAAGAAAATGTGAAACATGTACTCATTACAAATGCTTTATTAATAAGTACTGTTCACCTGAATGGAAGCCTCTAATTTCTTTCTATAAAACCTCCACTGATTATCCTGCCGGAGCAACTATTTTTTCTGAAGGCGATCCGGTTAAAGGAATATTTCAGATATATTCAGGTAAAATAAAGGTTGTTACTTCATCAAATGGAAATAAAGAGCGCATAATAAGGCTTGCTAATTCTGAGGAGTTACTCGGACATCGTGGTTTGGGAGGGGAAATGATATACCCTGTAACTGCAATTGCACTTGAGCAATCACAGGTAACTTTTATACCTATTGATATATTTTATAAAACCATAAAAGCCAATCCCGAATTATCATTTCAGTTGCTAATGTTTTTTGCTGATGAGTTTAAGGCAACTGAAAAACGCGTTAAAATGATGTCATTAATGACAGCAAGAGAAAAGGTTGCTATTTCAATCATGACCATTGTTAAGGCATTTGGTTTTTATGAAAACGATCCAACTCTATTGGATTTTACACCATCACGGAAGGATATTGCCAGTATTGCCGGAACTACATATGAAACAGTTATCAGAGTCCTGCGGGATCTTGAAGAATCAAGGGTAATTGTTCAGGAAGGAAAAGCAATAAGGGTTCTTGATCTAAACTATTTGCAATCACTTTGTAATAAGGAATAACAATTTACAACTCATCATCACCGCCGCCTTCACCACTTGATTTACGACTCATTTTGAAGTTATTGAAACTGTAAGAGACTGTAACTGTTACAACTGGTGCAACAGGTGTAAATTTATAGTGGGTGATAAATCCTTGTCCTTCGGTGGAATGTTCCCTTAACGCAGTGCCAAAAATATCTCTTGCCTGAAGATTTGCTGTAAGCCTGCGATCAAGGAAACTTACCTTAAAAGCTCCATCAACAGTATAAAAGCCTGAGTTTGTACCCTGTGCGGAAACCGATGCACTGTTATATCGATAGCTCAACTGTAGCTGACCATGATCCCAAATTTTAAACGTATTATTGAGCCTTGAACTCCAGTTGGTGGATGTTCTGCTAAAATCTTTATCATAAAGGCTACCCTCAACTTTGTAATTATAGAGGTTACCACTCATATCCATATCCCACCATTTTGTAATACCTATGCTTAACATTGCTTCAACCCCAAGTGAATAATCCTTTCCCACATTCTCAACTGTATTCATCATAACAGTGTCAATGTATATTGATGACACTCGCTCAACTTTATTGTGAGTTACTCTATAATATCCTTCCAGAGAGAAAAAATTATCTCCAAAATTCAGTAGATATCCAGCATCATATGAGTCGATATATTCGGGTTTAAGGTTTGGGTTTCCTTGTCTTACATTATATGCATCCTGCCAGGTTATAAAAGGCTCCAATTCCCATCCCCTTGGTCGATCAATTCTACGCGAATAGCTTGCCATTAACTGTTGATCATGAGGAAGATTATATGATGTATGTATGGTTGGGAAGAAATCCCATCTGTCGAGAGTGAAATTATCCTCTCCCGTCATCTCAACTTTCCTGTCGGTATACTCTGTTCTTAATCCGGCCTGATAACCAAACTTACCAACATATCCAGCATAAAGGCTATATGCTGCATAAATATTTCTATAATAGTCGGTTATATTACTGAATTCCGGTACAAAATCGAGCATGTCGGTATCATTATTATAAACCCATAATTCGGTAATATCATTACTATAACTACGTCGTGTTTGCAATCCTGCTTCAAACTTATCCTTCTCCCCAACAGGTAGAGTGTAATCCATTTTAATATCCATCCTAACAGAAGGCCCTTTTTCAACATTCTTTTTACTGCTAATTAAAGTATTATCCAGATTACGTAATTCATTGGTTGAAACTTCATCATTATTCCTATTACGATAATTGAACTCGAGTTTTAAGGTATGCGGCACTGTAGCCTTCTTTTCCGAGCCTTTTCCTTTGCCCATACCTTTACCCATACCCTTTTTCATTTCACTTTGATCCGGCTCATTATTTTTCTTAAAGTCGTGCTGATAAACTCCATCTAAACTATAATAACCACCACCGCGAGTTGTTTCATCAAAACTGTTGTATGTAAACATGTTGGTTTCTGGGAAAGTCCAGTCATCATATCTCAGAGTTGAATTATTCGACATATCCCAATTTCCAAATCTACCAGATAGAGAAATGAAATCACTTTTTGTAGGGTTATACTCAAATCCGGCTCTAATGGCAGTACTTTGGTGCTCGCGTTTTGTATCCCCATATGAATTTACAAAAAACGAAGTGTCATTTGAAACTGTCTCTCTTTCATTTATCACATCTCCAGGTCGGGCACGGTTGTTATAATTAGCTCCAAAAATAAAACTTACCTTATTAACCCGGTAGCTTAAAAGTAAGTCGCCTCCATATTGCCCATACATTCCTGCATTTAGATTAACAATACCGCTCAATCCATCAAGATAATTTTTTTTGGTAATTATATTTATAATACCTGTAGCTCCATCCGGCTCAAACTTTACTGATGGGTTTGTAATAATTTCAATATTTTCGATGCTGCTTGAGGGTATTTGCCTAAGTGCATCACTGGGATCCAGTATTGTTGGTTTTCCATCTATAAGAACGGTAAATCCTGTACTCCCGCGCAACGATACATTACCTTCAATGTCAACCTGAACCGAGGGTACATTTTCAAGAATATCAACAGCAGTCCCTGCTTCGGCTGTAAGTTGCTTATCAACATTAATTACCTTTTTATCTATTTTAAACTGAACAGGAGCTCTTTTTGCCACAACTTCAACTTCACCAAGATTCTTAGAATCAGATTCGAGGAAAATATTTCCTAAGTTAATATTAGTATTATCATCATCCACAAAAAATGTATCTGAGATCTTATCTTTTAAACCTATGAAAGTAATTTTTAAAAAGTAACTACCGTTTTCGGGTCGATCAAGTTTAAAATGGCCAAGATAATCGGTAATAGATCCCGTAATAAGCTTGTCGGTTTTTGAATTATAGAGAGCAACAGTGGCATATTCAATGGGTTTATTATTTTGCTTGTCAACTATTGCTCCTTTAATTTTTCCTTTGGGCGACATTGGGTCACCTTCGCAAATGCCATTTGTAGTTGCTGAAAAAATAAACAATAATATAAGTAGTGCTGTGTTTTTCATATGTATTAAAAAAGTTTGCAAAGATGCGAAATAATTACAATACTACTTAGACAAAGTAATTTTGTCCTTCATTCCATGTAATAATAAAAAAACAGGAGATATTTAGAGAAAATATTTATCAATATGTTTGCGAAACTTATCCTTGTATTGATCACTAACCGGAATATAAACATTCTTATCAAATATTATTCGATTTCGTTCAATTGTGGTTATCTGATTAAGATTAACAATGAAGGATCGATGAACTCTCATAAATGAATTTTCAGGTAAAAACTGCTCTATTTTCTTCATGCTCAACAGAGTCATTACAGGTGGGCCATTTATTGTATGTATTTGAAGATACTCTCTCATTCCTTCAATGTACTTGATATCTTCAAGCTTAATTCGAAGTATCTTATACTCCGATTTTATATATAGAGTATCATTGTTAGTGTTAATTTGCTCAACCTTAACCAGTTCCTTTTCAAACCACAATTTAGCTTTATCAACTGCCTTTAAAAAATCGGGATATCCTATTGGCTTTAACAGATAATCAATTGCATTTACCCGAAATCCATCAATTGCAAATTCACTATATGCCGTTGTAAATATCACCTTTGGTGGATCGACGAGGGATTTCACAAAATCCATCCCACTCAAATCTGGCATATTAATGTCAACAAACATTAACTCTACCTTAAAATTTGAGAGAAAATCAATGGCTTCAATTGCACTCTCAAACTCTCCCGTTAACTCTAATCCCGGAGTTTTTTTTATATATGCAGATATTTGCCTGAGTGCTAATGGTTCATCATCAATTGCAATACAAGTTATCATAGTGGTATCCTTAAGTTTAGTGAATATAGGTTTTTATTATCATTGATAGTTAGATCATAACTATTGCCGAATAACAAATCAAGTCTCTTTTTTGAATTAGCTATTCCTATTCCAGAGTTGTTCCGATCATTTTCCATGAAATGCTGACTATTGACTATATTGAATTCCAACATATCATGCATTACACCAATATCAATATTGATAAAAGAATCTGCATTATAACTAACTCCATGTTTAAATGCATTTTCCATGAAAGAAATAAATAGCAATGGTGGAATTTGCTTATCAGGGATATGGCCGGGAATGTTTAATTCAACTTTAACTTTATCAGAAAATCTAAGTTTCATCAATCCAACATAGTTACTTATAAACTCCAATTCCTTATTGAGTGGTATCTTTTCTGCTTCCGACTCGTATAGTATATGCCTCATCAATTTTGACAAACTAATGATTGATTGTTTTGCCTCCTCTGTATCAATATCAATTAATGCATGGATATTATTGAGAGTATTCATGAAAAAATGCGGACTCACCTGATTTCTGAGAAAAGCTAGTTGATTTTGAACATTTTCCTTTTCGAGTTTGGACTTCTCCTGCTCCAGAACCGACCACCTCATCATCATTCTTAATCCTGTATCAAACCCAATTATCAATATTGAAACAATAATAGTATTTATAAATGGAGGATAAGGAAATGGATTTGCTCTCTTTTCAGGAGGTTGGTGAAGCCCATTGGGAGGCCCGATTTGAAGCCTTTCACCCATTGGAGGTCGATGCTGTATTTCGTGAGGTGGTGGTCCGCCAATTCCTATTCCATGCTCAAAAAAATAAAGTCCAAATGCGAACACAATTATTGTGATGATTGCAGCTACTATATATGAAATTTTTTTTCGTTTGAAAAGAAATATGGGAATAAGAACAAAGTGGTTAAATAAGAACAAGAAGAAAAAAGGTATTACTGCTTTTAATGACCTTAATACGTTTTCCCAATATAAATACTCATCCGATGAAAACATTAATAACGGTGCAGCAAACAATAGCAGCCACATTGTTAATATTATTAATGTTTCAGAATACTTTATTTTTTCTGTTCTTATATTCATGATTACAAGTATAATGATATTTTTATTACTTCTTAATAAAAATACCGGTTAAAACTAACTCATGATCGATTACCTTCACAAAGTAGAGGCCTGGATTCATAAAATCAACATCCATTATCTGAGTTGTTTCATTATTTATTGCCTGATTTAAAATTAGTCTACCATCCATATTATACACTTCAAGAGTCCCTGATGAAATGCCTTCAGCACTTACAGAAACTGTTTTAAATGAAGGATTTGGAAATATCTTCAAGTTATTATCAATGCTATTCAAGTCATTTACTCCAGCATTAATATCGGCATCCCTTACTAATCTTACATAATTAAAAATTCTGATAACATCACCTTGAGGCCCATGACCATAAGGGTAATTAGCAGGATCACCTGTTTTTGGATCACTACGTTGTGAACCGGCACCATGAACATCCATAAGTGTATAGTTACCCGATCCGGGAGGCAATGCTTCCATCCAGCCCAGACCTTCGCCAAAACAAACGTAGGCTCCAAATCCACCTGGGGCATTTTCCTGCCAGCTTGAATGAGTCGTGCCAGTCCAGTAAAAGGGGTAGTTCGAGTTCCCTCCTTCATCAGTTATTTGAGAACAATTAAAAAGGGGATCAATGGCTGCTGAGTTTGATGTTGAAGGTGAACGTGTATAGTCTAATATGCTCTGTAACTCTTTTGCATTTGGTAAACGCCAATCAGAATAGCCCGCAATTAAATTATTTTCAGCATAACTCAGTGCACTTGCCCATAACATACCCTCACCGCTATCATCCTGAGTCCACATCAATCCAGTTGCACTATCAGTAATTGTACCATTTCCATTATTCAGGAAATCATTCACTCCATAGTTCTCATTACCACGTACATACATTACATAAAACTGCTTTTCTTCAGTTTGTCCTGGCATTGGCCCTGTTCCATATCCCTTTATACGGCCATCGGCAAAGTTTACTCCAAACATTGTTTCATCTCCCGTCATTGTTAGTCCAGCATAAAGGGTTGAAGATGCCATTTGTGCATCAATTATTCGTTCACCTGCATTTTGATCACCATAGTTAAAATCAAAATAATCAGTATCAATAAATGGAATTAAATCGTCTGTTGATGTACCATTATAGCCACTGGGGTCAACGCCACTAAAAATTATAAGTGAGTACATTTCTTTTATTGAAGGCAGACGCCAGTCGGTATAACCTGCAAGGTCAAAATCAACTGCAGCAGCAACAGCCTCGTTGTATGACATCTTATCATCATAATCAATATCGCCATCACCATCCATATCAGGGCTTTTTTGCCACATTAGTCCGGTTACCAAATCGGTAACAGTTCCGTCCCCATTATTCTGGTAACTCGGCACTTTGCCTGTATAATTGGCATCCTGTCCGAAGTAAGCGTCACCTGTAACAGTGGCATTGATTTCTATAATTGTATCATAGAATTTTTGCTGATCGGTATCAACAATAGGATAAGTAATAGTGGTCTGAGCCTGTGAAGAAAAGTTACCAAGCAATAATGTAATAACAATCAATGATTGAGTAATCCGGGTTTTTAATACTATTTTCATACTACTTGATTTTTTAAGCTTTCAAGTACAAAGAAACGAGAGATTTCAAATAGAAAAAAAAGTAATCAACAGATGGGAAGTTTTTATCAATTAGTGACCTGATTTTGGGGTAAGTTTTGGTCGTGAGTTTATCTACAACTATTATTGATCGGCATTATTCCAGTAATTATACGTGGCTCCGATACCTGCTAAAGAGGTTAAAAGAAGAATAATATAACTCATCGGAACCAAATGAAATCCACTCTCACTATCGGAAACGCTAAAAACACCAGGAATAGCCCAGGGAAAATATGGCCCCCATCCAACCATGGCAATCAATTGTGCCATTACCACCATGAATAATACAAACCCAATGGGAGCGATAATACCCCTTGATTTACCACATACATACCCAATTACTGTATTAAGCATAATAGTGAGTAAAACTGTGATAAAGAAATTTTGAGAAAACCCGATAAAAACTTCATATGACCAACCCGGAATATTTATGATTCTACCAAAAACCAATGCACTTAAATACATAACTATTGAAAGTGCAATACACCAAATGGTTGCAATTACAAATTTTGCCGAAATTATTGAAGATCGTGAAACGGGTAGCGATAATAAATCGGTTAATGTATTTTCGATATACTCTCGACCAAAAACCCAGCTTGTTACGAAACCAAAGGCAATTATCCCCATAACAGCTACTACCTGATTAATGATTTCAAAATAGCCAAGCCATGAGTTTTCAGAGAAAAACTTAGCTTTGGCTCCAATTAATCCAAGTTTTTCAGCCATGTGCGGGTTTTGTGCAATAAACATTAACAACCCCATCATTGCCGGTATAAAAATAAATAATCCAAAGGTAGTTGTTACAATCCATGATCTGCGCAATTTCATGATTTCTGTCTGTATAGCTATTATCAAATTATTCATATTGCCTCCTTTTCTTTTATGGTTCGCAAAAAGAATGACTCAAGGTTTTCCTCTTCAACATTAAGTTTATTCAATTTGAAATTATTGGATATCAAAAGTCTTGCTATTTCATCTGGTGCAACCACAGTTTTTTTATCCATGGATACAATCTGATTATTTTGGATCATCGTTTCCATTAAACCATGCCTATGTATTACTTCCAATGCCTCATTATCGTTATTGGTTTGAATAACAAGCTGTTTATGACAGAGTTCTTTAAGTTGATCGGAATATATTTCCCTGATCATTTTTCCTTTGTGGATTATACCGATACGAGTTGCAAATTGTGAAATCTCACCAAGGATGTGGCTTGAAATAAATATTGTTACACCTTTATTTTTTGCCAGATCGATTAATAATTCACGTATATCGTGGATGCCAGCAGGGTCTAAACCATTGGTGGGTTCATCAAGGATCATAATTTCCGGATCATGCATCATTGCTTTGGCTAAGCCCAAACGTTGCTTATTGCCAAGAGACAGATGTTTGGCAAGTCTGTTTGCATAAGATGTGATTTCCAATTTTTCCATTATTCTGTCAACTACTTTTCTATCTTCTAGATTACGTAATTTCCTGATTAAATGAAGATTTTCTTTTACACTCAGGTTTGGATAGGAGTGTGGAACTTCAACCAGATAACCGGTTTTTTTCCATATGTTCGTATTTGAAGGTACAACCAGACTATCATATAATAATGCCTGTCCAGATGTTGGCTTTACTATACCAAGTAACATACGGATGGTTGTTGTCTTTCCTGCACCATTTAGCCCAAGGAAACCATAAATCTCACCTTTGTTTACTGAAATATTATTATCAGAAACGGCACATACATCTTTGTATGTTTTGTTTAATGAGCGTGTTCGTATTATTTCTTTCATTTTTTTGTTATTATAACAACCAACTGGTATGTTAATGTGTAAAAAAATTAAGTCATCAGGTTTTCATATAGGGAATAAAAGGCTTCTTGTAATTTTGTGCTGTACTTTACCTGCTTATTGGAGTTAAGAGCCCTGATAAAAACACCATCGGTACAGTAAAGAAACAAGTTTGCAATTTCAGTATTTGTTGTATGGGATACTATCTCTTTTGATTTCCTGGCATTCTCGATTACCCTTTCCCATACTTTCATGTCATTTCTATACTGTTCAGCTTCAATTTCCAGCATTTCGGGAAAGCGTTTCATTGCCTCGAACATGATGAAGAAGAAATTAAATGATACCTCTTCGTTTTCATCTCCTCCCATCATAACATTAATTTGCTTAAATGATTTCTCAATTGTATAAATATATTTATCAATAAAATCCTTAAGTGAGTATTTTGGGAATGCGGAATAATCCATAGCTCCCATATTGAAAAACATGAGGACAATTTCTTTAAACAACTCTTCCTTTCCAGTAAAGTAGTGATAAACCGCACCTTTCGAAAGACCAGTAGCCTGTACAATCTCTTTCATAGTAACTTCACGATAACTCTTTTGAAGGAATAGTAACAAGGATGTACTTAATATAAAATCTTTAGTTTCTTTCATAATACCGACCGTTTGGTTTGCAAATATATTAAATATTTTGAAAGTAAAACTTTTAATACAGTTTTTTGCAATCGATGGAAGTTTTTGTACTAAATACCAAAAAGCTTTAGTGCCGCGCCTTTACATAATTTCCCAACCGGCAACCGAGTATCAACAACCTCTATCAAATTTCTGTTATACCAGTATGGAATGGAGACCTATCAATATATTTCCATTACGCACCTTAAGGAATAAAACTACGCTGCATTGCATTATGTAACAAGGTTTCGTTTACCATTTCGGGCGCGAAAAAGTTATACCTGAAAAATTTACCACAGAACCAATTTTAGACCATTTTTTAATAAGAGGCATAGTTTTAAAAGTATAATTTTACCTGATTTTACAACAAAAATAAATCTGATGAAAGTAGTCGCATTTAATGGAAGCCCAAAACCCAAAGGAAACACTTATCATGCCCTTAAGCTGGTAACTGATGAATTGGAGAAACAAGGGATTGAAACAGAGATTATCACTGTAGGAAATAAGAAAATATCAGGATGCTTAGCCTGTAACCAGTGTGTTAAAAATCGTGATGAGAAATGTTCAATTACCATTGATAAAGTTAATGAGTGGATCCAGAAGATGAAAGAAGCAGATAGTATTATTCTAGGCTCACCAGTTCATTTTGCAGCTATGGCTGGCAATATGAAATCATTTTTAGATCGTGCGTTTTATGTAGGAGGTGTAAATGGATCATTGTATCGCCATAAGGTGGGTGCATCGGTTGTGGCAGTGCGACGTTCGGGAGGATTACCTACCTTCAACGAGCTTAATAATTTTTTAAATTATTCTGAAATGATGATACCAACTTCCAATTACTGGAATGTAATTCATGGTACTACTCCCGGTGAGGTGTTGCAGGATGAAGAAGGAGTTCAAATCATGCAGGTGCTGGGACAAAACATGGCATACCTAATGAAATTGGTGCAACATGGACATAATATCGTTGCTCCTCCTCCTAAGGCAAGAAAAATCTATACAAACTTCATCAGGTAAGTAATTGTTTTGCAGCATTTAAGAGTGAATAAACCAGAAAATAAAAATACCCTAATTGGCTTTGGTTTTGCCCTGTTGGCTACAGCTTTGTGGTCAGGTAATTTTGTTGTTGCCAGTGGATTATCAGATAGCATCCAACCTACTACTCTGGCTTTTTATCGCTGGCTGGTAGCCACGCTTGTTTTTACACCTTTTGCTTTCAAAAGTGTTAAGCGAGACTGGGCTACAATTAGAGCTAGTTTTTCATATCTTCTGTTAACTGCTGTACTTGGAGTTAGTATTTTCAATACTCTCATTTACTTCGCTGGTCAAACAAGTACGGCTGTCAATTTATCATTAATTGCACTTACTTTCCCAATATTTATTCTTCTCATTTCGGCCATTGTTTTCAAAGAACTAATAACATCTGTCAGGGTTCTGGGAATTATAATTGTATTGATGGGTGTAATGCTGATAATCTCCAAAGGAAATCCGGCTGAACTTTTAAATTTAAAATTTAATACAGGGGATCCTTTAATGCTATTGGCAGCTTTTACTTTTGCTATTCATAGTCTTCTAGTAAAAAATAAACCAAAAAAAATAAGTATAATCTCACTTCAATACACAACCTTTTTTATTGGGTTGATTATTCTTCTTCCGTTTTACTTATTTAGTAAAGATAGCATTGTGGGGTTTGAGCCGGAGTTTACTGTTATTGGAGCCATTCTGTATATTGGTATTTGCTCTTCTTTAATCTCCTTTGTTTCATGGAATAAAGCTATCATCAAAATTGGTGCATCATCAGCCGGAATGATTTATTTTTTAATGCCTCTATTTAGTGGGTTAGTGGCGTGGGTACTGTTGGATGAAAAACTAAAATACTATCATTTGATTAGTGGAATTATGATAGTAACTGGTATACTGATCAGTAACCATCAGGCTAGGAGAGTATAGTTTTAAGTGTTTTAGATATTTACCTATGTCCTGATTTTAATTCAGAATTGGGTGGTTGAAAATCTTAAATCGAACCCTGATTATCAGGCCAGCTTCCAAACGACTGTTTCTCAAACTTCATGCTGCCATCCTCACCTTTTAATATATTGATCCATGCCTGCCAGTTTTCATCGTCTATTTCAGGGTAATCCAAACGGTAATGACTACAACGGCTTTCTGTACGCATGATTGATGCTTTGAGTTTCATTTCAGCACTGATAATCATATTTGATGTTTCATGTGCAAGCCTGAGTTCATGCAAGTCGGCAGCCCTGAGCATTGGCATATGGTGATCTCTTAATTCTTCAATGTAAGCCAGGGCGGCTTTCATCATATTTTCCTTTTTTATGTATAATACAAAGTTGGGGATCATAACTCCCTGGAGGGTTTGTGTTACCCAGGCAGGGCTGTAACCTGCTTCCCGTTTTAAAGGGGCAAGGATTTCTTCCCTGATAAGGTTAATCTTTGTTTTTGAATTAACCGGCAAAGCAGTACTTTTGGAATATTCAGATGCAGCTTCAGCAGCAACAGCCCCCTGAACAGCAGATCCTGCCAATGAAGACCCAATCTGTGTATAAATTGCTCCAACCATATATGATCCCAGTGCATCGCCGGCAGCATATAACCCAGGGATATTTGATTCACACTTATCATTTATTGGAACTAGTCCTTCTGATTTATGAATTGCCATACCAGCAGAAGATCCACCGACAATTGTACCAGTCATTCCCGGTGGTGCTCCACCTTCTTTAGGTGGTCTTCTGTTTCTGGATTTGCTATCTGCAGAGTCAGGTTCTGCTCCATGTGGTTTTCTGTTTCTAAATTCTTCAGGAACATAAGGGCCACCTTCAATATCATTGACTTTTTCTTCACCTGGCCTTCCCATTTTAATGGGAGAACCCATCATATAAGCTTTGTAATTCAGGTCAACACCCAGATCATGATGAATTTCAACATTTGTTGTCCCCGGTTTTCTTTCGAACATACCATGCCAGCCATCAAAGCATGCTGCTGCATTTTTAGACTGCCCCGGGTGACCATCATTCCACTCTTTACCGGTAACTTTTGCGCCGATATTGTACGCCATGATGGTACCATCGTGAGTTAGATCACAAATGGGAAAACCATTGGGTTTAAATCCACCTGCCCCGGTACAAAGGATAACACTTTTCGCATTGAAAATATGAATTTTTTCTTCACCTAAACTAAATCCGGCTGCACCTGCAATCCTTCCATTTTCCTTGATAAGATGAGTAATTACAATCCGCTCTTTTACTGTTATATTCCTTTCTTCGATAGGTTTATTGAAACTGTTGAAATATAACGGGGAATCGAAAAACCCCCACGCTCTGAGTTCGTTTACTCTGGCAAGTGAGTGTTCAGCTAATTGCCTTGTGTAAGCCTTATTATTAGTTCCTAAGGCAGAACTTGAAATAGCGTTTACAAAATCATCAATGCTAAAATTGGTAGTTGTTTCATCATATGCAAATATTCCTTTTGCAAAAGGAGTTTGCCCCGATGAGCCAAGGCGGCCTTTTGAAACAAGCAATACATTACTACCTGCATCGTGTGCCTTAACGGCTGCAAATAATCCGGCCATACCACTGCCAATAACAAGCACATCGGTTTCACTTTCCTGATGATCGATATTATCAATATCTATTTCCGGGTTATTTTTGGCCCAACTTGTTGAAACTCCCATTGAAACAAGGGCTGCCATTCCGGCTGCTCCACCTGCTAATCCAAGGAAGTGGCGACGTGAAATACTACTATTTTCTTGTGAATTTCTCATTGCCTTATCCTAATTTCAGGTTTAAAAAATATCTCTTTAATAGAAGTAATACACCACTTACTGAAAGTAGAATTATAAATATTGACATTGCAATATCAGTATGACGTCCCAATTCTATAGCATGCCATGATGCTACAATAATAAATACTATTGAGAGTATGCCATGAAGTAATCGCCAGCTACTAAACTTCATTGGTAGCCGGTTGCGAAATATTGAAGTAAGTCCTATTGTCAACATCAGTAGCCATGCCATGATCCCCAGAATAACTCCTGTGCTGCTGAAGGTTGTTAACAGAGTTATAAAAGCTTCCTCCGGTTCTACTCCCGATTCAAAATACCGTGGAAACACTATGAAGAAAGGATGCAACAGGAGTACTCCTGTGAAGATATAGCCAATAATTTTATGAAGATCAATAACCAATCCCATACTGTTTATATTCAGCATTTTCCTGCTATTTCGGGTTAGAAAAAATTGTCCAATCATTAATGATAATGCAATGAGGGTAACAATTGAAATTACTTCCTTTAGCACAGTACGACGAGGAAAATCCCCCAATGCCCAGAAGAGCATTGGGAGTCCAACTAACATACTAAAAACCAAAATTATATTATTCCTTTTCATAGCTCTCTATTAACCCCATGAAACAATAACCGGAATTGATTTATCAGGTGTAATGGTAATGGCATCAACCGGGCAATACATCCTGCATAGATGGCAAATCTGGCAATCGGCAGGATATGCGATTACTGCTTTGCCGGTTCTTTTATCTAATCGTATAACATCGGTAGGACAAGTTTTTACGCATGTCCCGCAACCGATGCACCCGTTTATACTATTGATAGCCATTTTGATTAATTTATGATTGCTTACACAAATATTTACTCCAAATTAAGTATATCTAACAGAGTTTGCGCCTGCTCTTCAGTAATTACAATATCATTTGAGGCAAAATTAGCTACAAGTTCAGAAGCTGTAGGTGTAGGAGGGCCTCCGACTATTGATTCCAGCTCTTCTGCAGTTACAGTTATACCTATGGTTGCCAGGTATTCTACTCCGGAAGTAAAATCCGGACCACCGCCGTTACCGCCGCCACCACCTATGTCACCATCGGGGAATACAACTACACGATCAAGGTTAATACAATTAGGATTGCCATCAGGTGTTTCGGCCACATCTCCACTACGAACCAATCGCACGTAGTTGTAACGATGAATTTCAGGATTCAATTCCGAAAAGTACTCTTCTGATTTAGGACCAAAACATATCGATCCTGATCCATGTAAGTCGTTGCCATCAGGGTCTGTGTTATAGCCTGCAGCAAGGAACCAGGCATAAACAGTACCTCCATCAACAACTTCGTCACTACCTTCCAGCGGATTGGATGTGCTCGACCAATAAAATGGATAATCGACCTGACCCTTTATATTAGTAAGTTCTGTAAGGTTAAAAAATGTTGTGTTCATTGAAGGGAAAACACCGGAGTAATCTGCGATACTTTGCAATTCTTTGATATTAGGCAGGCGCCAGTCATCGTAACCATACAAGGTGGCGTTTTCAGCATAAGCCAGGGCATCTTCCCAAAGGAATCCCTCGCCGCTATCATCTTGCGACCACATCAAACCGGTAGCATTATCGGTAACTGTTCCATCATTGTTGTCAACAAAATCGTTGAAGCCATAAGTTTCAGTACCTCGTACAGCCCGTACAAATCTATTACCACTCATCGCTTTAATGTGTCCTGTCCAATCGTTAACAATAAATGAGGGCTCACCCATCACCTGCTCGTTCTGATATTCGCTTTCTACGAGGTAACGAGTAGCAGTCCATGAATGATGCATCGCAAGTTCTGAGCCATCACCAACCAGGTAAAAGTAGTCGGTATTGACCCATGGCCAACCCATTGAAAAATCCCTAATAGACCACAACTCTTTTACTGTAGGCAGACGCCAGTCGCTGTAGCCTCCGGTAGTTAATGTATCGCAATAGCTTGAGGCATCAGCCCATGACATGGCAAAAGTTGATACGGACTGTGTCCATGTCAAATTAGTAACATTGTCGGTGATGGCGCCATCACCGTTGTCGGTGTAGCTGGGGGAATTTCCAGTGTATTGCGCATCCTGTCCGTAGTACGCTTCTCCTTCTGTAGGAGGGGTGATTTGTGTGAGATTATCGTAAGTTAATCCCTGGTATGTATCCACAATGGGATAGGTGAGGCTAGCGTTAGTATTGATATCATCAACGTTATCTTTTTTGCAACCACTCAATAACGAAGTCGCCACCAATAAAAAAGTAAATAAAACTACTGCTAATGATTTTGGTGCATGAACTGATTTCATAATTTTAAATTTAAAATGAATATTTTATTTTTTTACAAATGAATTACGTTACTATGGAACGCTATCTCTCTCTTTGTGGTTGTTGTTTACTTTGTTCTTTCAAATAAGCTTCGTACTTGCTAGTTTGCTCCTTGGTTAGTTCAGCCTTTACCTGTTTTTCAAAAGCTTTTTTTTGCGTTTCCATTTCTTCCCTGTCGGGGCGGCTATTGCCTGAAGTTTCTTCTTTCATCTCTGCAAAATGCGCTTTATACAGTTCAAGTACTTTTGTTTCCTGGGCTGGACTCAATGCAATTTCATCGACCATATCGCTAACCATTGTTTCAATTTGTTTGTCGGTAGGAATAGAAGGTGGGCCCTGCTTGCCGCCTTTTTGGCCGCCCGGTTGAGCTTGAATCAGGGTTACACTTAAAATTACTGTCATAACGACGAGTAATAAACGAATTGTTATTTTGAATTTTGTTTTCATGATATAATAACTTAATGTTTTATAATTTAAAGGCAAAGGAACAGCCGATTTGATTAAGAAAAAAAAGTATTCAATGGATTGGGTGATTTTATCAACGAAGCAGGTCAATAGGCTATTGTTTTAATTTTCAGTGATATTAACTGAATTTACTGAGGACAAAAAAAAGGAACCAACTTATCAGGTCAGTTCCCTATATCAACGTTTGAGTTTAATGTAACTGAGAAAATTTACCCTTAGTTTCAGAAGTTAATTAAAGCATTGACAGATTATCATAATGTAATTAATATTTTTGTTTGATTCATTGTACATCACGTACAAGTCGAACATAGTTGTAATAACGTTCACCACCTTCGCCCAGCGGACCACCTTCATATTTGGTATCGAAACGAACACCCCCGGCGCCATGAAAATCCTGTCCTTCACCATCAACAGCCATTCCAAAGGCAACATACCAGGCATAGTAATATGGTTCGCCTGAAGTAAAAGATGCTGATGTACTTGTCCAGTAGTATCCGTAGTCATCGTTACCTGCTTCGTTAATTATTGGTGTACAAGTAAAAAACGCAGGATCGATGGCCGGGCCAACTTTTAATTCATCAGTAGCACTGGGTGAGTATCCATAATCGACAATACTTTGAAGTTCCTTCACATTGGGTAATCTCCAGTTGGAATGTCCTGCAAATTCACTGTTTTCTGCATAAGTCAATGCAGCAACCCAGTATATTCCTTCACCATTATCATCCTGCATCCACATCAATCCGGTTGAATTATCTGTAATGGTTCCATCACCATTATCCACATACTCGTTAATACCGTAATCATCACCGCGAACGGCTCTAACGTATTTTCCGCCAACAGGTCCCGTAGCTTCTGCTGAGTATGCTTTAATATGACCTGTTACATGATTTACACCCATTGCTGAATTTGAACCGCCTTCAACTGTAACACCTACATAGTAATTACTGGACCAAAATTGCTCATCCTTAGTCACATGACCGCTCGCAAGGTTGAAATAATCTGTGTTGAGATATGGCCAGCCTGAACCAAAATCACTGATTGAGTACAGCTCTTTACAGCTTGGCATACGCCAATCATCATAGCCATTTAATTCAAGGCTCTCGCAATATTCTACAGCTTCAGCCCATGTATAATCATCTGAGGAAGGTATCTGCTGCCACATTAACCCAGTATTCTGATCAGTGATGGTTCCGTCTTCATTATCCTGATACGACATTGTTTCACCTACTAGATAATTTGCATCCTGTCCGTAAAGTTCATCACCAGGATTAAGTCCTGTAATAACATTACCATCGGCATCGTAAGTAGCAGTCTGGCCGGTTGCAATAAGCAGATAGTTGTTTACTTCAGGTACTATTCCGTTGTTATCATCACCGGCATCATCATCTTTTTTACATCCTGTGAAAGTAACCATAAGTGCCATGGTTAATACAGGGATCATTTTCAATAAGTTCTCTGGTTTCATAATATACTGTTATTAAATTATTTGAAGCAAAAATATTATAGTATGGTGTGTTCCTTAGTGGTGAAAATTTTGAGAATGCCCTGTTCGATCTATTGTTTGATTATAGTTTTTGTATGAACTGCAAAATTAGCCGTGATTACCCTTATGAAATAAACTCCATTGTTCAGATGGCTGATATCCAGAGTTATATTTTGCTGATTCGATTCTTCTTTTACTAATAGGACTCCGGTAATACTATAAACATAAGCTACAAGTATTTCATCATCACCAACTATGGTTAATTGATTTTTTGCAGGATTTGGATAAATCTTTAAACTGTTATTATCCATAGTTGACCCTTCGATACCAGTTGTGCCAATATTCCTTACCAGCCTTACATAATTGTAATAACGCTCACCATCTTCACCCTGAGGACCGCCTTCATATTTTGTATCGAAACGTACTCCACCTGCTCCGTGGAAATCCAGTCCTTCGTTGTTTACTGCACGACCAAAAGCAACATACCATCCATAATAATAAGGTTCGCTTGCACGGAAAGGTGCAGATGTGCCGGTCCAGTAATATGCATAATCGTCATCACCAGCTTCATTGATTATTGGAGTACAATTGAAAATCGGATCAATAGCCGGCCCAACTTTATCAGGATCGGTAGCACTTGGTGAGTATCCGTAATCAACGATACTATGAAGTTCTTTAACATTTGGCAACCTCCAGTCGTCATGACCTGCAAATTCGCTGCTCTCAGCATATATAAGGGCTGCTTTCCAGTCAATCCCATCTTCACTGTCATTTTGCGACCACATTAATCCTGTAGCATTGTCAGAGATAGTTCCATCACCATTATCAACATACTCATTAACTCCGTATGCATTACCGCGAACAGCCCTGACATATTTACCTCCTACAGGGCCTCCTGAATTTGCGGCATATGCTTTAATATGCCCTGTTACATGATTTACACCAAAAGCTGCATTTGAACCTCCTTCAACAGTAACACCAACATAAAAGTTGCTTGACCAATATTGCTCATCTTTGGTTATTTGTCCACTGGCAAGTGTGAAATAATCTGTATTAAGATAAGGCCACCCTACATTAAAATCACTAATTGAAAATAATTCTTTCAGGCTTGGCATTCTCCAGTCATCATATCCTGCGAATACAAGGTTTTCACAATAATCAACAGCTTGTTGCCAGATAAAATTCTGTGAATTTGGTACCTGTTGCCACATCAACCCTGTATTTTCATCAGAAATGGTCCCATCGCTATTATCAGCAAATGAGAACTCAAGGCTTGAGTATTGTGCATCCTGACCATATAGTGAATCACCAGGCGAAGGACATGTAATAGTATTTCCGTCCTCATCGTAGCACTGGATTTGTCCTGTTTCAACTACTTTGTACTCTTGTGCTGTAAGAGTAAAATTAAGGAGAACTATTACGCAAAGGAAAAACAGTTTTGAAAGTAAATTAGCCCTTTTCATATTCTTGTCTTTTAAAATTATTATGATACAAACATATGGCTTTGATAATGTGCAGAAAAATAAAATCAATGTTTGGTGGGATATTATCAACGAAAGGGGAAAATTAGGTTGTCGTTGATGTTGAGTTGTTTCGTGATGTGGTTTCAAAAACTAGTCTGGAGTACTAAGCGTAGTCTCCAGACTACGCTTAGTATCAAACTTGTTTATTTTCATAGATATCTCAACGCAGTGGTGAAGTTAGACAAACTGGGTTTTATTTCGTTACACTTTTGAAACCTGAGACTAATAAAAAAACCGGTATAATATCCGAAGATATTTTCCCGGCCAGCTTAACTAAAACCGCAATAAACAAAAACTCTTCTATGATTGCTAATTAACGTACGACAACACTGCACTATTTCTTGATTGCACATGTGTTTTCAAGGTGGCAACTGCCTGATCGAAGTTTGCGTCATAATTAATATATGTATAACCCGATTCTTCTGCGTAAGCATAATCCTTTAAAAGTTCATAATATCCGGCATAGGTTGTTACCATATCGGAGGGGATAAAAACCTCGTCAATAAATTGTTTTGCATAAACTTTATATTTTTCTTCATACTCATCAACATCCATCAGGTATCTGATTAATGGCCAGTTGTTTCCAACCTCACTTAACGACAAACTTAAGGCGTTACCCATTTTGCCATTTTGTAAAGCTTCGTTATTATCCCAGGGAATCCATGTAAGCAGATTATTATCAGGATTATTATACAAATAGTAGTTGTGTGTCATCTTACCATATGTATCCCAGTTTTGCATAACAGTATTTGCAGCAAGCCATTTCAAAAATCCATCCACATTTAAAACAGTATTTAGGTTAGATTTCCATTTTTCAATATCCGTTGTTCTATCAGAACTATTAATGATATTATAAAGTGATTCCACATCTGAATAATCGTTCTCTGCTTCGTTGCTTTTCTTTTCCATTTCCGATTCATCAAATGTACCTGAAGCAAAACTGGCGGCATCACCATCAGGTTTATAAAGGTTTCCTTCATCGTTGTTGAACTGGCTTTCCAGCACAGTGTCATCAACCTCTTCAACCAAAGTATACACTCCATAGTATTGTGGCCCTGATCCATTATCAATGTAAACAACACAAAACGTAGTTTGGGATGATGCCAAACCGAAATTACGGAATAAATCGGCACCAACTTTTTCACGCATAAGCGAAGCATCATCAAAGTTATTGTTAAGATTGAGTTGTTTAAAACCATAAAACCTTTGATTCTCGAGTTCGGGGTAATCATCTTCAAATTCATCGAAGTCAAGCTTGAAGGATAGTTTATTGTTACCGGATTGGTATGCAGATTGAAGACTGGAATTACCTTTGTAGCGTACCCCTACATTGTACCAATGTGTATCATTGAATTTAAATGAACAAGGAACCCAAAGCATATCATAGTCACTCGAACCCACACCTCCACCTCCGGGGCCACCCGAACTGCCTAATTGATCATCCAAATCCGACTGCATTATTGACCAATTTGTACTATTTATCACAATATCGAACCTCAAAACAGTATTTTGCTCAAAAACTACCTGATAATCAGGATCAACATTATTGCTGTGTGTGATTTCTGTCCAGTCGGCATAATCTGAAATCTCTCCCGTTATTTCATCAGTAATATCAGTTTTTCGACAACTGATTACAATAATCATTATTAAAATGATAATTGAATATCCTAAAATATGTCTTTTCATGTGTTTATAATTTATGTATTTATCGGTCACATGGAACTCTCATGCAAAAAATAATCATGCCTTTGTGTGTAATAAATGATGATTTTTTACATGTTTGTTTCATCTCTCTAAAGTTTTATTTTATAACCTAGACTAAAAATATGGTTGTTTTTATCTTTCTGAAGATAATAATCAAACCTGTAGCTTGCGCCTATATAGTTTTTCTTAAACAGCTTATAGTCAAGACCGAGCTTATACCTCACTTTATACATGCTATTATCCGACAGCTGGTGAAACAACTCTGCACTCAGAGTAGGTGTTAACTTACAGTCTTTTATGTCGTAACCAAGGGCAGCCTTATATCTTAAATATTTGTTATCAGAATCATCATCGGCATAATTAGTATATCGAAGCATTAATTCTGGCATAAACCTGTCGAAATCCTTCTTTAGAGTAGCACCAAATTCATATCTATGCAGGTATTCAGTATCTTTTTCATCTCTTGGGTTAACAATAAAGCGATAGCCTCCACTTAAGTAAAGCAATTTTAATGGTTTGTAAACAATCTCGGTTTCCAACAAGTATCTGTCAACTGAGAAATCATCCTTAAAGCGAGCCTCTGGAGTTATGTTTATTTTAAACTTTTTAATTGGTTTTAACGATAGCTTTACCGATGTGCGGTATTCGAAATCGTTTACAACATCCTGTGCGGATACTTGTATCACAATAATAACTAAGCATAGTGCCAATAAATATGTTTTTCTAATATTCTTCATGTTCTTACTCCAATTATTTTGTTCCATTTACATTAAAATAAAGTCTGATTATAGCTATATCTTTCAAGAAATCTATCCTTTTAATTTCATAGCGAACGATATCAATTCCAGTTCTTTTTTTAAGATCAGCCAATAACACTTCCTCGCTCATTGTGTGGATATTTTCTATCTTTTCATAAATTAATTTGATAGATTGTTCCTGTTTAAGCATAAGTTGTTTTTCCAGGATCCAAAGTCCAAAAACAATCGCAGTATTTGTAAATACCAGTTCTGCATAACTCACCTTTTTATTCGCAAGGGCGTTTATTACTGAAATTCCAATGATTACAAATAGATAGGTCATTTCCTTAATTGGAATAGCATCAGTACGATATCTTATAATTCCGAAAATGGCAAACAGTCCTAGAGCAAATCCCAATTCCAATTTTACATTATTAAGCAATGAGCTTAGAAAGAAAACGATAACACCAATGGCTATGTAGCTAAAATAGAAATCTTTACGCTTACTATTTTTGGCATAGATAAAATGAACAACAATAAAAATAAGTAGGGTGTTTAAAGTGAACCTGACCAACAGATCACTGAAGTCATCCATATTAATAAGTTTAATCCCTAAAAAACGGAATTGATCTTCCCAGGTAATAATTTCGGAAATGGCTCCGGCAGTTGAGTTTATAATATCAATTGTAACAAATGTCTCTAACATAACTTTCTAATTTATAGTATATAATTCTCTTTTTGTACTAATTACTTTTTCAATCTTTCTAATCTTATTTTTAAAAGCATTCCGCTTAAGCTCACTATCAGTTACCGTACGTCCGATACAATATTTACTAAAGCCTGCGATTTTTAACCGATGATCTCGTAATGCCAATTTAAGTGCTGATATTTCTGAATTCCCCTCCGATTTTATCTCAACTATAACCAATTGGTCAAGAGCAACACATTTGTTTTCTTTTTTGTATTGAAGATTCAGATCTACTGTGCAACGCTCTTTAAAATTTTTATTTACCAGAGTTAAACGGGTAAAATTATTTTGCAAAGATAATTGTAAATCATTGGCACCATAAGGTGTGTTTGATTGTATAAAGAGATCTTCCTTTTCCGTAAACTTATTACTCGTTACATCTGTTGGTATCCGTTTTTTTATTGTACGCCCCTTATTACTTTTAAATTTTATTTCAAGAAACCCAATCCCTGAATTCAAGTATATTCTTTTACGTATCTTATATCGGTTCAGTTTTCCATTATGGTGGGCGGTAAACATGTCATTTCTCAATGTGTCGAAATATGTTGTTGAATAGGACATTTGATAATTTCCATCAATTTGCAATATATAATATTGATTATCTATTGAATCGAGTAAGGATTGCAATTCAGATACTGAAAACCAATATTTATGATCAGTTCTATTCATCAGTTTCACTTTATCCATTTCCTGGAGACTTATAATTTCAAACGATTCAGTATTCAACATAACTACCTTTCTAGTACTTATTAAGTTATTATTTAATGCAAAGACACACCATAAATCAATAGTTACCAAATAAAATCAATGTTTAGGGATATTTTATCTACGAAAGAGTAGTTGGTAGTATTTAAGATGCTTTCTCAAACGCCGGAATATTACCACAAAGTAATAGCCAAAATCCCTACAAACGTGGATGTTGAGTTTATTATTTTGCATTTGATATTAAAATTTGTCTTTTATCAAATATTGACATCTTTTTGATGATATATAATGTCCCGGTAAACTTTTTTATAAAACATTAACTTTTTGAAAAAACATTTGTCTTTGATAATATAAGCATTGCTAAATCAAAGGTTTGTTTTTAGATTTGGATTAATTATTGTCAACTATCTCAACTTACATTCGGCTACTTATAATATTGGTTAGAAATTATTAACTGATAAAGCATATTTTTACAGATGGAAATAATTCATCACAAAACTTGAACTCGCTATCTTAACTAAACTTACATACAGGGTTTTTATTCTTTTGTTGTTAACTATAGCAACATTTATGGGTGCTCATGCTCAGCTCACTAAAATAATGGGAACAGTAAGTGATAGTGCCAGCGGCGAGCCCATGCCATTTGTTAATATAATTATTAAAGGAACCAGCGTAGGTGCCACAAGTGATTTTGATGGTAAGTACTCCATCGAAACACTATCATCGGGCGATACTATTATTGCATCCTTTATAGGATATAATAGAAAATCGACTCATATTTCAAATGGAATATTTCAGGTTATTGATTTTGTAATGACCTCACAACATGTTCTGTTAGCTGATGTGATAATCCGTCCCGGGATTAATCCTGCCGAAGTATTGCTCGAAAAAATTATCAAGAATAAAAGAAACAACAACCGTGATCATTTTGATGCATATCAATATGAAGCCTACACCAAAATAGAACTCGATGCTAACAATATAACCGAGAAATTCAAGAATAGAAGGATATATAGGCCGTTTCAATTTATTTTTGATAATGTTGACACATCTACAGTAAATGGGAAAACTTATTTGCCAATTTTTTTAAGTGAAGCTATTTCGGATGTTTATGCTAAAAAAGAACCCAGGTCATTTATTGAAAAAATTAAGGCAACAAAAATAAGTGGCATCAACAACCAAAGTGCTATGCAGTTGCTTGGAGATGAATTTCTGGGAACAAATATTTATGATAATTATATTCAAATATTCCAGTTAAACTTCGTTAGTCCTATAGCTGATGGAAGCCTTCCTTTTTATAAATACTATTTGGTCGATAGTGCCTATTTTGAGGGTAACTGGTGCTATAAGGTTATGTTTAAACCCCGCCATAAGCAAACCTACACCTTTAACGGAAATTTTTGGGTACACGACACAACATTTGCAATAAAGGAAATAGAAATGCGTGTTGCTGAAGATGTTAATATGAACTTTGTTAACGATCTGGTAATTAATAAAACCTTTCAGTTAGTTGATGGCGAACATTGGGCATTAACCCGAGACTACACAGTTGGTGATTTTAACTTGATTGAAGGCAATAAAAAAGTGCTTGGGTTTTTTGGTAAAAAAACTACTTCATACCGAAATTATATACTTAATCAACCAAAGGAAAACGAGTTCTATAAAGCTCCGGTTAATGTAATTGTTGCCGATAGTGCTGATGATCAAACCGAAGAGTTTTGGTCGGGTAGCAGGCATGAAGAGTTGAGCAAAGATGAGCGAACGGTATATTACATGATCGATACTCTCAGTACAATTCCGCAATTTAAAACTTATATAGATATTGTAGAGATGGTAGTAACCGGATACTATGTAAAAGGAAAGTTTGAAATTGGACCATATGCCTCTATGATAAGCTTCAATGCTGTTGAGGGAGCACGGTTTAGGTTTGGTGGGCGTACCAGTAACGAATTCAGCAAAAAGGTTATGATAGGAGGGTACCTAGCCTATGGAACTTTGGATAGCAGGTTTAAGTACGGAGGGAACGTACTTTATATGTTTAATAAAAATCCGCGCCGGGCATTAAGTGGCTCATTTAAGTATGATTTGGAACAACTAGGGGCAAGCCAAAATGCATTTAGAGAAGACTTTTTTCTGGCCTTCCTTTTCCGGCGTCAACCTGCCGACAAGTTATCCTTGGTAGAGGAAATTAAGTTAAGCTATGAACATGAATATTTTACCGGATTTAGCAATACTTTTATTCTAAAAAATAGAAATTTATATCCCATAGGTGGTACTACGTTCGAAATTAATGACCCTTTGCCTGATGATTCTACACACAAAATAATTGAAGATGCAATAACTTCAGCCGAGATTGGTGTTGATTTAAGATTTGCGTATAAAGAGCGTATTTCGATGGGAGAGTTCGAGCGTATCAGTCTTGGGGCAAAGTTCCCGATCGTAAATATTAAATATGCCTATGGTATTCCCAACCTATTTAAAAGCGACTACGAATATCATAAACTGCAATTGAGCGTAAAGCATTGGTTTAATGTATTTAATATTGGATGGTCGAGATTTAGGATTGAGGGCGGTAGAATTTGGGGAACTCTGCCTTATCCATTACTTAAACTTCATGAAGGAAACGAAACATATTTTTTTGATGAGGCTGCATTTAATATGATGAACTATTATGAATTTGTTAGTGATAAATATTTAAAGGTGTTCTATACACATCACTTTAACGGATATTTGTTTAACCGAATACCACTTTTTAGAAAGCTGAAATGGCGCGAAGTAGCATTTGTAACAGGCCTAGTTGGAGGTATGGATCAGAAAAATCGAGACTATTCAGTTCGCCCACAAGACATGTATTTTCTCGACAAGCCATATTTTGAAGCTGGTGCAGGTATCGAAAACATCTTTAAAATATTACGTGTTGATGCTGTTTGGCGGTTATCATACCTCGATCATCCAAATACTTCTCCATTTGGGATCAGGTTTAGTATGCAGTTTAATTTTTAATATTTATTCGCCTTCTTTTCTCTTTTCTCAGCTTTTTTCTCTTTTGGAGTTTTTGCTGACTCTTTTTTTTCAGCTTTCTTAGCGTTTTGTCCTTTTGCCATGATTATATATTTTAAATATTTATAATATTAATTGAGTGGTACTGCTCCAAGAAGTTTAAGATAATTATTGTGATTATGCTCAACCATCAGCCAATGATCGTACCAATTAATAGAGTCAAATACATTTGTCCCAGATGGGTTTGTTGTAACAGGAAAATTCCCAATCGTATCTGCCACAACAATATTATAGTACTTTATTCCTCTTGAGGTAAGAGAATCTTGTGCTGTCCTAATTATAAGTCGGTAAAGCGATGATGTTTCAACAGGAATATTTTTATCAATAATGCCAGGTAAATTTGAGTAACCATATGGAATCATATCCAATGAATTTACGTACATACTAAATGATCCATCCAGTGGAAGAGTACTTAAAAAATTGTCTCTAAAACTTTTGTTTACCCATCCCGGGCCTGCAAATGCATAAGTGGAAAACGAAAACTTATCCTTTAACTGATCGTTTGTTATTAGCCAATATGCTATTAGAGGGGCAAGACCACCACCAAGGCTATGCCCTGTTACAAATAGTGGGATTTTCGTTGAAGTAGAAATCGATTTCAAGTAATCCTCAAGAGTTGATCCGTTATCCGGATCTTTAGTTTCTAGTATGCTATTAAAGTCATTCATCGATCCTCTTGATACTGAATCACCTGATTTCCCATAGCTGAATTCAACAAGTTTAAATACGTCAACATCCGATAATATATTACCTATTGAATGAACATTTGTGCCTCTTATGGATATCGCAAATGCAGGACTATCACCAGTTGTGTTAGTAGCAACATAAACGAGGTTTTCGTTGTTAGGTGTAATCCCAGGGCCCCATGCTAAACTCCAATTACCACGTGTTGTGAGCGATGTGTCGGAAAGTAGATTTAATATGTAATGTTTAATAGTGTCAGGAACCGAATCGTCTGCTACGTAAGCTATGGCTGACAATGTCATCATTTGACCCGGCAGATTAGGATTTTCAAGTCCGATATCATCCGATGAGTCATCATCTTTTTTGCAACCCTCAGAAAAGATAAATATTGATAGAATTATTAAGCCAGCAAATAGTAGATTCTTTTTCATAGTAGCAGAGCAGATTGTTAATTATACAAAAGTAATCTTATTTAGATCAATTTCAAATAATATTAATTACTTATAAGTTTTATTAGCCAGCCGTTTTTTCATCATAGGTATACTAACGAAAACAAAGAGAAGAGTAACTGAGAGCGGCCCAAAGATCGTCCACCAAATAGAAAAATCAACCACTACACTCATAAAATACAGACCCCACCAAAACAGTACTTCGCCGGCATAATTAGGATATCTTATTAATCCCCAAACTCCTTTTTGCAATCGCTCATTTGAGCGATGCCCTGATTTTAAATGGAGTCTTAGTGTATCATCAGCAGTTTTTTCGAGGTATATTGCGGCCATTGTAAAAAATACGGTAGATACAGTAAACCATGAAGTTGGAGAGGCAGCCGTTGAATTGAAAGCATAGAACAAGGGAACTAAACCCGCAAACACAATTGCAGTGGGTAACAAATGAATTCCAAAAAAGCTCACCAGCCAATAATACCTGCCGGTACGTTTTTTAATATTAACATATCTCCAGTCTTCATCCTCAAACCTATCCCACCTCAATATCCAGTTCCAGGTTAATCTCGTTCCCCATATAACTACTACTACCCATAATATTTTGTAATAGAAATCTGTTTGTGCTGAATTGAAAAGCCAATAAATAACTATAAAAATAGGAGCTGCACTCCAATATGGATCATATACACTAGAGTTACTATGACGAACACTAAAAATAAAAACTATAATCATGGCAATAAAATCAGCCAAAGCTGTTTTCAATAATATGTTGGCAATTGGTGTGTACTTAAGTGTAACAATTGCAGCCATAAGTGCAATTGAATAAATCACCAATATATGAAGCAGATCTTTTACTTTTTGTTTCATGATAGCTGATTGATACTTATCAACTACAAAGGTGGGAATTAAACATGGAATATGCAAAATAAAACGACGGATCAAACCAAATATTTGGCGGGAATATTGTTTACAAACGAATTTTATTCATAATTCAAACCTATGGATTTTCAATCCATGGTGATTTAATTGCTATTAGATAACAATCATATATTATCTGCTTTTAGTCAAGTTTTCCTCTAACAACTGTTGCAACTTCAGAAGCCTTTGAGGTAACCAGAAGAATTTTCCCATTGGGATCTAATAGTATCATCCTGGGGATAGAGACCACACCATATTCAACTACTACCGGAGATTCAAATCCCTTTATGTCAATTAGTTGAATGTATTGAATACCATCAGCCTCAACAGCATTTAGCCAACTGGTTTTATCGGTATCAATAGAAACTCCTACGATTTCAAATCCTTTGTCCCTATAATCTGCATAAAGTGAAACGAGTTCTGGATTTTCTTCACGGCAGAAATGGCACCATGAAGCCCAAAAGTCGATTACTACATATTGACCTCTATAATCAGAAAGATTTATTTCATTGCCATCTTTATCAGGAAGGGTAAACTCAGGAGCTATTTGGCCAGCTTTTATGCCTATTTCAACGTCACCTGATGAAGGGATGTCATTGGTTTTCTTGCACGAACTTACTATTATCATAAGTATTGCTGCAATTATGATAAGTATTTTTGAATTTGATTTCATCTGTTTTTTGCATTTATTTGTTGCAATAGTCGTGATAAACATTGATTCCTTACAAAACAATGAAAAAATATTACATAAAATCAATAAATAAAGATTTTGTGCTACTGTTTATGGGATAATCCTTATTATCTCAAACGAGTAATTATCACCTTGCTTTATTACCTTAAAAACGGAATATGGGGTACCCGCATTTCCCTCATTATCAATATCGCAATTACCACTTGCTCCTATATAATCAATATTCGAACTTTGTGTAATTGTTTTCATTGATTCCCATCCTAGTGAAGGAAAAACAATGGAGTCGCCACTGTTATAGTGTGATATGGGTCTTATATTTTCAGCAACCATCTCTCTGAATATGTCAATAGAAACCACTCCAACACTATTCAATGTTTTTTCCAATGCAAGAGCATAGAGATATCCAATATCATAAAATTGAGCATTATAGGAAGCCACATCCTGATCAAACTCCTGAAATAGTTTTTCCTTAAAGTAGATGTATTCAGTACTAGCAGTATCAGCGGAGGGGAAGGCTCCAAAGTTTCTTGGATGACCATTAACCTCTCCTAGTATAAAGTCGATTGGTGCCTGGAAAAAGTCTGAAGAATAAAGACCATCACATAGAATATATGTGGTATTAGTTATTTTGTTGCTTGTGTATATACTTCCAAGGACTGTGAAAAATTCGTTGTAAACAACTGGGTTTAGCATGGATACAAATATTCCATCCGGATTGTTAATGAGTAATTGATCCATTTTATTACCATAGTCAGGATCGTTGGCACTAAAATTAACCATTACCGACGCTCCGCTCCCATATGCTGTCTGAAACGCATTTGCAAGTTCCATTGAATACGCATCTCCATCTTCAACAGCAATTGCAATATTGGTAATTCCATAATCAACTGCTTGATCTGCCAACACATTGGCTTCAAATGGATCGGGTGAACATAAGCGTTGAAAATATTCAGAAATGCCCGAGAGGCTTGAAGCGGTTGCCGAACCTGCAATAATCGGGTAATGAAATGGTATTCCCACTTCGTTTACAACCCCGGTGGATGAGGAGGAAAAGCTTGTTACCATACCTACCAAAAACAGACTTTCGGCAATAATGTTTTGTGCTGCAATTGATGCAGCAACTTCTCTGTTGGCACCTTGAGAACTTTTAATATTAAGTCTGATTTCGTATCCATTACCAACACCACCTGATGCGTTTATTTCATTTATTGCTGTTCTTAAAGCATTCTCTCTAAGTGTTCCTTTTTCCTGATCTAAAGGAAGAATTACCCCTAGAGTTACATACTTAATTTCGGTATTTGTATTATTATTTTTTTTGCATCCGGATGAAAGAGTAAATGCAACTGCAAGAGTTATTGCCATGGCAATTGTAAGGAAAGTATTAGTTTTCATGGTAGATAGGTTTATGTGTGATTTTAGATGCAAAGTAATAATGGAATATCGTAAGTGCATCTGCTTCAGCAAATATAATTATATTTTATGAAATATTTATTGTGCCTGAAAACATAACTTTATCAGGTAAATTGTATCTAATTTCAGGAACTATAGTTCCATTGATCACGATCCTACAAGTTTGAATATCAGTTTTTAATCAATCATTTTTTTATAACGAATGTGTATTTATGATTGCTTTTACAAGCAAAAAATTTAACCATAACGTAGCACAAAGGTAATCACGAAGTAGCAGGAAGGCCTATCTTTCTAATATATGGTATTCAAATAAAATATGTTTTCCCAACCTCAGCGTAGTCTCTGACTACGCTATCTGGAGTTAATATCCTCAGATATTATGTTTAATCACAAAGTACATAACAGCACTGAAATCAGGAGATTTATACACCACCATGCATAGCCAGAGACTACACAGAGTTGAAGTTCAAGTTTGATTCTGAGGCACGGACTATTAGTTCATGTCTTTTTTTTTTGATAAATAATGAAAAAAAATCATTGTTTGGAAAGTGGTCAACATCAGATTAGTTATCTGTTAATAATTCACAATTAGTTGTTAATTTATTGTTATAGGTAAATTTTGTACAATACAATGCTGGTTTTGCAACGTATGTTTGACCTTTTATAATGAACAAAATGCAAGTAATTATCTGAAAATAAGGTAATTTAACTAAAAAACTAATTTAACTAAAAAAAAACAAGCAATAATGAAAGTAAAAATTACGCAAATAATCGTTCTGGTTTTTGTAACAATGCTTTTTTCGTATTGTTCGAAAGAAACAGATAAACTAACACTTACTGATAATGGTAATGAGACAGAATTAAAAACAGCCCCCGAATGTATTGGATACCCTTTGCAGGACTATATGCCACAAAATACCTTAATGACTTCTTTCGAAGATCTAATTATTACGGGTAATATGATCTCGAAGTCTGTCACAAATCCTAATAGTCCTTTATTTCCAACATATGTGCAATGTGATGTTACGAATTCCACAATCACTTTACCTCAGCTTGCTTCTTCGGTTTCAATTAGCTGCTATTACGGTGGTAATAAATGGGAGTCACAAATAACTGCATATGATATTAATGGAATTCCAATTGGTTCTGACAATAGTGGTAATATTAATTCAAGAGGATGGGAAAATTTATCAATATCTGATATAAATGGTAAAATTGCCTATATTACCCTAAGAAGAGCTTCAACTATACAGTTTTCAAGGTGGAAAAACTTGCAAGTTTGCTATGCAGCTTCTTGTGAGATTCCTACAGCTTATGCAGATACTGACACTCCTGTTATTTGGCCACCAAATAATAAAGAAGTTGAAGTAATATTCTTTGGGAATAATACTAATGATTGTGAAGATGCAACTTATACTCTGGTTGATGAATATGGAGAGTACTCCTATTCAGGTGATATCCCTGACGGACCTTATTCCATTGACTTAATTTTAAGAGCAAAAAGAAATGGCAAAGATAAGGATGGAAGAAAGTATACGTTTACGATCACTTCTTCCAATGACGAAGGAACAACTTCAGCCTCTGTTGATGCAATTGTTCCGCATGATAACAGACCGTAACCGGAGTACTGCTTTTAAGAATTCGTATCTTTCAGATATAATATTTTGATTAACCCCGTTCTTTATGTCGGGGTTAATTTTTTTATTACAAAACAAATTATTCCCTTCCGAAATTAGTATAGTAATTTTAACCAGAAATTTCCGGTTAATACTATTAAAACCATTGGAATAGCCCAATACATGAGAGAAGCAATCAGCGAAAATACGATCAATCGTTTATTCAACTTTCCATCATGGTTTAATTTTAGAATTCCTATTGTCGCAACTAATAAAAATAATAATCCCGAATAAAAACCGGGTGATATTTTTAACAAAATCAGCGACCCGATAATATGTTCAAGGCTATTCATTATTGACCAAAACAAAATGCCCACACCTAAAAATAGATACTTTTCATTTTTCAGAAATAATACTAATCCTAATAATAAAAACACAAAAAAGAAAAGATTATTGATTAACCAATGAGGGTAACTTAGCACAATGGGCAATCCATAAAAACTACTCATCCATTCCGGAAAATTATTTAGTGCTTCTTCCAGTATATGAATTGGAACGTACAATATTATGATTAGTATAGGGAATACCTTAAAATCGTATTTAAAAATCTGGTTTATCATCTCGTAGAGATTTAGATTACTATTTGAGTTTAAGTTAAGTTGCTATTGATCAATTCTTTTAGAATAACTCCAAAAAGCCCATTCTCAGCGTAGTCTCCATTCTCAGCGTAGTCTCCTGACTACGCTATCTGGGGTAAATAACTCCGTTATTCAAACATAAACCCATAGTCCTTTCTGTCAGGCTGCAATCCCGAACGAGGTTGAGGTAGTATATGGACATTAGCTAACCCATGTCTATCTTCAATGTGCAAAAAGTGCTATTGGAATTTACAAAATATTTTAGGCTGATTCTGAATTTTTCATTTTTTTTGATTGAATACTTAGAGCAGCTCCTATAATAATTATGTGAGATATTACCCCACCATAAAGCATATTACTGATTTCGGCATAGTACGGTGTGCCACTCAATTTTAAAGAACAGCCAATTATAACAGCACCCCAAATTATTGCACTAACAATAGGTAACGTCAACAACAATCTATTCGATTTCTTTTTCATTTCACACAAATTTAGGTACAACAAAAATTCATCATCAAATATACTTATTTTGAACAAAATATGAAATACAGGTTAATAATTGAAACCAAGATTAAATACACATTTGAAACCCACCTTCTTTGATGGGGTTTATGTATTGACTGTTAAACATGAAAAAAATGGAGTATTCGAGTGATGAAAATACAATCTCAAATGATATCGTAATTCTGGTTTTTTGACTTATTATAGTTCATGAGTGTAACTATTGGTAAAACTGCCCACGTCCATTCCTCCAACACTCCATAACATGCTCTTAATAAAATAAAGCGCCATATGGGTGCAATCCAAGTCCCCATCCTTAGATGGTGGATTCTTTAATCTACTTTTTTAGTATACTTTTATCAAAATATCTGACCTTTCGATAAGATTACCTAAAGGTGTACATTCTATATTATTTGCTTTTAGCAATTTCTCAACTTCAACTATGGCGTTGTCCTCAACAGCTATCAGCAATCCACCACTGGTTTGAGGGTCGCATAATATCAATTTATTGCTTTCCTCTTTTAATTGCACATGTTGCCCGTAACTATCCCAATTTCGATGGGTGCCACCAGGAATACAATCTTGTACTATGTATTGATGTACTTCATTAAATGTTGGAATTTTATCAAAGTCAATTTCAGCTGAGAGGTTACTTCCTTCACACATCTCGGTAAGATGTCCCAATAAACCAAAGCCGGTAACATCGGTCATTGCCGTAATGCCTTTAATGTTGGCCAGATCCTGTCCAATTATATTCAATGTTGACATTGAATTTGGTGCAATATGCTCATGTTCAGGCAGTAGTTTTCCTTGTTTTTGAGCGGTTGTGAAAATACCCACTCCCAAAGGTTTTGTTAGATAAAGCTTACATCCCATGGTTGCAGTGTCATTTCGTTTAAGCTTTTTCAGTTCAATATGCCCCGTTACAGCAAGCCCAAAAATGGGCTCAGGGCTATCAATACTGTGTCCGCCGGCTAATGTTATTCCGGCTTCCATACATGTTTGTCTGCCACCTTCCAGAACCTGTTGGGCAACTTCTGGAGAAAGTTTGTTAATGGGCCACCCCAATATAGCTATTGCCAGCAACGGTGTTCCACCCATGGCATAAACATCGCTTATGGCATTTGTAGCTGCAATTTTTCCAAATGTAAATGGGTCATCAACAATGGGCATGAAAAAATCAGTTGTACTAATGATAGCTGTGCCATCACCTAAATCGTAAACTGCGGCATCATCTCTGCTATCGTTACCAACAAGTAATCGGTTATCGTTAATTGGAATTAGGTTTGTTTTAAGTATGGTTGATAATACTTTTGGGGATATTTTGCACCCACAACCGGCACCATGGCTATATTGTGTTAGTTTTATATTATTCATATAAGCTGTTTTTCGATTTCCGATGCGTTTTCATAATGATTTGTCGATGGGAGTGGTATTTTAATAACATTCTCACTTATGCGACTGTTCATTCCTTTTGAATACGATTTATCATAATAATTAAGGACAATTTTTGCAACTTCAAAATAGTTTTCATTCTCAAGCAATTCGATGGAGTTTTTCACATTTAACCCACCTAGTCGTTTCGAAATATGTAGTATGGATTCAGCTATTAGTTGGCTATTACAACTAGCATATTCGGTTACCAAGTGTTTAGCTCGTTCATTTTTCGGAATATCTATGAAGTATAATTTCGCATCTCGCATTTGCTTGAAAAATTGCATTGGTATTTTAGCTTTTCCAATGTTATGACTTTCGTCTTCTACCCAAATTGGTTCACGCAAGTTGAGTTTCTTCCATTCCAAAAAGAGGTTATTTTCAAATTGCTCAACTGTTGGTTGAATGGCTTGGCCAATCCCACCAAAAGCCGATCCTTTATGGTTCGCTAGCCCTTCAAGGTCAATAACCTGTTTGCCACGCTTCTTAAGTTCATTTAATATGTGAGTTTTACCACTTCCTGTATATCCTCCTAGTACTTTAAGGTTAACTGGGGTTGCAAGTTTTTCTAATACATAATTCCTAAAAGCCTTGTATCCACCAATAATAACTCTTACATCATTAAAACCGTTATCAACTAAATGTTGTGCAAAAGCGCGACTACGCATGCCTCCTCGCCAGCAATGAACAACAACTTTACCTTTGGGAGCTACTTTTAATGAATAGTTAATGAAACTTTCCAATTTCGGTCTAGCATATTCCAACCCAGTTTTAGTGGCTGCATCTTTCGATTGTTGCTTATAAATAGTACCCACATGCGCTCGTTCATTATTAGAAAACAAGGGAATATTTATTGCGCCTGGGATATGCCCATGTTCAAATTCAGCAGGTGAACGCACATCAATAATTGGCCAATGGAGTGAAAAAGCTTCCTCTATTTTTATTTCACTTAACATGATGGCAAAGGTAATTCATTTTGCCTGCTGTATGCATACTAGAAGTATGTATGTGCAAAATCTGTGTTCATTTGTCCCTCTATTGATTCTTCCATATTATCCTCCAATTACTTCACGTGAAGTTAATGTGTATGCTACCCAATCTGCAAACTTTGTTGAATAATTATTTAAGTGCCAGTTGCAAATATAGTTCTTCAACTTTTTCCCTTGCCCAGGGAGTTCTTCTTAAAAACTTTAAACTAGATTTAATGGAAGGATCATGGGTAAAGCACCTGATATTTATTATCATTCCAAGCTCTTCCCACCCATAATAAGCTACTAAGCCCTCAAGCATATCTATTAACTTTACTCCGTGCAATGGGTTGTTGATTTGATGGTTACCCTGATTATTTTTACTATTCATGATAATATGTGAGTGATTGTGGTCGAGTATTATATTGTTTGAAACACATACTGAGTTAATGGATGCAAATATATTATTTAATACACTTATTTTCCATACTTTTATAACCAAAAAAACATGTGCAGTATTGCCCTAATAATCCAACTTTTATTGATAATCAATTTATCTTTTTCTCAAAATACTGATAAAGAAGTTGTGCGTAAGATTTTTGATAATGTACTTACAAGCAATGAGGCATACAACAACCTTGAGTATCTATGTAAAAATGCACCCGGAAGGTTACTTGGATCTGAAGAATCAATAATTGCTGTAAATTTCATGAAGGATTATTTTGAGAAATTGGGGGCAGATACTGTTTTCTTGCAAGAATTTAGTACACCTGCCTGGAAATGTAATAGTACCGAAGTAAGTATTCTGGTGGATGGAAAAGAAATTCAACTGCGAGCGGATGCACTGGGTCCTTCACCATCAACACAAGGAAAAGGGTTGTTTGCAGATGTAATTGAAGTGCAGGGTTTAGAAGAGCTGAAAGCCCTTGACAGGGTAGGGATTCAGGGGAAAATAGTTTTTTACAACAGGCCTGTTGATATGAAAATTGTGAGCACCTTTAGAGTTTATGGTAGTGCTATTGATCAGAGGTATTACGGACCAAGAGTTGCTGCTGAAATGGGAGCATCCGGAGTTCTGGTCAGGTCAGTTGGTACTCGAATAGATACATTTCCACATACCGGTTCAACGGGGTTTAAAGACATTAAAATCCCTTGTGCTGCCATAAGTACGGTTGATGCAAATATTCTTAGCAAGGCATTAAAAGATAATAATGCACTTCAGGTTAAGATGATAATTGATGCTGAAGACATAGAAGAAATAACAACTTACAACCTGATAGCTGATATTCGTGGCAATGAATTTTCTGATGAATATATTGTTGTGGGAGGTCATATCGATTCCTGGTTCAACAGCCCCGGTGCACATGATGATGGTATTGGTTGTGTACAATCAGCCGATGTAATGAGAATTTTTAAAGAGTTAGGAATTGAGAATAAACGATCAATTCGAGTAATTTTGTTTATGGATGAGGAACTTTATCAATCGGGAGGCAATGCATATGCAGATTATTCGGATGCAAACAATGTTATCAATTACCTTGCGCTTGAAGCTGATGCCGGCGGTTTTACTCCCGAAGGATTTACTGTTGATGCTTCTGATAGCGTAGTTGGAATAATATCAGGGTATCAAAGCTTGCTCGAGCCATATGGTATTCACTACATTAGAAAAGGAGGGAGTGGTGTTGATATTGGTCCCTTAAAGAAGTTTGGTGTACCCTTGATGGGATATCGAACCGATTCGCAAAGATATATGGATCTCCATCATTCGGCATACGACACTTTTGATAAGGTTCACATCCGTGAACTGCAACTTGGATCAGGCAACATGGCTGCTATTATTTATTTGATTGATAAGTATGGGTTGTGATAGAAATAATATCAATATTAAATAGACTCCTTGTTGATGATTCCATAAATGTTATATATTTTCAATTGTGATGGTTCAGTTTTAATGTTGTAATCAAAGTTAACGCATAGGCTATTGATTATTTTTACCCTCTGCGATGGATAGCTGAATAATTACATTTAATACACATCTAAGTCATGTCCAACAATAACTTTTCCTTCATATTTTGTTTCAATCTCGGCAACTATCTCTTCATCGCTGGCACCCCGGAAAAGTATATGGTATAATACCACAAGATTTGGTTGGGCTTGATTGGTAAGTTATTAAAGAACACCGAATGTTTTTGTTAATATCTTTGAGGCAGCTACAATAAAAAGCACTTAACCTGATGCTCTATAATATTGCCCATAAATGTATATCTGGTTTTCAAAATAACCGCAAAAGAATTATAGCAATAGCATTGCTATTTGGTTTTGTAAGTATGCATGAAGTTAATGCCCAAAATTGGGAAGTCCCGGTTGTATGGACAGATGGTTGCGATGATTGTACCCAAATAACTGGTCATGAATATTATGTTTGCCTAAAGATTACTAATATTTGTACACAAACTGAATTATCACTGGATTGTGTTGTAAAGGCCTCAGGTGTTTATACTCATACTTTTGATGTTACAGATGCACTGTTGATCAGGGGCAAAAATGCTTCGATTTGTCGGCTCAAGTAATAAAAAGATGTGTTGTTTCACAAGAGGAGCTATGTCAAAACACAGTGACTGTAACGAAAAGTTGTGCAGAGATTTGTTATGACGATTTTAATATACAAGTTCCATTACAATAGGCTTATTAATCCATTTCAGGGAATTATCCCTGAAATGGATTTTTAAAAAATAATGATATGCTTTTTCGAAAAATAGCGAATAAAATATTAACACTCATTACTATTGCTACTTTAATGAGTAATGTTTATGGCCAAAGAGAAGCCGATCGCTGGTATTTTGGATATAATAGTGGCCTCAATTTTAATTCGGGAGAACCTGAGGTACTATATGATGGACACACGCATGTTCCCTATGGAGCTGTGGGTACAGTTTGTGATTCGATTAGTAACCTGTTGTTTTATTCAACTGCTGATACTGTATATACATATCAACACACTTATATGGAAAATGGTTATGATTTTGATTATAGTGGCAGTGGTCTCCAGAGTAATTTAATTGTTCAATGGCCTGAATCCGATTCCTTGTATTTTGTTTTTAGAGTTCCAGATCTTAAGGATGGTATGGGATTGTCGTATAACATTGTTGATATAAGTAAAAACAACGGTTTAGGTGCTGTTATTGTAAGGGATGTTATACTGGCACACGCATGGGATGCTTCTGATAAAGTTACTGCTACTTTACATAAAAATAAAAGGGATATTTGGGTAATTACCCGTAAATTTCGAGAAGACAGTTATGCTGTGTATTTGATTACTCCTGAAGGAATAAACGATATCCCATCGTTGTATCCTGCACCAGATATTATAGGACAGGATGGAGATGTTGGGGTATTTAAACTATCTTATAGTAAAAAATATCTTTTTGCCAATTATGGCTCACCAATGACAACTGAGGTTTGCCGTTTTAATAGTGAGACTGGTGTAATTGAGTTACTATATGAACTAAGCATTGGCCTTAATATGTATGGTTTAGAGTTCTCACCTGATTCAAAATTCGCTTATATTTCTTATAATATTATAGGCTCTTATCAGCGCCTTATCAAACAATATAATATGGAATATGTTGAGGATATGTCTTTATTTATCACAACTGCCATCGATATTGGAACTGGATTTGGCCGTGCACTTCAATTTGGTACAGATGGCAAGATTTATTGTATTGAAGATGGTGATGTAACTCAATATACTTATGATTATATTGGTGTTATTAATAAACCATGGGTATTAGGCTCAGCTTGTCAATATCAATCGGAAGCAATAAATACATACCCGGGTGAAACGTCACTTTCTTTTCCAAATATATTTATGGATTATTTATACCGTTTCGAATTTGAAGGATTATGTGCCGGAACTCCGTTTCAATTTACGTCCAATTTTAATCCTGTACCCGATTCCATTCGTTGGTTCTTTAACGATTTTGGATCAGGCTCAAATAATATTTCAAATGAAATAAATCCCGTACACACCTTCACATATGGAGGAATATATGAAGTGGAAGTAGATGTTTGGTATCCATCAGGAAGATTTGAGCATACAAGTCGTGAGGTAGAAGTTGCATATGCTCCTGAACCAGATTTAGGCCCTGATATAATAGTTTGCGAACAAACGTTAGTCAACCTTAACGCAGGTAGCGATGAAGGTATGTATGTGTGGAGTACCGGTGCTTTTGGTCAAAACATAAACAGTATTACAGTTTCGGATACAGGAACCTATTGGGTAAATATTACTAATACAGAAGGCTGTAGTAGCTCTGATACAATACATGTTGCATGGTACGAAAGAGCGGTTTTTAATGAAGACAATATGATTATTACACCTGCTTCATGTGGTAGTAGTAACGGGAGTATTATTGGCATTCAGGTTGAGGGTATTGACCCGTTGAGTTTTGAATGGTTTGATGGTAATGGTAACCTTATAAGTACAGCACTTGATATTACAGGATTGGTTGTTGGTAATTATTACTTACAAGTAACAGATGGAAATGGATGCACAACCGTATCTAACTCATACACCATTAACGATACGGGCGATATTTTAATAACCGATGTTGTATCAACAAACTCATACTGTTTTCAGGATAATGGCTCAATAACTATTACAGCTAGTTCAGTAGCAGGTATTGATTTTTCATATTCAATTGATAATGGTGCTACCTGGGTAGATGATGATAATTTCTTTGAAGGACTATCAGAGAGCGATTACTTTGTTAGAGTAAAGGACCAAAGTGGTTGTGAAACCGTATATGAGAATAATCCTGTTATAATAATGAATATTGACGGGCCTCAGGTTAATAATGTTAATGTTGTTCCTGAAACAGATAATCTTAGTGATGGGCAGATTAATATATCAGCCACAATTGCACAAGGATTATTGTACTATTCCGTTGATGGAGGAATAACCTTTCAAAATGACAATGGCCTTTTTAATGGGCTTATTGCAGGAACTTATTACTGTATGGTGAAAGATGATTTTGGTTGTGATACTACTTTTGTAGTTGAAATTGAGCGTATAATATCAATAATAATTGAAGCGATAGCCGTGATGGTTATACTTGTATTGGTAATGCTACTGCAAGCCCATTATTATTAAATAATTTTAATGATGTATATAGTTTTCATGTTGTGTTAAAATATGATCAGAATTTGCTACAGTGTGATGGTTATATTCAAGTAAATCCTGAACTGGAGGCAGGATTTCAAGCAACAGTTATACCCGATATTGGAGAAGTAAATATTAGTTGGCAGGGAGCATCACCTTTAAGCCTACCGGATAATACACTGATGACTAAGTTAGTTTTTAGTGCGATATCTGAAGGTCTTTCACCGATTAACTGGGTTGCAGAGCAGGGAGAAAGTCAATTTTTTAATCAAAACATGGAATTGATAAATGCATATTACCAATTTGGGTTTGTAATTGTTTATTCACGACCTGAAATCAAGCACATGCCCCTCACAAAAGAAGTGTGTGATGAAGGTTTTTTATGGATAACACCAATTGTTAGTGGTGGCACAGGAGTAGCATTAACCCATTGGGATGATCCCAATAATTACACCAGTGATCTTGGAGACCTGTTTTTCACTGCAGTAACATCAAACATGGCAGGCACATACACCCTTACCGTAACCGATACCATTAACTGTATAGAAAGTGGTAGCATAGAGTTAATTGTTAACCAAGGCCTTGCCATTGCATTTGCCCCAGATGACACTTTATGGGTTGAGCCGGGATTTATTCTTGACGCAGGGCAAGGGGCATCAGTTTACGCATGGAATACAGGAGATTCAACATCAAGCATTGAAATAGACACTACAGGACTTTATCAGGTTGAATTGACCTCATTTGAAGGTTGTAAGTCGGCAGACTCAGTACAAATCCTCTTTGGCGGTGATGCCTTTTACCTACCCAATGCCTTCACCCCAAATGGTGATGGATTAAACGACACCTTTGGTGCAATACCTAAATACGATTACGTAAACAAATATCAAATGAGCATCTATAATCGTTGGGGACAGAAGTTATTTGAAACAATAGATATCAACAACGGATGGGATGGCACATTCGATGGCAGCAAGTGTATGCCGGGTGCATACGTTTACCAAATTGTTTACGAAGAATTTGGTATTCAGCCACTACAATCTAAAATTAAACAGGGAACTGTGATGTTGGTGAGGTAGTAAGGCACAATGATTTGCCAACGGTATAGATTGCAAACCTAACATCATTTTAGGAATGTGTGAATGGCTCTAAATATTTGAATGCCAGTTAACTTCCTGTTTTGTGCGATGGGTCACCCACTTTTCAGATTTTCATTTTCAGGAGTAGGGTCTGCGATGTCGTTGGCTGCAAAATTTTAGTTTTATGCTGTTTTGATTTTGGCAGAATATATTGTAGCTGTCTTATTTCTTTAATTTCGTTAATGGCTTTTTCTGGAGATAAGTCGATTTCGTTTTTCTTTAACAACCGTTCGAGTTCTTTGTAAATAGTATAGGCAGTGAAACAAATACAAATATGTGCTTCGATCCCAAGATTAATTCTGTGCCAATAATCTGCAAATGATCATTTGCAATACTATTTACAAAACTTTCAACTACTAAATCATCGTGTTCTACAAAGAGTGATTGCATGCCTTTAAGTCGCTCTAGTTCTGTCTTTGCAATCAAAATAAGAAAATCCTCTTCCCTTTGTGTTTTGGCACAACCAATCGATCTAAGGAGTCTGTTCTTCCTTCCTGTTTTAGATAATATCTGAATACTTACACTTCCGCTTTTGTTCTTCTTTTTGCGTATAAACATACTGCAAAAATAGCATGGGTCACCCAAAAATCAAATTTCATTCTCTTCAGTTAGTGAAGTAACATGATTAGCATAATAATCTATCAAATTTAGATTCAACACTTCAAAGCTCAATTTATCTAATGAAAATTTAATGATCTCTCGGGTTACCATTAATTCTAACCGGTTTTCAATATTGAAGCCATCAGTTTCAATTACTTTGATTTTATTTTCATAATCGCTGATGATTTTTTGAGTTACCTTAAATAGTTCTTCTAAATCTTTAACTTTAACCAATTTATTATACTTGTTTAAAAATTGAATTGAACTGTATAGTAGATGTTCTTTAAAGATAGGCATCATTTCAACTACTCTCGATCGTACCTCGTTACAAATGCCAACCGCATAACTGTCATTTTCATCCGGATTATTATTTGCCCGGTAATGATTATAGCTTACAGGCTCTCCAATTCCAATAAAAACTCCTTTTATGTCTCTTGATGAGTGTGTCTTCTTGATATTTAAAAACCTACGAATTAAATCTGTTTCTTCTGCTTTCGAACTAACACCAGCAGTTATTTTTTTCTCATCAGGATTTTCTGACCAATTAATTGCAATGGGTATAAAAAGAATATCTTCGATTTCGATATCAGGATTGACACTAAAATTGGTGAATAATTCTTCAATGGTTCCTATTATTCCTTTTCGAAACAAACCGATCTTTCCATCTCGTGGGCGCGTACCTTCCTGAAATGACATAATTTGTTCGCCTGCCAGAAAACTTGCGCCAAGGTAGGAAGATAATAGTCTGTAATAATGATCATCCCCTGAGTATTTGTCTCTCCTGATTTTGAATGCCCCATAACTCTTAAGAATGAAGCTCGAAGATTTATTCCTGAAAAGATTCTCCCCGGCTGCTGTAATCGGAATAGAAATATTCTTATCCACAAAAGTAAAGCCTAATATAAACTCATCAAGGTGCGACTTGTGGTTTGGCATATAAACAACTATATTTTTATTAAAATCAACTTTTGATAGTTCTATTTTCGATTCCAGAGTTACTCTTTTGGCCGTTGGAATAACTAGTGGTTTGAGAAATTTAGTGAGTTTAATGATTCTGTTTTTCTTATTTGCCGCTATTTCTTTTAACTCACTCTTAACTGTTTTAATTTGACTCTTGGTTAGATTTTTCGAAGTCTTGGAATATTGGTCAATATTGTAAAACTCTGATGCCTTATTCAGTATGTCTTTTAATCTATTCTTTCTCCTGGCCATTAATGCTGGTTTTATTACAAAGTTAGGGAATTAATCTTAAAGATTCTTTTATTCTTTTTTGTTACGATCAATATTTGACTAAGATGAAATTTAAATTCGAATTGAATATTAGTAATTTGGTTATCATAAGCTTACCCATTATCCTTATTGTTAATCAGCACTTCATGCAAGAAGACCTATGAAATGATAGTTACACCAATTGCCGATGAAAGTTTCACAATTATAGATCACCAGGTTTATGATTTAAGTGATGTAATGGAAAACCTTATGAAAATGGATGATGTGCCCGAGGCATACGATTATCACGATTTATAATATGACTTAGTTCAAAATGCATCTGCAGATTTATTTTATCTGATCGCACATGATAAGGTTAGTTATATGTTAAAGGATGAACCTTTTCCTGTTCCATACCTTGTGCCATTGATGTTTCTTGTTTTAATTAATAAAATTTTAACGAAAAAACATTATCACAATTAGAATTATTATTTTAGCACATTAAAGTTTAATTAATTAACAGAAAAAAATTGTATTATGAAAAGATTTTTTACACTTTCAGTCGTAATCTTGTTTTCGGTTACTTACTTATTTGCCCAAAATATTGTAGGAACAGACCCTGAAAACAAAAATGTAATACTTGAGGAATTTACAGGTATTCATTGCACCTACTGCCCCTCGGGTCATCAAATAGCACAAGGAATCCAAAATGCAAACCCGGATGTTGTTCTTATAAATATCCATACGGGAAGCTATGCTGTTCCAAGTGGCAACGAACCTGATTTTAGAACCCCTTGGGGAGACGCTATTGCAGCTCAATCAGGATTAACTGGATATCCTGCAGGAACTGTTAACAGGCATTTATTTCCTGGCATGTCACAAGGTAGTGGTACAGCCATGAGCCGTGGTAATTGGGCAGCAGCTTCCAATCAAACAATGGCAGCAGCCAGTTATGCAAATGTTGGAATAGAATCTTATATTGATGTTGAAACCCGTGTACTTACCGTCAATGTAGAAATTTATTATACTGATGACAGCCCTGAATCGAGCAATTATTTAAATGTTGCCATACTACAAGATAGTATCCTTGGACCTCAAACAGGTGGTGGTGCCGGTAATAATTATAACCATATGCATATGCTGCGCCATTTGGTCACAGGACAATGGGGACTTGAAATTACACAAACAACCACAGGGACTTTATATCAAAACACTTTAACCTATACAATTCCAGATGATTACAATGATGTTGAAGTAGTATTAGAGCATTTGGAAATCGTAAGTTATTTATCTCAGACGACTCAGGAAATCATAAGTGGTAGTCGAGGAACTGTTACTTTGAGTGGTGGACCTGATCCATTAACTGCTGAGTTCGTAGCCGAAGAAACCGAATTCTGTTATTCAGGTACAGCACACTTTGAAAGTACAAGTCTTGGTGATCCAATTCAGCATCAATGGACATTCGAAGGTGGTAATCCTGCAACTTCACAATTAGTGAAACCTAATGTTTATTATGCGGCTATTGGTGATTACGATGTAACTTTAATTGTAACTGATGCTTTAGGTAATAAGGATACTACAACGAATGTTGATTATATTAAGATTCTTGATTGTGTTGGTGTTGATGAGGAAGCCAGTAAGATAGCTTTGTCTGTATTTCCAAACCCAAGTCAGGGAGTGATAAAATTGAATATCGAAGCTGATTTGTTCAACACTGCTGAAATCAAAGTTATTGATATTATGGGTAAAGTGGTTTATGAGCAAAGTAACATATCAGTTGTTGGTTCATTTAATACGGAAATTGATCTTACAGGATATTCAGAGGGTATTTATTTTATAACTGTTTCAGGTGATGACAAACAGGTGAGTAAGAAGATTTTCTTGCAGAAATAAATTTTATCGCTTCTAGTGGTTTTATATAAAATCAGAAACCGCGATTAAAACTGTGAGGCATGATTTTGTTCCGATATTTATCGGAATCAAATTAATTTAGCACAAAAGATCCCGAGACATAGTCGCGGGATTTTTTGGTTGAATATGAATAAAACGAAATTATAATCCTCAAAAATTTGTTGCTGAATTCATAAATATTGATAATGGAAATTGTGATTTCGTTGAAATAACCGATTTAATTATTAAATGTGATATTGTAATATGAAAAAAGCCACTCTCCCGATAACTATTGGGATGAGTGGCTTTTGTGGACCCACCAGGAGTACTCCGTTTTTGCCATTTAAACACCTATGTAACGGATATACAGACTGTTACACGGCCATAGGAAATACCTTAAAAACACCCAATTTCCATAATCAATTATTTTAGCGAGAAAACGCTTAATAACAATACTTCACCTGCATTACTTACTGAAATCTAGTAAGTTACAATGCGGGTTTTCTTTGTTGCGACATTGCTTATATAAAAGCAAATTTTCTTCCACAGTCACAAAATAAGTCACAAATTTTTACTATAATATAGGTAGGGAAAACTGATTCAACGATCAGTAAACTAGATATATAGCCCTACCTCTTTATAGTTATATCCATACTTAAAATCAAACTTATAAAGATGAAAAAATGTCAACTTTTAGATTACGCTCAAATGGTAGTATTTATATCTATCATTACTACGGTGATTCTAATCCAATCAGAATCTCAACTAAACTAAAAATCGATCCTAACAAATGGGATATTGCTAAGCAAAAAGCTAAGAGTTCCAACTACAAATCCAATGGCAAATTTATCAACCGTGAACTGGTCAAGCATGAAGCCGCAGTCGAACAAGCTGTACAATACTATGAGCAGAACACTGGATTTTCAACTCGCAAATTCATAGCTAAGTATCGTGAGTTCCTAAACCCAGGATCATTATCCAAAACTGAACTGAGGAAAGTTAAGTTTCTTGAATTCTTCCAACAATCGTATGATAAGCTTAAAAAAGATAAGCACCTTCGGCACAAGAGCTATGGAACAACCCTTAACCATTTGAAGAAGTATTTTAAGAGTATGCGACCAGCATTTGAAGATATTGACCTGAAGTTCTACAGAGAGTTTACTGAATACCTCCTTGATCAGAATCTATCTAAGAATACCATATCCAATCACTGGAAGCACATCAAAGCAATAATGCACGATGCTCAGGTTAAGAAACTTCATGATAATAATGAATATGAAAGCTTCAAACGTACCAGAGAGGAATCTGATAGCATTTATCTCTCGGAAGCAGAACTTGATGCAATCTATGGACTAAAGCTCACAGGAACTAAAGATAAGGTAAGAGATTATTTCTTAATCGGTTGTTACACTGGTTTACGCTACTCTGATTGGGATCAGCTAAGCTCTTCCATCATAAAGGATAGTATGGCATCGATAAGGGCTTCAAAAACCGGAGAACTATCAATGATTCCGATTCACCCAAGAGTTCAAGCTATTCTCAAGAAGTATAAAGGCATTCTACCTAAGAAACTTTCTATACAGAAGATGAATGAGTATATCAAAGCCATTGGATTGAACGCTAAGATTAAAGCTGATGTAGAAACCAGAATCACAAAAGGAGGGAAGATCGTAAAGACTACTCAGCCCAAATACAAGCTCATGAGTACTCACACGGCTAGAAGAACTTTTGCTTCAGTATTGGTACTGAAAGGTGTATCGCCGTATCTTATTATGCGAATCACTGGACACCGAACCGTTGATTCTTTTGAAAAGTATGTTCGTATCAAGGATCTTCAAGCAAGTGTTGAGTTAAAATCAGTGGATTTCTTCAAGTAACCAAACTAATGCAGGCAGGGTTTAGGTCCTGTCTGCTTCTTTTTTCTCAAATATTTTTTTGGAAATTTTTTATGTATCCGAAACGCACACTTTGCCTTATAGATTAGCCCCTATCGATTAAGTTTAGGGGAATTAATTTCTGGCAATCCGATCCCAGAAGCAAAATGGGAAAGTCAATTTTCTCAGCGTCTCCTGTAAAAAGTAAGGTTTCAATTACAATTCTGAAAGCTCGCGACATCCTGCATAACCTGTACAGATGCTAAGCGTGGTTTCTTTCATAGAATGCTGAGATATCCAATACTTTTCACAATTTCATAACATAGCCCAACCACCCTCAGCAATCTGTGCGAGGCCACACTGTTTTTATTTAACCAGGTGTGCCAGATACCAAAATAATCCAAGGGCATGGGTATAATAAATGATCAATCTCCTTTCAATCTCCGAGATCAAAATCTCTTACAACCCTAAACTCAAAACCTCAGAGCTGCCCAAAGTCTCTTCCTCCGAGGACGCTTTCAACGTAATCCTGCATCAATGGGAAGATATCCACTATCGCGAGTCATTCGCTATAATTCTCCTCAACAGAGCCAACAAGTGCTTGGGCTTTACCTTCATATCCAAAGGCGGTCTCTCGGGAACAGTAGCTGACCCGAAGGTAATCTTCCAAACAGCCCTCAAAGCCAACGCATCTTCGATTATCCTGGTGCACAATCATCCATCTGGCAATTTACAGCCCTCGCAAAACGATATTAATCTCACGAAGAACATCGTGAAAGCCGGAAAACTCCTAGAGCTCCAAGCCATAGATCACTTGATCGTAAGTGATGATGCATATTTCTCCTTCGCTGATGAAGGCCTCATTTAATACTAACCTGGTGTGCTTGATACCACAAAAAAGTCTCAAAGGCATGAGCAGAATACAATGATCACTACAACAGAATCAACACAACAGTATGATGTACTTCAAAAATGGGAACTTCCCTTTCGTGGACTAATGGATGAGATTTACTACTCCGGTTATACCAAACAGTTAATGGAAGATGATCCTGAAGAATATAGTCGTCAATATTGGTATTTCATTAGGATGTACCAGTAACTAAGTTAATCTCTTCAGGAAAACCTTCGATGACCTACACCTCAATCATGCTAATAGGTGCTTGGTCAGCTTTACTTGTATACTAATACATAGGAGCATGCTTTATCTCCACATTCTCCGAAAATACATAACTGAAGCCGATATACTTCTTATTCTCTCTTGTCAGACCAAGCTCTGCAACTCTACCAACGTGATACCTTATACTCTCCTCAGATTGCTGATATTTATTTTTGAAATCAACAAGAGAGTATAGATCATTTACATTTATACCATATATGCTGGCATCACTATTTGTATGCTGCTTAGTCATCATTTTGATTTCTTCCAAGTATTGAAATGCTTCTTCGATAAGTAATGGCAATTTCTCTATCTCACAAGGAATACCAATTACACTTGCAAAATAAGGATCCAAAAGACATTCAATCAAACCAACTAATGCGCTCTTTTTGGTATTGAATACTTTCTTGTCTAATTCATGGTCTTCCAATTCAAGATAATCTCTATTCTCAGCTTCATTGGTTAAATCACGCATTCTTTTAGTAAGACCTTTTACTTGGGACAGATCAACTTCTGAATAAGTATCGTAATCAGATATCATTTCCGAAATACTTTTTGCTTCTTTCTTTATTGCGGTTGCAACTTTCTGAATCTCACTTAGTAGTTCATCTTTACTCATATCCTCGCTACATCTATCGTTGAAAATATTCGCACCCAAGCTAGAATGCTCCAGCGGGTACTCGTTAGTATCGTTAGAGGCTAATAAGGTTGTGTTAAGGTTACTGTTAATGGTTACTGATCGTTGCATCATTACTTCCTCTTTTGGATTACTGAAACTTCCACATTCCATTCCTGAAACTTCCGTTTTTGATTCCTCAGATGTATCATCTAGGTTAACCTCACACCATGTATCTAAGTCAAAAGACTCTGGTGTTTGCCAAGAGGATGGTGTCTGTAAGGTAATTTGTTTAGCTCTCCTTATAATGTTAATATTCGCAGTCTGTGTATTTGGACCGGAAGCCTGTTTTATAATTTTAAGTAAACCAAGTTCAATTAGTTCCTTGTGAGCCTTCATGTAAGTTGTATTTCCAATCTGGAAAATCTTGCATACCATTTCTCTACCACGGAAATTAGCATCGTAATCATTCGATGATGCAGAGTAGATGAGATACAGATATTTTGCTGCATTTGATAGATTTGAGGTAGTCATTATATCTATCTCGATGATTCCATATTGTCCAACTGAGCTAATTGCTTCATACTCTGTTTGAGAAAGCTTATTGAGCAATTCATGGTTCGTTAAACGCTGAATTGATTTTCGAATCGATTTATGAGATAAGCCTAACGCATCTGCTAGCATTGAAGTGGTGATAATAGCCTTGTCGCTTGTACCCTGTTTTGCTGCAATTATAGCGTAAACTAGCTTGTCTGTTTGAATGAGGTTTCTGTTGTTTAATATGTTCATGTAAATAAAGCCATATGGTGATTTAAGTTTTCTGTTGTTCATACTCTGAAGTTTCTGATGTAATCGTAATCTTTTTAACTATTTCTCTGCGAACGAGGGCTCTAAAACCCTGAACTCCAAGCCCCATTTTTTCACGGGCTTCTCGCATGTTTTCAGCTTTCTGACCGTCGGGTAAAAGATAATAGTGACTTGCTTTTTTATTCTCCATAATAATTAATATTTGTAGCATCCGCCAATGATGCTGATAGGCGTTTAAGTATTCTTCTAAATACATCTGATCGGGTAGTACCTTTCAGCGTATCACAAATGAGTTTCCATTGTTGGTAAGATTCGTCATCTAACCTTACAATAATCTGGTAGTTTTTGTTCATTTTCTTCATTTAATAGTTAGTTTTACTCGATCTTAATTTAGCTGAATTTAAGTAGTGAAAAATCATATAAAAATGAGGTGTTTTTGAACTTCTTTTCTATACTAACATTATAGTTAAAATATCTGACATTTAATGTATTATGAGCTTTTTATTATACATTTATTTGAAAATAATTTGATTGGCATTTTGGATGTTGGCTAGGTCAAAATATTGAGCAGAAAGTGGACGTATTTGGTGTGCAGTTTAGGTATTTTCAGTACTTTAATTCCGAATTAGTATTAGGAGCCCATTTATTCACTTTTGAATTGAAGTTATACCTTTTGCAATAATGTGAATTTTGGAAGAAGAAGCGTTGGAAGATTGAGACTTGGTTATAAAGAGTATCTGGTAACAGTTCAGCAATTATGGCGCCAAAGTGAATCATCAGCTTACCAATGGTTTCCACTAACACGATTTTGTAATGTGATCTATGGGAATTACTTTCACTATCCGGAGGTAAGCAGATAATTCATCCTACGGACATGGCTTTGTCACAATAATTGCATACTCACTACTCCCAGAGTACACAAAGCCTACTTTGTATCTTCAATAATCTTCATACTTCAGAATATTGAATATCCACCGGCTTTTTATCTATTTTGCTCGCCTGCGCTGCGCTTCCGCCTTCGTCACCGTCATGGTTTTTGAGGCTGCCCACAATCCAATACTAAACAAAAACAACGCCGTTGCCTTGCGTCTACGTAGCGGAAATGCACTTCGTGCTTATATTTCCACAACGGAAGCTTAAACTCGCGGAGGCTTCGCTGAGGAGAAAATGAAACTGCGGCATGAATTATATTTTTTGTTATGTGGCGTTTTTTATTCGTCTTGTTTATTTAAACTGTCGATTATATTGTATTTCGTCTGTCTTTCCTTCCATCTATCCCTTGCATATTTTTGCATGTCAACTATGGTATCAGTTTCGTCAATTATTTCAAGACCAAGCATAGTTTCAATAATATCTTCCATTGTTACAATACCGTCTAAACCACCATATTCATCTACAATTGATGCTATATGCTCTTTTTGTTCTAATAGTTTTTCCCACAATGCAAATAGTACTATACTATTTGGAACTACAACTATCTCACGTTTAACGTCTTTCAGTTTTAAATCATGTTGGTATTCTGCCAGTTTTTCAAAGACTTCCTGCCTGAAAACATACCCTGTTATGTTTTCATCATTATCTGAATATATTGGGATGCGAGAAAATTTGAGATAATCTTTATTCTTAAAAAAATCTTTTAAGGATAGTTTCTCATCGGCGACTGCAACAACAACTCTTGGTGTCATAATTTCTGTTACTTTCACATTCTTGAGCCGAAGCAAATTTTGAATTATTTTATGTTCTTTCTTTGAAAAAATCCCTTCATCGGCTCCTATATTTGCTAATGCTGCAATTTCTTCTCTACTAGTAGTTTGCTCTTGCCTGTTTTTTGAAATAAGTTTCGTGATGAAAGCTGACATAACAACTAATGGATAGGTAATAATTATCATGACTTGTATGATTCGAGACGAAATCATGGCCAGATTTCTCCAATATCTGGCTCCAATTGTTTTTGGGATTATTTCTGTGATAACCAAAATTAAAATTGTTAAAATAGCAGATATAATTCCGAAAGAAGCTTCACCAAATATTTTGACTGCTTGTGCTCCAACTCCAGCTGCACCAACTGTATGCGCTACTGTATTTAATGATAATATTGCTGATAAAGGTTTATCAATATTGGTTTTTAAATCCATAAATGGTTTTGCCCAAGTATTTCCGTTTTCATGCTTAACAATCAAAAAGGATTGTGGTGTAGAGAGAAGTACTGATTCCATTATAGAACAGAGAAATGAAACAAAAAGAGCCAGGAATAAATAGAATAAAAGTAATATCATGTATTTTCTTTCAAATTTACAAAATTATGAATTTATTTAGGATGCTGTCTTTGTTAAAATACTGACTAAAGTCAAATTTGGTTGGTAATATTCGGTTTTTTATAAATTTCTCAAATATTCGATTTTTTGTCTATTTTTTCGATTCTAATAGGTGCGTTAGTTCCAGAAATTAATCGGATTTTATGTTGTGGGAAATGCCACCTAACGGGAGTCTGCGCACAAACTCTTCATTTTACCGATAAAGATACCATATTGTCTCATATGGATATGTTTAGAGGCCTTAAAATATTGAAGGCTTTTGTGTTAATTTCATTTTTCAGATATAATAAAAGGCTTAAATCAAGCTTAACGCCCTTAAATATGTGTATAAAATTAGTGTAAAGGCTATTTAGCCAGTGTTTTAAGTCATTTACTCCCAAAATGGACATAAGTCTTGTTAGATTGTAACACATCATCATAAGGTTGACTTCTGATAGAACGTTCTCTTTTCCCTTCATAAGGGTAAAAGTGAATCCCCACTGTCGTTTTAATGTTCCGAACTGATGTTCAGTTATTTGTTGTCTTAGCCGATAGTATTCAGGGTTTTGGTTTACTCTTTTTTCATTTTCTTCAAGAGCTTCTTGATAAATGCTTCTTTCAATAAATCGTCCCTTTTTGTTCTTTGTACATTTAGCTCTTAGTTCACAGCCATTACATGCTTTTGTATAGTATCGTTTAACCCTGTGCTTTCTTTTCTTGCAGATGTTTCCATTAGTAATTAATACTTCGTTTGCTGGACAGGTATAAGTGTCATTTTCAGCATCATATTCAAACTCATTCATATTGTAGAGTCCGTTGTCTTGTGATGAATGTGCTTTTGGGGATGAGTATGTTGTAATGTTATTTTTTGTGCATGTGTCGATGTGTACTCCTGTTGTATATCCTTTATCTGTTAAGCAATTCATTTTATCAACTCCAAGTAATTGTTTTGCATCCAGAGCCATATCAGCCAAGGCATGTGTATCGTTTACAGATCCTGTGTTATTATTGATGAACAGTTTGTGTTTCCCATCACATCCTGCTTGAACATTGTATCCTACGTTCACTACATTTCTGTGTAGGATTACAGATTTTGCATCTGGATCCGTTTTGCTTATTTGTGATTCACCTGATTGTTCGAGTTCTTTTTCAACCGATTTATAGTATTCCTTTTTTTCTTGCTGCCATTTGATTTTGTCTTCAATTTCATCTTTGCTGCCATTATCTAGATCACCTTCATTTAGTTTCTCTTCGTATTCAGCGATTTTTCCATCAATATAATCCAGGTGACGGTCTATTTTCTTTTGATTGAAATTGTTTTTCAAACTATTCTGAGCCCTGATCTTAAATGAGTCTATGGCAATTGTTTCACCACTTATTAGATTCATTTCTTTTAACATCATCACAAAATAGCGGAACGATTGCTTAAATGCTTCTGGGTTTTTCTTACGGAAGTATGCTATTTTTCGAGCAGAAGGCCGAAGTCCCTTCATTAACCATATTACTTCAATATTTGTTTTGCAAGCAGCTTCCAGTCTCCGTGAAGTCCGTAGATCATTTTTGTATCCATACATAAACAGCTTTAGCATATCAGAAGCTTTGTATGGTGGCCTTCCTTCAGATTGAAGAACATCATTAAATCCAAGATCTTTCATTGGGAGTGCATCTACAAACCAATCAACAACTCTGGCCCAAGAATCAACTTCAACATTGGCCTCAAAGTCCATCATCACTAGCTGGTTTCTATCAAATCCTTTTATGTAATCCATAATTTGGTCTTATCAGTGATACTATGTAAAGATACATAATATCAGTGTGATAGCCTAGGTTTTTTGATTCTTTTTGGGTGCTATTTCAAATAATTATTTGCTGGGTTTTTGCGCAGACTGACGGTTAGTATATGAAAAGTAAGCGCTTCCAAAGCGCAAATCTTTCTGCGTACAAGAAAGGTGAAACGGGCTACAAGCTTTGATACTACTGCTATTTCGCTTATTTTTTATATACATTGTTACCAACTGGCCCTTTCTTTGTTCAATTATTTTGCTATCACTTTCATTAAATTGCTCAGTGATTGATACACTTTAAACAACAAGAAAATTATATAAGCACAAATCTCCTTGCTATGGCTTGCGCTGTAGAATTACCCCAGATTTAGGCAGCAATACTAATTCTTGATGCAGCGAACTGACAATCTGAAAGTTTTGGGTGGGTCGAAACGAAAAACTTGACTGCTGTTGTATTCTAAGCCCCGTTCCCATGCAGCGCTATTTGATTTCTCAGTAGATGTCCACCAGCCAGCAATGTCACCAATAGAATTATAGTTTAGACCATAAAAACCTCCAGGCAGTCCATTAAACCCACTACTATTAGTACCATTACCATCGTTATTCCATCCACTTAATGATTTCATTTTATCACCCTCAATTGTTCCACGCCAACTCTCTTCATTTGCAGCAATCTCACTCATGCCTAACTGTATTTCGAGTATTTTCCAGTCGTCATCACTGGGCAACCTCCATCCTTCAGGGCATGCAATTTGAGCAGTATCCCAAGTGTAAAGCCTGCCATAAATTTCACCATTTGATTCGCTGTTATTGTACCACCATGAGTCACCTGTTTCATAGTTCAGATTGTTAGCAAACCATGTTTGATCACCAATTTCAACGATAATATATTTCTGTCCATCTCTCGTATCGGTGATTGTGATTGCTTCTTCAATAACGACAACATCAATTTGGTCTGAAGCACTTGAATTATCATTATCAAAACAAGTAGTCTTAAGTATATGGTTACCTATATTTTCATTAGAAGTATTCCATTCATAATAATATGGTGAATTAGCTACAGTGCCTACTTTAACATCATCAACATAAAACTGCACTTCTGAAATTACCCCATCAGTATCGGTTGCAACAGCAGATATTGTAACAGTTTCGCCTTTCGTTATTTCCTGAGCAGATATTGGGGAAGATATTTTACAATTTGGGGGCTGGTTAATTGATTCTTCATCTTTTTTACATCCCTGAAATACCAATAATACAGCAGCTATAAGGCTAATTAAACTAAAAAGCAAAAGTCTTTTTTTCATGATAGAAGTTTTTTATGATCGATGTCAATTTTATTAATTAGATTTTAATTCATTTCAAAATTACAATAATTATTTTATTGTTAATAATATTATTAGTGTTAAATGTGTTATCTTTTCATTTTCTTTGCAGCAAATTATTTTACCAATGTTCCTTATTATTGGCTGTCACAGGCTTGTTGGTAACGGAATTGCTATGCGCCGTTGCCGATATTTTTGTTGGTTTTTGAGTTTATGTTTACAGCTCAAAATTAAGAATTAATTTTCTACGAAGCCATTGCCGCGGCTATGGCGTATAGCTGTTGTGCCTGTTGCGCAACTCACATTAATTTGTTTATAAAAGTAGTTAAAAATGTACTATTAAGCCTATGTAATTCTTATCTTTATGTATGCAAGGTAAAAAGACATATCAAGAGAAAATGTTCACCAGTTTTCAGTTAAGTGAGCATGTACCTAAAGACAATTTTTATCGTCGATTGAAATCAGAAATTGATTTTCATTTTTTGTATTCTAGGACCGAACAATTTTATGGAAGTAGCGGTCAGAAAAGTATAGATCCCGTTGTTTTCTTTAAATTATGCTTAGTTGGATATTTGGAAAACATTATTAGTGATCGTAAACTCATAGATCATTGCAGCCTTCGTTTGGATATTCTTTACTTTCTTGGATATGATATCGATGAGCCTTTACCCTGGCACAGTACAATGAGCCGTACTCGTCAGCTATTTCCAGAATCATTATTTGAACAGGTTTTTAATACAATACTTGATGGTTGTATTTCCAAGGGAATGGTATCAGGCAAAATTCAAGCTATAGACTCAGCACCTGTAAAAGCAAATGCATCTATGGATAGTCTGGAGTTGAAAGTACCCGAAGAAAGCCTCGATGATCATATACGCAAAGTCAGGGTTATGAGTGCCTGTGACAGGAAAGCTAAAAATGACAAAGCATCAAAAGATCAACAAACTATTAGTGCCAGTGATCGGGAACTAAATGAGATCAAGAGCCGTAACAAAAAGTGGAGCAAAGATCAGGATCAACGTCCTGGATCCAAAGCCAAAGGAAGTAAATACACATCAAATAAAACACATTATTCACCTACCGACCCAGATGCTCGTATTTCTGTTAAACCAGGTAAAGCTAGAAAGTTAAATTACCTGAGTCAGATGTCAGTTGATACTTCTCACCATGTTATTACACATATTCATGCAGATTATGCAGACAAGAAAGACAATCAATGCCTCCAATATATAACCGAAAAACTTAAATGGCGCCTTCATAGCCGAGGATTACAATGGAGGTACCTACTTGCAGACACAGGTTACTCAAGTGGAGAGAATTATTCATACCTTGAGCACAAAGGGATCATATCTTACATTCCACCACATGGTACCTATAAAGGTGGACCTGAGGGATTTATTTATCATAAAGAGGGTGATTATTGGTTATGTAGAAACAACAAAAAAGTTACATTTCGAAAGATTACCATTGAGAAAAGCAAAAACAACAATCTTAAAAGACTTTACTTAACTCGATCAAGTGATTGTAAGGGGTGCCCCTACAAGTCTCAATGTGCTGGAAAAGCACCAGAGAAGCGAATAACTATCACTGTATTCAAAGAAGAGTATGAACGTGCCATAGAGAGAATAAGAAGCACAAAGGGTCAGTATATGAAAAAGAAACGATCGAGTACCGTTGAGCCTGTTTTTGGTTCATTGACAAGTTTTTATGGTATGCGTAAGGTTAATACACTTGGTATCGCTCAGGCCAATAAAGTTATGCTGTTAGCAGCAACTGCATATAATCTTCGTAAGCTTTTGAAATTCAACACAAAAGAACTAAGGAGTATTGCTAAAACAGCCCAATCTATTGGTTTTTATCATATTCACTTATTTCAAAGTATTTATAGCTTGTTTAAGATACTAAAAAAATCCAAACTGGAATATTATAGATTACAGACATAACCATTAAAAACGATGTAAAATTCTCAAATAGTTATGAATTTATGGACTTGTGCAACGGTTACTATTGTTGGCAGTAGTGCTTTAAAATAGTTTCAATTGGTCAACAGGCTTTGGATGAAACGTTCCAATTATCATAAATGGATTCCGTGATACGTAATGATGTACCTGAGTTGTTCCTAGGAATAAGTATAAATCTTTAGTCATTGCAAAGTCATCGAAATATTTTCTTTTAACATCGTCAAGGGCCTTTGCTTCGTTACCTTCATATTTTTTTAAAAGTCTCCAATATAATGCTCCAATTTCCCAATCTTCAATCATCATTTGACTTTCCTTACCTTCATTATCTTCGAGAACATATGTGAATTTATAAGGTAATTTATTAACTACGTCGAAAGGGTCTTCTGGGTGTTCAAATAAATTACCCTGTTCTCTTTGTGCTTTTAAGGTTTCAATTTTTTTCTTATCCCATTCTCTTTCAACTTCTTTTATATTGAAGCCTTTTATAATAGTTGGTTTAAAAACAGCAAGAGAAGTACATGTTTTCTTATCCTTAGCTTCTTCAATTAGTTCATTTAGATTATAGTAAACTTTTTTTAGAACTATTTTTTTTCTTTCTGACCAATTGTCAGATGTGTCAAGTTTATTTAGAATAGTTATTTCACTATCAATTGAGTAAGGTCTGAAACTTTCTGGACGAAAATCTCTTTTGTTTTTGACCAGATCTAACTCAACCCATTCATATTTCTGGTACTGTTGATCGTAAGATTTTTTTCTAAATGGGACAGGGTAAATTCTAATCCAGTCACCATCCTCATTAAATCCAGCAGTACAAACTAATTCATCATATTTTCCAGATATAGCAGGGTAGGTTTTTACAGTTATTAATACTTTAGTTTTTGCCATTTGTCAAATGTGTTCAACCAATAAATCTATTTTTTGGGTCTTTAATGCTTCTGATAAGTGGAATCGGTGGCATTGATGAATATTTGCTTCAAAACAAGTCAATGCAATCCGGTTAAATTTATCTAAGAGTTTAAGTATCTCACTTTGGTTTGATGTCGTCTCTCGTAGAGTTGTCATCCTATATTTTTCAAACAGTTTGTCATAGTCAGATTGAGTTTCAAGTGATTGCCTTTGATTTGACATTATACCAACCTCTGGAATATGGATGTATTGAATATCAAGGTTTTCGCAACACCTTTTAAGCGTTGTTTTACTAAAACCATATTTCTGACTTAGAGGATTTTTTCTAACGTCAACTAATAGTTTAATATTGTTTTTAATAAGTCTATTCAAATAATTTTCGATTGAAATTCCTTCATACCCTATTGTAAATAATTTTTGACTTGTTTGTGTTGGAATTGAATTCTGAATTCTTTGATATATGTCTTTATTAAGTATTTTTTTTGCAATTGTACTCTTTATAGCATAGAAAGGAAAGTTAATATATGAGTGTTTTATAAGTGTATCATTACTCATATTTCCATAAGTTAAAGAAATGTCAGTAAGAATATCTTTATCTGTAATTTTAATACTATTTAAGTAGTTAGTAGTATCCATTTTGAATAATCTATTTTCTGTTTCACTCAATAATTCTCTTTTTACCATTGTTTTGAGGTCAGCATTCGCTGAGTATGAGTAACATCCAAACTTGTATGGGACAAAGTCATATTCTGATTTCTGTTTCCTTTGACTGTATATAAACAATAACTTTTGAAACTTTATCTTGTCGATGTCTCCGTTAAAAAGCTGAATTAGAGACAAAATTATTTTCCTTCTATAAAACATTCTACAAAGATATTGTTTTATTTTCAATAGAATTTGAAAGTGATTTGTGGAGTGAACTCAGCATTACTGCCAACTATTGTGTAAGTATAAGTTTATGTGTTGAATAACGATTATTTTGCTTAACTTTTACGAAATAAATACCTTTCATGTTGCCATTTAGATCAATGGTACACTTGTTACCATTTAACTTATTAGTTTGTATTAATTTACCCTGAATATTATGAACTTCTACTTCCTGAAAAAAAATTTCTGAAGTTATATGTACTTTGCCATTTGTGATTGTAGGATGAACAACAATATTATCATTCTTAAAAGTATCTGATACATCTGTAAGCGGATCATCTGCAGAATGATAAACCCATGTTTCACCTACATAACTTCCCTTACCATTATCTGCAATTCCATAAACAAATACCTTGAAATCAAGAGTCCAGTCCTCCATCATTTCTCTTCTTAAACAAATTCCAACTTCAGATATTGATGGAGGAACAGGAGAATGAGTTCTCCAGTTAAAATCAATTTCATCGAATGTATAGGCCTCACTTGATAGCTCATAATTGCCTTCTGATTTTATATAGCCACCAGCTGTGTAAAGCTTATCATCCATATTATCAAAACCTGCAAATTTTGTTGGTTCCGGATAGGGAGGAATACTCTTTTGTGTCCATGTATCAAAGGTAATATCATATTCCCAGGCATCATCCAGTAAATTATCACCTTGTCGACCAGCTATTATGTTTACCTTTCCATCAAAACAGTAGGCGATATGACCATAACGTGGGGAAGGACAATCGGAACCCTGAGTCCATATTTGATTAAGAGGATCATAACCCCATATTGCTCCTGTGGCACTCCCTGTAGTTAGGTCAAGTCCACCTGTAATCCATATTTTATTCTCCCCTGTGCATGCTCTGTGAAAATGTTTTGGATTTTCTCCGCCAAATGGCAATTGATACCAGGTATTACCTTCTGGATCATATTCCCAACAATCTGTTGTTGTACCGGCTTCTATTTCTCCTCCAAAAACATACAGCTTCCCATCTTTTTGAGTACTTGCGTGATATCTTCTACCCTGTGGTAAATCTCCTGTTGGATTCTTGAGTTCCCAGTTAACTTCACTGGTATAGACCCAAAGATCATTGAGAAAATTCTTACTCTTGTTTTGATTAATTTCAGGTGATTTATCCTGACTCTCTCCCCCATAGAGATAGTAACTGCTATCTATTTCCACTAGAGTAGCATATGATCTGGCTGGTGGAGATTCAATATTAAGTTTCTGCCAGGGATTATTCTGAGGAAAAACAAATAATTGTAACATGATTAACAAAAAGGATAATTTAAGGGCTTTCATATCGATAATTTTATTTTGTGAGTCTTAATTAAGTTGAGTCGTAAATTTACAACTATTTTTTTTGATTTTACCATGTATTAAATCGATGAATCTATTTAGAATATCACCAAAAAAATCAAAGTCGCCATTCCCTCTGAAATTCAACTTGATCCCCTCTTTGCATTTTGATTGTGACAACTTACAAACAGTTCATTGGAAAGTGCCTGTAGACTAAAATCAGGATTTAAAAATGGTTTGGATTTCTCCATAAGGTTAATTAACTTTCGGTTTAACTCCGATTCATACTCTTTTTCCTGTGGCATTCTTTGGTTTGTTCAAATGGGATTTGTTTTTTTGAGGGGAAGGTTAAAACTTAGTAAAATCAGTAGTAATTTCATTATTCAAAGTGAAAACTTCCCGAGACTTCAGTGCTATAATACTTATTATGTATATTATGGCTCTATCCAATATGATTCCAATTATCGCCAAAACACATTCAATCAGACTTAATAGAACACCTTCATGCCCATTAATAAAGCTCTGTCTAACTTAGCGTGAAGAAGCTGTGGTGAATAGTATATTTATAGAGTATGCAGGAACAAGCTATATGGAGTTTTTTGCTGTAGCATTAGAGAATTTTTTCGAACAACCTGATCATTTTAAAAGGGAATTACCACACCTGTATAAACTTATGACAAAGATGCTAAATCATGATCTGTCAAGGAAAATTGCGTTATGCGACTTGATCTTATTCGTATATTTATATAACTGTTTGGTATCATTGTTTTATACAACAATTATAATAATCTGGGTGATTATATAGCAACAAAGTGGTTTTAAAACAAAAATATTTCAAAAATCATTCACTCTACAATTTAATTTTAGTAACTTGCAGTCTGATTACTAACCTAATATGAAATGAAAAAGATATACTTGCTTTTAATAACACTTGTTGTTATCGTACAAATAGAATTAATGTCCCAAGTTGCCATTAATACCGATGGAAGCTCTCCCGATCCATCTGCATTGTTAGATATACAATCAACAAGTAAAGGTATCTTAACACCAAGAGTTACCGAATCCCAACGTAACAATATTAGTAGCCCTGCCACAGGTTTGCTTGTATACCAAACCGATGCTGTGGTTGGCTTTTATTATAACTCTGGTACAGCTGGCTCTCCTAGCTGGATACAATTATCATCCACCGAAATTAATGAAATTGCAGATAATGATGGAGATACCAAGGTTGAAGTTGAAAAGACTACCGATGATGATGACATATTATTTTCGGTGGCAGGTACAGAAGCCATGATTATTGACCAAGATGCAAATATTGGTATTGGTACCAGTTCCCCTTCAGGTATATTACACGTAAACCAAACCATTGAATTTGGTACGGATGTGATGGATCAACAATCACATGCTAGTGGAACAAGCTCGTCAACCAGCAATCTCTTTTGGCAATCGTTTACTGCCGGTATGACTGGATATTTAACCAAGGTTGAACTTTGGGATTCCGGTGATTCAGATGGGTCATTCAGGTTGATTATTTATGAAGGAGAGGGAGTGTCGGGAAATATGTTGGGGAGTTCTCAAATTATAAGTCGTAATAATACTAATAGCTATGAGTTTGTAACATATCCTATGGTAAATGCAATTTACGTAACAAGTGGATCACAATATACCTTTAAGGTTGAAATTACCGGAACGTTAGAGTTTGATGTAAATACTTCAAATCAATATGCTGGAGGATATTTGTATTACGCAAATCATGGATATACTGATTGGGATACACGATTTAAAACTTACGTTTCTTCTACTGTAAATATAAGTCCTCTTGAAATGATCCTAAGCAGTGATGGTAATGTGGGTATAGGAACTTCTTCCCCCACCCAAAAGTTGGATGTTGATGGGAGCATTAAACTATCTGGTAATTTATTACAGAATAATAGTGGATATTTTTCTACGGATGAAATTAGAGCCAATGGATCCGGAGGACTAAAGCTCTATGATGATGGGGGAAATGGCATATTTTTAGAAGATGGAGGAAGGGTTAGCTTGGGTGGAACAACTCCGGTTTCTCAACTAACTGTTAATAGAGATGCCCTTAACACAGCTGGTTTATGTGTGGCTAACAATGGTAACACTATTCACACATGGTTGCCCTGGACCGATGGTAGTAATTATATTACAGGAGATATAGCAGCCGGTGGTGGCCATACATATTTCCGGTCTTCTGATGGTGCAAATATCTGGAACAGGATGATAATAACTGCAACCGGTCTTGTAGGTATTAATACCGATTCTCCTTCAGCAGTGTTGTCGGTAAATGGAGCTGCAGATAAACCAGGAGGAGGAACCTGGTCGGTTTATAGTGATGGCCGCTCCAAAGAAAATATTATAAAGTATAACCGTGGATTGAAAGAACTATTACAATTATCGCCGGTATTTTTTAACTATAAAAAGGAATTTGGCTGGGGCACAAAAACATATGTGGGACTTGTGGCACAGGATTTGGAAAAGGTTATCCCTGATATGGTTGCCGAAAAAAAAATAGCAGGTATTGAAGATTTTAAAGAAATTGATCCAAATGAAATAACCTATTTACTAATTAATGCAGTAAAGGAACAACAATTACAAATTGATGAGTTAAAACGATTAAATGAGCAGCTCGAGATGAGAATTAATCAAATAGAAACCCGTGACTTTTAATTGTATCTTAGAGTCCGTGGTCAACTCTTCACTACTCATCGAAGTCATTGTTTTTTTGTGGTAACATTATTCCATTTAGCGTTTGTGATTAGACTAAATTAGTATTTTTAAACCTGATATTAAAAGCAAATGACAAATTAACAAAAGCTAACTCTTGTCCATTCAAATCTTTTTATTATTAGGTATCCCAATGTTTGTTATATATCTAAGCATAAGGGCAATAGACCTTAGAAAAGGATTACGAGCTCTATTTTTATTCCAGTCTCTGCCTACATACTTCGAGCTATTTCCAAGACGTTTACCTTCCCTATACAAGCGATACTTGAATGAAAATGATCGTTTTTTCATGGAATTATCACCTAACTTACAACGATCATTTGGTAGCAGAATAATGAATTTTCTTGACTACAAAGAATTTCAAACAAGGGAAGGTTTAGGGCTCACAACAGAAATGAAATTGGTGATTTCTTCAGCCGCAGTTAGAATAACATTTGGTTTACGTAATTATGAATTCTCCCTATTTCATACCATAATCATTTTTCCCGATGAATATTACTCTAACTACTCTCAACAATCAGTGAACGGTGAAACCAGTGCCGCTGGCGTAATTGTATTTTCATGGAATGACTTAAAGTATGGAAATTCAATCCCCGATGATTCCATTAATTTGGGATATCATGAGTTTGCTCATGCTTTGTTTTTGGAACATTTAATGGAACCATACAATAATTCCTTTAAAGATCATTATCGTGAATGGTTGCTATTTGTTAAAAACAACGACAAGCTAGGTGAATCTGTTGATAAACACATTTTTAGAGATTATGCCGCAACAAATGAGATGGAGTTTTTTGCTGTTGCGCTGGAAAACTTTTTTGAAAGGCCAGACCACTTTAAAGAAGGTCTGCCAGTACTATATGTACTAATGTCTAAAATGTTGAATCAGGATCTTGCAAGTAGTTAGCATATGGCAGAATACAATTTTGATTGAATAAAAACTATTTGAAGAATCTATTCTTGCACTAATACATTGGAGCGCAACGATAGTAATATTACTCATTAACATAGCGTTTAACAAATACTAAAGGGCTATGTGCAAATTCACCTTTACTTACTACACACATAATGACAAAACTTAGGCTATTACTTACATTCTATGGTTCGTTTGCATTTGCAAGTAGTATTATAACATTGGCATGTATAAGTCTTCTTTTCGCTAATGCTATTAGTATAATTACTATCCTTTTTTGGTTTAAAATCATTACATTGGTTATAATTTTCTTTTTTGTAAATAGTTATAAACGAAAGGAGTTGTACTATTATCTCAATCTTGGCATTTCAAAAAAAGCACTATGGACTTCAGTAATAGCTCTCGATATACTACTATTTATTCTACTAACAATTGTTGCAATAATTATTAAATGATCGAAACCCTTGAAATAGATAGCGTTATACTTGAGTTCAGCTCAAAAAGGGTACTACAGGATGTTTACCTTAAGTGTGAAACAGGCAAGATAACCGGTTTACTTGGACGAAACGGAACCGGTAAAACCTGTTTAATGAATATCATTTATGGACAGTTGACTCCCAATGATCATTCAGTTAGATTGAGCGGGAAATCTCTATTATCTCCTTCCCGAAAGCCTTCCGAAATAATGTATTTACCTCAATTCGGTTTTATACCAAAATTTTTAACTGTTAACCGAATTTTTAATGATTTTGACCTTAGTTTTTCAAAGTTCATTATTGAGTTTCCTGAATTCGAAAAATATTATCATTCCAGATTTCATAAGTTATCGGGTGGTGAGCAAAGGATTATTGAAATATATCTTATAGTTGCTTCGAAGACAAAATTTTGTTTGCTGGATGAGCCTTTTTCGCAAGTTATGCCCATACATGTTGATTCGATTAAAAAACTAATTGTAAGTGAAAAAGAGAGAAAAGGAATATTAATTACCGATCATCTATATGAGCATGTATTGAATATTTGTGATGACCTTTACCTCCTGGCCGATGGTAAGGCTCACCTAACAAGTGGTTTAGATGATATAGAAACTCTGGGATATGTAAATTCTAACAATATAAAACTATGACACGATTAATAATAATTATGACATTGGTATTAACAATTTCTGCATGTAAAAAATCAGAAAATGAAACTTCTCCCCCATCCGATACCATGTATTTTCCACCAACTAATTCCCAAAGCTGGGAATCAGTAACACCCGAAAGCCTGAATTGGGATATTGATAAATTAAATGAGCTTTACAACTATCTTTCTACAAATAACACCCGGGCGTTTATTATATTAAAGGATGGAAAAATAGTAGCTGAAAAGTATTGGGGTAAAAATGTACTTAATACAGCTCCTTTTGACCAGAATACTAATTGGTATTGGGCATCAGCTGGTAAGTCACTCACAGCATTTTTGGTTGGTTTAGCTCAACAGGAGGGCATGGTAAATATAAACAACAAAACTTCTGATTATCTGGGAGATAACTGGACCAGTTTGCCATTAGAGAAAGAAAATCTTATCACTGTCAAGAACCAGCTTACTATGACAACAGGTCTCGACTATGATGTTCCGAATTTGGATTGCACCGATCCTTCATGTCTTCAGTTCAAAACTGATGCAGGAAATCAGTGGTATTATCACAACGCTCCATATACACTGCTCGAGAAAGTTGTGAGCAATGCTTCCGGTATAACCTATAATCAATTTACTGATGAGAAACTTGAAAACAAAATAGGGATGGATGGCACCTGGATTCCTTTAGGATACAACAATACTTTTTGGAGTACTCCAAGATCTGCCGCAAGGTTTGGTTTGTTAATCTTAAACAATGGTAGTTGGGATTCAAATGAAATCATGACTGACCAAAATTATTTTAACGATATGGTAAGCACCTCTCAAAATCTTAACCCATCATATGGATATTTATTTTGGCTAAATGGAAAGCAATCAACAATATTCCCTGGTTTTGCGTCTCCTATTGCAATATCAGTTGCTCCAAATGCTCCATCCGATTTAATCGTTGCAATGGGTAAAAACGGACAAATTATAGATATTGTTCCAAGTAAAAATATTGTGGTAATCAGGATGGGTGAAACCCCAGGTGGTTCAATTCTCCCAGTATTATTTCATGATGAGATGTGGAAAAAGTTAATGGCCGTAATTGAGTAAATGAAGAACTGGAATAGGGGTGAAAATGGGTTATATGGATATATTGGATATAGGGGGAATATTGTATATATGATAGAGTGAATTTATGTTAGAATTCAAATACTTATATACTTATGCCCATTTTCCACAGACCCAATTACTCAACCCCTATACCCTATATCCCTATTTCCCCAAAACACCTTCATTCCATTTTTTAACTTCCCAATGCCATCTTTTTTATACTTTTAGACATTATAACCAATAACATAAATATTGATGAAAAAATTAATAGTACTTAATGCGTTTCTTGTGGTTTGTTTGTTGATACTAACACACATTTCGAGTGCTCAGGATGCACCGCCAAAATTGGAATCAACAAACCAGGCACTTGAACAAATCAACAACACCCTGCATCACCGTTTGGATGTTATTGAAAAACAAATTGATGACTTGCTTTGGTTTGAGCGCGTTGGTGATATCGCTTTTGTTGATAAGGTTTATATGACAGGGCCTCCATTGTGGAAAGAGAAAAACCCAAATGCACAAGGAGCTGGTAATCCAACAAAATTTTGGTCATACGTATTTATTCCAAAAAATATTGATGCATCCAAAAAATATCCCTTAATTGTATTTCCTCATGGTGGAGTTCACGCCGATTTTACAACTTATTATACACATATAGTCCGTGAATTAATTGCTCAGGGATATATTATTGTTGCAGCTGAATATCGAGGAAGCACAGGTTATGGAAAAGGTCATTATGAGAAAATCGACTACGGTGGACTGGAAACAGAAGATGTTTTTGCTTCAAGGAATTACATGATCGAAAACTACGATATTGTTGACCCTAATCGTGTTGGCATTATTGGGTGGAGTCACGGAGGATTAATTGCACTGTTTAATATTTTCGATCACCCCGATGCATATCAGGTTGCTTATGCAGGAGTTCCGGTAAGTGATTTAATTGCCCGTATGGGATATAAAGATCAGGAATACCGTGATTTGTATGAAGCCGATTATCATATCGGTGAAAGTGCCGAGGAAAATGTTGAAGAATATAAAAGACGTTCTCCGGCTTGGAACACTCACAAAATGAAAAGCACTCCGCTTCTAATTCACACAAATACCAATGATGCAGATGTAAATGTTTTGGAGGTAGAACATCTTATAAAATCACTAAAAGCAGATGGCAAAATATTTGAATACAAAATCTATGAGGATATAGAAGGTGGTCATTCATTTAACCGAACCGACACAAAAATTGCTCAGGAAATAAGGGTTGATATTTACAAGTTTCTTTCAAAACAACTCAATCCACCAACGGATATTACTACAATTAAGGAATTGCGAAAAGCTGCATATCGATTCTAGTTTTAGACAATATTTCAAAAATGAATTATGAATAAGTTTTATACCAAAAAAAGAATTATCTTTTTAATTCTATTATGTAATATCGCCGTTTCAACTAACTTATTTTCTCAGAACAATTACAAAAGAAAAATATCCATCAGTGAATGGATTGAGGAAATGGAGAAATGTAAAGTCCAGGAGTATTGGTTGGAAGACACAGAAATTTATTATGATGAAAGTGCAGATTCTCTATATCATTGGAATCAAGCCAGACCCAAACCATCAGGAAAGAATCCAAAAATAGATAAGAGTATATCTCCAATAGTTATAATTCGAAATTGCAAACTACCGGATAGTAAAGCCTTTCAAATTAGAAATATAGTTTTTCAGAATAATATCAGTTTTGGTGATTGTGAGGGAGCTGGTCAACTTATTTTTTATAATTGCACCTTTAAGCAAGGGCTCGACTTTCTTAATTCAAATTTAATTCAATTAGGCTTTGAGTATTGTTCTATTCAACAACGGACTGTTGTCGTTGAATCACAAATTAGTATGTTCTCATTCAAAAATTGTTCGTTCTATCTCGACAATAAGGCTGTAAAAAGTATTTATGAAATAGGATATGAAATTGCAAATAAAAGCTACCAGCATCTATTCTATATTCATCAGAATGAAAAAAGGATAAATTCTTTTTATTTGAGCAATTGCAAGTTGGAACCAACCGAAGTGATACCAATATTTTCTTTTAACGGTGGTAAATATGATCTAATCTACATTGAAGGGGTAAATTTTTCAAATAGTATTGTAAGCTTTAATAATTGTTCCGTAAAAGAAAATTTTACAGTTCAAGATTGTAAATTTCACCTACCACTTGGAATGTATAAATTAAATTTCCCAAAAGACAACACTTCTTTTAATTGGAGTCAATTAGATTCGGTGGGTCTTGGATTGTATGAGGATTATCTTCAACCTTATACCAATAAAACAGATACTCTATTTTATGATGTTTCCCTTTTCAATGAACTAAACAGTTCCTACAGAAAGTTTTTTTCGATGTACCGAACCCAAGGAGATATCGAATCTGCCAACGCTTGTTATAAACAAATGAAAGATATGGAAACCCGAAGGTATTATCATTTATACCAACAGAATCCAAGTATTGTTAGTTGGTTTAATTGGCGGTTTAACCAATTTCTAAAATATTTTTCAGAATATGGTACTAATCCGGTACAATCACTTATTATTTCAATGTGGACAATTCTTTTTTTCGCTGCTGTGTACTTCTTTTTCTACAGCGATTGGGATGGTGTAAACAGGACATTTCTAATTAAACAGCACCGGAAAACAATGCAGTATTTCCGGTCGGAACAACGATTAGAAGATTTTTATACAGATAATTACATGGAGGATTTGAAAACTTTCGCTGATTATAAAAAAGAAATGGCAGAGAGCAAGGTTGAAATACCTTTTTTCATTATTCTGCTGGGTAAGCCCTTATATATTCTTTCAATTATCAAACATAAAATATTAACTTTTATTTATCGAAGAACTGAAGTTCTGCAAGGACGTTGGATAGACCTTAAACCTGTACGCAAATCATTTGTAGGTATAACTGTAATCTTTTCAATTATAATTTATCTGGTTTACCTTGGGTTTATTCGTGCGCTCAATTCCATAACATTAAGTATTAATGCTTTTTCGACACTTGGTTTTGGAGCAATACCAGTAAAGGGTGTTTCAAGATATATTACTATCCTTGAAGGATTTTTAGGTTGGTTCCTTTTAAGTATTTTTAGTGTGTCGCTAATAAGTCAAATGTTGCAGAATTAAAAATGGAAAACGGTTACTTGACCATAACATGCGATCATAAAACATTGAGCGGATATTGCTATTATTAAACGAAATAATATTTAATCTACGGCTTCTCCAACAGATAAGTTAGCACCTTGGAGTACTCAACGTTTCACAATGCAGGCCGTAAAACCAGTAACGGGTATCATGTAATAGGCAAGCAATCTTAATACCTATAAACAATGGCATTAACATTCATCCCAGCACCAACAGAGGCAAACATTATCAGATCACCTTTCAATAAGCTATGGTAACCGGTTGTTGATTCTTTCTTTTCAAAAGATGTCCTGAGGCTTTCTTCTTTTCTTACCATATCAAAAAGTGTTGGGATAGTTGCCACAGAGCTGTTTCCGAACTTATGAATATTCATTGGCATAATATGTTGTGGTATTTTTCTCACCTTATAAAGTCTGTAAAATCGCTTAATGATTTCATAATCCATTTTTTCGTTTGCCTGATGAATAAAAATTTTCTTAAGATCATGAATATCTTCTCCGGCTTTATCCATTGCTTCTTTCATTGCGCCAGGTACATTATTAAGAGCAAATTCATATATCTTACGACCATGCATTTTAATATACCTGGTTAGTGGATCACTATTAGAAATATTACTTTTACCCATATAAAGGTAATACGCTTCATCTTTTGCAAAAGTTGCAGAAATAAAACTCAGGATACCATTCAATTTGTTTTCTTCAACGTTTTCAATAACAGCAGCACCGGCACCATCTGAATAAATCATCGAGTCTCGATCATGTAAATCAATAACTCGCGAGAGTGTTTCATTGGCAACAACAAGACATCTATGTGCCACACCCGATTTGATAAACGAATATGCATGAATTAAGCCCTGTATCCAGCCCGGGCAACCAAAAGCTAAATCATAGGCAACACAAGAAGGATTTTCGATCCCCAGTTGATATTTGATTCTTGATGCAAGGCTTGGAACCATGTCCGTTTGGATAGTGCCTTTTTTTACATCCCCGAAATTCTGAGCTACAATTATTTGGTCGATACTTTCTTTGTCAATACCTGCATCCTCAATTGCACGCAAAGCAGCAATTGCACCCATGGTTGAAGCAACCTGATCATTATCGGCGTACCTTCTTTCTTCAATTCCGGTTATTGCTTTAAATTTTTCAGCAATTTCAGAATGTGGTGCTTCGAAAACATTACCACTATCATCAAAAAATTTATTCTTTGCAAAATCGTTATTTGTAACAATATTATCTGGAATATAGCTCCCTGTTCCTGTGATAACTACATTTTTATATTTCATGGTAATTTCAAGTAATAAATTTTTAATGTATTTAATTTCATAAACTAAGTGGTTGTGTGTGTTTTATATGAACAATGCTTCAATTGAAAAAATTGTTTAAACAAGCCCTTAATTAACTATCACAAACGTACTAGTTATCGGTTATAAGTAAAATTATCTTTTAATAAACCAAATAACTTATATTAATTTCCGATACCTGATCCTCTTTGGCCCTGAGTCACCAAGACGTTTCTTCTTATTTTCTTCATACTCTGAATATGATCCTTCGAAGAAATAAACATTTGAATCCCCTTCGAAAGCCAGAATATGTGTTGCAATTCTATCTAAAAACCACCTGTCGTGTGAAATAACAACCGCACAACCTGCAAAATTTTCCAGCCCTTCTTCCAAAGCCCTGAGGGTATTTACATCAATATCATTTGTGGGCTCATCCAGCAGCAGCACATTTGCTTCCTGTCGCAAAGTTAAGGCCAGATGCATCCTATTTCGTTCTCCTCCCGAAAGAATTCCCGCTTTTTTTCCTTGTTCAGTTCCGCTAAAATTAAATCGCGATACATATGCCCTGGAGTTCATGCTTCGGTTACCCAATTGGATATTATCGTGGCCTCCCGATATTATTTCCCATACATTTTTCTCAGGATCAATCTCCTCATGAGCCTGATCAACATAACCAACCTTTACGGTTTCACCAACTTCAAAATGGCCACTATCAGGTTTTTCCAAACCCATAATCAACCTGAACAAAGTAGTTTTTCCGGCTCCGTTGGGACCGATAACCCCAACAATACCTCCGGGAGGTAAGCTGAAATCAAGATTATCGAAAAGAAGCTTTTCATCATATCCCTTTCGAAGATTTTTTGATTCAATAACCTTGGCACCTAATCGTGGACCATTGGGTATAAAAAGTTCGAGCGTTCCAACCTTCTCACTACCATCATCCGAAAGCAATTTTTCATAATTCGACAAACGTGCTTTGGATTTGGCATGACGTGCCTTTGGAGCCATCCGCACCCATTCAAGTTCCCGCTCAAGAGTTTTACGACGCTTGCTTTCGGTTTTTTCTTCCATCTGTAGTTGTTTGGATTTCTGTTCCAGCCAACCTGTGTAATTTCCTTTCCATGGTATTCCTTTACCCCTGTCGAGTTCCAATATCCATCCTGCAACATTATCAAGGAAATATCTATCGTGGGTTACTGCAATTACGGTCCCCTTATATAGTTTAAGATGTTGTTCAAGCCACTCAACAGATTCAGCATCCAAATGGTTTGTTGGCTCATCAAGTAGCAGTATGTCCGGCTCTTTCAGCAGCAAGCGACACAATGCAACGCGTCGGCGTTCACCACCTGATAACACTGCAACGGATTTGGTTTCTTCAGGGCAACGTAGCGCATCCATTGCTCTTTCAAGCCTGGTATCCAATTCCCATCCATTGTGTTGCTCAATTAGATCCATAAGCTCACCCTGACGTTTTATAACCTGGTCCATTTCATCGTCCGACATGGGTTCGGAAAACATGAGGTTTATCTCCTCATATTCCTTAAGAATGTCAACAATGCCCTGTAACCCTTCTTCAACAATTTCACGTACAGTTTTAGAGTTGTCAAGATCGGGTTCCTGCTCAAGCATACCAACAGAATATCCTTTCGAAAAAACAACATCACCATTGAAAGCGGTATCAACACCTGCAATTATGCGCAGCAATGTTGATTTTCCGGAACCGTTTAATCCAATAATACCAATCTTAGCACCATAGAAAAATGAAAGGTAAATATCCTTTAGTATTTGTTTGTTTGGAGGGATAATCTTACCCACTCCCACCATTGAAAAAATGATCTTTTTATCGTCTGACATTGTAGTGTTTTTTAGAATTGCAAAGATAGGGGAAAATGGGAACATTGCTGTTCGGGATTACAAATCCGGAAGAGCTAAAAGTTTTAATTCTAGTTTTTGTCATACTGAGCGAAGCGAAGTATCTCTAAAGATTATGAGATCCTTCACTTCGCTCAGATGACATAAAAGTTGATTTAGTAATCTAATACTCCAACACAATCCCCACAGTAAACTCTATCTGGAAATTACTAATTTCCCCTTATATTCCTGATTTTGACTAACAACACGATATAAATATATACCTGGTGGAATACTGTTAATGTCTATTTTACTTTCAGAATTCCTAATAGACAATACTACTCTCCCTGATATATCAATCAATTCAAAATCACAGGGGTTGTTACTATTATCAATAATTACATAGTCAGATGCAGGATTAGGATATACATTTAACCCTGTTGTATAATCATTATTAGGAGTACCCGTAATATGATCGGAATAATAATATTCTTTTACTTCCCGGGTTTCCCAGATACTATTATCTTCATCCCACCTTTGATACTCCCTGGTGAGCAACATGCTGGTGTATTGTGGGGTTATCATATCAAAATTATAATATGGTTCAGGAACAATAGGGCTGCTCCAAAGAAAAGTAAAAAGAAAACAATTCCATGGGATTACTAAATCGACGAAAGGATAATTTGAATTATACGATCTTAATGATCGGGAATCTGGCTTCCATTCCAACGATGTTGAATTCCATTGTGAGCCCAATGATTCAATCATGTTGTCAAAACTATCATAAGATAATTCTGTTTGTGATGAAATACTCCAACTGTTTGATGAAGAATTCCATGTGTAACGTAATTCCTTATCTAACAGTGATTGCGAATTATGTGTATATTCAAGTTTATCTGATGGAATCCAGGAATTTGACACAAAGTTATATTTAATATATTCTGTTTTCAACCCCATTGTGTTGTATGTGCTGACACATTTATAATCATTTACCCAGCTACTTGTTAAATCATTGTATTCCTGATTAATGTATTCAATAAGATGTTGATTTGCATCCCATCCATAAACTAAAAACACCGCATTATTCCATGTTGCACTAATTGTATCATAGGATAAAACGGTAATATCGCTGTAGTTACCAAAATTATTAAATGTATACTTAAATTGTTCTATGGGAATCCAATTAGTTGATGAAGAGTCACTCTCATAGGTAGTTAGAGTTTCAAGTGTGAAGTCGTCATATTCGAAATCAGTTTTAAAACCAGGATACCATTGAAAATTTTCATAATCCATGCCGTAATATAACTTTTGTTTTATCAATGTATCATGCTCATAGGTATATACTATTTTCATGTAGGGAATTTTTATTCCATCGAATACATAATTCACATATTCGGTTTCGAGCTGATTTAGCTGATCATAGTTATATTCATACTTTAGATCATTATCCTGATTATGTTCATAAATTGAATCGAGATATTGGGGAATGGTATTTATTTCACGCCTAGCATTATAATTTGTGTTGGGATTGTTCTTATTCGTTTGTTGATTCGCAGATAAATGTGGAATATTAGCTGCTTTTTCTTTTTTAATAAATGTTCTAATATCAGGTAAATTGAACTCACTCTGGCTAAAAACCTGACTACACAAAAACAAAACACAAGAAAACAGTAAAATAACTTTTTTCATAATAATTGGTTTTACATGGCGGGCTCAGAAAAATCAGATTTTCCCAGATGATTAAAGAAATCGCAGAACCCGTTAAACGATTTTCTTTAACCGACTTAAAAATAAAAACTTTTTTATTGTGAATTACAGAATCGAAAAAAATTTATTGCAAAGTGGTTAGGCTGGCCGGTTTAGCTCGGGCAATAAAATTATGTTTCTACTGGTAGGGATTTGTATTTTACTGTTTTGCTTTGGTCAAGATTGAAAAGGAACTTAAATGTTGGGCTATTAAATATGTCTTCCATGGTACGAAGACTGTTACGTTGACATTCTTACATCGAATATAAAAGCAGAAAGAACACGCTGCTGCCATCTATAACCTTTACATAGTGATTGACATTTGTTCTTTTTGAAGACCCCAGAACAATTCCCAAGTTATCAACATGAGCAACCATCAAATTGTTAAAACCCATGTGAATTTCCTCAAATATTCTTCCGAACACCCCTGATTACAAATCTCGAGCAGCCATGTTGAGAACTAGGACAACCCCTCCTGTTATATTGTTGATTTAAATTGATCCAAAAACTTAATGTCATTTTCAAAAAACAACCTAAGGTCGTTAATCTGATATTTAAGCATTGTTATGCGTTCAATTCCCATTCCGAATGCGAAACCAGTATATTTTTTGCTGTCAATTCCACAAGCATCAAGCACATTAGGGTCAACCATACCACATCCCAGTATTTCTACCCAGCCGCTATATTTACAAATATTGCAACCTTTTCCTCCGCATATATTGCACGAAATATCCATTTCAGCCGAGGGCTCAGTAAATGGGAAATATGATGGACGGAATCTGGTTTTTGTGCCTTCATCAAATAATTCCTTGGCGAAATAGTAAAGTGTTTGCTTCAAATCTGCAAAGCTTACATCAGTGTCAACGTACAAGCCTTCAACCTGATGAAAAATACAATGTGCTCGTGCAGATATCGCTTCATTACGAAAAACACGACCAGGAGAAATTGTACGAATAGGAGGGGCGGAGTTTTGCATTACCCTTACCTGTACTGATGAAGTGTGTGTACGTAGGGCTATGTCAGGATTTTTTTCAATAAAAAATGTATCCTGCATATCCCTTGCAGGGTGATCGGCCGGAAAATTTAATGCAGAAAAATTATGAAAATCATCTTCTATTTCAGGCCCCTCACTTACATTAAAGCCAATACGTGAAAAAATGTCAATTATATCATTGCGAACAATTGAAAGTGGATGTCGAGTTCCCAACGGTGCTGATGAAGGAAGAGTAAGGTCTGGTTTCTCGCCTACCTCTGCTGTGTTTTCAAAGCTTTCTTTGATGGAAACTATTTTATCCTGAATAGCATTTTTTAAACCATTCATTAGTTGCCCGATTTCTTTTCTATCAGTAGGATCAACAGTTTTAAAATCGGAAAACAAAGATGTAACTATGCCTTTTTTGCTTAAAAATTTAATTCTAAATGCTTCAAGTTGTTCAATGTTTTCGGCATTAAACTCTTTTACATCCTCCAATAATTTCCCTATTTTATCTTTCATCACTATCCTATTACTGCTCTTCTTTTTCCCGAAAATTTATAACTAGTCTACAATTTCAATGGTCATGGTAATTGGTTTCACTGGCATATCACCTCTTCCTGTTTGTACAGCTGCTATTTTATCAACAACATCTAATCCCATAATAACTTCACCAAAAACTGTATATCCACCATCAAGATGTGGAGTGCCGTTTTGATTTTGCACAATATAAAACTGACATCCTGATGATCTTTTTTCAGGATTTGCCTGATCTCCTAAGCGGGCAGCTGCCAATGCTCCTTTTTTGTGTGAATGAATTGGTAATATCTCTGCTTCAATGGTGTAGCCAGGATCAACTTTACCATCTTTATTGTGACCGCCCTGAATCATAAAGTTTTGAATTATTCTATGAAAATATGATCCTTCATACCAACCTTCATTAACAAGCTTAATAAAATTATCACGATGTAAAGGAGTATCATTATAAAGTTTAACAGTAATATCACCCATAGTTGTATGGATAAGAGCAACCGTTTCAGGTTTGTCTGTTTGTGCCATTAGCTGGATGCTAAAAAATAATACAATAACTAGAAATAAATTTTTCATTTGAATGTGTTTTTTTAAATTGAACGGCAAAATTAAAAAAAATGCCACAGATACACAGATTATTAATTTACTATGAAATTAAGAAAATGAACAATGGTTGTTGTTTCCAATTTTTATCATTTAAGATGAGAATGATTACTCTAGCTAAGAGAGAAGTAATCTATGAATTAATATTATCAGCTACATCACCTTTTTTAAGAGCCTCTTGAAAGCAAACCCGGCAAAGTGGTTCATAGGAATCTGTTTCGCCAAGTACAACAAGGTTATCATTTTTTACAGTTCGGTGTGAGTAGCTTGCCAAATTTCCACAACTCATACAAATAGCATGTACTTTGGTAACATACTCTGCTGAAGCCATTAAGTTTGGTATTGGACCAAAGGGTTTTCCAAGGTAATCCATATCTAATCCGGCAACGATAACCCTTTTGCCTTTTGCAGCAAGTTCATTGCATACCTGAACCAATTCATTATCAAAAAACTGAGCTTCGTCAATGCCTACAACTTCAAAATCCTCAGCATAAAATAGTATTTGAGTAGCACTTTGGACCGGTGTTGAAGATACTGAGTTAGAATCATGCGATACAACATCTTCATCATCGTATCTTGTATCAATGGCAGGTTTAAAAATTTCAACTTTTTGTTTTGCAATTCTGGCACGGTTAAGCCGTCGTATTAACTCTTCCGTTTTTCCTGAAAACATTGATCCGCATACAACTTCGATCCAACCTGATCTCACAGATTTATTATGGTCTTTTTCAAGAAACATAAGCTAGTTATTGATATTCTTTTTTACTTTTGAACATTATACCAAATAGTTTACCATTGCCGTTTTAAATCTATCAATAAACTTTTTGGAATCACAAAAATAAGAACTTTTGATCAATGGATAAGGAAAAAATATTAATCAGATTAAGCACACAGATTGACACACTCAAGGCACACATTAACAGGCTTAAGAGGGATGGATACAAGGTACATTCGCTGGATGTTGACATGCTTCGACAAAAAACAATTGAATTTTACGAGCAGGTTTTTGAGCTTGAAGAATTATTTGATATAAAGGAAGAACCAATTGCTCGGAAAGCTCCAATAGTAAAACCAAAAGTTACAGAGATAATTTTGGAAGATGTGGAAGTTGTTGAAATTAAAGAAGAAAAGGTTTCAGATGTAATTCACAAACCTGAGATTGTTGAAGAAAAAATAATGCAAGAACCTGTAGTGTCTTTACCTAAAACTGAGCAGGAATTAGAAATAATATCACAACCAACAGTTAAGGAAGTAGTGCCGGAACCAACCATTTTTTTTGCATCTAAAGCAGAAAAGAAACCAGATTCAATAAGAGAAAAAGACAGGGTAGAGCCTGAAAAAATTGCTACGAAACAAACCACCTATGATTTATTCTCAGGAGGCTCTGATAATCGTATAGCAAAAAAATACTCTACTGGTGAAGAGCAAAGCATTGCCGAGAAGATGCAGAAATCACACGTAGGGAATATACGCGAAGCCATAGGCATAAATGAAAAATTTCTTTTTATTAATGAGCTTTTCAACGGTGATTTGGGAAGGTATAATAAAATCCTTGACGACATAAACGATCTTGCAACAAAGCAAGGCGTTGACACATATCTATTTGAATTAAGAATACAGTTTCAGTGGGCTGACGATAATGAAGCATACCTTAGACTAAGGGAACTTCTTGACAGGAAATTTAGCTAGTAATTTCATCGCTAATATTTTCAAATTAGGAATACGATTATAAGGACAATCTAACTTTCATCACTATCTAAATAATATCACAAATGGATTTCTATACCCGAATATCAAAATACTACAATGATATATTTCCTTTAAATCAAGTTCAAATATCTTTTGTATTATCATGTTCTTCTGAATCTGAAAAAATGAAACTACTGGATGTGGGGTGTGGAACAGGGGGGTTAGCTATTGCACTTTCATCTGAATATGAATCAGTATCGGCCATTGATACCAATGGTGATATGTTGGAGATTGCAAGAAATACTTCTTCGGCAAAACATATTGATTTTCAAAACTGTGGCATGTTGGGTATCGACAAAGATTTTGACGATAGTTCATTTGATACAGTTCTTTGTTTTGGCAATACCATTGTTCATCTTCAAAGTCTTGTGGATATTAAATTGTTTTTCAGGAAAGTAAAGCAATTGCTTAAGCCTGGAGGCAAATTCCTTTTTCAGTTAATAAATTACGACAATATTCTTGACAACAATTTAGTTGGCCTTCCCACAATTGAGAATGATAGAATAAAATTTGAACGGAATTATAACCTTGATGAAAATGGGTTGATAGATTTTACAACGATTCTAACCATAAAGAAAACTAACGAGATGCTTGAAAGCAATGTTAAGCTTTTTCCCATAAGAAAATCTCAAATTGAAACTGCTCTCACAGATGCAGGATTTGGAATAATTAAAGCTTACAGTTCCTTCAAAAAAGATCTCTATAATCCTCAAAGTTTGCCATTGGTTTTTGAATGTTCTAAATAGCTCCAGACCAAGCTTGTGTTTTCGTGAAACTATAGTCACCTCAATGCTAGCCTCTTTACAAAAAAGTTTACCGAAAGGTTATAGCAAAAATAAAATAAAGCATCTTGAAAACAACCGTGACAGTTTTCATGTTGTCCTTGATTTAAGCAGATAATCAAAATATTGATAAAGCCATTTCAAATATTATATTTGCGAATGAATTATCAAAGAGGGGATGGAACTGGTGTTTCGCCTGGTCTTCAAAACCAGTAGCAGGCGGATAATACCGGCTGTGGCAGGTTCGATCCCTGCCCCCTCTGCTTTCTTTATTTATTTAAATTGTTGTCGTGGAAGAGTTGAGAAAAATTCCGGGTATGGACACTTTGTTGAGCAAAGTTGAAATTAAAGATCTTATCACAAGAAGCAATCAGGATCTCGTTAAATATTGTATTCGCAAAGTATTAAATGAACTAAAAGAAGAACTAAAAGCTGGGGCAAAATTTCCAGAGCAGGAGATAATCGTAAACCGTATTCGAGAAAAAAAACTTACCTTCAAACAAAAGAACCTACGCAAGGTTATAAACGCAACCGGAATTATTGTTCATACCAATTTAGGGAGGGTTCCTTTTGGAGAGGATATGCTGCGTGAAGTAATGCAGCAGCTCAGGGGCTATAATAATCTGGAATTTGACTTGGCAGTTGGTAAGCGAGGGTCGAGGAATTCACATACAGGTAATATTCTGAAATATTTAACCGGCGCCGAAGATGTGTTGGTTGTAAATAATAATGCAGCAGCAATAATGCTCATACTAAGGGCTTTCGCCAAAGATAAAGAGGTTATTGTTTCAAGAGGTGAATTGATCGAAATAGGAGGTTCGTTTCGTATTCCAGACATATTAGCAGCTTCCGATTGCAACATGGTCGAAGTTGGGACTACAAATAAAACAAAGGTTTCCGATTATCAAAATGCCATCAACCACAATACCGCCATACTGCTTAAAGCCCATCGCTCCAATTATGCTATTGTGGGTTTTACAGAGGAGGTAAGCTTGAAAGAATTAGTTGCCATAGGTAAAAAAAATAAAATTCCGGTAGTATATGATATGGGTTCGGGGTTGTTAAGTCAAACTGCATATAAAGCTTTCAAAAATGAACCCGATGTTAAACAATGCCTGAAAACCGGGGTCGATTTACTTTGTTTTAGTGGAGATAAATTGTTGGGCGGACCACAAGCCGGTATCATAGCAGGTAAAAAAACACTAATTGCCCAACTAAAAAAAGATCCTATGTTAAGGGCTTTACGGGTTGATAAGATTAACATTGCTTTCCTTGAAACCAACTGCTCATACTATCTCAATAATCATGAACTAAACAGTAAAAACATGCTGTTTAGAACCCTTAATCAAGAACCAAAGGAATTGGAACAAAAGGCTGGTAATCTTCAGCAAAAATTATTAGCATTTGGCATCAAAACCGAAGTTCAATCCAGTAAGGGGCAATTTGGTGGCGGAGCTTTGCCCGGTGAAGAGATTGAAAGCACAGCCCTTTGCCTGTCTTTTATTGCGGACTCAAACAAGCAGAGATCACGGATGGCAGAACAAATGCATCATGCCCTGCTTCAGCATAAAACACCACTCTTAAGTATTCTTAAAAAAGGAAAGGTTTATTTTGATATGCTTACTTTGATTGAAGAAGATACTGATATCGTTGCCGGAATAATTGGTGAAACGCATAAAAATGTTATAGAATAATGCGGCATTTAATCATTGGTACAGCAGGCCATGTTGATCATGGTAAAACAGCTCTTATAAAAGCACTTACCAATATTGATTGTGATACTCATAAAGAAGAGAAAGAAAGGGGCATCACTATTAACCTTGGATTCTCCCATCTTCAGCTTGCTTCTGGCGACTCATTTGGAATAATAGATGTCCCGGGTCATAAGGATTTTATTAAAACCATGGTGGCAGGTGCCTTTGGAATCGACCTCGTATTATTAGTGATTGCGGCCGACAGCGGAATTATGCCACAAACCAAAGAACACCTTAATATTATTGAAACGCTTGGAGTTAAAAAGGGGATTATTGTTTTAAACAAGGCTGATCTGGTTGACGAAGAAACGCTTGAGATGGCTGAATTGGAAGTTATCGAATATCTGGAAGGCTCTGTATTTGAATCGGCTCCAATTGTTGCGGTTTCATCCCATACAAAACTAGGGCTGGATATACTTATTGCGGAAATCGAAAAACTTGCTGCACAATTAGAAGACAGACCAAAAAATGATGTTTTCCGGATGTACATCGACCGGATTTTTACCGTTAGCGGCTTGGGTTGTGTTGTGACAGGTTCAGTTCTGGGAGGAAATCTGCAAACCGGTTCAGCTTTGTATCTGGGTCCGGATTTGAATAAGCAGCTTAAAGTAAGGTCGATGGAACGGCATGGCGAAACAGTAAATGAAGTTAGTGGTGGCGACAGGGCTGCTCTTAACCTTACAGGGTTGAAGACTGAAGAATATTCCAGAGGGATGTTGTTATCCAACAAAATCCTGGAAAGCACCCAGATGATTGATGCGCAATTTCATATGTTTACCAATGATAATATCATTGGTGTATGGTCATCAGTCATATACTATTCAGGCACATTTGAATGCATGGCTAAAATGCATTTACTTGATAAAGATCAACTTGTGCTTGGTGAACCGGCCTTTGTGCAGTTGCATCTTGATAAATCGGCATGTCTGATGACTAATGATAAATTTATTATCCGAAACTCTTCAAACACAATAAGTTTGGGTGGAGGTGCAATTCTGGATACAAAGCCCCTACATCACCGGAAAAGAACCCCTAAATTGATACACAACTTACAAAATCTGGCTAATGCAATCCTGTATAGCGAGCATTTATTCGAGCTCATTAATTATGAAGTTCATAAAAAAGCCCAACCCATTTTTGTGGATGAATTGGCGGAATCACTAGGTCAGCCATCAGAACTCATATTAGATGAAATTCAAAAATTCAACATGGGAAGCGTCCAGCTATTTAATAATGCAGGTAAGTCAATAGTCATCAATAATGATTTGCATAGAAAGTACTGTAATCAAATAATAGAAATACTTCAACTACATCACAAAAAAAATTATTTGCTGGAAGAAGGTCTGGCATTAAAGGATTTTCATGGGAAAATCGACATTAGGGAAAAAGAATTAGCCAAACTTTATATGGAAGCTCTTATTGACCAAATGTTAAAGGATGGTTTATTAAAAGAGAGAGGACAAAGCATTGCCTTAAAAAGTCACAAGATTAAGTTGGATAAAAAAAGTCAGGAACAATTGAATTGGCTTGAAAATGAAATCAATAATTTTGGGCGAAATACTCCCTTATTGTCAGAAATTGAAAAGCTGGCATTAAGTAAAAATATCAGCAAGGATCAATTAAAAATGCGTTTGGTATATCTTGTGAAAATTGGAAAACTATATTTCTCGGAAGGAGAGTATATTCATGTGGATCATGTTGAGGAGGTAAAACAAATATTACTTTCCGAAATAATAAAACGCGGGCAAGGCATTAATGAAAAAGATTTTAGACTGCTGATTGATGGCTCCAAAAATTTTGTAAAAGTAATTACACGCATATTCCTTTCGTTAGGATATGTGAGTCAGGATAGTTTCTATATCAACATTACCGAGGTAGGAAAGAAACATATATCATAATATGTTTGCAAAAACCTGTTTTATGAAATCGATGTAGAACACAAAAATTAATATATTTGTACGTTATTATAAATTTAAAATCAGTTTTATGAAAAAAATCCTACTCTTCGTTGGTTTGTTTCTGGCTACAATTGGCTATTCTCAAACCAATCTCACCACGGCTGTAGATTTTACAGCAACTGACTTCAATGGGAACGAATTTAACTTATTCGAAATCCTTGATGGAGGACAGCACGTGTTGATTGACTTTTTTGGCACCACATGACCTAGCTGTACAAGCACCGTTCCTTATTTAAGCGAGGCTTACGAACAATTTGGCTGTGGTACAGCTGATCTATATGTTATTGCAGTTTCTGGTTATGGTAATGATACTGATGCCGCCTGCATTTCATATTGGGAAACACATGACTTGGTTTTCCGTGGAATTAGTAAAGATGGGGGATCACATCCTATTTGTAGTACATATGGGATTGGTGCCTATCCAACCTATATTCTTATAGCACCTGATTATGAAATTGTTGTACAAGACATATGGCCAATTAATAATGCGACAACATTTACCAATATTTTTATCAATAATGGCCTTTCACCAGCAACATGTTATCCTTTAGCAGCAGCTTTTGATGCTGATGAAACAGAACTATGTGTAGGAAATCCAGTTGGGTTTAATGATATGTCAGAAGGAGTTCCTATAACCTGGAATTGGACTTTTGAAGGAGGTAATCCCGCTACTTCAACCGAAACCAATCCAAGTGTATCTTATGATACAGATGGAACCTATGATGTTGAGCTAACTGTTCATGATGGTGTATTTACAACCACTACCCTTATGGAAGATTACATCACTGTTTCTGCATATCCCAATACTACATTGGCTCCATTTGAATTAGCATGTGTTCAATGGACTGAGCTTGAGCTAACCGGAGGTTTACCCGAAGGCGGAGTTTACAGTGGTGAATTTGTAGATAATGGAATGTTCCAACCAGCTAATGCCGGAATTGGTGACCATACTGTAATTTACTCCTATACCAATGCTGAAGGTTGTGAGGCAAGTGCTGAAGAAACCCTGACTGTTGATGCCTGTATTGGCATTAATGAAAGTTCGGTTAATAGTATAAAGATATATCCAAATCCGGCTACAGAATTGCTTAATCTAAACTCTGACAGTAAGATCATTAATATTCAGGTTTTCAATCATCTCGGACAACTCCTTATTGAGAAAAATATAGGTGGCAATTCATGTCAGCTAAACACTTCTGAATTCGATTCAGGTATTTATTCAATTAGGATTAAAACTGAACACGGATTTCTTTTAAGACAATTTATAATAAAATAGAAATAACCAGAATATAAAAAAAAGGCTGTTCCATCTGGGGCAGCCTTTTTTGGTTAACTAAAAAGTCATTTCACTATCTGCAAATAACCATATATCAAAAGCACATGCTATTTTCCTTTGTGCCACTTTGTGTGTACTTTGGGTTACTTTGTGGTAAACTATTTGGTTGTCAGTTATTGTCAATTAGTTGAAATGTGAAACTATTTAGGATTAACAATATGAATAATCTAATTTCATAATTGCTTTTTTACCACAAAGGAACACCAAGGATATCTCAAAGTACCACAAAGTGTTATTTTCGGTATTATATAGTGAGAAACAAAACGAAAACCATATATGCTCGAATTTGGCATAATTATCAATCAACAATCACAAAATCAAGCTGCCGTTTTTCCATATCAACATCTTTAACCAGTACATTTACCTTATCTCCAAGGCGGTAAATATTTCCTGATTGTCGTCCTATAATTCGGTAGTTATCTTCATCAAGATAGTAATAATCATCTTTAAGTTCGTTGAAACGGATCAGACCTTCGCTTTTGGAGATCAAGAGCTGAACAAATATTCCCCATTTGCTTACCCCTGAAATCACACCATCAAATACTTTACCTTTTTTGTCGAGCAGAAACTCAACCTGTTTGTATTTAACAGAATCACGTTCGGCCTGAGTGGCCTTCTTTTCCATATCTGACGAATGTTTACACATTTCTTCGTAAACATCTTTATTTGCAGATTTGCCATTCTCTAAATATTTTTCCAATAACCTATGGACCAACAAATCGGGATATCGCCTTATGGGAGAAGTAAAGTGTGTATAGTATGGGAAAGCTAATCCGTAATGTCCAATATTATCGGTTGAATATATGGCTTTTGCCATTGTTCTAATTGCAATTGTTTCGATCATTGTTTCCTCGCCTTTGCCATGAATTTTTTCGAAAAGGTTATTATATGAACTGGCAAGCGTTTGGCGTGAACTTACATTCAGGCTGTACCCGAGCTTTTTTAGAAACTGAACAAAAACATTTAGTTTTTCAGGATTTGGTTCATCATGGATTCTATAAACAAAGGTCTTTGGTTCTTTACCCTTTAATTCTTTAGGGTTACCAATTAATTCAGCAACTTTTTTATTTGCCAACAGCATAAATTCCTCAACAAGATGGTTAGCCTCTTTTTGTTCTTTTATGTATGTTTCAATAGGTTTACCTGACTCATCCAATGTGAACTTAACCTCTTCAGAGTTAAAGTTTATTGATCCATTATTAAATCGCTTTTTGCGAAGTAAAGTAGCAAGGGCATTTAGCACATTTATTTCGTCGGCATATTCTCCTTCCCCGGTTTCTATAATTTCCTGTGCTTCTTCGTATGTAAATCGCCTATCGGAATTAATAACGGTTTTCCCGAACCATTGCTCTAGAACTTCAGCTTTATTGTTCATTATAAAAACGGCCGAAAATGTAAGTTTATCTTCGTTAGGACGGAGTGAGCAAACCTGATTTGAAAGCACTTCGGGAAGCATGGGAATTACCCTGTCGACAAGGTAAACCGATGTTGCACGTACTAGAGCCTCATCATCGAGGGCTGTTCCCGGAATAACAAAATGACTAACATCAGCGATGTGAATACCAACTTCGTAGTTTCCATTTTCCAGCTTTACAAGTGAGATAGCATCATCAAAATCCTTTGCATCAAGCGGGTCGATGGTAAGTGTCCAGGTGTTTCGAAAATCTCTACGTTTTTTTATTTCTGTTGAAGATATTGTTGTTGGAATTCTATCGGCATCCTTTTCAACATTTTTAGGGAAGGATAGTGGAAAATTATAGTCGGCCAATATTGATTTCATTTCAACATCGTTATCGCCTGGAGTTCCCAGAACATCGATGATTTCCCCGAAAGGATTATTTGATTTCTCGGGCCAGTCGGCAATTTTTACCAATACTTTTTGTCCGCTTTCGGCGCCATTAAACATGCTTTTTGGAACAAATATATCGTATGGCATCGATTGATTGTCGGTTGTTACAAAACCAAAATTCTTGCTCACTTCAAGCACGCCAACGTAAGTGTCTTTGATCCTTTACAATACCTCAACTATCTGTCCTTCTGTTTTATGGCTCTTTCGTTTAGGGAATATTAATACTTTTACTTTGTCATCATGCAACGCATGGGCAACATTATTTGAAGCAATATAAATATCATCACCACCTTCATCGGGGATAATATATGCTTTGCCTGTTTTCTTCATGTCAACCGTGCCGGTAATGTATTTCTTTATATTGCTAAGTTCCCGGAGCTTTTCTGGGTTAAGCATATACTTACCCCTTCTTATTTCGTTCAGGCTATTGTTCTCTACTAATTCAGTGATGATTTTTAATAGCAAATCCCTGCCGGCAGAGTCTTTAACACCAATGAGGTGGCCAACTTGTTTGTAGTTATACGCTTTAAATGGGTTTTCGGTAAAAATGCTAAGTATAATTCCTGTTAAGGCACTTAGAGGCCTTTTTGTTCTTGATTTTTTTTTCATGTGTTTATATATTTTACTCGTCTTATACCATTAGTTATATATAACCATAGCACAAGACATTTCTTGTAAGTCATTTCTGATTGTTAAATGTATAATTATTTTAGGTTGCGTGGTAAGTTGTTTCAAATATTTTGCAAAGGTAATGATATTTTGATAGTGTGGTGATGATATAAAAGTTTGTACTTTTACAACACATAACCTGAAATGAAAATTTTATATATCATGAAAAGGAATCTATTACTTTTTAATATTGTTTTCTTATTCTCAGCAATGATAATTGCCCAACCAATTGAAGAATTAGATAGCCGGATTCATAAAGATTTTTATAATAGGGATTTAAATATTGATTTCTTAAATACAAATACTTGCACAGATAGCTTAACTTTTAGCGGTGAATCGATTTTTAATCATGCTCATACCCTGTTTACATCTGTTACTTCATTAACTGAGAATAAGTTTGTTGTGGTTTACAGCGACCATGGCAATAGTAAGTACGGAACAGCAGTTATTGGAACCATTACTGATGATAGCATTTCATATGGTTCATGTTATATTTTTAATTCTTGGCCAACAGCCAGACTATGGGTTACAAGCCTCGACACCAACAGTTTTGTGATATCTTATGGAGACAGCTTAAATTTTTTTAATGATCATGAATCTGTTATAGCAGGCTCAGTTGTAGGTAATGAGATATCATTTGGAAATCAGGTTGTTTTTTCGACATCATATGGCTATTATGACAATCCTGTTACCAGATTGAACTTAAATACATTTGTAGTAGTATACAGAGATAACAATAATTCAGACTACGGAACGGCAGTTATTGGATCAGTTTCGGGAAATACTATCTCAATGGGAACAGGATATGTGTATAGTTCTTCAATAAATACAGGGGGAGAGTTTGCCGGAAGGAATTCTCTTACTTATCTTGATTCAACAAAGTTTGTTGTTACATACACAAACTATAACAATAATTATAATGGTGTAGCAATAGTAGGAACTGTTTTAGGAAACGCAATTACTTTCGGTGCAGAATATGTTTTTAGTATTGGTCGTTCTTTACAACTATCAGCAACATGCCTTGATCCCGAACATTTTGTAGTGTCTTATACAGATGTTGAAAATGGCGATTACGGAACGTCAATTGTTGGAACAGTATCTGGAAATATTATAACTTTTGGTTCAGAATATGAATTTTTTTCTGAATGGACATCATATATATCTTCATCGAGGTTACAGGCAAACAGATTTGTTGTTGTATATTGGAATTGGGAAAATAATATACATAATGGAACTTCAAGAGTAGGGTATGTTGATGGTAATACAATTTGTTTTGATAATCCGGTTGTGTTTAACCCAGCTTATTCCTTTTATGAATCTGTTGCCAGTTTAAATGCCGACAGGTTTGTAGTAGTATATGGTGATGAGTTTAATGGAACACCACCTCATAGAGGTACAGCTATTGTTGGGACTATTTCACAATACCCTGTAAAAACAATAATAAACTCAGACACTACATGCCCGGGGATTGTTGAGATTCCTGTAATTACGCAGTCGATGGAGGATGTAATTGAATTTTCGTTGACATTGGATTATGATACAATATTTCAGTCTTATACAGGATATCAAAGTTCAAACCCTCAACTTGATAGCGGGACTTTAAGTGTTAGCGAAAGTAACGGACAAATTAATATTTATTGGAACTCTTCCTTTCCTGCAAATATTGATTATGATACTTTGATAGAATTATTGTTTTATGACTCATTAATTTTTAGCCAATTTTCTCATGATTTTGTTTGGGATACAAACAGTTATTACAAAGATACACAAGGATCATATTTGGTAACATCTTTTTATGATGGACAATTAATTAGTAACCCAATTCCTATTGAAGCCGATACAATAATAGGAGCTACTGTAGTATGTCAGGGATCTGATAGCGAATTATATCAGATTGAATCAATTACACATGCAACTTCATATGTTTGGGTTCTTTTTCCTGACTCAGCCGGTAGTATTACTAGTGCGGACACGATTATTACAATTGATTTTTCACCTTCCTATATAGGGCAGGCTATATTGTCGGTATATGGATCTAATAATTGTGGATATGGTGCATCATCATTAATTACTATTGATATTGTAAGCCTTCCTGAACAACCGATAACTCCAGAGGGTCCCATAGTAATAAATCTTAATGTCACTCAAAGTTCAGAATATACAACCTCAAATATCGCTAATGCAACAAATTATGAATGGTTTCTTTTTCCTTAAGAGGCAGGAATAATTGAAGGTAATGATACAATTGGTACAGTATACTGGAACTCTTCCTATTTGGGTTTATCAGCATATGTTTGTGTTATGGCTGGCAATGATTGTGGAATAGCTAGTTCAGACACACTTGGTATAAGTTTAATTCCAGTTGGGATTAGAAATATTTCCTGTTCAGATATTATAATCTTTCCAAATCCTTCCGATGGTGTATTTTATCTCTCATTTGGCAAATGCACTGATGAAATAGAGCTAACGGTATTAAATTCCGGAGGAAAAGTTGTACTTCAAAAGAAACTTCAAAGTATTTTAATGAATACATATAATCTCGATTTGTATAGTAATCCCTCAGGAATATATTTTTTAAAATTTGTAATCAATAACACGATAGAGTATCGTAGAATTATATTGAAATGATTACATCAATTGTACTCAAGTGCAACTCTGAAACGAAGCTAGCGTGATAGGCCTTGGGCTATTTTAGCAAGAAATTAAACAAAAATAAGATTAATTACATGATAATCCTGTAGCACAAGGACTTGCTAATTAGTTAGAGAGATATGATTGGAGTAGCACCATTGATTATTCGGGTAGAAAAGGGTTGGTTGTAATTTGAGATATTATTGGTCAAGCCTAAGTGCCGCCAAATAGGCTTTGCTTCAGACTCACTAGTTCATAAGTCATTACTTCCCATAACCGTTAAAAATACATTTATTTATCACCATTTTAACGCTTATGATACCAAAACCGTGAATTATTGTATATTTGTACAATGGCAAAAACACTTAGCATATTTAATAAAATTCATATTCTCAGGGAACGGTATTATAAATCTTCTTTTAGAAAAGAATCACTAGTGAAGCTTATAAACGAAACGGAAGTATCAGAACAAGTTTATAACTCAAATGCTATTGAAAACAGCACACTTACTTTGGAAGAAACAGAAAAAATACTGTTGCAAATTGATTTGGACAGGTATATTTCGGAAAGGGAGATTTTTGAAACCAAGAATCTGGCAAGGATAGTTTCATATATAAATACGGTTGCAAAAGAAAAAGAATTGAGCATAGATATGATATTACTTTTGCACAAAATGCTTCTTTCCAATATACGCAATGATGTGGCAGGGAGGTTTCGGAAAAACGATGAATGGGTACGTGTTTCCAATCATATAGCTCCCGACCCGAAATTTGTAATAAGTATGGTTGAAGATATGCTGATTAAATATAATTCGGCCAGCAACGAAAATATTATTAGTAGGATTGCACTTCTTCACCTTGCTTTTGAAAACATCCATCCATTTGTTGATGGCAATGGCAGAATAGGAAGAGTTGTAAACAACTACATGCTGACAAGAGAGGGTTATGTGCCGATAAATATTAAATTTATTGACCGTAGGTTATACTATGAAGCTTTTAAAGAATTTGATAGCAAAGGGAAAACAACAATAATGCAGGAAATTGTAGGGAAAGCTCTTACAAACAGTTACCACAAAAGGTTGGCTTATCTTGAAGAGATGAAAATTATTACACTTTCAGAATACGCAAAACAGAGTGGAATATCGCATTCAAATCTAATTAACAAAGCAAAACGGCAAACCATTGAAGCTTTTTTTGATAAAGGCAATTGGAAAATAGGGATTCCCTTTTCCTGAGTCTGTCAAGCTACAAAAAACCCTTCTAACACAGTATCTTGCGCTAGTTTATGGAAATTTGTACTTTTACAATTTCGGTTCTACTACTAGGCGATCATGGTATGGCCCGAGAATCAAAACCAACCTGATTATGAAAAAATACAGATCTGACATAATTTTCTTTTCCCTGTTAACAGTAACGATTATAGTTTCATATTACCTCGTAGAAATAGTGTTGCCATTTATTTTGGGGTTAGGTCTTGCCTATCTGGCAAATCCGATAATTAAAAAAATTCAGGGAATTATTCCCAGCAGGAATATAGCGGTTACAGTGTTTTTTGTTGCTATTATATTGATTACAGCAGGCTCAACAATTTTGTTTGCCAGGCAAATTGCCCATGATTTTAGCCGGTTAAATAGGTCGTTTAGAACTTACACTGAAAACAACAAAGACAAGCTTGATGAAACCACCAAAACAATCAGTACTTATATCGAGAAAATTTATGATCCTGAAAAGTTAAAAGAAAAATTAAATATTGATTCTTTAAATGCAGGTGAACTATACAAAAAGATAGACAAAGACAGTTTATTAAACAGCCTTGATATTGATACTATTAAAGAATCGTTTGCAGCAATTACATCATTTTTTACATCTGATAAAGAGGAGGAACAAGAATCAGATAGTTTCAGTTGGTTTTTTGTCTTGTTTACATCAATATTATATTTTGTTTATATCAATTATGAATTTGGATATTTTGAAGACAGGTGGCAAAAATATTTTGACAATAAGCGTAGTGAAAAAGTTAAAAGAGTGGTTGATGATTTCCAAAAAACATTCGTTGCTTATTTCAAACAACGAAGTAAAATAGTTGTCATTTACATGGTTATTTATACTGCAGCATTTTTCATTATTGGACTACCAGGAGCTTTAATATTAGGGATTATTGCCGGATTATTGTGTTTTGTGCCCTATTTGCAATATCTAGCACTAATACCGATATCATTGGGATGTTTGGTGCTTTCGATGGAAACCAATAATAATTTTTTCATATATTTTGGAATAATTTCAGGTGTTTTTATTCTTTCATCATTTCTCGAAGAACTCGTCCTCTATCCCAGAATAATGAACAGAACAGTAACAATGAATCCGGTAATAATAATGCTTTCTCTATCAGTTTGGGGATATTTACTGGGGATATTCGGTGTTTTGATTGCACTTCCTTTAACATCACTGGTATTATCCTATGTGAAACAGATATTGCTGTATAAAGATGATAAAATAGTTGAGTTGGAATAGAGTGTGAAAAAGTGATTAAAACAGCTTAGGATGACATAGGACACTCTCCTCATTTGCAACCCTGGCACACTTGGTGCATATACAATTAGGTTTGTCTACCAGAAGTATAATCTCCTTGAAGCTTGATTCCACATCCTTTTTATCCAATTTGCAGAGGCTTTTTATTTTGAGCTTTTTATTTTTTTTCATCGGGAGCAAAAATACATAAAGTTTGAAAATTAGGAATTGCCACACCTGCCTGCCTATGCGCAACGGTAAACAAGCAGGAATGGCAATACCTTTGCTATTGCTTAAACACTTTGAAATTCTTCCAAAGGTTATCAACTTCTATGTTCAGGATATACATTCCTTTTGCCAAACCTGACATGTTAATTATCTCCAATTTTTTTTGGGTAACTGATTTTTGCGTATAAACAGTTTTCCCATAAGTATCATAAACCCTGTAAACAATAGACTTGTTTATGGATACGGGCATTTCAATATTAATATTTTCTGAAAATGCAGTTGGATAAACCTTTACAAAATCGAGCAATTCATTTTCTTCGGCAATCGCATCAGGTTCGCCTCCATAAATCAACCGGTTGTTATAGCCATTGGCATCTGTTTCACCATTTTCGGCATACCACGATAGTTTTAGATTTCCATAATCCTGTTGGTATAGTGGTGGTAGTGAAACCTGTATTTCAAATTCACCGTTAACAACTGAAGAAATGCCCTCAACCAATACACTGTCCTGAATTTCAATGTCCATCACCTGTGTTCCAAGGGTTTGACGAATGTATGGTGGGGCAAAAATTTTCAGGTAAAGGATTCCGGTAAAACCTGATTGTAGTGAGCCTTCAATTTTATCAGTAATCTGCCCCCGGATCTTTAATAGTTCCCCTGGAGAAATAGTGTCGGTAAATTCATCAACATTAATCCCATTAATTGATGTTGTAAGAACATTAAATTGTGGAATATGGATTTTTAATGCAGGATCACCCAGCAGTGCCCATTTTAAATCGTTGTTACTTAGTGTTGAGTGGATAAAGAGATCGCCAAACCGCAGTTCGTTTTCAAGTATGTTGTTGGTGAGTTTTTCAATTATTGCTTTATTAAAAGCAAAGTTTGCTCCGGCAAATGCAGGGCGGGTTGTGCTAATGAGAGCAATTGCCCCTTTTTTTTCGGCTAGTAATAATGATTCACCAAGGGAAGTAATTTCAGGGTTATCATATAGGGCTACTTCGGAAGATGCTATTACCCAAAGTGGGAGTTGATTGGTGTTTGTCCAATTTAGTATATCATCTGCCGTCACTACTTTTTCCTGTGACATAGCTTCAGTTCCACCATGCCCTGTGTAGTTAACATACAAAACACCATCATTTGTCTTGCTTGTTATCATTTGGTTTGCCTCCGGAATCCTGGGACCATTGTTTGTTTGGATAATTTCAAAAAAATCGAGATAACATTTTGAAATATTCATTACCGGAGAATCGGTTGCAACAATTTCCGTAATTAATTCTGCATCACTTACATGGCGATTTCCATCTCCATTATCCCCTATAAACAGCATTTCATTTACCCAGTTGCCCAATGTTTGGCTTGAATAATATGATTGGATTTTGTTAATAACGCTGCCAGCTTCTTCGGTATTTGAAACAGGGATTCTGCCAACGGCAAGTTGTAGTTCGTTACTAACTACCGGGTCAATCATCCCAAAATACTGATCAGTGGCATATGAGGATACCCAATTAAAGGAATTGTCACTTTCAAAGGTTGGGACAAAATTGGTATTGTTTTCAACCCTGTTGATGTAATCGTAAGATGCATCGCCAAACAGCAATAAATAATCTGGTTTACTATCCTGGGATTTTTCACTTAGATATCGCACAAAGTTCCTGATTGCTGTTATGTCCTGAGCCCCCGATGAAAATTCGTTATAGATATCATCAACAGTAACAGTTTCAACTGACAGATTATCTTTATTTCTGTGTAAGTCAGCCAGCTGATTTGCATGATCAGTAAAATCAGGGTGGGTAATTATCAAGAAATCTGGAGGTGTTAAGCCATGTAAATTTTGATTTTCAATTTGTTCAATAAATTCTACAGAATAGTATGAGTTGCCATTATTAGCGTGAAATTCAAGTAAACTTTCGGTGGGCAGCTTATACCACACATGTGATGAACTAGTGAAAAGTTCTTCTTCCATCACGTTCATTGGGTCGGTAACATTCCATACAACTATGCTTTCAGGATTCTCTGACCATAGACTAAAATATGTTATTTCGCCCGGTGCGATACTCTCATCCGTACGAAACGACAGTTGATCTTCTACAAGTGCTGTAAGCCCCATTAATTCCATATCAATATAATCAATCCAGGCTTGCGCTGAATCGTTGGGCCTGTCATAAATTATTGTCACTTCCGTGGTGTTATCGCCTGCTGCACACAGTGAATCAAAAACCACCAGCCTGTAGTGCATATAATTATCCTGGATTTTGATTGCGGTAATAGTTGTATAGTATTCCCCATTTATCTTTACAACAAAATGGCTTTCCTCAGTACAATTTGCTGCCAACGAAATCCTGAATTTGTTTTCATTGGTAAAAAGTGTGTTTTCTGTATTAAGCTGAATGGAAATGGAGTCGGCATCTTCAAAACTTTCGCCGAGCCAGTTTCTTCCAAACTTGGTAGGATTTACCAGATCAAGTTCGTGGTGAACGGGTTTGTTATAATACTCGGCTATAAACGTATCATCAAGATGGGAATCCTGCTCAACCTGAACCCTTAACCCATCCCCGTTACCTATGGTAAGGAAATAGAACGATTTTAAACTGTAGATGTTTTTTATGAAATTGAAATTCCCGGTTTCGTAATCAAAGTCCCAAACATCCGGTGATTGCCCATAAAAAAGGATCTGATCATCCGGGTCAAAACTTCCGTCATCTTCGCCAATTACTTTAATTGCGATGGGCTGAAGGTCTGTATAATACGGTTCGTCAAGGGATTCGGGCAACATACCCTGAGGATTTCCATAAATGGAGATTTTTTTGGGATCGGTGGCAGTTACATCAATACCAAAGGTTTCCAGATCGTTGTAGGAAATTCGATAAACACCTGTTTCATTAATAGCAATCTTGTACCAATCGCCATTTGACAGGACAGAGCTTTGTTGCGGAAACGTAAAAATTGGGATAAGAAGTAATACAATAAAAGCAAGCTTTTTCATAACATTGTTTTTGTTGGTTAATAAAATTAATGTTAATGTAATTTTTTGTCGATATATTATTGTTAGGTTAATCCATAAACGAATTATTTTTCACAATATTATACGCATCGGTTTAAAGCACAATTAGTAAGAAGGAAATCCTGGTTTTATGCCAGTACTATTTGGGGGGAGTATAAATTTGATTTTTTTAAATCCTGATCCCGGTCAATGTTTTCCAGAATAGGTATTTTGAACTCACAACTTCTATTTCACTCTGTTTGATATCAGTAACCTTTAAATTTTAAACCATCCCTTTTTCAGGGCCATACATTTTTCCATTAAGCCGTTTGGAAGGTGGTATTTTCCTATTATTTCATCAGCTTGTTGAGCATAAGCCCCTAATGTAATAAATATTATAATTGATATTAATGTACTTAGTTTTAACATTGTTTTGATTGTTTGATTTGTTATTATCCTGAGCATCCCGAAGGATATAATCTAGTAAAAAGATACTTCACTTTGTTGCCAATAACAATGTTTTATACAATCCTGTATATTAATGATTTATATTTTTCATGAAAGTTATACGTTATTTGAAATCGCAATTTGAAATAATCAAAATCCAAATAATACTTTTCCTTTGCGGCTTTGCGCCTCTGCGAGTAATTATTTTTATGGATTATTGAGATTTGGGATTTTTGTCCAATTACTATGTGTCCCGATAGCCATTGGGGCTTTTTCCGGGGGTGTTGGGTCTCAGTATGACAAGGGCTAACATTATGGACTCCCTTTATTTAATTCTAAACAGGGACTAGACCTGGAAATTATACTTTATCTTAGTGTAAATCATCGAGTTATCATCATAACTTGCAAGAAATGTCATGGTATTACCAAACTCTTCTCCATATATAAAATCGTTGTAATCCATAATGTATTTCTGAATAAACTGAGCACTTAGCTTTAGGCTTCCGATACCATAATCGAGACCAACAGCATAGTGCAAATAGTTTTTTTGAGTTAAAGCTCCAGCTGCCAAGTTGTGTGTGTGAAATATTTTTAAAATCTTAGCTTTTCCGTCATAATACCAAATCGGATAACTTCCACTTTTTCATTGAAATAAATATTGTAATAATCCATTCCACTGTAAAGTTCCACAAACAGGCCTATGTCCTCCAAAAATGAAGGGTGATAGAAAAAAGTAAAGTTCAGGTTGAGCCTGTTTGTTGTTATGGCACGCCAGTCATTAACCTTCCCAAACATCCACATGACCTCTGCTTTCATCGAGATGGAAGGGGCATTTTGCGTTTCTTGTTTTTTGTGAAGCGGGATCTTATAAATGGAAAATGCATTGTGCCACCTCACCATGCTGTATTTTCCATCCATCTCCTCCAATGACCACCCGGGTGGATGCACTTCAAGCGAAGTGCTATAAAACTGGGCTGCATTATAAGTTTCGTTAAACCTGTTGTATATCAATCCTGCCTGCACAAAGTTGGTAGCGAAATTGCCTGAGATTAGATTGATACTGTTGTCAGGTAAATAGAAATCACCTTCCTGCCCGTTGGAATGGTGGGCGAAGCGACCAAAAAGGGTGTATTGACTTTTAATGGGATTGGCTTCAAGCGCATAATAAATGGTAATTTGCGGAATATAGCTGGGAGTGCGCACCGGAAATGATTCTTCCTGGTACATACGCAGGATAATTTGGGGTGTGAGTACACCCATCAACCGGGCATTTTTACTTTTTCGGATAAAAAAATTGGGAACAATATTGGCTTCAAACCATAAGGGAGCCATGTTGCCAATGTCGGTTGGAAAAGTGATATAATTGTTAGTGTGGTTTACTTCGGCAATATCCGCCAGGTTAACAGGCTGAAATGGATTGACGTTTTCCTGTGACATCCCCTGAAGGAATGAGACAAATGCTAATAAAAGGACTATAATTTTTTTCATTTTAACGGTATAATGCGATTCCAAAACCTAATTCAATAATATCAGTAATCGGGATTGAGCTATTCCCTACCTTACTAGCTAAATACAATCCACGTGTGCCCAGGCGGGTGTAAATTGCTATGCCGGAAGCCGGGGTTTTCGATGCAAGCCACTTGGTTTTCAATTCAGCCCCATTAAAGACCCCGGCATTTCTTCCCGGCGACCACCAATAATATTCGGGAGGGTAATGCGAAGGCAGTTTTATCCAATATTCACTTCCAAAAGTGTGGTGAAGAAACCAACCGAAGTTGAGTGGAAGTAATTGATAATTTTCTGATAAGCGAATCCTGATGAGCTTGGCAGTAAATTGCAAACTCACACTATGCAAATCGTCGATTGAGATTCCTTTGGGTACATATCCATAGAAAAAAGTGGCGTCGATGCGATGATGGACAAAAGTATATCCAACACCGGCTGACAAAAAACCAATCCCTCCTGCAAATTGTAGTTTCACATAATCGGGCAATAGCCAATCATACTTTCCCTGGGGTGATTGTGCCTGTGTATTGTTAACGATAACCAGCAAACACAACAATAAAAACCAATGACTAAAATGCCTCATTTTCCACATATATTTCATCCCGATAAATTTTAACTGAAGTCATCATCCGGTGCTCAACACCATTTACGTTTACAAATGGAATACTGTCGGCAGTTGGATAGTACACTTCAAAATGATGTGAGTGGCCATGAACCGCCATAATTACATTGTTATGAGCAGATAGTATTTGATAAAAGCCCTCTGTTAATGCCGGATCAAAACCAATCCCTGGTGGCATATGAAAAACAATAACCGCCCTGGAAAAATCTTCCGAAGGTAAAAGTTGTTGTGATAGCCAGTCAAGATTAGGCACATTTCCATTGTAAGCAAATTCAAGACTATTCGTATTTAGAAATACAAATTTAATGTCCTGATAAACAAAACTGAAGTCAAGATCGCCAAACATAAGATTATAAGCCTCTAAGCCGTTACCAACCAAATCATGGTTTCCTATTGTTACCAGGTATGGGACTTCAAGATTTAACAAATAACTATTTCCCCAAAGGTATTGCTTCGGCAAGCCAAAATCAGCGATATCGCCTACGTGAATCACAAAATCAATGTTGGGTAATGTGTTTACTTTGTCAACAAAGTAGCCCAATTCATCAGAGTAATTGTGTGTGTCACCGGTAAAGGCAATTGTGATTGTGTCGCTTAGGTATGTCCTTAATAACCTATCCAGGTTGGTTGCATTAACATCTTTATTTTCGCCCTCAAAATCAATTTTATATGGCGAATAGTCAAACAACCCCTCACATGAAATAAGGAACATTGTACTAAAAAGCAATACTATTTTAAAGGGTGTCTTCATCCTTTTTGTTTACAGATAAATAATACTGACCAATATTTCTTTGTCGCCCTCCAAATCGAAGGATGCTTTACGAAAACTGGGACGATTGAAGATACTGATCGATTGGTAGTTTGAAAAGCCAATTCCCTCTTGAGGCAATATCAATCCTTTCTTTATTTTACCATCATTGTCTTCATCATGTAATATGTTTACTGCGTATTTCCCCGGTGGCAGGTTCTCGAATGTTACCGATGATGCCCCATTTATAATTTTTCCGGTCAGCTTTACCAAATACTTTTTATAGTGTTCGTCGGGGAATGCATCCTTTTGATTATACAATGCAAAAACTACCGTACCCTCAGAGTTGCGAAGTCCGTTCACATCAACTTTTAAAGAGAAGTCGGGTGCAAATACAGGCTCTTTAAATGAGCTAAGGAGGATTACTAAAAAGAATCCAATAAGAAGCAAACTGTTTTTGAATATCAATTTCATAGTTTATGTCAATTTATTTTAGTTTTTAGGTGTTCTGTTATTAATAAATATCTCTAAAGGTTTACGGTTCAGTCAACCCACTGAATGCTAAAAACCATATTTCATTGTAATATTTCCTACTTCTTGTACATATTGACCCTTGAATTCAGCCGTTCTTAATTTTTGACTTATGGAAATGCTGAATTTTGGCATCTCGAAATTCAGGCCAACATCATATAATACCGTTAGTCTCTCAATTTGATCCTTATCCAGTGTATATGCGCCAGTTTGGGCACTCATTTGATATATCAACCCTCCTTCCAATAAAGCATTACTTAACACAACCCTGGCGACAGGTCTCATGAAAACATATATTTGAAACTTTTTTTTAGAAGTACTTTGTGAATTGGAAGTGCCTTCAAAGTAATTATTAAATTTCCCTATTCTTAGCATAAAACCCACTCCTGCCGCATTATACAGTGTACCACTGAATGTTTCAACCACACCCACCAGCAATATACTTTTCGAGGGAAATAACAATTGCTTTTCGATGTTGATGTTATAATTTAGTATGATGTCGTTCGCTACCTGATTGTCCCAGCCTTGAGGTATGGTATAGTTGATTGCGCCATGAATCCAGGTTTGGCTTTCTTCGGCTAAACTCCAGGGGCCTATCACACCCAAAAACAGTTCTGTTGTAATCTTGATATTTTCAATCGGGTTGATTGATTGTAGCGAGTGTACAGCATATAAAGCCCCGGCATAGGGTCGATCGCCATATTGAATTTCACATATATCAATATGCTTAGGCGTAAACATAAATTGAGCCAGTCCCCAACCGTATACATTGTCATTTTCCGATATACTAAGTAAGAGGGAAGAGGGAAATTTTGGTTTCCTTTGCTTTGAATAAAAATAATCGATTCTTATGCCATTGGTATAATACCTGTCAGTGCCGGCTCCACGAAAATTGAGAAAATCATTGTCTAAAAAAACACGTACTGATTGTGGTTGATTAGTTGATTGCCCCACGAGGTTATTGCTACAAACAGATAGCACAATAACTGCGATAAATATTGAAGTCTTCCTAAATAACATACTCAGAATCTTTCTGTTAATCCATTAATTGTTTTTTTGATGATATAAATACTTTTTAATTTTTTTTATTTCGATCGCCCATCAGTTGTTTTACCGGCGAAACGTTCTTTAATACTGTCCACCACGTAATAAACCATCGGCACTAAATAAACCGTCAAAATCATAGATGACAGCAAACCGCCAATGATTACCCAGGCCAATCCGTTTTTCCATTCGCTGGCTGTGCCCCGTGCCAAAGCTATGGGTAACATGCCGATTGCCATAGCAAGGGTTGTCATTAAAATGGGACGCATACGCTCTTTGCCTGCAATGATTAGGGCTTCCTTGTAATGCTTACCCTGTGCTTTTAGCTGGTTGGTAAAATCCACAATAAGGATGGCATTTTTTGTGACCAGCCCCATGAGCATGATTAATCCTAACTGTGCAAACAAGGTTAAGTCGTTTAACGATAAATTCAAGGCCAGAAAAGCCCCGATACCAGCCACTGGGATAGCAAATAAAGCCACAAAGGGATAGATATAGCTATCGTAAAGGGCAATCATAATTAAATAGATTAGTATAAACGAAATCATCAATACCGAACCCAAAGCACCAAAACTTTCATTTTGCGTTTTGATATCTGCCCCCCAGGTTAATTTTACTCCTTCGGGCAAAGGTGTGGCTTTCAAATAGCTGATTGCTTCGTCGGCTAATGTACCCGATGGCCTTCCAAACGATTCGGATGTCAAAGTAACTGATGGTTGCCGGTCTAATCTTTCGAGCATCGAAGGCGAATTATCCTGCACTACTTCAGCAAATTGAGATAACTCAATAGGAATGTTCATTGGGTTTACGATAGAAATCCGCTGCACGTCTTCGTAATTTTTCCGATCAAATTCATCCAACCATATTCTAACGGGGTATTCTGTCCCATTTTCGGTTAGTGTAGCATCATCGTTTCCCGTAAAGGCCGTTCTCAAATTTAAACCTACATAAGCGGTTGTTAAACCCAGTCGCTGCATTTTATCTTTATCAGGAACCACCTTGTATTCCGGACTTCCTTCTTCTACTGATAACTGAACATTATCGGCACCCGGTATTTTTTCAACTATGGCTTTCAGTTCCTTGCCCGTTTTCATTACCAAATCCAAATCGCTTCCGCTTAATGTAATCTTTATTGGTGCTTGCTTGGGCAGCAATCCGAGTACAGCCATCGAAAAGTTTACTCCCGGAAACTCTTTTTTCAACTCCTCACGAAGCGATTTCATAAACGCCTCCGTTTTGATGTTTCTTTCCTTTTCAGGTTTAAGCTGAATAGTAAATTCAGATAAATTGGGCGAGCCAACCCCTAAACTCCCAATTCCCGTGCTTGGCCCGGCAATGTTACTGAAAAGGGATGCTACTTCAGGTTGTTGGAGAATGAAGTTTTCTACGTTCCGGGTTCTGATATTGTTCTCCTGAACAGTTGTTATTTTATCATATTCCAGGTTTAAGCGAAACTTCCCCTGGTCGCCTGTTGACATCATTTCTTTGCCAATAATGCCTTGTTTCATCATTACCCCGGTCATTACCAAAAGGAAAATTACTATCCCGGTAAAGATGAGTTTATGGCTGAGTACCCATTCCAATTGATGGCCATACCAATTGATGAATGCTGTTAGCTGTTTTTCAAACCACAACAAAAAGCGGTTCATGAAGTTGGTTGGTTGTAAATCTTCCTTTTTCCCGATTCGTGAAGCCAACCATGGCACTAATGTAAACCCAACCAATAAGCTGGTAAGTGTGGATGTTATTACGACGATTGAAAACTGCTTCAGCATATCTGCTACAAATACCTGCAAAAACAGGATGGGCAAGAACACAACCACATCAACCAGGGTAATTGAAATAGCTGAAAAACCAATCTCCATCCGCCCTTCCAATGAGGCAGTAACCTTATCTTTGCCCATATCAAGGTGCCTCTGGATATTTTCCAAAATTACAATGGCATCATCCACCAGAATTCCTATAATTAACGACATGGCCAACAAGGTCATCAGGTTTAGGGTGAAGCCCATCAGCCACATCACGGCAAATGCGGTAATCAACGAGGTTGGAATTGCAATGAGTACAATTAAAGAGTTGCGGTAACTTCTTAAAAACAGGAACATGACCAATGAAACTAGTATTACCGCTAAAATCAGGTCATCAACCACTGAATTTACTGCTGCAATGGTCATGTCGGTTGAATCATCGGCAACAATAAATTTCACTCCGTATTTTGTATTGGCATTTTCAATTTGAGTAAGTTTTGTATGAACCAATTTTGAAACTTCCACGGCATTGGCATCACCTTGCTTTTTTAGCATGAGGCCTATCCCATTTGCTCCATTGTAGCGGCTCACAGAACTTATCTCTTTTACGCCATCGATAACGGTTGCCACATCTTTTACATAAACCGGCATACCGGGTGCAGGCATTGCTACCTGAACATTCATAATATCGGCAACGGTGGCAAATTTTCCGGTTAATCGAACAGAGTTACTTTCTTTATCGGTTTGCGCTTTACCGGCAGGCAAATCAATTCCTGAGCGGTTAATGGCCTCAACAACCTGATAAAGTGATATATTATATAGTTTTAACTTATCCTGATTGGCCTTTACCTGAATTTCACGTTCTTCGCCGCCAAGCAGGGTAATTTCTGCCACCCCCTTTAATTGCTGGATTTGCGGAAGGTATTCATCCTTCATTTTCTGATAAAATTCTGTCGCGGGCAAATCGCTTGTTGCACTGATTGAAATAATTGGCAAATCATTTGGCGAAACCTTGCTCATTACCGGACTTTCAATTTCGGCAGGCAGGTCTTTGCGGATGTTGTCGATATAGCGCTGGGCATCCTGCATAGCTATGTTCAAATTCGTGCCGTATTTTAGGTTGGCAATAATAAGTGAAGCGTTGGGCATCGACTTGGTTTCCAGATAGTCAACACCTTCGAGATTGGATAAGGCATCTTCTATTTTTCTGGAAACAGAGGTTTCTACTTCACTTGGTTCGGCACCGGGATACATTGTTTTGATGACAACAACCGGTTGGTTAAAGTCAGGCAGCAACTCATACCCCAGGTTTGTAAAGCCTATAATCCCCAACAAGGCAAAAACGCTGAAAAGCACAATAATCAGTGATGGTCTTTTGATTGAAATTTCTGTAATATTCATCGCTTTTTTATTTAAAGGTTACGTTGGCTTCATCGAAAAGATTGATAAACCCGTTGGTTATAATGACATCACCTTCGGTTAACCCGTTTGAAACCAACACTTTATTCTGAAACCGAGATGATATGGTTATATCCTGAAGTTTGGCGTTACCATTTTTTACAATATAAACCTGTGGTTGAATGTTAGTTCCAATAATAGAAGATGCAGGGATAATGATATGTTTTCCTACTCCATCGTTTTTCATCTGAACTTCTCCAAACATTCCTGATTTTATTTTTAAATCGGTGGTGTTGTTTACTAAAAACTGTACCGGGAAACTATTGCCCATATTGGCTTTGCTACCTTTCATAGTTACTTTTCCTGACAAAACAGTTTGCGGGTAAGCATCTGCGGTAATAGCATACTGTTGATTGGTTTCGAACTGACTTAATTCCTGCTCGGGTACATTAATGGTAAACTTTAATTGAGAAATATCAGTTATTTGAAGCAAGGGAATACCAGGTGCTGCAAAAGCTCCTTCTTCGGTCAGCTTTGCGGTAACAATTCCGCTAAAAGGTGCAACAATATTTGTTTTGTTGATTTGCTCAATTAAAGTGGCCTTTTGCACTTTAGCCGATTTTAAGCCTAATATCGTTTTTTCCAATTGAACACCCTGAATGGCATCGGCTTTGGCGAGAACGGTATATCGTTTTACATCGTTTTCCAATCCTTCAATCTGAATTTCTGCGGTTTGCAATTGCAGTTTCAGTAAGGAGTTGTCCAATTGTATTAACGATTGTCCTTTTTTAACCACACTGCCAAGATCTACCAATACTGAATTTATCTTTCCTTGAATTTCTGCACTGACTTTCGTTTCTTTATTGGATTCAAAAGTTCCCGTGTATGAAATATCGTTATTTACACTTTCAAATTTTAAAGTAATGGTCTGTACATTAATGGCCTGCTCTTTATCGTAATGATAAACCCTGCTTACCGTGGTTTCTTTATTGCTTCTCAACTGAAATACCACAAGGGCTATTAAAGCCAATGCTACACCTATATAAATTATCGTTTTCTTCATTTTCGTATTTTTTATTTTGTAATTGAAATATTTCCGGTTAATTTTTTTAATTCCAAATCGGCTTTCAGGTAATCAACTACCATCGACAAATACATTTGCTGAACCTGCCTAAGGTCGTTGTCAGCCATTAGAACATCTGTCAGAGTGGCGATTCCTTCTTTTTGTTGTAATACCAACTGCTGATATACATTGGTGGCCAGCTCTATTTGTCCGGCAGTATTTTCAATGTTTTTCTGACTGATGATCCTTCGGCTTTTGGCATTCATGACCAACATAGAGTTTTGGTCGGTTACCAATGCAATTTGCAATTCGCTGTTTTGAATTTCTATTTTTTTCTGATTAATTTTTCTTTTCGTAACCGTTCCATTAAACAGTGGATATGAAACCTGGATGCCGGCGAAACTGGTGGGGTAGAATTTAAGGAATTCATTGGGCTTTTTATCGTAACCATAACCGTTTTGTCCGTAGCTTCCATAGAGTGATACAGAAGGCAACCGTGAATTTTTCAAAGTCCTCAGTTCAGTTGTCAGTAGTTTATTTTGAGTTCCTGCCAGTTGCAGATCAACAAACAACGAACTTGGGTAATGGGGGTTGATGTGATATTGAATGTCTGATACGATGTCCATATGTTGATCGAACGGAATGCCCATCGAAAACTTTAAGGCATTCATTACCTGATTAAGATTGTTTACCGCCAGTTGTTGCTGCGTAATTAATTGCTCCAACTGCAGGGCTACTTTTTGTACATCCGTTTCTTTTGCCATCAACTGCTCATGTAGCAATTGAACGGTTTTAAGCAGTCTTGATGTGTTGATCATGTTGCTGTCGATAAAGGCCTTCTGATGAAAGATTATCTGGGCATTGTAATACAGGTTAGATACTTCAAAATACACCTGCTCTTCAGTTTTTTTGTGTTGAAGTTTGCTCAGCTCCATTGCTGTTTTTGTTGTCTGTATGGCACCATAAACCTGAGGATTGTAGATTGGCATGGCTACCTGGATATTAGCGTTGATGTTGTGAGGAACTCCCATTTGTATTTCTTTAAACTCGCCTTCCGGCCCACCAAAAGCCGATTGAGGCATAATCTGGTAGGGTTGTTCGAAAAAATACTTATAGTCGCCATTCAGGCTCACTTTGGGAATTAAATTGGCTCTGGCTTCAAGCTGTTTCTGACTGCTCATCTCCATGTTGTTGCGACTGATTTGCAAGTTCTTATTGTGCATCTGGGCTGTGTCGATACATTGCTGTAGTGTCCATACCTGTGCCTGAGCCGGTTTTGCAAACGTCAATCCGACAAACAGCAATAACAACACCTGAAGATAGTGAATGTTAACTAACTTGTGGGTAAAAAAAATTTCAGTTTTCATTTTGTAATTTTTTATTTATCAATAAATAGGATACCCCGGTGAAACCAAGGGTGAGTAAGATCCTGAAAATCATCACACCAATTGTTTTTGTTTCGTATAATCCCACGGTATAGAAAAATACCAGTAGTACAAAAAAAGTAACATAAAGTATGGCGGCTGATGTGGCTAACAGATTGAGGATCCATTTTTTTTTTTGAAAAAAACCATAAGCCGCCAACAAATAAAGAAGGCTGCTGATAAAATTAGCAACTACAACAAAAGGAACGTAATGTCCCTCCCTGGTCCTTATGTTAAAAAGATCGAAAATTATAGAGGTGCTCAGAAATAGCGTTAGCAATCCAAATACTGCTAATAGAAATGCCAACAATGTAGGAAAATTTTTTTTCATGTCTCTAAGATTTAACTCCGGATATGAGTGCTTGAAACAGGGTTTCACCTTTTTCAAGCAGATTAAAATTGTAACTATTTTGCTTCCAGTTTTTAACCATCAGGCGAATCGATCCAAGATACATCAGGCAAAACATTTCTGCCGATATGCTTTCTTTTACCCTGCTCTCCAACTGTAGTTGTGTGTATAGTGAAATTACCAGGTTCTCATTTATTTCCTTCATGTCAGTCACCTTTTTGGAAAGCTGATGTTCGTTGTGAAATATTTCCTCTGCAAAGATGACCGATACAAGGGCCGGGCTATGTGTGAACACAGTCAAAATTCGGTTCATCAGTTGGTGCAATTTATCCATAGCATCATCTGTTGATTCCATAAACAGGCTATGGTTGGTTGTCATTAATTGTCTGAACGAATCCAGAATAGTATAAAGAATATCGAATTTACTCGAAAAATGACGGTAAAGTCCAGGTTCGCTAATCCCGATTGAGTTTGCCAGGTTTTTAATGGTAAATCCCTGAATTCCCTTTTCATCGATAAGTTTGATGGAATCTTTTACTATTTGTTGTTGACGATCGGATAACATAGATAAGTTAGTTAGTATTCGCTCGCAAAAGTAATACAAATTTATAATTTGTCAAGTGTTTTGAATAAAATTTTAATTTTTTTAACAAAATAAATTTATATTAACATGATAGTGTGTGTTATCAAATTCTAGTCGCGCATTACTGGGGAATGGTGTAGACATCCGTTATGATTTGCAATGCGCTTGCCTGATATGGATATGAAAGCGTAGTTGAAAACCTGAGCCTAGAGGAGGTAATTTCCTTTAGGTTTGATTCCACATCCTTATTATCCTGTTTGTGGAGGCGTTATATTTTGTTTTGTTTTTTTTCATTAAAGAGCTTGTTTAATTTGGATTATATTACTAATACCAGATACCAAAATTATAAATTTTTGTTAAAAAATTGTAAAAACAGTTGCAGGTTAGTTAATGTTTACTAACTTTGCTGAATTATCATAGATTTGAGATAATGATGAATAAATAAAAAATAAAACGTGTAAGACTGATGAGGTTATTTTTTGGCTTTTTGAAAAAGTCATTTTTTTAGATCCGTCGCGTTAGTTAGTATTAACTATTAAAGAGAATAAAACATGAAAAAGGCAATAATTATAAGTTTAGTTTTAATCGGGTCGGTGATGTTTGCCAACGCACAGGAATGGCAAACTGATTTTACTCAGGCAAAGGAAAAAGCTAGAAAGGAAAATAAAATTATCATTTTGGTTTTTCAGGGTTCTGATTGGTGCGCTCCTTGTATGAAATTAGATTCTGAAATTTGGAGCACTGACGTGTTTAAGTCTTATGCAGATGAGCATTTTGTTATGCTATTAGCTGATTTTCCAAAAAAAAAGAAAAATGCCCTAACAACTGTACAACAGGATAAGAACAATAAACTTGCTGAAACTTATAACAAAGGAGGATTCTTCCCCCTGGTAGTTGTATTAGATAAGGATGGAAATGTAATGGGTCAGACAGGTTATAAAAAGATAACACCTAACGAGTATATAATACATCTAAATACCTTTAAACATTAAAAATTTGAACAAATACCTGATTGTTGGATTTGCGTTACTGCTTTCCTTAAATACTTTTACGCAGCAAATTTTCAAGCATACCATAAAATTAATGGGAAGCCGGTTTGAAATTACTGTTGTTGCAAATGATTCTATAAAGGCAGCTGAATATACCGATATTGCCATAAGCGAGATAAACCGAATTGAAAACATGATTTCTTCCTGGGATCCGAACTCACAAACCTCAGAAATAAATAAAAATTCAGGCATTAAGCCTGTTAAAGTTGACAACGAATTACTCCAACTTATTGAACGGGCAATAGTTATTTCAAAACTCACTGATGGAGCGTTTGATATTAGTTATGCTTCGATGGATAGAATATGGAAGTTTGATGGAAGTATGTCTTCGATGCCATCTGATGAGGAAGTTAAATCTTCTGTAGCAAAAGTTGGATACCAAAACATTATAATCGACAAAGAAAACTCAACTGTTTTTCTTAAACTGCCCGGAATGAAAATAGGTTTTGGTGCTATTGGCAAGGGATATGCTGCTGACATGGCTAAAGCACTTCTAATTAAAAAAGGAGTTATTGCAGGAATTATAAATGCATCCGGCGATATGAATACCTGGGGAAAACAACCTAACGGAGAATACTGGAAAGTCGGTATTACAAATCCTCTTAATAAAAGCAAAGTAATGGCTTTGCTTCCGATAGATGAAGGAGCTGTTGTTACTTCCGGCGATTACGAAAAGCATGTTACCATTAACGGAAAGCGATACACCCATATTATTGATCCAAGAACAGGGTTTCCTTCCATTGGAATTATTAGTGTTACCGTTTTTGCCCCAAAGGCAGAGTTGGCCGATGCATTGGCAACCTCGGTTTTTGTAATGGGAACAAATGTTGGTTTAAACCTAATTAATCAATTACCGAACATAGAATGTATTATTATCGACGAGATGGGTAATATACATAAATCAAGTAATATTAAAATAGATAAAAATGGTTAAGAAAATTGTCTTATTAAGTCTGTTAACCTGGCTCTTAAGTTCTTGTGTAGCAGTAAAAGAATATGGAAAAGTTAATATTAATGACCCTGATATGGCACTAGCTTCAAGAAGCTCAGATCGTTTCGTATTAAACTTTCAGGCGTATCGCGAAGCAGCAGTGGGAGCTAATGGTGGTAAAACAGGCGGGGGCTGTGGTTGTAATTAATAGCGATATAAAAGATGGAAGAACGGAAAAGGTGTAGTATTTTATGACCACCTCCATCCTTCCGGGGAAGAAAGAGCATGGCTAAAAAAAACATAAAACACCAATTAAAATGGTGAATTTCAAATGAATACTATATTTAAATGAGAAAGTTTATTATAATAATACCAATAATATTATCTGTTGTTTTTGGATCTGCACAGAATACTGACCAAGACACAGCATCTGTTTATAAAAAACGGGTTTTAGAAAGTACGGAGGTTGACTTCCTTATAAGTTACTATACGCAAGATGGAGATAATGCTGCGGTTACTGGTGGCATAGGCACTGAGGAATTAATGAATATCACACCAACATTTGTGGTTTCCATGCCACTGAATGATGATGATATATTGACAATAGATGCAGGAATATCAGCATATTCGTCAGCTTCTTCCAGTAATATAGATCCTTTTGATGGTACTAATGAAGCTGATCCGTATATTGCTTCTTCAGGAGCATCTTCAAGTGATGCATTATTACATCTAACAGGAATTTACAGCCACAGCTCTGATGACAGAAATAATATATGGTCGGCTAAGATTGCATTATCCAAAGAATACGATTATTCTTCATTTGGTTTTGGAGGAAGTTATTCCAAACTTTTTAATGAAAAGAATACTGAAATAAGCATGAATGCAAATGTGTATTTAGATACCTGGAGAGCAATATACCCTGTTGAACTACAACCATTTGCTCCTGGTAGTGACGGACTTGATAATCCGTTATTTACAAACAACACTATAATAGGAAATCCAGATTATAATCCATCATTTACCGAGTTTGACAATGAAAAGCGACAATCATATTCTTTAGGCTTTGGGTTCTCACAAATATTGACTAGTCGATTACAGGGGTCTTTAGCTCTTGATTTTGTACAGCAGAATGGACTACTGTCGACACCCTACCAGAGAGTGTATTTTAGTGATATCGATGCTTCATACATTGAGGATTTTCATCTGGCTAATGATATTGAACGATTGCCGGATTCCAGATTTAAGGTAGCCGCCGGAGGACGTTTAAATTATTATGTCAATGAAAAAATTGTTATCAGAACATATTATCGTTATTATTTTGATGATTGGGGTATTGTTTCACATACTGCCAGTATCGAAATCCCTGTAAAAATATCAGACAAGTTTACTTTGTATCCCTCCTATCGTTTTTACAATCAAACAGCAGCCGATTATTTTGCTCCATATGCGCAGCATCTCTCTACCGGGAAATACTATACTTCTGATTACGATTTATCTAAATTTAATGCAAACCAGTATGGCTTTGGAGTATCTTATACTGACGTTTTCACAAAAGCACATATTTGGAAATTCGGGCTTAAAAGTGTTGAACTAAAGTATAATTACTATGAAAGAAATTCAGGACTTAAAGCCAGCATTATAACAGGTGGAGTTAAATTTATATTACAATAAACTTAATAAATAGTATTTTTCAGATGAAAAAAATAAAGAATTAAAATAGTAATTTAGAGCATTATTTAAAATTAAACTTAATAAGATAATTTAAAAAAATGATTTCGGTTGAGCAGTTATTTAATACTGAAATTTCCAAAAGTGAGCGCTTGCGTGCATTAATTCTTATTGGGCTGCTTGGGCTTGAAGCTATACTTCTGTTGGTCATTTACTTTTTTTATAGTGAAGAATATCTTCAGATGTTCAAAACTCATATTGCCATTTATGCCATATTAATTTTCACATTTATCATTATAATTTATGAAATATTTGTTCATTATTTAATAGGAAGAAGAAGTTCTATATTGATTCATCCGCAATTTTTCGGGTTTATTAATAGTTTTTCTGAGGTTAGTTTGCTTAGTCTTCTTTTAATTTTTATAGTCGAATATTCAGAGGAGACAATTATACTCCAGGCCCCAGCAACTTTAACCTATTTTATTTTTATTGTTTTGTCAACTTTACGGCTTAATTTCAAATTATCAGTTTTTACGGGAGCCTTGGCAGCATCTGAATTTATTTTGATTTCAATATATTATTCCACCATTTATTCAAATACTCCAGTTGATGTTGCTCACCCCAACTTAACAGGCATGCAATATCTTGGTCAGGGAGCAATAATGATAATTGCAGGAATTGGGGCTGGTTTTGTTGCTGATCTTATTAAAAAGAAGATGGTAATATCTTGGAATAATATAAAAGAAAAAAACGAAGTAATTGATTTATTCGGTCAACAGATATCACCGCAGATAGTTGATAGTATATTGAAAAATAAAGCCGAATTATACGGAGCAAGAAAAATGGTTTGCATAATGTTTCTGGATATTCGACAATTTACTCCCTTCGTTGAAAATAATCAACCGGAGAAAGTAGTTGCCTATCTGAACACGTTATTTGGATTTATGATTGATATTGTACAATCCCATCATGGAGTGATAAATCAATTTCTTGGAGATGGGTTTATGGCCACATTTGGAGCCCCGGTTTCAGTTGGAAATAGTAGTCAAAATGCTACCGAAGCATCTCAGGAGATAATTGAAAAGTTAAGTGTTGAATTCAATAAAGGTAATATTCCGGAAACCCGTATTGGAATTGGTCTCCATTATGATGAGGCGGTAACAGGAAACATTGGTTCTTCATTACGTAAGCAATATTCAATTACAGGAAAAGTTGTGATAATGGCCTCACGAATTGAGCAATTGAATAAGAAATACAATACCTCACTGCTTATTTCAGAAGAGGTTTTCAATCAATTAAACACGGATTCTAAAAATTGGTTTACCTGGCTGGAGGCCTCAAAAATTAAAGGCAGTGAAAAGCTGGTTTCTCTATATAAATTCGAAAAGAAGAATGCTGTTTAAGGAAATTGTCATATTGCTGATATTATTGTTATCCGATTTCAAAACAATTACACAGGGTAGTGACAAAAATATGTTATATGAACGTGCTGGTTATGAATTCCCTTATCAATTGAACAAACCTGACACATCGTGGGAACTCCCCCAAAAATTAAAGGAAATTTCCGGTATGAGCTTTATTGATAGTTACAGGCTTGCTTGCATTCAGGATGAAAAGGGCAATATTTACATTTTTAATTTGAAAACAGGAGAAATTGAAAAGAAAATAAAGTTTGGCGGTGATGGGGATTATGAGGGTATTGAGATAGTTGGAAATAATGCATGGGTATTAAAGAGTAATGGAATATTATTTAAAGTGAAAGATTATTTAGGAAAGTCTGATCCGGTTGTAAAAAAATATGCTACTGCATTATCAAGCAAAAATGATGCGGAGGGATTAACCTTTGACCCCCTAAATAATAAGTTATTGATTGCTTGTAAAGGGCATCCTTTTGATGATGATAAAGAAGGTAAAGAATACAAAGCCATTTGTAGTTTTGATTTTAGTTCCAAACAAATTGATTTAAAACCATTTTTATTGATTGAAATGGACACCCTCAAATTTTACAAAAACTATAATAGCATAAGCCAAATTGGAATTGAACTACTTGCTTATTTCGATTCATCTAAGGGTGATGTTTCCTTTCAGCCTTCGGGCATAGCCATTCATCCCAAAACAGGAAACATTTTTGTACTAGCGGCAGTAGGTAATCTTTTAACCGTGTTTTCCAGAGGTGGTGAAATGTTGGCCATTATAGAACTCAAATCAAAATACCATCCTCAGCCCGAAGGAATTTGCTTTAGTACAGATGGAACACTTTACATTTCAAATGAAGGGGACAAATTTGAAAAAGGAACTATTTTGAGGTTTAAAGATAAACGCTGAAATGAAAATCCTCCTATATAGAGTTATTTTTACATCTATCTTTTTGGGTGCATTTCTGATTGGGTCGGCCCAAAAGATTTATTATTCTCCAGGAAATGAGAACCGGAAAGCAGATATTAGTGAAGATACCAGCAAATTGTTATATACGATTTACCTATTGGGTGATATAAAAATTTCACCTGCCGGCCAGGAAAATTTAAAACTTCTAAAAAGGCATATTGACAAAGAAAACAGTAATAGTAGTGTTGTTATACTTGGGGATTTAATTCATCCAAACGGATTACCCGATTCGTTAGATAAAGGTACTAAGGAAGCTGAAAAAAACCTTATTTATTTACTTAACACTTTTGATTCGTACAAAGGGGAGGTAATTTTTTTACCTGGAAATCATGATTGGGCCAGTAGCAGTCAGCAAGGATGGGAATCAGTTAAAAATGAAGAAAAATATATTGAACAATATCATAATCAAGGGTATATCTATTTACCGGATAATGGTTGTCCGAGACCGGTAGAGGTTGAATTATCATCAGATATCACCCTTATCGTTTTTGATTCGCAATGGTGGTTTCAAAAACATATTAAACCCGAACCAGATGGAGAATGTGAATTTAGTGATGAGGCTGATATATTTATTCAAATTGAAGATGCATTGCGCCGAAACAGTGAAAAGAAGGTCATTTTTGCTACTCATCACCCCTTATATAGTGTAGGTAAACATGGTGGATATTTCCCTGCTTCATACTTGCTGTTTCCTTTGCTGGAGATTAAAAACTGGATGTACATACCCCTGCCCGGTTTTATTTACACAGTTTATAGAAAATACAGGGGTGGCACACAGGATCTTGCTCATCCTGATTACAAAATATTTAGAGAAACATTGTTGAATATTTTCAATAAATATCCCAACCTGATTTATGCTGCCGGGCACGAACACAATTTGCAATATGTTCAAAAGGATAGTTTACATCATATAATCAGTGGTGGTAGTGGCAAAGAGACTTACATTGCCCGAAAGAAAAAGAAAGCGGATTTTGCTTATCGAAGTAGTGGATTTAATAAATTGTCCTACTACTCAAATGGTGATGTTTGGATGAAATTCATCAGTATTGATAGTACAACTTCCGGTGAAATTGTTTTCAGTAAAAAATTATTTAACAAAGAGGTATTTGATCCTGAGAAAAAGAAGGGTGTACTTCAAAACCTGAGTTTTTCGGATAGTGTGGTTCAGGTGAAAGTTAGCGAATTATACTCAAAAGGGAAAGTTACACGCATGCGGATGGGTGAGAATTACCGTAACGTATGGAATGCTACTGTGGAGTTACCCGTATTTGATATTGGAAGTGAAAAAGGAGGTTTGGCAATAATAAAAAGAGGTGGTGGGCAACAAACCAGGTCAATACGTTTGGAAGACAAAAATGGCAAACAATACGTGTTGCGTTCCGTAAATAAATACGTAGAAAAAGCATTGGCAGAAAATTTAAGAAATACTGTGGCTGTGGATATATTACAGGATGGTATTTCAGCTTCCCACCCCTTTGCAGCCATACCTATCCCCATACTTGCTGATGCAGCCGGTTTAATGCACACCGATCCTAAAATAGTCTGGATCCCTGACGATCCTCGTTTTGGAATCTACCGTGAAGAAATGGCTAACGGTGTGTTTCTATTCGAAGAACGACCCGCAGGTAATAGAGATGATGTTGCAAGTTTTGGACGGTCAGAAGATATTGTAAATACAGCAAAAGTAATTGATAAAATCCAAGAGGATCATGAGCATAAAGTTGACCAATATGAAGTTGTCCGTGCCCGCATATTTGATATGCTAATTAACGACTGGGACCGACATGATGACCAATGGCGCTGGGCTTCGTTTAAAAAGGAAGATAAGATAAGTTATCTTCCAATCCCCAGGGATCGTGATCAGGCATTCTTTCTTAGTGAAGGAGTATTAATGGGGCTTACAACTAACTTTTGGCCTTTACGAAAATTTCAGGGTTTTGACGATACAATAACAGATGTTAAAGGATTGATGTACAACGGTCGTTATTTTGACAGATCGTTTATGACAGAACCAAATTTAGAGGACTGGTTATTAATTGCCAACGACATACAAAACAATATAACTGACACAGTTATTCATAAATCCATCAAAACATTTCCAAATAATATTTACGATTCAAGTGGGATAGAGATAGAAAATAAATTGAAGTCAAGAAGGGATTATCTTCAAAAGTATGCCGAAGATTATTATCGTTTTCTTTCAAGAACTGTTGATGTTGTAGGGACAAAGGAACGTGAAAAATTTGAAGTTGTTCGAAAAGAAAATGGTAATACACAAATTACTGTTTATGCTATAAGCGATAAAAAGGGTAAGATTAAAGAACAGATTTATAAAAGGGAGTTTAAGTATGATGAAACAAAAGAAATAAGATTATATGGGTTGAATGGCAACGATCTCTTCCATGTGGATGGGAGGGCTGACAAAGGTATTAAAGTCAGAATAATCGCCGGCAAGGGAAATGATACAATTATTGATGAATCAAAAGTTAGTGGATTTGGGAAAAAAACGATTATCTACGACAGGAAAGACAAAGATAACTTCATTTCCACAAGCAACGAAACCCGTCTCAAATTGTCAAGAAACAGTTCGGTAAATGAATATAACCGTAAGCAATTTAAGCATAACAAGATTATGCCAATAATCTGGACTGGTTATAACATTGATGATGGTATATTTTTGGGTGGTGGTGCCACATTCAAACGATTCAATTTCCGGGATTCAACCATTCACAATATAAAAGGGAATCTGTCTTTTCAAACCGGAGCATTTGCTGTAAGATATGAAGGACTAGTTAGTGCGGTTTCTCAAACCTTCGACCTACTATTAAATGCGGAGCTCTGTTTTCCACAAAATGAAAATAATTTTTATGGATTGGGAAATAATACAGAAAAGATAAGCGACGATAAAAAATATTATCGTGTACGTTACCATTACGCCTTTTTAAACCCAATGCTTAAACAAACAGTTAGCAATAACTTCAACTATTCCTTTGGGGCCTTTTACCAGTACTTTAAAGTTACAGACACAGCTAATAGATTTATTGGAGACATCTATCCCCAATTATTAGATTCCTCATCCTATCTACCACATAATTATGTTGGTGTTAATATTATGTTTGGGCTTGACACAAGAAATAATCAAATATTACCAAACAGGGGATTTTTTTGGGAAACAGAGGCTTTAGGTTTCCATAGTATAAGTGAAGGAGGAAGAAATTTTATAAAACTTCGCTCCGATTTAAGTTTTTATCTGAGTTTTCGAAAAGATCCAAGAGTAGTGTTTGCATTCCGCTTTGGAGGCGCTGTTAATATTGGGGATTATGAATTTTACCATGCTAATACCCTTGGCGGAAAATCAAACCTCAGGGGATTCAGGAGCAATCGTTTTGCAGGAGATCATTCATTCTATCAAAATACAGAAATCAGGATTAAATTACTGAACATTAAAAGTTATATTCTTAATGGACAAACCGGGATTTTGCTGTTTAATGATATAGGCCGTGTTTGGGTAGTTGGAGAAGATTCCAGGAGGTGGCATGACGGCTATGGAATTGGAGTGTGGTTATCCCCATTTGATTATACAGCATTAACGTTAACATATAATATGTCGAAGGAAGATAATATGTTTGATTTTACATTTAAATTTATGTTTTAATAACATTTGGAGATGCAATTTTAATAGAAAATAGAAGTTTATTTTTAGCTATAACAACATGCCAATGAATAAAATAGATATTGATTTAGTAAAGGACGCCAGTAACTACGTTAGCAAACTTCTGGATGATAAATTATCCCACAGAATAGAATTTCATGGTATTAACCATGCTAAATGTGTAGTTGAAAACTCTGAGTTTATTGGGAAAAATAGTGGTTTAGTTGATGACGAAATAAATATTGTAAAACTTTGTGCGTGGTTTCACGATACAGGGTATATTGTTAAGACTGAAGGCCACGAGGAGGAAAGTGCAAAAATTGCCGCCGAATACTTAGCCTCAAAAGGCATTGATGAAAGTATAATTACACTTGTAAAAAATTGCATTCTGTCAACACGAACCCCTCAGCAACCAAAAGACCTTTTGTCCAGAGTGCTATGTGATGCAGACCTCATGCATTTATCATTGGATAACTATTTCGAACAAATTGAGAAAATGAGAAAAGAATGGATCAACCATTCAGAAAAAAAAATCAGTAAACGTAGTTTCCATTCAACATCATTAAAGTTTTTTAAGCAGCATAAATATCATACTGATTTTGCTAAAAAAGAACTTCAACCAAAAAAAGAGAAAAATCTCCAACTATTACAAAAGGAAATCTATATGTTAGAACAAGAAAAAGAGAAAAAATTTCTCGAAAAAACACAAAAGAAAACTAAGACAAAAGGATATTCACGCGGTGTTGAATCGATGCTTAGAAACACTGCACGAATGCAAATTAACCTGAGTTCCATCGCAGATAATAAATCAAATATATTAATCTCGGTGAATGCAATAATCATTTCTATTTCCATGACGGTATTAGTTACACGACTTGATGAAATGCCTGAATATATTATACCTACATTGATTTTTCTATTGTTTTGTTTAGTAACTATTGTTTTTGCTATTCTCTCAACCCGTCCTAATATTTCATCAGTAAATTTTAACAAAGAAGACATCAAACAAAATAAGGTGAACTTGTTGTTCTTTGGTAATTTTTATAAAATGGAACTGGATGATTACGAATTGGCCATTGGTGAACTAATGAACAATGAGGATAATCTTTATTCCACTATGATTAAAGATCAGTATTTTTTAGGTAAAGTTCTTGCCAGAAAATATAAACTTCTGCGAATTGCGTACAATGTATTTATGGTAGGGATTGTCATTTCTGTACTTGCATTTGTATTTGCTTTTATTAGTGTTTAATGAGAAATTTATTTGAACATGAAAACAAAAAAAGAAAAATTAACTGCTATTGATCAGCAGATTAAAGAAATAATCCAGAGAATCATAGAGATTGAAAATATCTATGCTGAAGAAATTGAAAAGGTGCAGCCTGTTTACCACAAAAGTGCTTTAAACCTGATACATTATCTTGGTCTCAGAAGCTTTGATATTGATCAACTACAAGATCAATTAAGGGATCTTGGATTACCCAGTCTCTCGAATGTGGAACCTCATGTGCTGAAAAGCCTTCTAACATTGAGCTCCTTCCTTAACCATTTACTAGGCAATCCTGTCAGGGAAAAAAGAAAGGGGATTATTTCAATAAAAAAGAGCAAAAAGTTACTAAACAGGAATACAAAACTACTATTTGGCTATAAATCAAAAAAGAGGCGGACAAGGATTATGGTTACGCTTCCCGGTACTGCCGGAGAAGACTATTTGCTTATTAATCATTTAATGAGCCTTGGTATGAACAGTGCCCGTATAAACTGTGCTCATGATGATCATATCACGTGGAAAAAAATGATTGACAACATCCATTTGTCGAACAACAAGCTTGCAAAGAACTGCAAGATAATGATGGACTTAGGTGGCCCAAAACTTAGAACAGGCTCCATGCTTCCCGGACCTCAAATAATCCATATTAAACCTGAAAAAGATGTGACAGGAATTATTATTAATCCGGCAAAAGTGTGGATTGCCCCTCCTGATTTCCCACTTCCTGCGGATGGCATGGGAGTCCATATTCCTGTAAGTGAGCAATGGTATTCAAAAATTAAAAGAGGGGATAGCCTTCATTTAACCGACACAAGGGGTAAAAAGATTAAAATTATTATAGAAGGTAAAAAGGGGGGTGGCAGATTGGGCTTGTGTTTTAATTCTGCTTATGTTTCTTCCGGCACAGAGTTAAAATTATTTAAACCTGATAATACGGAAAAGTTGACACATCAGGTAGGGGAACTGCTTCCTTTGGCACAATATATCAGCCTGAAAACAGGAGATTATCTGATTCTTCACAAAGATGAAAAACCTGGCGAACCAGCTCAGTATGATGAAAAGGGAAAGCTACTAAACCATGCTCACATTTCTTGTACGCTCCCCGAAATATTTAATGATGTTAACACTGGTGAGCCTATATTTTTTGATGATGGTAAAATTGAAGGGATCATAGAAGATGCAAGTGAGGAAAAATTATTGATAAAAATCACGCATGCAAAAGATACGGGCAGTAAACTTAGGCAAGACAAAGGAATTAACTTGCCGGATAGTGATTTAAAAGTAAGCGGGCTAACAGAAAAGGATAAAAAGGATCTGGAATTTGTTACAGCGAATGCTGATGCCGTAAACCTATCATTTGTAAATGACGAAAATAATGTACAACAACTGATGGATGAGTTAAGTAAATACGAAACCCAAATAGGCATCATACTAAAAATTGAAACCCAAAAAGGCTTCAAAAATTTACCCCGCATAATACTAAAAGCCATGCAGACTTTTCCCATTGGAGTAATGATTGCCCGCGGTGATTTGGCCATAGAAACAGGCTGGAAAAATTTTGCCAGCATTCAGGACGAGATACTACGGATTTGTGAATCAGCACATATACCTGATGTTTGGGCAACACAAGTCTTAGAAAACCTGACAAAAAAAGGAGTCCCTTCACGTGCCGAAATTACAGATGCAGCAATGTCTCAACGTGCTGAATGTGTTATGTTAAATAAGGGTGCTTATATAGAAAAAGCAGTTAAAATGCTTGATAAAATATTGAGACGTATGCAGCGTTTCCAGAAAAAAAAGGAAACAATGCTTCCAAAACTGGATGAGGCGGATAGTTTGTTTTTGTCTCACAATAAATTCAATATCTAATTTGTGAAAAAAGCAATCTTTTATCTCATTGCATCCTTCTTCTTGTTAAATGCAAATGGCCAGGACAGTAATTCCGGGCATGAAAAAGTGTACCGCTTAAACTACAAAATTGATATTCCTGTTACTGTTGGCTTAATTACCGCCAATTATTATGGGTTTGGTGTACTCAGACGGAAACCTAATCTGAATAATTATCAAATAAATTCATTAAATAAAAATGATGTATGGGCTTTTGACCGACGAGCACTTGAACAAAACTACTCCTATTCATCTCGTGAAAAAGCTATAGTTGCGTCAGATTGGGGAATGAATATTTCGATATTTCTTCCTGCGTTATTATTCATTGATAAAAAAATCAGAAAAGATTGGTACGATATAATATTACTATATGTTGAAACTCAATTTACAGGTTCCAATATGTATGTATATGCCGGCCCAATGGTTACAGAGCGAATTAGACCTTTTGTTTATTACTCAGAAATCCCTATAGAATATAAAACGGTTAATGGTACCACAGATTCCTTTTTTAGTGGCCATACTTCATGGACTGCAACAGCTTCCTTTTTTATGGCAAAAGTTATCAGCGATTACCATCCGGAATTAGGGGCAAAAAAATGGTTTTTGTTTGCTGCCGCATTAATTCCACCAACTTTTGTTGGATATCACAGGTATAGGGGATTAAAGCATTTTCCTACGGATATAGCCGTAGGGACAATTGTTGGAGCAACCGCTGGAATTTTAATTCCACATTTTCATAAAATTAATAAGAAAAATAATATTTCGATAGTCCCTTACGCTGGTGAATATTCGGGATTGGCTTTTAGAATGAAGTTCTAGAAAATCATTTTCAATCAGTAACCTTTAAATTAAAAACCATTCCTTTTTCCGGGCCATACATCCTGCCATTAATCCACTCTTTCTCTCCTTTTGGCAGGTGGTATTTTCCTATTATTTCATCAGCTTGTTGTGCATAAGTATAGGCACTTATAAAGAAAATAGTCAGTATGGTTAAACTATAATACTTTGGTGCTGGTTACGGGTTTGGGTGCTTTTACAACCAGTACACGGACAATGTTATTTGTGTTATTATAAATACAATGAACAACATCTTTCGGACTATCTACCAGGGAGTTTGCCTTAACCCTTACTTTTTCTTCGCCTACAAGAATATCGGGTGTGCCTTCAATAACAAAGAAAAATACATCAACCGGAGTTTTATGTGGTTTTAAACTTTCACCAGGTGCTAACTGCATATGTACTGCCTGTGCACTTTCCTTATTGTACAATAATCTTACATCTACATTATGTGGATTCTCTTTTGTTGGAGTATCTGCTACTTTTGATATTTTCATGGCTTTAGTTTATTTATTATGTATAGTTATGATTGAAATGTAATGTCCTTACAGGTAGTTTTTTATGTGATACAAACTATTTTTCCAGTACTTTGCTAAGTACCTCTATCATTTTACCCCCTTCATTTTTTAAGTTGAAGTTGTGGTTATTTAAGTCCCATTTTTTCACAATAAGCCTTAAAGTCCCCATTGCTAACAATGCAAGGCTTTTTTCATCAATATCATTCCTTACATTGTCCTCTATTTGTCCCTGTGAGATAACGGCCTCGATAGTGTGTGCGTGCAGATTTACGATTTCAACGATTCTGATCTTCAACACTTCTTCATTTTTAAAAATCTCTTCTGAAAAAATGACAGAAACCATCGATGGTGTTTCGGAAAATAAGTCAAGCATTTTCGAAAACATAAAACCAATTTTTTCCACTGCTGTACCTTCGTATGTTTCCATTATTCCTGAAAGCATATTTGCCATTTCTTTAAGACTATCCAGAATTGTAAGCAATATTTCAGTCTTACTCCCGAAATGCCGATATATACCTGGTTCACTTATGCCAATAGCCTTCGATAAGTTTTTAATCGTTAACCCCTGTATTCCTTTATCATCAATTATTTTGATGGATTCTTCAATAATTTGTTGCTGTCTGTCTGAAAGCATTTTTATAGCGTTAGTTAGCATTAACTCGCAAAATAACAACTAATATTTTTATTAACCAAATTTTTTTGATTTTTTTACTCCAGAAATCAGATATTGAAATATGAATTTTATTGTGGAGGACTACAATGGCATCTAAATATTCGTTCCAAATGTTAAACATTCATAAGATTTAATGAAGAAAACAAAATGGTTGTACCTTTGCATTCTTAAAAATTTTTAAACAATATGAAGCAACTATTGAAACTAACAGGATTGATGTTTGTATTGGCAATAATAATTACTTCATGTGGCGGTAGCCCCGAAAGTAAACTTGTTGGCACTTGGAAAGCGCAAAAGGTTGAAACTGATTTTGATGAGAAGTTTACCAATCCTGAAATGCTTCGTCAGGTAGTTGAAATGCAAAAGGAAACGTATTTTAAAATAATTGACGATTCAACATTGGTAATAGTATCACCAGGTACAACTCATGAAACTAAGTATATGCTTGACAAGGATGATAATTCTATTGCCTATTTTTTTGATGATAACCCAGGATTAATCAATAATCTTGGAATCCTATCTGAAGGTAAAATTGTTTCTGAATCCACTACGCCACTTGGTACAATCACCATTTATTACGAAAAAGAGTAAATAACTTTATTGTTCACCAAGGTTATTAGCATTTGTGTTTTTAATAATATGTGTGTTTCTTTTTTCTTTTGAATCTAAGGGGGATGTTAGGTTTGAATGTTCGATCAATTCCATTTTTACTGATCCCACAATTACTGCTGATTCGGCCAATATAGGTACATGACTTTCATTATCGGTTACATAAACAAACATTGGATATTTTTCAGCAAACACTTCTCCTGAAGCCATCATTGGTGCAATCTTTAAACATGTAATAGTTCCCCATTTGGTAACTAAATCAGATTTACCCTGATATTTAACAGCAGAAGTATAAACCGAATCATCCAAGAAAAAGTTAATATAATACATACTGTCAGCATCAAAATCATCAACACTAAGTGTGCGCATGAAGTATAACGCCGACACAAAATCATGAACATCAGGGGGTATTTTTGTAATTTTTTTTAAGTTGGTAACTGCTTCCCCGTTTTCCCTGTCGAATATAACCCTATCGTCCTGCTTATACTTTCCCTCACGTGTTTTTCTAATAAATGCATATGGAAGTAGTGTTTCTTTATCAGTAAAAGTCTCAAATTTATCCCTAACTTTATAAAACCAATTAAACATGCCCTTTGAGTTGCCTTCTCCTGTAATGTGATATACATCTTTCGTACGTCCGATGCTTGTGCCTTTCCAGTTTTCCACAGTCAATATTGCTTCTCCGGCCGTAAAATTACCGAGTGATGAACTATAATATACTCTATATTTTAGTTGTTCTCCGACTTTGAAAGCTTTGTTGTTTATCGTATCTTGTGAAAATAATAAGTTAGTAGAAAGCACAAACAACAACGAAATAATTATTTGATATTTCTTTAGGCACATATTGAATTCTATTATTAATTTGTCGATAACAGTAATTTATCCAACTACAATATTAATTATTCTATTTGGCACAACGATAATTTTTCTTACTGATTTGCCTTCTAACCACTTTTGTGCCTCTTCAGCTTTAAGAGCCTCCTCCTCTATTTGTGATTTGGGCATATTAACCGGTAATGCGATTTTGAATCTCATCTTACCATTAAAACTTACCGGATATTCAAATGTGTTTTCAGCAAGATAACCTTCATTATGAATGGGATAAAAGGCTGTGCTAATACTCTTGTTATTACCCAGTGTTTGCCAAATTTCTTCACTTATGTGAGGGGCATAAGGGCTAAGTAATATGGCCAAAGGTTCTAATATTTCCCTGCTGTGGCATTTCAGTTCATTCAGTTCATTTACACAAATCATAAACGCACTAACACCTGTGTTAAATGAAAATCTTTCTATATCAGATGTTACTTTTTTAATTGTTTTGTGCAACGATTTTAACTCCTCATCAGTTGCTATGTTATCGGTAACTATAAGCTTATCGTTATCATCAAAATATAATCTCCATAGTTTTCTTAAGAATCTGAAAACGCCTTCTATTCCATTTGTATCCCATGGTTTATCTTGCTCAAGTGGTCCTAAAAACATTTCGTACAGACGAAGTGTATCGGCACCATATTTTTCAATTAGTGCATCAGGATTTTGAACATTGTGCTTTGATTTTGACATTTTCTCAACCTCATGTCCGCAAATATATTTGCCATCTTCAAGAATAAATTCTGCTGTATTAAATTCTGCTCTCCAGTTTTTAAAAGTATCAGTATCCAATACATCATTACTCACAAAGTCAATATCAACATGTAAGGCTTGGGTTTGATATTCGTTTCTCAAATTATAAGAAACGAATTTATTTGTACCCTGAATTCTGTAAACAAAACTCGATCGCCCTTGAATTTTTCCCTGATTAATAAGCTTTTTAAAGGGTTCATCTTCACAAACAATTCCGAGATCAAATAAAAATTTATTCCAAAAACGTGAATAAATTAAATGGCCGGCAGCATGTTCATCACCGCCAATGTACAAATCAACATCTTTCCAATACTGATTTGCCTCTTTTGAAAAATATTCATGAATATTATTCGGATCCATATATCTAAGATAATATCCACTGGATCCTGCAAAACCGGGCATTGTGTTGGTTTCTAGAGGATAACCATCTTTTGTTACCCAATCTTTAGCGTTGGCCAATGGCGGGTTTCCATCACTTGTAGGTAAATAGCTATCAACTTTTGGAAGCTTTAATGGAAGTTCGCTTTCTTTTAATGCGTAAGGCATTCCATCTTTGTAATAAATAGGAAATGGCTCACCCCAATACCGTTGACGACTGAAAATGGCATCGCGTAAGCGGTAGTTAACGGTTCCCGTACCAATTCCCATTTCTTCTATTTTCAAGATGGTAGCTTTTATAGCTTCAGCCACTGACATTCCGGTAATAAAACCGGAATTAATCATAACCCCTTCTTTCGAATCATAGGAATCATCCCATGTTGAAGTGTTTGAAGGATCATCACCCTGCTTAACAACAACCTGAATTATGGGCAGATCAAAGTGACGAGCAAATGCAAAGTCACGGCTATCATGCCCGGGCACAGCCATTATGGCTCCGGTTCCATATCCCGAAAGCACATAGTCGGCAATCCAGATTGGAATTTCTTTATTTGTAAGAGGATTAATGGCATATGCCCCTGTAAACTCACCTGTTACATGTTTAACTTCTGTCATTCGCTCACGTTCCGAACGGTTTTTTGCCCAAGATTTATACTTTTCAATGGCCTCTTTTTTTTCAGAAGTGGTTATTTGGTCTATTAGCTCATGCTCAGGCGCAAGAACCATAAATGATGCGCCAAATAGGGTATCTGGACGAGTAGTAAATACTTCGACCCCTTCTAAATCCTCCCCGCTGGGGAGGACTTTTAGGGTCTCTTCTTTTTTATCAAGAAATTTTTTTATTTTAAAAACAACAGATGCTCCTTCGCTTCTTCCAATCCAGTTGCGTTGCATTTCCTTGAGCGAATCGGGCCAGTCGAGGTTATCTAAACCTTCAAGTAGTCTTTGGCCAAATGCTGTTATACGCAACGACCATTGCTTCATCATCTTTTTCTCAACAGGATGTCCACCTCGTTCCGAAAGGCCTTCTTTTACCTCATCATTTGCCAACACTGTTCCCAGATCGGGGCACCAGTTTACCATTGTGTTGGATAGATATGCCAGACGGTAATGCATCAACATCTCTTGCTGCTCTTTTTCACTAAAACTATTCCAATCATCAGATGAAAATTCACCTACTTCAGCGCAAGCAGCATCAATATCTGAGTTTCCTTTTATTTCAAATTGCTTAATAAGATCATCAATTTTCTCAGCCTTTTTGCTTATGTTATTGAACCACGAATTGAATAATTGAATAAATGTCCACTGTGTCCATTTATAATAATTTGGATCACTTGTTCTAACTTCACGACTCCAATCAAAAGAAAAGCCAATCTTGTCGAGTTGTTCACGATATCGCAGTATGTTTTTTTCGGTTGTGATTTCGGGATGTGTTCCGGTTTGAATGGCATATTGTTCGGCAGGCAATCCATATGCATCGTAACCCATTGGATGAAGCACATTGTATCCTTTATGTCGCTTGAATCTAGAATAAATATCTGATGCAATGTATCCTAAAGGATGACCTACATGTAATCCTGATCCAGAGGGATAAGGGAACATGTCGAGCACATAGTACTTAGGCTTTTCATGATTAATTTCAGCTTTGTATGTTTGGTTTTTACTCCAGTAATCCTGCCATTTTTTTTCTATGCTCTGAAAATCGTAACCCATTGTATATTTGATATTTATTTTTGTCTATTTATTATTTGGTTGTTCTGATTCTTCAAAGGAAATATCCATTAGCGAATATGCTTCCCAACTCATATTATTTTGATCTATAAAAATCAGGGGCAGGTTTACCAGAATACCAATAGTTAAGTGTTTCATTGTTGCTCAAAAATGAGTTTGCGAAATTAATAAAAGTTGCAATTGGATTATTTTTTATTTTAGCCTGATATATGGCCAATTACAACGACAGTTATTATAAGCGTAAAATCAACACATCATACATTACTTCGGTGATAAGTATTACGCTTGTATTGTTTACTCTTGGATTTTTAGGATTGTTTGTATTACACACTAAAAGCCTATCGAATTATATTAAGGAAAATATTGGTTTCGAAATTATTATGAAAGACAATATTAAGGAAGCCGATATTGTATATCTGCAAAAGCAATTGGATATTGTAACTGGCATTAAATCAACAGAATATATAACAAAAGAAGAGGCTACAAGAAGACTAAATAATGTTCTGGGAGAGGATTTCACAGGTTTTATTGATGACGAGAATAATCCATTATTACCATCCATTGATGTTAGGTTTAATGCAGATTGGGCAAACAATGATAGTATACAGAAAATGGAAAAATATGTGCTGGCTAATGAATCTGTTAAGGAGGTCTTCTATCAAAAATCGGTAGTTCATCTAATTAACAGTAACCTAAGGAAAATTAGTTTAATCCTTTTCAGCTTTTCTTTATTGCTTCTATTCATTGCGGTTGCATTAATTAATAATACAATAAGGCTGTCAATATATTCCAGAAGGTTTACAATTAGAACTATGCAGCTTGTTGGGGCAACCGAAATGTTTATAATAAAACCTTTTATTGCCATTGGATTTGTACAGGGATTAGTTAGCGCATTTATCGCCATGGCACTATTACATGGTATATTAATTGCTGCTCAACAAAGCATACCTGAATTAATGCTCCTTTCAAGTAGAGAAATGTTAATTTATCTTAATGTTTTTATACTTGTTTCAGGATTACTGATTACCGGATTATCAACATTATTTGCGGTTGAAAAGTATTTGCGAATGAAAACTGATGCTATGTACGGGTAGTGCCAAATAGCTAACAATAAGAGACTAATGATTGTTTTAGTATATTAGATCAATTCATTTTATGGTTTACATTTATCCCTTTGCGAAAAAAAATGAAACTCTCCCTGTAATCAAAAAATAATCTTGTGGGTTAAATCAAATTGAACCAAAGTGTTATTATTGTATTTTTGAAAAAAATTAAAATTATGTCAGTGAAAGTTCAAAATCAAAAAACCGAAGAAAAAGAACTGGGCTTTGCTTTTAACAAAACCAATTATACAATCTTAATTGTTGGTCTAATAGTAATAATATTGGGTTTCTTGTTAATGATTGGAGGTGGCTCTGATGATCCTGAAGTTTTTAGCGAAGCACTATTTGGATTTAGAAGGTTAACCCTTGCTCCAATTCTAATTTTAGCAGGTTATATTATTGAAATATTTGCAATAATGCATCGCCCAAAACAAACCAATTAAAAAATAAGTATGAGTTGGTTTGAAGCACTTGTACTAGCCATTGTAGAAGGTATAACGGAATTTTTACCGGTTTCCTCAACTGGACACATGATATTAGCTGAGGGAATTATGGGCATGAAAAGCAATGATTTTATTCAGGCATTTATTATAAATATTCAATTTGGAGCAATATTATCTGTAGTTGTACTTTATTGGAAAAGGTTTTTTCAAACAATTAAGTTTTATTATAAACTATTTATTGCCTTTTTGCCGGCAGCGGTTTTTGGGTTGTTATTAAGCGATTATATTGATATGCTACTTGAAAGCGTTTATGTAGTTGCTGTTATGCTAATTTTAGGAGGGGTGGTTTTGTTATTTATTGACAAGTGGTTTAATAAGGTAAGTGAAAATCAGGAGATAACATATTCAAAAGCTTTTAAAATTGGATTTTTTCAGGTGATTGCCATGATTCCCGGTGTATCTCGTTCGGCTGCAACAATAATTGGTGGCATGACTCAAAAACTCGACAGAAAAACCGCGGCAGAATTTTCCTTTTTTCTAGCTGTTCCAACCATGTTAGCTGCCTCCGGATACAAACTATTAATGAATCATAGTGCTATAACTATGGATAACATAGACATACTAATTTTTGGTAATGTAATTGCATTTATTGTTGCAATGATTGCCATTAAGTCGTTTATAAGCTATTTAACTAAACATGGATTTAAGATGTTTGGCTGGTATCGAATAATTGTAGGTGTAACAATATTGTTATTATATTTTCTTGGTGTTGACTTAACAATTTCCTAATGGCATTTAACTTTCTAGAAGGAGAGGTGCTATTAATTGATAAGCCCCTAGGTTGGACATCTTTCGATGTTGTAAATTCATTGCGTTATACCATAAAGCGAGCATTGAATGTAAAGAAAATTAAAGTTGGACATGCCGGCACTTTGGATCCTCTGGCAACAGGACTGCTAATAATTTGTACCGGAAAATTTACTAAGCAAATTGATTCTTTTCAGGGTCTCGACAAGGTATATATTGGAAGCTTGTACCTTGGAGCAACAACGCCATCCTTTGATAGGGAAACCGAGGTTCATCAAACATTCGATATAAGTAATATTAGAAATGATGACCTTATTTCAACAGCGAAGCGATTTGAAGGAGAAATAGATCAAACCCCACCTGTATTTTCAGCAGTAAAAATTGATGGTAAGCGTGCTTTTGAATATGCACGCAAAGATAATGAAGTAAAGATTAAATCCCGAAAAGTTACAATACATGAATTTAAGTTGTTAAACTTGGTTCTTCCTGAATTGGCCTTTATGGTTAGCTGCACCAAAGGCACATATATTAGGTCATTGGTTAGTGACTTCGGTAAAGCCTTAAATAACGGGGCTTATATGAGTGGTCTAAGAAGAACTTCCATAGGAAACTATTCAGTATCTGATGCATATTCAATTGAAGAACTGAAAGCGGAAATTCAATCTCAGTATAATCATGAATAAAGAATTTTGCAGCTAATAGATAATAATTATGCTCTATTCAATAACATCAAAAAAGCAATAATATATTATTAAAATCTAGTTTTTATCATCATTTTTTGGCACTAAAAAACCTTTAATATTATTCAAAACGGGTTACTATTGGCAATAATTTGAGTTATTTGCAGTTTATAGTTAAACAAAAAACACTCCTTACTAATGCGAAAATACAAGTTTACCTTTATACTATTTTTAATTGCAATCATTTTACCAGCTATCAGCATATCGCAAGGTTCTGCAATCGGTAGCTGGAGAACACATCTGCCATATAGCCAACTTGTAGATGTTGTTGTAGTTGATGATATGGTTTATGCTGCCACTGCACTAAGTATATTTACTTATAACAAGCTTGATAATCGTGTTGATAGGTTTGACAAGGTTAGAGGACTAAATGATATTGGCATTAACAAAATAGGATATAATAGTATTACCGAAGAAATCCTTGTCGCATATTCCAATACTAATTTGGACATAATAACCAAGGAAGGTACTATAATCAATCTGCCCGAAATAAAAGACAAAGAAATACTTGGGAACAAGACCATTAACAACATAACCTTTAGAGATCAACTAGCCTATCTATCCTGCGGATTTGGAATTGTAGTACTGGATATGGATAGGAAGGAAATATTTGACACTTACTATATTGGACCAAATGGCGATGCTATTAATGTATATTCTATTACCTATAACGATACCTGTTTGATGGCAGGAACCGAATCGGGTATTTACTTTGCTGATATTAATGGATTAAACCTTGCCGATTTTCATCAATGGAATAAAGATCAAAAACTTATTTATCCTGATTTGCCTTATAATCATGTTGTTAGTTTTAACAATAAAATTTATTCAAATTACTTCAGCGATAATTTCCAACAGGATACAATGTTCGTTTATGATGGAAATACTTGGGAATATTTTGAAAGAGAAAACAATCAACAGCATCGCCAGATGAATGTTGTTGGTGATAATATGTTGATAGTAAACCCATCAGATGTTCAGCTTTTTAATAGGGAGATGGTGTTACAATACAGCATATTTAAACCATCTGATAGTTATATTTCTCCATTGTCGGCAGATATGGATGATGAGTTTATATGGATTGGGGATAAATCGAAAGGACTAATTAAAATCTGGAATATGGGCTGGAACGGTGAATTTATTAAACCCAATGGCCCTGGTACAAATAGTGTATTTGAACTTGATGCAGGCGGTAACAATGTTTGGGTTGCTTCTGGAGGAAGGCAGTCAAACTGGTCGAAACTTTATATGAAGGATGGTGTTTTTTCATTTATTGATGAAAGCTGGCATACTCATAACCAGGTGACAATACCAGCTTTTGATACCATAAGTGATTTTGTATGTGCAAAAGTTGATCCCACTAATTCTGGTAATGCATATATTGGAACCTGGCAGGGGGGCATTATTAAATTTGTTAATAATGAGATTTCAACAATATATAATCAATTTAATAGCACTCTTAAACCATGGGTAGCTAGCCCATCCCTGGTGAATATAAGCGGAATTGACTTTGACAGTCAGAATAATATGTGGGCTGCTAATTCAGGTGCTCCTAATTTATTATCGGTGATGAAAACTGATGGAGAATGGAAGTCGTTTAATTTTGGGGGCTCCCTTAGTGGAAAAGATATTGGAGAGTTAATGATTGATAATTATGATCAGAAGTGGATAATTAAGCGAAGCGATGGTTTAGTAATAGTGTTTACAAATAGTAATACGATTGATGATGTTGGTGATGATAAAGTTAAAGTGCTTTATTCAGCATCAGGACAAGGAAATATTCCAGGTAATAAGGTGTATTCATTTGCTACGGATAGGGATGGGGAAGTTTGGGTTGGTACAGACAAAGGGATATGTGTGTTTTATTCACCTGAAAGCATATTTGTTACGGGGGCAAATTTTGATTCTCAACAAATACTAGTTCCAAGAAATGATGGCTCTGGCTTAGCTGATTATTTATTGGAGACAGAGCTTGTAACAGCTATTGCTGTTGATGGAGCTAACAAAAAATGGATTGGCACCGAACGTGCCGGATTATTTTTATTCTCACCCGACGGGTTAGAACAAATTGAGCATTTTACTGCCGAAAATAGCCCACTACTTTCGAACAATATAACTAGTTTATCAATCACCGTTGATGGGGAAGTATTTATCGGGACAGCAAATGGTATAATTTCATATAAAGGTACAGCCACACCTCCTCAACCTGCAGGCACAAAAGTATATGCCTATCCAAATCCAGTAAGAGAGAATTTTACAGGACTGATTGCCATAAAAGGCTTAGAAAACGATTCATTTATAAAAATAACCGATAGCTATGGCAACCTGGTTTATCAAACAAAGTCAGAAGGCGGTCAGGCAATATGGGATGGAAATAATTTTAACGGAGAAAAGGTAGCAACGGGTATATATATGGTTTTTGCTGTAACTACAGATAAATCAGAAAAGGTGGTAACAAAAATTCTGGTTGTAAAGTAATTCAAATCTGAATGGATTTTCTATATTGTAATCCATCCCTATAATATCTATATACTATTTGTTAAATAACATATTTTGGTTAATTGGTATTATTAAGATTTTTTTTAAGTAATTTTATCGTACTTATTTTTAAAATCTAATACTATGACCACTGGACTTCCCCGTTATGTTAAAATGCATCCCTTATTTTATGCATCTGCTGCTATAATTGTTATTGCAGGATTAAAAATTGGAGCACCAATAATCAATCCAATTCTAATGGCAGTATTTTTTAGTGTTATTATTTCTCATCCAATAAATTGGCTAAAGAAAAAAGGGGTAAATGGTGTTCTATCCATAATAATTGTTGTTCTGGGATTGGCAATTGTTCTTTTTGGTATGGGAGGAGCTGTTACACGATCAATAATTAAGTTTTCTCAAAATTTGTCATATTATGAAAATGAACTTCATGAAATTACTCGTTCCACAATTAGCACACTTAATGGGTATGGATTTGATATTTCATCAGATAATGTCATGAAAAACTTCAGCGCCAATAGTGCGTTTTCGTTTGCAGGTAAATTTATTAGTGGTATAGGAGGTGTTTTGGGGCAACTTACTTTGTTAGTTCTTGTTGCTGCATTTATTCTTGGAGAAGCAAATAGTTTTCCTATTAAGCTTAAGGTAGTACTTAAAGACCCTGATGTTTCACTCGGCAACATTACACTTATTTCAAAAAATATTCGCCTATATTTGGGAGTAAAAACCTTAACGGGTCTAATAGGTGGTTCATTGGTTACAATAGTATTGCTTATCATGCACATTGAATATGCGATTATATGGGGAATATTGGTTCTTCTTATGAGGTATATACCAAATATTGGTTCAATAATTGCTGCTATTCCAATTATGCTTTTTGTTCTTATTCAGGATGGAATAACTGGAGTGCTGTATGTTGGCATTGCTTACGGAATAATAAATTTTGTGATAGGACAAATAATTGAACCTAAATTTTTAGCAAAAGGAATGAATCTTTCAACCCTGGCGGTATTTTTATCATTGGTTTTCTGGGGATGGATACTGGGTGATGTAGGTATGTTGTTAGCGGTACCGATTACTATGGCCATGAAAATTAGCCTTGCATCAAGAGATAACTCAAGGTGGATGGCAATTATGTTGGGATCGGAAGAAAGTGCCAAAGAAGCACTTAATCAAAAATTCACAAAAAAAGGACAGCCCGAATAATTCGAGCTGCCCATATAAATATTATATTTTGTATTAATATGATGCTATGTGTAAAGCTTACGCTAAGTTCAGGTTATTAATTGCACTTTAGCACTTGTGTCATTTGATATTTGGCTGCCTCAACATTTGGTCCACCAGTAACGTTTTTATAAGCAACACAAGCATCTCCTCCTGAACCATTACCTTCGTATGCTTGTCCCAGAGCAAAATACATATCTGATTTATCCTTTTCTGTTTCTAAAGAAATAGCCATATTGGCTGCTTCAATTGATTTATCCCAGTTTTTAGCTTTTCCATAAGCCAACGAAAGGTAATAATATGTTGTTGAATTACCAGGAGCATAATTAAAAGAACTTTCTATTAATTCGATGGCTTTTTTACTTTGATCTTTTTGTATCTCCTTTGCCCCTGCATTAACTAATGCTTTAGAGGCTGTAGATTTTGTTTTTTTTATAATCTTGGCTGCTTTTTTTTTCGCAGCACCATACTCAATAACTTTATCAGCATTAACAATCATATTTGCCATATCATCCTGATTGTTATAAACAAGCACTAAACCATAATATGCATTTACATACGTTGGTAAGAGTTCAATTGCCATCGTATATTCAGCGAATGCTTCGTCAACTTTATTTTTCTTAAGAAGCGAACCACCTTTAGATGTTCTAACTTTAGCAATAAATGATGTTGAACTTTGTTTTTTAGATTCATCACCCAATTGCTCAGACATTGCATATGATTTTTCAAATGAAGCAATTGCAGCATCAAATTTTTTAGCTTTATATTGTTCTTTACCAATCGCATAAACAGTATTTAATAATTGCTTTTCAATGCTTCCTTTAAGATCGGCAGCATCGGCACCTACTTTATTTGCTATCTTAAGTGCTGCTTCGTAAGATGTAATGGCAACCTTATAATTTTTCTCTTTGTAGTACTCATTTCCTTCATTATATTTAGCTCCTGCATCTTCAACAGACTGTGACATAACAGACATTGTTAGCATTACCACGCTAATCATCAATAGTGTTTTTTTAAATATACTCATCGTTAAATTTATTAGTTATAATTTTTGCGGCGCAAGATACAAAAATATTATAACCCTGTAAATATCATTATTATAGTCTGTTAAATCATTTTAATCTGTCAGTGGTATTTCATGATTATGTTGGTGAATATTTATAGTTTTGCACCCTATTAGCAAAATGTTTATTTTTATCAGTTAATACATTTTTGAGCTCATGAATATTATTATTGCTGGTGATGGGGAAGTTGGGTTTTATCTGGCAGAAGCACTTGTTGGATCAAATCATAATATCACAATAGTTGACCCTCATGAAGAGCTTCTCAAGCTGGTTGAAGCACACGCAGACTTATTAACTATTGTTGGTGAGTCGAACTCGGTAGCAGTTCTTAAAAAGGCAAATGTTGCTAAAGCTGATCTGGTAATCTCAGTACTGCACAGCGAGCCGATTAATATTCTTACAGCAATACTGGCTAAAAAACTGGGAGCCAAATACACAATTGCACGAGTAAATACCCTTCAAGACATAGCTGAAGAAAATAAAAAAATTTATAATGAGTTGGGTATTGATGTACTACTCTCACCTGAGGATATTGCCGGTCATGAAGTTGTAAAATTGCTTCAGCAACCCGGTGCAATTGAAATTTTCGAGCTGTCGGAAGGAAAATTGCTTGTGTTATTAATTAAAATAAGCCCCGATGCTGCCGTTGTAAACAAATCACTTAACGATATTGCGGCACAATATAAAAGCCTTGACTTCAGGGCAGTCGCAATACATCGTGGCGATGAAACCTTTATACCTAACGGTGACTCCGTGTTTTTATCCAATGATTTCGTTTATGTTATTACAAAACCTGAAGGACAGGATGAACTCCTAAAACTTGGAGGGAATCTTGATTTTGAGATTAACAACATTATGGTTGTTGGAGGTGGAAGGGTTGGAAAAGTTATTGCTAAACAACTTGAATTGGAACTAAATATTAAACTCATTGAACAAGACCGTGAACGGTCGATTAAACTAACAGATTTATTGAATGAGACCTTAATTATAAATGGTGATGCCCGTGATATTAAGTTATTGGAAGACGAAGGAATAGAAGGCGTTGATGCGTTTATTGCAGTTACCAATAGCTCAGAAACAAATATCCTAACCTGTCTTCATGCAAAAAAATTCGGCGTTAAGAAAACCATTGCCCTTGTTGAAAACCTTGACTATATTGAAATATCACAAAATATTGGGATAGATACTATCATTAATAAAAAGCTAAGTGCTGCAAGTTATATGATAAAACACTCAATGAGTGACGAGGTTACCTCACTAAAATGCCTGAGTGGCATAGACTCTGACGTAGCTGAATTTGTTGCAAAAGAAGGATCTCCGGTAACTAAAAAGACCATCAGAAACCTTAATATGCCCGAGGGTTCACTTATAGGAGGTATAATCAGGGGTAATGAATCATTTATTGCAATAGGTGATTTCCAGATAAATAAAAACGATAAGGTTGTTGTATTTGCCCTACCCGGAATTTCTAATAAAATTGAAAGAATGTTTCTCAAACCTGGTTTTAGTTCTTTATCCCATTAATTTATTATAGCAGGTAATGCCAAATAAAAAACTCATAAACATACCCTTGGTTCTTAGGGTACTTAGCTTTTTGCTCATTTTTGAAAGCATTTTTATGTTAAGCGGGCTTGGATTTGCCATATATTTTAATGAATCGGTTTGGCCCTTACTTTTATCAGCAGCATTCACAGGAATTGTAGGTTGTGTAATATGGTTAATAACCAGAAAAAATGACAGAAAAAATATTGGAAAACGTGAGGGGTATTTAATTGTTTCGCTAACCTGGATAATAATTTCATTATTTGGAACACTACCCTTTATATTAAGCGGAACAATTTCGAACTTTGCTGATGCATTTTTTGAAACAATGTCTGGCTTCACAACTACCGGAGCAACAATATTAACAGATATTGAAGCCCTGCCAAAAAATATTCTATACTGGAGAGCTATGACTCATTGGATTGGTGGTATGGGCATTATTGTACTTACCGTAGCGATCCTGCCGTTTTTAGGAATTGGAGGATTGCAATTGATGATTGCCGAAATGCCAGGTATCACCCCCGACAAGCTCCATCCACGAATAACTGAAACAGCAAAGCGCTTTTGGGCTATTTACGTTATATTTACGGTTACAGAAGTATTGCTGTTATGGTTAGGTGAAATGGACTTTTTTGAATCAGTATGCCATTCATTTGCAACCATGGCAACCGGGGGGTTCTCCACCCGAAACGACAGCATCGCATCTTTTATGCCATATTCGCAATACGTGATAATCGTTTTTATGTTTTTTGCAGGCACAAACTTTACTCTTCATTACTTTGCAATGCACCGCCAGTTTAACAAGATCCGTTCCAATGAAGAGTTTAGGATGTACTTTTGGATTATAGCTATAATATCAGTACTTATAGCATTGGGACTAACCATTGTTGATGGTCTAAATATTGAAATGTCGTTCCGTGATTCCCTCTTTACAGTTGTGTCAATACTAACAACCACGGGCTTTGTAACAGCCGATTATTCCATTTGGCCTTCATTTTTGTGGATGTTAATATTTGCATTGATGTTCATAGGTGGTAGTGCAGGGTCAACTGGTGGAGGGGTGAAAATCATTCGGCATTTATTGCTGATAAAGAACTCATTACTTGAAATGAAACGGTCAATTCATCCCCAGGCAATAATTCCGGTAAAATATAACGGGAAATCAGTTTCACAACAGATTATTTTCAATGTAATGGCGTTTTTCCTTATTTATATACTGGTATTTTCATTCGGAATAATCACCCTGTCGATGCTTGGTCACGATTTCCAAACCTCCATTGGTTCAACAATTGCTACTTTAGGAAATATTGGTCCTGGAATAGGAAATGTTGGCCCTGTAGATAATTATGCTTTTTTCTCACCAGTTGCAAAATGGTTCCTGTCGTTTTTAATGCTGCTTGGCAGACTAGAATTATTTACAGTGCTTATAGTGATTTCTCCGGCATTCTGGAGAAGGTAATTATGAACTAATTAATATATACAATATATTACAGATTATTTTTTTACAAGTTCGGTAATGATAAAAAAATTCTTTTCAAAAAATATATCCAATAAGCAAGCATCAGACTCAGGGATGGCATTTGTGCTGATTTTATTATTGATTGGATTTTTCACAAAGAATTACTTGTATTATCAAATAGCAATCCCAGCATTAATATTAAATATGATATACCCCAGGGTTTTTTATTTATTTGCCATTATTTGGCTTGGTATTTCAGAATTAATGGGAGCTATTGTGTCAAAAGTATTACTAATAATAATATATGTTGTACTAGTTATTCCTGTTGGGTTATATCGACGAATAATTGGAAAAGATTCATTGCGATTAAAGGATTTCAAAAACGAAAGAACATCTGTGATGATTGATCGAGATTATAAATTTTCATCACAAGACATTGAAAAACCATATTAAACATAATTATTAATATATGGAATTCTTGAAAGACATGTGGGCGTTTATAGTTGTTCGTAAGAAGTTTTGGTTATTACCTGTTATATTGGTGCTTCTGTTTTTCGGGGTATTGATAATTTTCTCTAGTGGTACCGCCATTGCGCCTTTTATTTATTCTATTTTCTAACCATCAATCTTATAAAATGGCAACTGCAATTTTAGGAATTTCAGCCTACTATCATGATAGCGCAGCCGCATTAATTATTGATGGTGAAATAGTCGCTGCTGCCCATGAAGAACGATTTACAAGAAAAAAGCATGATTCTTCATTTCCAATTAATGCTGTGAAATATGTTCTTGATGAGGCAGGGATTGAAACTAACGAATTAACCGCCATTTCATTTTACGACAAACCGTTTATTAAATTTGAGAGATTACTGGAAACCTATCATGCCTTTGCACCTAAAGGCTTGCCCAGTTTCCTGTTATCGATACCTGTTTGGATAAAGGAAAAATTATTTATTAAGAAATTACTGAAGGACGAGCTTGCAAAATTAGGGGTTGAAAAAAAACCATTACTATTTCCCGAACACCATCTATCTCATGCTGCCAGCGCATTCTATCCATCGCCTTTTAAGAAAGCCGCAATACTAACTATTGATGGGGTTGGCGAATGGGCTACCACCACCATTGGATATGGTGAAGGCCATGAAATAAGAATCCTGAAAGAATTACACTTTCCTCATTCGTTAGGGTTGCTTTATTCAGCATTTACATATTATACCGGTTTTAGAGTAAATAGTGGAGAATATAAGCTAATGGGATTGGCACCTTATGGTGATCCTAATTCCCTTCAGACAATAGATATAAAGAAAAAAATATTAGAAGAACTTGTTGACGTTCGCGAAGATGGTTCTCTATTATTAAATATGAAGTATTTTAAGTTTGCCACAGGCTTAAAGATGACCTATGACAAAAAATGGACTAAGCTGTTTGGAATTCCACCAAGAAATGCAGAGTCGGAAATATCACAGTCGTATATGAATATGGCACTTGCCATTCAACAAGTTACTGAAGATATTATTCTTAGCATGGCCATCACTGCAAAAGAGCTAACTAATTGCGACAATCTGGTTATGGCAGGTGGTGTTGCCCTTAACAGTGTAGCAAATGGCAAACTAATGGCCTCAGGCATATTTAAAGATATATGGATTCAGCCGGCAGCTGGCGATGCAGGTGGAGCCTTAGGTGCCGCTTATTTGGGATGGCACTTATGGAAAGGAGAAAAGAGAAACGTTATCAAAAAGCCGGATTCGATGAAAGGCGCTTACCTGGGTCCGGAATTTGATAAAGACAGTATAATAAGAGTTATTAGGAAGTATAATGCCAACTATGATTACTATGATGATTTTGATGAGTTGATAAAAGTTGTAGCATCGATTATTTCTCAAGGTAATGTTGTTGGTTGGTTTCAGGGAAGAATGGAATTTGGGCCACGTGCCTTGGGAAATCGATCTATACTTGGTGATGCCAGAAATCCCGATATGCAAAAGAAAATGAATCTTAAAATAAAATATCGTGAAGGGTTTAGGCCTTTTGCCCCAACTGTACTTGAGGAAGATATTCATGAATATTTTGCCTGGGATGTCCCTTCACCTTATATGTTGCATGTTATGCCCGTTAAAAAAGAAAGGCTTATTTCATTACCCGACAAATACAACGAAATGAGTCTTTATGATAGATTATATTTTGTTCGTTCGGATATTCCTGCTATAACGCATATTGATAATTCTGCACGCATTCAAAGTGTAAACAAAGACACAAATCCCAGATATTGGAAACTTATTACTGAGTTTAAAAAGCAAACAGGCTACGGAATAATTGTAAATACTAGCTTTAATGTTCGGGGAGAACCTATTGTTTGTAATCCCGACGATGGGTTTAGGTGTTTTATGCGAACAGAAATGGATTATCTGGTAATAGGTAATTATTTGTTTGCCAAATCAAAACAAAGGGAGTTGGTCAATGATTCAAACTGGAAAGAAGAATTCAAATTGGATTAAATCACTATGCGCTACTTTAATCTGTTTAATGTTTCTTTGGCGTAAGCCATATGTGCTTCAGGTTGGGGATGCTTTCCTTGGTATTCGCTAGTTGAAACATTATATTTTTTAATTGCACTCTCCCCATCAACAAAAATGATATCAGGATGATCTGCAAGCGCTTTTAATAACTCATCATTGGGTCGATCATTTAATTTAGTTGGCATATGTAAAACAATAATCTTTGTTTTGTTTGAAAATATATTTTCAATACCCGTAAAATAAAAGTCGTATAACTCGTAATCACTTACTTTATTATTGGAAATAATCCCCCTTGCATTTCCATACATCATTTTGTTTTTTACAAAAATGTATACAAATTTGGGAACGGCAGCAAATATTTTTATGAACTTCTTAATACTTAGATTGGGTCCATCTTTTCTGTATAAAGTTGTTAACTCAAAAACCTGTTGAGTACTTATTGGATATTTTATCATTATTCCATCGTCATTTTTGGTGATAAAGGCAGCTGTTAATGGAATATTTTTTGAAGCAATTGGTGGGAATGGTGTTTTGGATCGATTGGTTAGCCCTCTCCAGCAACCCAGAATAACAATACTTGGCTGTAAGGTATCTAATAATCCACATTCATTTAATTTTTGTGCTTTAATCAGAGCATGGATATAAGAAAATGAAGATACACCATAATTATAAGCTGGTAAGTCTAGGCTATCGGCAATTATTTGAGTGAACGTTTGATCCGACTCAACTTCATCACCATAAGTTACGGAACAACCCAACGACAAAACCCCACCAGAATGATAAGTATTCGAATTATCATTTTTACCAATTCTATATCCAAATTTGTGGCTTTTAACATAGTAACTACTATCAGAAATATATCCTGAAATATTTGATGCAAAATCAAAGCCAATTTCCGGATCAAAAACATAGGCACCAATCGGCCAACGCCCTTGGTTTTGTGCCATTGTTTCCAATTGATTATGAATCTTAAATGTTAAAAAAGTATTGAAAACAGTAAATATCAACACAATAACAACTACCAAATAGATAATATAATTGCACCTTTTTTTATTAAGATAGTTCATAGGTCATTTCTCTTTAGTATTAATAAAACAGTATTATTAAAGAATCCAATAAATATAAATGATTGAAAAGACCACAAAAAAAGCTATCCCCAACCGCGATAAAGCTCTTAGGAAAATTCCAGGAACTGCTTCCCTTGGCATATGTTTATCGGTTACAACCCGGTAGTTGAGCCATGCTAATACCGGGGCGACTAAAAATGACAAAGTTGTAGCTATACTTACCATTGTGCCCATCGAACCACCAGCAAATGCAATTATCAGTAACGATCCAACAATTAAAATCCCCAACCATATCCAGGTAAGTATCTGCTTATTTTTTATTTTGTTCCAGCTATCAGGGAGCAAATGTTGATAAACGGGGCTTAGCACCCTTGGATATGCATCTAACACAGCTATTGTTGTACTAATCATGGTTGCTGTAGCAGCAATTGAAACTATCCAATATGCCCAGTCGCCAAGGCTTGTGGTATACATACTGATAAGTTGTCCTGAAAAGGTGGTTCCGTTTGGGGAAAATTGTTCCCCTGTACCATACATTACAAGGGCTCCCATCAAAAGAAATCCCAAAGCAAGAATTGCTGTTCCAATATAACCAACCCTAAATTCTATTAGGGCATCCTTTAACTTTGGCATATATCCAATTTCTTTGGCCTTGGCAATATTCCACACCGACGACCATACCGAAACATCAATTGGGGCAGGCATCCATCCCACAAAGGCAATCATAAAAAACACATCAGCACCTCGTGTCCATGTAAAATTAGTGATTGCTTCTGGAGATACCACTTTATGAATATCAAAGGCAGCAAATACAGCAACAATGGTTGATAAAGCCAATAATACAATTATAAACTTTATTACTTTATCTAGAAGCGAATATTTTCCGAAAACCAGCACCAATAATGCTATTATCAGCACAATGGTACTCAGTGCCGTTATACTTATGGTAATATTAAAAACATATGCGATTAAACCCACCGTAACAACTGTAATGGCAGCCTGAAAAATACACATCGATGAAAATGTAACAATGGCGTAAAGTACCACAGCCCAACTGCCAACTTTATTGTAACCATCAACAAGGTTGTTTCCAGTTGCAACTGCATACCTTGGGCCAAATTCGAAAAATGGGTATTTAAGTATATTGGCAATAATTAATATCCACACCAAATCGAAATTATACATCGCTCCTGCCCGTGTTGATTGTACCAGGTGAGATACACCAACAGCAGCACCGGCATAAAGTAGTCCCGGACCAAGTATTTTAAGAAATTTTTTTGTTTTCATTGTTGATATCAGTGAGAGCATACAAAGTTATAATTTTTAGTAACTTTGCAATTGCCCTTTACAGTTGATATTATATTGCCCAATAATGAATAATAGTACTGAAATCTAATCTAATAAATTTAGTAGGTCATTTAATGACTACACTTTGACCAGAATTAATTAATTATTAATGTCAAATTATCCAATGACCAATTAACCAATACCAATGACCTTCTTCAACAATCCGCAATTAAAACTAGCTTATGAGTTTGTTCAGTTTACTGGAAAGAATATTTTTCTTACGGGAAAAGCTGGAACAGGCAAGACTACGTTTTTGCATAATTCAAAAAAGGTTGGCAATAAGCGCATGATAGTGGTTGCTCCCACAGGAGTAGCTGCAATAAATGCAGGAGGAGTTACAATCCATTCATTTTTTCAGCTACCATTTGGGCCACAAATTCCAGGTAATAGTTCTATGGATTACCGGCAAACTGATCAGTCAAAAATTAGGAGGTTTAGCAAAGAGAAAATCAATATTATCAGAAGTATTGATTTGTTGGTAATTGATGAAATAAGTATGGTAAGAGCCGATTTACTTGATGGTATTGATAATACACTTCGTAGATTCCGAGATAGAAACCTTCCCTTTGGCGGGGTTCAGTTATTGTTAATTGGCGACCTTCAGCAACTGGCACCTGTTGTTAAGGAAAATGAATGGAACTTATTAAGAGGTTACTATGAAACTGCATTTTTCTTTAGTAGCAAAGCCTTGCAGAAAACAAAATATGTGAGTATCGAGCTAAGGCATGTATATAGGCAAAGCGATGAGGAATTCATCAAACTACTTAATCGTGTTAGGGATAATCTTATTGATAATGAAGTTATTGATGCATTAAATGAAAGGTATAATCCTGAGTTTGATTCATCTAATACAGGCCATATAATTCTTACAACACATAATGCAAAAGCAAGGGAAATAAATGAATCCCGACTTATAAGTCTTGATGGTAAACCCCATCATTATCAGGCTAGTACTACCGGGAATTTTCCTGAATTTGCTTATCCAACTGATTATAAGCTAACCCTTAAAAATGGATCACAGGTGATGTTCATAAAAAATGATCCAAATCCTGAAAAAAGATATTTTAATGGAAAGATAGGTACAATAACAGAAATCAGTAGTAACTCAATAACTGTTGAGTGTGTTGGTGATGAAGAACCAATATCGGTTGAAAAATTATTTTGGGAAAAGGTAAAATATACCCTTGATGATGAAAGCAAAGAGATAAAAGAATCTGTCGAAGGAACCTTTGTGCAGTATCCTCTTAAATTAGCATGGGCAATTACCATTCATAAAAGTCAGGGATTAACCTTTGAAAATGCAATTATTGATGCCCAGGCTGCATTTGCTCATGGCCAAGTTTATGTAGCGTTAAGCAGATGTAAAACACTTGAAGGTCTGGTGTTAAGTTCCAAAATACTTCCTGCAAGCGTTGTAAACGACACCACCGTTAACAGTTTTACAAAAGATGTTGAACAGAATCAACCAGGTGAAGTGGAGCTTAAAGAGTCTAAAAAACAATTCCAAAAAGATCTTCTTCTTAATCTGTTTGATTTTGTCTCACTTCAAAAACTTGTTAACTATTCAATTAAGCTATTTCAGGAACATTTCACAAGTGTGTTAAATAACCCCATAAATGAATTTACAAGTGCAAACAATATAATTTCAAATGAAATTGTTTTTATCTCAAATAAATTCAGAAGTCAATTGGAGACGATGTGTGCCGAAAAAGGCAATATTGAAGAAAACCTCCAGTTACAGGAAAGAATAAAAAAAGCGTCATCCTATTTTATCGATAAACTAAAGAGTGCCTTTGAAACAACGTTAAACGAATTTATACTGGAAACAGACAATAAAGTTACCCGAAAATACATCAGTAATGTACTTGGTAATATCAATCACGAATATGCATATAAATTAGGCTGCTTATCTGCCTGTGTTAATGGCTTTAATACAGAAGAATATCTAAAAGCAAAAGCTCTTGCTTCCATAAGTGAAGTCTCCTCTCCATCCAAACGAAAAACACCAAAAATGGAAGCTACCGGAGATGAGCAACCTGAACTTTATAGAATATTAAAAGCATGGCGTGATGCAAAAGCCGATGAACTCGACTGGCAGGTTTATCGTGTAATACAACTCAAAACCATGCGCGAAATTTGTAAACGTCTACCCACAAACCCTGTGGCTTTAAGCCTGATTGCCGGTATGGGTAAGGTAAAAATGGAACTATTTAGTGATGAATTACTGGAAATTATAATTGATTATTGTGGTGAGTATAAATAAACTTCCCCGGTTATTGAAGATGAAAAAGAACCCACAAAAAAATCAAAAGAAGACACTAAAGAAGTAACATTTACGCTGTGGAAAGAAGGTATAGGCATTGAAGAAATTGCAAGTGAACGTGGATTTGTAAACTCGACAATAGAAAAACATTTAACTCATTTTGTAAGAAATGGGAAATTACCGGTATTAGAGTTTGTTGAGCAGATAAAGCTTATTCAAATCTCTGATTTTATGTTAAAACATCCTTCGAGTACCACAACCGAAATCAAAGAAGGGCTTAATAATTTATATACATATTCTGAGTTGCGATTTGTTTTGAATCATTTGATTTTTACCGGGGAAATAAAACAATGATCAGTAACAAAGCCTAGTTGTAATAAAAAAAAGCAACCCAAAGGAGTATTTCTGTAATTTACCGAAAGAATTCACCTGTTCACCGATTTTCACAGTCTATTTATAATTATTGAATTATTTTCGCCAATCAATTAGTCCAAAAAAGAATTATTATTGCCATAACTTTTTAATAATTAGTCAAAATGAATATTCGTAAAGCCATAATCTCTATAGCTGTTGTTGCTGTAGTGATATTTTTAGCGATGATGTTATCTCAGTATTTCGTTGATAACAAAGTTATTCCCGAATCCAGAGAGAAAGAAGACGCAAAACTTTTTGTTAAAGCACTACCTGTAACCTATGAGATTAATTCTTCCGGAATATCCGCAACCGGCAGGTTGTCATCCCAACAGGAAGTTGGCCTTAGTGCAGAAGTTTCGGGTCAGATTCTTCAGGGTAATGTTAATTTAAAACAGGGTAAATCATTTAATGAAGGCGACTTGTTAGTACGTATTTTTGACGAAGAAGCAAAAAATAATCTGAAGGCAAGCAAGAGCCGTTTTTTAAATGGTATTGCCGGAATACTTCCTGATATGAAAATTGATTTTCCTTTAAGTTATCAAAAATGGCTTAAGTTCTTCAACGATATTAATATTGACAAATCTTTACCAGAACTTCCAAATATTGATAGTGATAAAGAGAAAGTATTTTTAGCCAGCCGCAATATCCTTAACGATTATTACACAATTCTGGGAACCCAAATCCGGTTATCAAAATACAATATTTATGCCCCATTTAATGGTTCATTTACAAATGTAATGATGCAAGTTGGTTCAATTGCAAATCCCGGAAGCAAAATCGCCACTATGATAAAAACTGATCAACTTGAGCTGGAAGTCCCTATTAGGGTTGAAGATATTTATTGGGTTAATATTGGAGACGATGTAACTGCTACAACAAAAGATGGCTTGTTAAGCTGGGCTGGAAAAGTTGTCCGCAAGTCTGATTATATTGATCCAAATTCACAATCAATAACAGTATATGTAGGTCTTGAACCTACCAAATCAAAGCCACTATATCAGGGACAATATCTAAAAGCGGTTTTTTCAGAAAAGAATCTTGAAGGTAGTATGGAAATACCAAGAAATGCCATTTTCAACAAAAATATGGTTTATACTATTGAAGATGGTAAAATAAACATACACAAGGTTGATATTCTTAAAACCAATGGAACAACTGTATTATTTTCCGGATTAGATGAAGGAACAATGGTAGTGGTTGAACCATTAATAAATGCTCACATAGGTACTAACGCCGAAATACTTAATTAAAATGAGAAAGTTGATTAGTACATTCGTAAAATATCCATTTTACGCTAATATTATAATCTTCATAATACTTATTGCCGGTACTTTAAGTGTACTCTCGATGAAGAAATCCTTTTTCCCCGAAATGGCATCAAAGGATGTTTTTGTTACCGTTTTCTATCCGGGGGCATCACCAAAGGAAATGGAAGAAGGTATTACACTCAGGGTTGAAGAGGCTATCAGGGGTATTGTGGGAATAAAAGAAGTTACTTCCACATCATCCGAAAATGTATCAAGTGTAAAAATTACAACCACTGGCGAATATGATATTGATGAAACCCTGGCAGAAGTAAAGAATGCCGTTGATGGAATTACTTCTTTCCCAGTTGATGCAGAAAGGCCGATTGTTTTTAAACAACGATCGGCAACCTTTGCCCTTTTCATGGGTTTATCAGGCGATGCTGATAAAATTACCCTTAAGGGATATGCCGATGAAATAGAGTACGACCTTTATAATTCGGGAATTATGTCGCAAATTACCATTGGCGGTTACCCCGATTTGGAAATATCGGTTGAGATTTCGGAAGAAAACCTGTTGCGATATAATTTGACCTTCGATGAAGTATCAAGGGCCATTGCTCAAAACAACCTTGATATGTCAGGGGGTCAGATACGCTCAGATATTGAGGAGATTATGATCAGATCGAGATATCGTACTGTTGTACCCGAGGAAATTGAACAGATTATCATCCGTGCAAATCCCGATGGCAGCTTTTTACGGATTGCAGATGTGGGAACCGTGAAAAAACAATTTGCAGATGTAGCCAGCCAGTCGTTAATGAATGGTAAACCATCAATTTCTTTTAATATTAACAAGCTTCCCGAAGAAGATCTTACGGAAATATCAGCATTTTGCAAAACCCTTGTTAAAGAGTTCAACGAAACCCACACCGATGCACAATTATATGTAACATACGATTTCCTTCAAATGCTTAAGGGTAGGCTTAATCTACTTTATCGTAATGGAGGTATCGGACTTCTCCTTATACTGATAACCTTGGGTTTATTCTTAAGTCTCCGACTATCTTTTTGGGTTGCTTTTGGAATTCCGGCATCGTTTTTATCAATGTTTATACTTGCGGCAGCCTATGGTATAACAATAAATATGATTTCCCTTTTCGGGATGATATTGGTAATAGGTATACTGGTGGATGATGGAATTGTAATCGCCGAAAATGTTTACACAAAGTTTGAAAAAGGGATGTCTCCCAAAAAGGCAGCTGTTGAAGGGACAATGGAGGTGCTTCCTGCTGTAATGACCTCTGTTACAACAACAATCATTGCTTTTTCACCATTATTCTTTATCGAAGGACGAATGGAATTTATGTTCGAAATGGCATTTGTTGTGGTATTTAGCCTTGCGTTCTCTTTACTGGAAGCATTTTTTGTATTGCCAGCCCATCTTGGCAGCTCATTTATTCTGCGCAAAAGTCAAAAACAAAATACAGGCAAAAAGATACGCGATTTATTGGAGAAGCTATTAACTTTCATGCGTGAGAAATTATACGGAAGTACCCTAAATTTTGTAATAAGGTGGAAGTATATCTTTATATTCACTCCATTGATAATGATAATATTAACCGTTGGCCTATTTGGCGGAGGGTTGATTAAAGCTACATTTTTCCCTTCAATTCCTTTCGATCAGTTCACTGCTGAAATAGCATTTAAACCCGGATCGGGAGAAGCTCAAACCCTTGAATACGTTAAAAAAATTGATGATGCAATTTGGGAAGTTAACAGAGAGCTAATGGATGAGCTTAATGATACTGCTAATTTTGTAAATTTCACCTTTGTTTCAACAGGTTCTGCATTTAACGGTCAGGAAGTTGGTTCACATGCCGGTAATGTGTTTGTACTGCTTCGCGATCTTGAAGACTCAGGTACATCAAGTTTTGAGATAGTTACCAGAGTTCAAAATAAACTGGGGCCAATCCCGGAAGCCGAGAAAGTTAAGATTGCAGGTAGAAACACATTTGGTACTCCTGTTTCAATTAGCCTTTTGGGTAAGGATATGGACGAGCTAAATGCGGCAAAAGATTATCTGTTAAGGGGCATGAAACAAATTAAGGCCCTCAATAATGTTACTGATGTTAATCCTGCGGGTAAACGTGAAATTCAATTAACACTTAAACCCAAGGCTTACTTTTTAGGATTTAGTCAGGCTAGTCTTACAAATCAGGTCCGTCAGGGTTTCTTTGGTGGACAAGCTCAGCGGTTACAGCAGGGAAAAGATGAGTTGCGGGTCTGGGTCAGGTACCCAAAAACTGACAGAATAAACATTGGTCAGCTTGAAAACATGAAGATTAAAACAATGGCTGGTGAATACCCTCTTAGCGAATTAGCCGAATATACTATCGATCGTGGGCCAGTTAGCATTAAACATTTTAACAGTGCCAGGGAAGTAAGGGTAGATGCTGATTTGTTAAATCCATATGACGCTGTTCCTCCAATCATTGAAAAAATAAGAACAGATATACTGCCGGTAATAGAAGAAACTTATCCGGGAGTAACAGTTGAGTATCAGGGTCAACAAAGAGACTCTAACGAGACCATGGAACAAATTATGAAGTATTTCAGTATTGCATTTGCTTTGATGTTTTTGGTTATTGTAATTCACTTTAAATCTTTTACACAAGGAGTTATTATTGTAGCAATGATTCCACTGGCATGGCTTGGTGCCACCTGGGGGCATGGAATAGAGGGTATCCCTGTTTCAATGTTAAGCACTTGGGGCATGATAGCGCTTTCGGGTGTGATTATTAACGATGCTGTCGTCTTCCTTTCCAAATACAACTCACTATTAGTTGAAGGTGTTAAGGTGCAAGATGCTGTTGTACAGGCAGGTAAAGCTCGTTTCAGGGCGATTGTTCTTACCACAATAACCACAACTGTTGGACTTTACCCAATTATACTGGAAAAAAGTTTTCAGGCTCAATTTTTAATCCCGTTGGCTGTTTCATTGGCATATGGTGTGTTAATTGGAACAGGGTTTATTCTAATATTTTTCCCTGTTTTAATACTAATTCTTAACGATTTTAAAAGAGCCTGGAAATGGACTTTTAGGAATATTAATTTATGGATTAAACTTGGTGATAGAAATTCAACTTTAACCGAGGAACAAATAGCTGCAATTAGAAAGTATCCTGAACCGGAAGAAGTGGAAAAAGCAATTATTTTTCACCATAGAACGCTTGATTAGAGATTTGAAAAAGAAATGATAATGAAAAATTCAAATAGTTATATAATGATTGTTTTGATTTTCCTTTCCGGGATTCTTACAGTCAACAACGCCAAAGCTCAACAGGAACTTTCCTTGGAAACAGCCATTCTTAAAGGGCTGGAAAACAATTTTCAGGTAAGGATTTTCGGGGAGTATTATAAATCAGCACAGCTAAACAATAGCTGGGGAACGGTTGGCCGTTATCCTTCAATAACTCTTGGGGTTAACAGCATCAACAGGTTCGATAATACCCCATCAACACAAAATCCCGACAACCGAAGTGAGTTATACACCAACCGGTTATCACCTTACGTAAATGTAAATTGGATTCTGTTTAATGGATTTTCGGTAAAGATGGGTAAAGAAAAACTTGACCTGTTGGAAAATTACTCGGCAGGGAATTCAGCCCTGGTAGTTGAGAATACGGTTCAATCAATTATCCTTGGTTATTATCTGGCACTACTTGAACAGGAAAGGTTAAAGGTATTAAAAGAAGTAAAAGACCTCTCAGGCGACCGTTATGAATATGAGATGATACGCAAAGACATTGGTAGTGCGGTTACCTTTGAAGTGTTGCAGGCAAAGAATTCGTTTTTAAGCGATTCGACAAATTACCTGCTTCAAAAGCTAAATGTCAGGAATGCGTTTCTTAGGTTAAATTTATTGTTGGGGGAGCCACCGGAAGTTAGTTTTGTGCTTGTTGACAGTTTTCAAACAGAGACGTATACGTATGATTTGAAAGATTTGGAACAAAAGATGATGTCGAGCAATAAAACTTTGCAAAATCAATACGTTAATCAAGAGATTCTTAAAAAGGGCACAGGCATTGCGAAGAGTGCCAGCTACCCATCTTTGATGCTAAATGCAGGAACAGATTATAATAAAGGGTATTACGATCTACCCAAGGATAATAATTACGACAGTCATTCATTTGACTATTACGCAAATTTCACACTTAGTTTTAACCTTTTTAATGGAGGGAACACGCGCAGTGCCATCCAGCAGGCAGGTATTAGTGAGCATATAGGTTTGTTGGAAACTCTTGAGATTAAACAAACTTTGGCCAACTTGTTGGTTAATCAATATGAACTTTACGATATTCGAAAGCAATTACTAAATGTTGCCAATTCAAATATGGAGAGTGCCGAGTTAAATATGCAGATTGCAACCGATAAATACCGCAATGGTACAATCAACTCATTTAACTTCCGTGATGTGCAGTTGATATACTTAAATGCCGCCCACCGCAAGCTAAATGCAATTTATGATATTATTGATACGCATACTGAGTTGTTGAGATTAACCGGGGGGATTGTTACGGAGAATTAGAGTCTGTAATCGACTTCTTTTACGATAGTATCTTATTGCCTTTTTCACTTTTCCTGCGGTAATTAAATACATAAACAGTTATATTGGTATTTCAAAACGAACTTTTGTGCCGGCAGGATTGCTTTTTTCATCCTCTAAATCTTCGATGAACAGCGTAATTTTTGATTTGAGTTTTTTGTTTAATACTTTTATCCTTTCTGAAGTTATTGATGTTGCCAGCGATTTATGATCTTTGTCATTATCCTGCATGATCTCCATTGCCTTTTTTCGGCCAATGCCATTATCTATTACTTCGTAAATTATGCTGTTATCTTCGAAATTAAAATTGATAGTGATATCACCCATGGTTTGTTTATTTCTAAAACCATGCTCAATAGCATTTTCAATGAAAGGTTGCCCCAGCATAGGTGGTATTTGGACACTAATGGTGTCAATTTTTTCATCAATAAAAATTGTGTAATCAAATTTTTCGGGGAAACGAATTTTCTGTAATGAAAGGTAATTTTCGATTGTAATGATTTCTTCTTCTAAGGGGATAGTTTCTTCTATTGAACTATCAAGTATATTTCGCACTAATTTGGAAAACATCGCCAGGTATTTACTGGCTTTAGCCGGTTCTTCATTAATAATTGAGTTTTGGATACTGGCTAGTGAATTAAAAATAAAGTGTGGATTCATTTGAGAGCGAAGTAGCTTTTGCTGGAGGTTTGCCTTATCATGTACTATCTCTAGACGGTTATGTCTAAGATAGAGAATTATAGCTATCATAAGAATGATTACAAATCCTGCAACACCAAAATTAATAAGCATTGTTTGTTGGTTATTACTTTGTTGAAGTTCTTTTTCTTTTTTAAGAAATTCGATCTGCTGTTTTTTTAGTTCATTCTCAGAATTTGCAAGTAAATAATATATTTGATTGCGAGTTTGCATTTGGTACAAGCTATCCAGAGCCTTGTGTCGATATTCGGAATATAATATAGCTTTATCATGTTGCCCCATGTATTGATATAACTCCATATAACCTGTATAAATATAATATTTTGACCACCATGAATAATTTATATCATTGTATATTCTGTCAAATTGAAAATAAATTGTTGTGTCTATTTCATGTGAATTGAGAGCTGTAATTTTTTTTAATCCAATATCCAAATAAAATTTCGACAGGTCATATTTCCCAATATCAGCATATAATTCTCCTAACCACCCTAATGTTGCGGCTCTGTTTTTGTATTTTTCACCATCTAATTTAACGCTTAAAGCTTTAAGGTAAAATTCTTCTGCTTTTTGATAATCAGGAGGGTAAATGTAATGGTGGTAGCATTCGCCAATATTTGATAAACTAATTTCTTTGTACAAATCAAAGTCACATAAATTAGCATAGTAATAACACGAATCTAAATATGGTATTGCATCCCATCCCCCGCTACGTTCATGTTCAGGCATCAAATCATCCCTCCATTCATAAGTTATACCAATATAATCGTATATGATAGTTAAGTGTTTTATCTCGTCTAGCTTTTTACAAGCTCTTAATGCTTCATGTAGGTTTAAAAAAGCACTATCAAATTGATTTGACCTAATATAAGAATAACCAATTTCATATGTTGCCACTACTTCTGAAATTTCGTTGTCAACATTCATAAATTCGGTTTTTGCTCGCCTGTAATACTCAATTGCTTTTAAATCGTTTTCTAAATATCTGCACAATGCTCCGATTTGCAAGAGCAGATTACCATATTGTTGTGAAGGCTTTAAATTCTCAAATAGCGAAACGGCAAACAGGTAATTAATCGTGGCGTTTTTAATATCTAACTTAAAATAGTATCCATTTCCTATATTGAAAACAGCCTCTGCTTCACCAAAGGAATAATTTAGTGATTTTGATAATTCCATTGCTTTGTTGGCATAATAAAAGCAACTATCTGGATATCTCTGTGATATAGAAGTAGCTACTAAGTTTAGATGATCGACTTTTTTTATACCATCAAAAAGTTCAGTTATTCCAATTAAACTGTCAATTTCAGATTTAAAGACAAATGTTCGTATTTGCCCGTATGAGAATGGATTAGATAGTAAAATAACAAAGAATAATATAGTACCAATGTTTTTAATCATAATTCGTTAAAAAATCATATTCCTGCTAATCTTTCAAACATTTCAAGCAATTGTTCACGTTTACGTGAAGCAACAGGTATTTTGCAATCGTTTTCCAGTATCACATATCCACCATCGGCTTTTTCAAACCTGTTTATATGTCGCATATTTATCAGATACGATTTGTGCACCCTGTAATAACCTACATCACTGAGCATTTCATCATATTCTTTTAGTGTGTTTGAAACCATTATCTTTTTGTTATTCAAAAGGTGGATATTTGTATAACCACCTTCCGATTCACAATAATTAATATCCCGGATTTTCACAAGATGAATATTGTTGTGGGTTTTAAGGATGATTTTTCTGTTGACATTATCTTCTGGTTTTAGGTTGTCCTTTAAAGTGTTAAGCTGTGTATTAAAATCTTTTTGAACCAGACTTTCTGCTTTGCAAACAGCTCCCTTTAATTCATCAGGATCAATAGGTTTAAGGAGATAATCAATGGCGCTAAATTTAAAAGCTTTAATTGCAAACTTATCGTATGCCGTAATAAAGATTACTTTAAAATCAACAGGCTCTAATAGTTTTAGCAAGTCAAATCCGGTTCCGTCTCCCATTTTAATATCTAACAGAACAAGGTCGGGATGGAATTTATGAATTGCTTCCACCCCGCTTTTGACACTATCAGCCGTTGCCACCGATTTTATATTAGGACAAGTCTGTTTTACCAGCTTTTCCAATGTTTGGCGTATGTGGGCTTCGTCATCTATTATGATGGTGCGGAGCATGTTAAGGTCAGAATTTTTTCTAAAGATAGACATAATTATTTAAATTCAAAAATTCGCTGTTATGATTTTATGCAGTGGGGATATTATTTGATGCTAAATAATTTAGTAAAATCAAAGGTTGCCATTTGTGGAGCACAGCTATTTATTTATCATCAATTTCTTTCTGATTTTCGTATCATGGGTGACGATTTCCACAAAACAAAGCCCTGTATTAAATGATGAAACATCAATCTCATTGGTTAATGGTTTCAACTTGAGCACCAATTGTCCAACTGTGTTGTAAATAGTTACGCCAATTATGTGTGTTTCACCCTTACTTAAAATGGAAATTTTATTAGTTGCAGGATTTGGATAGATTATAAACTTATCGTTAAGTATAACTTCCTTTGTGCTAACCGCTTCGCAAGCTTGTTCCACTTCTTGCTTGCTATTGCAGCCGGGGGCGTTGTCATGGATTACAACGGTTCCGTTTGGAGTAGAAAGGTAATCACAGATACTTTTAACCTCACAAGTTGTTAAATGATCATTGTTTATTATATATAGGCTATCTATGGTAGATGGGTCAATATTATCCAGTCCTGCTAAACTAGTTAGTCCATTATTTCCATCAAGTGTAAGCCGTCCTCCAATAGAGGTAATGTTTTCTATGGCTAATAAACTATTCAATAAGTCACAAGAAAGAATTGTAATGCTACCACCTATTGAGCTTAATGTTTCCAACCCGGATAAACTGGTTAAAAATATATTACCACCTAAATCCAATCCTCCTAAAGAGGTGAGTGAGCTGAGACCTGTTAGATCAACTAGGTTTGATCCCCATATATTAATACTACCCCCAACTGAGGTTAAAGCCTCCAGCCCTGTAAAGTTTGATAGGGAATATTGATGAAGAAGTGTAATGTCTCCTCCAATGGAAGTTAATGAGTTGAGTCCGGTTAAACTAGTTATACATGAACCGCCAAGGTGGAATTCAGCGCCAATAGTGGTTAGTGCATTAAGGCCTTCTAAATTTGTAATTGGGATATTCGAGCAATTAAAATCAAAATCTCCCCCTATGGATGTTAAGGCGTTAAGTCCTGTCAAATTTGTAAGCGTTATATTTGCGCTAACAAATTGAAAATCTCCTCCAATAGAAGTTAAGGAATCGAGTCCTGTTAAATTTGAAAGTGTACCACTAAAACAACTAAAATCAAAATCTCCCCCGATAGATGTTAAAACACTTAATCCATGTAAATTGATAAGGTCATCTCCAATAATGGTGACACTACCTTCAATTTCAGTACAGTTTGGATAATTGATCTGGAAATTATTAATTTGTTCCTGGTTGTAAAAAGTTATTCCTTCCGGCAGGCAGCCCTGCGAAAAGGCAATACCGTAGCTGAAAGCTATTGCTGCCATAATAAGTGTAAATTTTTTCATGACGTTTAATTTGGTTAGTATTTCTGTTTCTTAGCTTGCATATAGCGGATAAATAACTGCTTTTAATTTCATGGCTTTTTATATTAGATAATTAGTTGTTAGATAATAATTATTGGAGTTGTTTTACAATTTTATTATTTTTCTGGTAATAGTTTCATTGGCAATGTTAAACTTAAGGTAGTATGTGCCTTTTTGAATATCATTAATATTAAGCGTGTGCTTTTGATTGCCCGGAGATTGTATTCCTAAATCAAATTCCATTACTTTTTGTCCTATAATGGAGAATAATTCAACATAAGCTTTTTCGGATTGTTGTATTGTAAACTGTAGATTAATCTGATCATTGGTTGGATTGGGATAAATCACAATATTTTCAAGTGCTGTATTATCTTCAATTCCTAAGAATTGCCCATAAAAAGCCGACCAGCCATGACTTCTTACACTACTGTTTGTAGCAAATAGTAATAACATACTACCACTTGGTGATGATACAGGTGTGGGTGGTTCATCATAATAGCCACTGTATTGAGCCAGAACTTCCTGAGATTGTGGATCAATAATTCGTAAATAATCATTTTCAGCTTCAGTATCGAAATAATCGAAGTAAAGGGTTAATGTACTATCACAGCCTTCTGGTTGTAAATACCACATACATGTTCTGCTATTATTATAGTAAAATTTGCCACTTCCATCATCAAAACGAAATATGGAATCGGTAACTAAATCCTGGCCTGAACAAAATATGGGAATCTTAGAACTATAATTGATATAAAAACCAGGGCCGGTATTTTGTTCATTGCTTGTAAATTCTACATATAATTGATTACCTAATGAAACAATGGGGTCGGGAATATTATCTCCTGTAATTTCAGCAAGTATAGTTGCACTATTGTTCATCCCATCATAAATTCTTAGATAATCACCCTCACCCAATTGGCTACGAACAACATTAAGGGTAATACTTGTCACTGAATCCATTTCATTTTGAGGGTCGATTAGCCATGAAGCAAAGGTGTTATTAAGATAATTTTTAACAGGTCCGCTGCCATCGGTTATGCTGCCTTCAAATCTAAAGCAAGTATCAGCACCTGATGCATAACTAGGATATTCAAAACTAACTGTATCGGGATAAAAGTTGATTCCAAGAAATTGGTTTTCATTAAATCCTTGCAAGTTATCAAGAGTATAATAACCGTTAGATGAACCTCCCCAGCCCCAATTCATATGGAAATATGATGTGTCCTGATAGCCATCACAAACCCACATATGTCCAGTTGAGCTATCAGGGGTAAATCCTATATAGCCCACAGGATAATTAAAATCAAGTTGTTCGAGAAGTATGTTTCTCCATTCCGTATTTGTATAGAAGTCATGTCTTAACGAATCATAATCAAGTGAAATGTTAAAATATGGCTCTACTTGTTCAGGATAACCCATAGCTCCCGAGGAAGTTGGTCCATAATTCATGTCCAATGCAACTCCCATCTGGTACATAAGTTCGCCAATGGCTGTATTTGACGTTTTTGGGTCATCGCACATTTCATCCCATCTATAATAGGTATTTTCAAAATCAGCACATAATTCTCCATAAACAGGATGTTCATAGCAATGGAAGCCCGAACCGCGCCAAGGGAATCTCCAGTAATAAAGCATTTGAGCATAAGCGGTTGCCACACATCCTGTTAATGCCTGGCCACCAACACCTTTAGGACAGGATATATTATAAGGCCACCCCTGATCCCATAGTGTTGTTAATAATGGTTCAATTTCCCTATCCTTTGTTGGGTAACTAAGAATGTTAATATCATTGGTTGAGTAATGAGTCCATTTTTCAGAAACTTCCATATTGGGGACAAGTTTATTCTCTCTCGCATAAATTACCTGATCAGCATATTGCTTTAACCACCACTTTACATTTGGTGGTTGATTATGAGTAACGTAGTTATGTTTAAATGAGTAACCAATTACAGGAGCAAGGCAATCATCGGCAGGAACTATAACAAAACCACCATTGGTAAAACTAACAACGTAATAGTAGGTTTCATTGTCTTGCTTCTCAGAAAAGATGTTTGAAATTTGAAGGTTCTTAAAATCTATTGCCCCTTCATATCGGTTATATTTTTCAAAATAGAAGTTGGTAGCAACTTTTTGTGCTTTTTCAAGGGGAACATTTTCGGCTGCCAAAGTAAGGCCAAATATTAGAGTTAAGAATAAAAGTAAAGATTTTGTTTTCATGGCTTCTGACTATTAATTAATATGATTTTTAAGCATTGTAAAGGTACTATGCTGAAAATGGGAAAATGAGTTAGATTTATAAACGCCAGGAATTAACTTATGAACGCTGGAGTTTTTCTTTTTATCGTAAAAGAAGTTCTGATTGTCTTAAGCATAGAAAAGGATATCATAGTCAATAGAGATACTTCGCTGTGCTCAGTATGACAAAAACTATATTTGAGCCCTAAGATCTTCCTAAATATGCTCTTCCGAATTTACAATCAGGAAGAGCGAGGAAAATCAGAATAGCGGTACTACTTCTCAACTAACTCGGCATCTTCAGCTTCATTATCGATCCACTTGCCCATTTTCACTTTAGCCCTATCCTTAACTTCCGGAGTAATATACTCGCTTGCGTTACTTACTACATAAGTTAAAAATGCAATATCATCTGTAAAGCCAATAATCGGTAGTATATCTGCAACTAAATCGGTGGGTAGTATTAAATATCCAATAGCAGCCATAAAAACTATTCTAACTTTCATGGGAATTCTCGAGTCGCTAATAAGAGTCACCATTATTAGTACATATAGCACCACTTGTGAACCTATTTTTTTTCCCGCCACTTTAAGCATCGAAAATAGTTCCGATTCATCATAATGTTCTATATATTGCTTTATGTTCTTAATTAACTTCATCTACCCTTTAAACGAAATATGGTGTTTTTTGTTTCTTTAAAAGAAATATTATTTGATACTTCTATTATCCCTTGCGCTTCTTGATAACTTCTAATTCATGAAGTTCAATCGACTCAAGGAGCAAATCCATATCTTTTGTAATCCCCATATTCAAATCAAAAACAGCAGTAATATTAGGTATCTTTCTCAAACCATTTGCATAAACTTTTACACTATCGATACTGATAGGGCTCTTAATTAATAAAAAATAATCAACTATTTTTTGTGATGGAATTAAAAGTCGACTCGCATCTTTATTTCCTATTAAATAGTATGTTGTTCTGCTTATCATGTCATAATAATAATACCATGAAAAGCTATTTTCTGTATCTGTAGTTGTTGCAAAAATCAAATCTTCATACTTGATAAAATCGAACTTTAAATCACTATTTATATGATAACAAAGAGTATAATCCGTTAAGTGGCTTACAATGGCTAGCATCTGGTAATCCTCGAAATAGTTAATATTCTTCAACCGCTTTTTCGACATTCTCATCAATTTTAAAACAAAAGTAATGAATAAATGGATTAGAGGGGGTTGGCATGGTTGTCGTTGTTGTCATGGTTATCGTTGTTGTTTTACCCAAATAACCCGACAACTTGATAACCCGACAACCCTTTTACAACTTCCCACCCCTCCACTCACCGAAAAAATCACGCCATTCACCTAATAATGGTTTACGGGGATTACTTTGCTCCATATTTTTGCCAATAAATAATAACAACAAAATCTAAGACGATGAAATCAAGATTCATAAATATCACAATGATTGTTTCACTAGTAGTTCTAATATCACTTCATTTAAACGCTACCATACTATTTTATACAGGAAGCTTAACCAATAATGATATTTACAATAATTCGGAAATAATAGTAGCAAACGAAATAATTGCCGATGCATTTGAAGCTGTGTTTGAAATGGAAGAAGAAACTTACATAGATGATATTCCATTCGATACAGAAGCATTATCGGATAAACTAAATTACGAAAAAGCAATTGCTGTAGAGTTTAACTTTGACGAAGAAGAATATATTGACGATATATAATTCGAAATAAATACTTTTTTAATTGAGGAATATAATCAAAAATTTCTTGTCTAATTATTGGCTCATAATAAATTATTAATTATAGCACAAAGTAACCTATTTCAAAAATTTATGTCAAATAAAAATTAAGATGAAAGTATTGTTGAAAATTATCAAGTAATGCACAACAAAGTATATCAAAAAGAAGTTTTATATTGTGACCACAAATAACCAAATTCTCATAAACGCAACCGGATGAAAATATCTATACAAAACCTAAACAAAGTATATGATAATGGAAAACAAGCCTTAAGCGATGTTAATTTGGAAATTGAAAGTGGCATGTTCGGTTTGTTGGGGCCAAATGGAGCAGGGAAATCAACATTAATGCGAATACTGGTTACTCTCATGAAACCTACAAATGGCAATGTGCTAATTGATGGGTTAGACATCAGTAAAAACCGAAAGGAAATTAGAGATATCCTGGGATACCTACCTCAGGATTTTAGGTTTTTTACAAAACTTAAAACATGGGAGTTTTTAGATTATGCTGCACGGCTTTCCGGAATAAAAAACAAAAAAGAGAGATTACAAAAAGTTGATATGTGGCTCGAAAAAGTAGGCCTTTTCGACGCTCGTGAACGTAATGCCGACAAGCTATCAGGCGGAATGAAACGCCGGCTGGGCATTGCCCAGGCACTAATTGGCGATCCAAAACTACTCGTGGTTGATGAGCCAACAACAGGCCTGGATCCCGAAGAACGAATTAGATTCCGAAACATCCTTTCTGATATTAGTCGTCATGATGCAATTATAATATTATCCACACATATTGTTGGTGATATTTCGAGTATTTGTCAAAGTATGACATTGCTCGATGATGGTTTTTTAAGTTTTAGTGGTTCACCCGAAGAGCTTATTGAAAAATCGAGAGGCCATGTTTGGCAAATCAACACATCAGGAACTGATTACGATATATTAAAAAATACATATCCCGTTATATCTACAATACCTACTGACGATGGCTGGGATGTGCAGTTTGTAGCCGACAGTATTAGCAACTCAAATGCAATACAAATTGAACCAACTCTTGAGCATGCATATGTTTATTTTATGGAGTATATGAGTAACAAAAACTAGATTGAGAATGAATCTGTGGCTATTAAATAATCAAATGACTAATAATATTTAATAAATGATCTCTATTCATAAAATACTAACAATTGGTCTTTACGAGATGCGTACATTGTTGCGTAGTTGGTTTTTTAGAATTTTTGCCGGACTATCAGTACTCTTTATCGGTATTTTCAATATTGCCGCAAATATTACCAATAGCGGTGCCCCATTTATATATCGCGCCTTACCTGCATCGCTGCCTTATACCAACCTGCTAATTCTAAACTTAGGACAGGCGATAGTTGCCGTTTTTCTTGCCTCGGAATTTTTAAAACAGGACAAAAAAAATGATACTGTGGAGGTTATTTATGCCAGGTCGATGACCAATGCAGAATATATTCTAGGTAAAGCGTTTGGAATACTATCTGTGTTTTTCATTCTAAACATTATCATTCTTGTAATGGGAATAGGTTTTTCATTCTTAAGTGGTGATGCAACACAGGGAGTACTTGAGTATTTTTACTACCCATTACTTATAAGTTTACCAACGCTGATTTATATACTCGGTTTATCATTTTTCATAATGATAATGACCAAAAATCAGGCAATTACATTTATTCTACTCTTGGGGTATATAGCAGTATCCATCTTTTATCTTGACAAGAAATTCTATCAGGTATTTGACTTTATCGCATATCAGGTACCGATGATGAATTCTACCATTGGTGGTTTTGGAGATTTTAATGAAATACTAATTCACAGAGGTATATATTTATTTATCGGACTTGCTTTAATCTTTTTTACAATAACTCGTCTCGATAGATTACCACAATCCCGAAGATTCAAGTATTTGCCAATTTTGCTTTCCACAATCTTTTTGGTTGCCGGGGTCTATACAGCCTACTTGTATGTGAATAATAAAAAAGATATTATCAGTTTCAAAAAAGAGCTAATTAGTTTAAATAACCAGTATTTAAATTATCCAAGAGCAACTGTAGATTCCTGTAACATTGATTTGACACACAAGAATGATATAATTGAAGCAGAAGCCACTTTAGTAATATCAAATAATAATTTGGAAATTCTTGACACTGTTATACTAAGTCTTAATCCATCGTTGGATATTGTTGAATCAAAAATTAACAACAGCATTGTTTCAATAATACGGGAGAAGCAAATAATAAAAATAATTATCCCGGGAGGCTTGTTACCATCAAAAACCACATGTCTAACTTTAAAGTATCAGGGTACAATTAACGAGAACACCTGCTTTTTGGATCAGAATCTAGAAGAATATAAGGACAATTTTTCATTTGAGATTTTCAGAATTAAAAAGCGTTACTCATACCTCAACGATAAATTTGTTCTGCTAACTCGCGATGCTCTTTGGTATCCCATTTCAGGTGTTGGGTTTTCATCCATAAGCCCGGCAAGTTATTCACCCGATTTTACAAATTACTCACTTAATGTAACCACCCATCCTGATCTACAGGCAATATCACAGGGAACAATGAGTAATCCTGATGCTGGTGTTTTTGAGTTTAATACCGATGTTCCACTACCACAAATTAGCTTGCTGATAGGTAATTATATAAACTACAGTATTAATGTTGATTCCATTGATTATAGCATATATACATTACAGGGTAATGATTATTATTTGGAGTATTTTACAGATATAACAGACAGTCTTCCGGGCGTTATTCGTGAACTAAAAAACGAATATGAAACTCAAATTGGATTTCAATATCCATTTAAACGTTTTTCTCTGGCAGAGGTTCCCATTCAATTTGACTTAAGTAAACATATTTGGTCGTTAACAAGCGATGCTGTACAGCCCGAACTCACCTTTTACACAGAAAAAGGCGTTGTGCTTGAAGAAACTGATTTTAAAAAGAGGAAAAAGAGAACCGAAAGGAACATGAACAGGAATAAAGAGGAGGTAAGTCCTACCGAATTACAATCCCGTATTTTCAAGCGATTTACCCGGGGCAACTTTATGGCAAATCATACTGAAAGGTATATGTTTAGGGATAAAATGGACCGTAATACTCTTTCTCTGTTTCCAAACTACTATACATTTGTTACTTCTCTTGATTCCAAAAAATGGCCTGCCCTTAATTTATCACTACAAGCATATTTAAAAGACAGGTATTCAAATCCTATTTCATCATATCGCTGGTTTTTTACCGATCTCAGCAAAAGCGAACGTATAAATCTTGAATTAAAAGAATCATCGTTAGCAAACTATTCAAAGCTAACCAATACCGATGAAAATGATGATGACGTAGTTACGCTTTATGATTTGATAATTGCAAAAGGCGATTATTTGTTTTCTGTTTTCAGGGCTCGTTATGGTGATGTAGATTTTAATTCGTTTCTTGACGAATTTATCGCTAACCACAAACATGAAAATTTCACCCTTGAAATCTTCGATTCAGCCATGCAAAGCAAATTTGGTGAATCTGTAATTGATGAGGTTAATAATTGGTACTATGGTCAGGAGCTACCGGGTTTCTTATTAAAAGATTTGGAAACATATAAGGTTAGAGTTGACGAATACACAAAATATCAAATCAAGTTTAAGATTACTAATCCCGAAAAGGCCGATGGAATAGTAACCATCAATATTGATTTATTCGACCCTAATAGTCAGCAAAACAATAGTGATGATCCGCCAGATTTTTCAAAGAAAATATATCTGCCCGCAGGCACAGCCAAGGAAATTGGATTTGTTTTTGCCACCGAACCGGTGAGGATGAATTTATTCACACATATCTCTCTCAATATGCCAAACAACCTAATCTACGATTTTGGAGGATTTAGTGAGACCAGGAAAGCTGATGTTTTTGATGGTATACAGGATTGTGAAGTGTTTGACAATGTTTTGGTTGATGGCGAATTAATTGTTGACAATGAGGATAGTTTATTCAGCTATTATCACGATAGTAAAGTAAGTTATTTGAAAAGCCTTGTAGATGCCAACAAAGATCCGGGTTACGAATATTCAGGTATTAGATTCTGGAACCCTCCTGCCGACTGGCGCAAAGTATTACGATCGGGTTTTTACGGTAAATATGTGCGGTCGGCTGTTTACACACGAAGTGGTCACGACGAAAGAACTGCAACATGGAATGCACCAATCGATCACAATGCATATTATGATGTTTATTGTCATGTTGAAAAAATAAATATTAATACTCGCAGGAATAGAGATAATAAAAAGGCTGACTATAATTTCAGTGTTTATCATGAAGGAGGAGTAGAAAATATCAACCTTACAGATGGTGATATGGAAAATGGATGGAATTATCTTGGCACATATTTTATAACTCCCGAAACAGGAAAGGTTGAATTAAGTAATAAATCAGTTGGATCAATGGTTTTTGCTGATGCAATTAAATGGGTAGAAAATTAAATTATAAATAAGAAGAGATGAAAATCGTGAAATCATTATTATTAACATGTTTGCTGATCTGCGGGGGATATTTGTTTTCGCAACAGGTATTAACCCTCGACGAATCGATGAACATTGCTATAAAAAATAGCCCTGCTATTCAAAAGTCGAAATTGAATATGGAGATGAATAAGGAATATTTGAATGCACAATTAGCCAATTTAAAAACTAATTTTTTATTGGATGTTGCTCCTTTGGATTTTTCACATTCATTGACATACGATAAATATAATGCAAAATGGTATGAAGATCAGGTATTTGAGCCAAAGGCAAATCTAATTGTTTCTCAACCGGTAAAATTTACAGATGGTTTATTAACGTTGCGTAATGAGTTCAAATACCAGGATAACTACTCAATAAGAGACGGAGTTCAAACACCTCCTGATAAAGGTTTTAACAACTATCTTTTTCTACAATATGACCAACCCATTTTTACATATAATCGTTTAAAACTCAATTTGGAGAAGATTAAACTTAATCTAGAAACGGCAACAATGGCCTATGCGATTGAGATGTTAAATATGGAGTATCAAGTTAATCAGGCATTCTATGCAGTATATCAAAAAGAAACAGCCGTTCAAATTGCTCAGGAAGAGTTTGACAACCAGAAGGTAAGTTTAGAAATTATAAAAAGTAAGGTTGAAGCCGGACTATCAGCCAAGGAGGAACTTCTTCAAGGTGAGCTTAACTATGCAACAAGTGTGTCTAATCTTGATAATAGTAAGGTTGATCTTGACAACACACGCGATCAATTTAAACTCCTTATTGGAATGTCGTTATATGACACTATTGCTGTAAAAACCGATATAGATTTCAAATTAGTGTATGTAAATATGGAAAAAGCAATTGAAAATGGCTTAAGTCAACGACTTGAACTAACCCAAAGAAATATTGATCTTAAGATGGCAGAATTTGATCTTACAGAAACATCCGCACAAAATGAATTCAGAGGAGATGTAAGTTTGTCGGTGGGCATTAATGGTTTTAATGAAGATGTCACAAACATATATCAAAACACTACTAATAGTCCTGCTATTGGCCTCACTTTCTCAATACCTCTATGGGATTGGGGTGAAAGAAAAGCAAGGATGAAAGCTGCTGAAATAAATATTCAGTCTAAGGAAATAGATCTTCAGGATCAGAAAAACAATATCGTTATTAGTATACGTCAAACATATCGCAGTCTTCAAAATCTTGTAAACCAAATCGATATTGCTAAACAAAATGAAAAAAACGCACAACTTACTTACGACATAAACCTTGAACGTTATCAAAACGGAGATCTTACAAGTATTGACCTTCAGAGGTTTCAAAACCAATTATCAGAAAAAAAGACGGCCCTTGTTAATGCTTTAATTAACTACAGGCTCGAAATTATAAATATGAAAGTGCAATCGCTTTGGGATTTTGAGAATAATACCTCATTTATCCCTAAAGAATTACAAGAAAACTTAACTCCTGAAAATTAATGTATTCTACTATGAAACGAATAGCAATTATATTACTAGTAACAGTTATCATGGCATCATGCGATGATGAAGGAAGAGATTTAAACAAAGATATTTCAGTACCCGTTTCGGTTATGGATATATCTCCGGGCTCACTGGAAGAATACATCTCAACTACAGGTACAGTAATTCCTGTAAAAGAGGTTACCCTAAAATCGGAAATTAGCGGAAGATACAAGCTAATGAAAAACCCGGCAACAGGTAAACCTTACGCTTTAGGTGATTTTGTTAAAGCCGGAGCCAAGATCATTCAGCTTGAAGATGAGGAATATGAAAACAACATAAAAATCACCTCTCTGGAGCTCCAGCTTGAAATATCAAAGCAAGTTTTCGATAAACAAAAATCACTTTATGCTAAAGGTGGAGTAACATTAAGTGAGCTTAAAAATTCCGAGATAGAATATATTAATTCCAAATATTCTTATGAGGATGCCCTTATCAGATTACGGAAGATGAATGTAATTGCTCCATTTAACGGGACCATAGTTTCGTTGACATATACTACAACCGGGAATAAAATTGATGCAGGATTGGATCTCATCACTTTAATGGATTACAGTAATTTAATAATGGATTTAAACCTTGCTGTAAAAAATATCGAGGTAATTGATGTTGGTCAGAAAGTCAGGATTATGAATTATACCATTCCTGATGATACCTTAACGGGAGTAATATCACAATTATCACCGGCAATAGATCCACAGTCGCGTTCATTTAAAGCAGTTGTAACCATTAAAAACGATGAATTATTACTACGTCCCGGAATGTTTGCAAAAGGTGAAATTATTGTTGCCTCAAAGGACAGCACAATTGTAATCCCAAAAAATATCATTCTATCAAAACAGCGGGGAAATACGGTTTTTGTCATTGATAAAGGTCAGGCTCAGGAGCGAATATTAACATTTGGACTGGAGAACCCGGAATTTGTAGAAGTGATATCAGGTCTTGATATAAAAGAAAAACTTGTAATTAAAGGATTTGAAACCTTAAGAAATCAATCGAAAGTGAAAGTTGTGAAATAAATCTCTCTTTTTTGTCATTCTGAACGCAGTGAAGAATCTCATCCATGAAAATTTCAAATTAGATTCTTCGCTTTGCTCAGAATGACAAACTCACAAAACATCAGTAATAAATTACCAATGACGAATAACACATGAAAAAACTAACTCAATTTTCGGTTAATTATCCGGTAACGGTTTCCATGATGGTGATTGCAATTATCCTGCTTGGATATATTTCGTTCAACAGGCTTGGAGTTGATCTGCTTCCCGATTTAAATGCACCGCGAATATTTATCGAAATATCGGCCGGAGAAAAACCTCCCGAAGAAATTGAAAAACAATATATTGAAGACATAGAGGCTCAAAGTATCAGGCAAAAAGGTGTAAAACAAGTAAGCTCCATTTGTATGGTGGGCACCGCTCAGGTTACAGTTGAGTATGAGTGGGGTCATGATATGGACGAAGCTTTTCTGGACTTACAAAAGGCACTAACTGCCTATAGCCAAAGTTCAGATATTGATGATTTTACAATCAGTCAGCACAACCCAAATGCAACTCCAATAATGATCATCGGGATGGTAAACCCTGAGATTACCGATATGGATGAGTTAAGACAGGTTGGAGAAAATTATATTCGAAATGAGTTAATTCGTTTAGATGGAATAGCCGACGTTGTTATAACTGGAGCTGAAGAAAAAGAAGTTCTTATTGAAACAAACAAATACCTGTTGGATGCCTATGGACTAACTGCCGGACAGGTAGTTCAGCAAATTCAAAACATGAACCGCAATGTGAGCGGAGGCACAATTGTTGAGATGGGGAAAAAATACATCATTAAAGGTGTCTCAACACTTAAAAGCATTGAAGAATTAAACGATATTGTTGTTGCATATACCCAGCCAAACCAAAATAACCTATCTCCAACCGATGCAGGCAACAATGAAAAAACGGCCATCCTACTTAGGGACATTGCTGTAGTAAGTTTTACAAACAAAAAGCCCGATAACATAGTGAGGATTAATGGTCAGCGATGTTTGGGTTTGTCGATATATAAAGAAACAGGTTATAATACAGTACTTGCTGCTGACGACCTACTTGAATCACTGGAAAACATAAAAAAGGCATTACCAAGTTATAATTTCGAAGTAATACAAAATCAGGGACATTTTATAAATGCTGCAATAAATGAGGTTGAGGAAACGGCATTATTGGGAGCTCTTATGGCCGTTTTCATTCTTTATATTTTCTTGAGAAGAATTAAGGTAACTGCTATAATTAGTTTTGTTATTCCGGTTTCTGTTATTGCGACATTTAACCTGATGTATTTTAATGGGCTCACCCTTAATATAATGACTCTGGGAGGATTAGCGCTTGGGGCCGGAATGCTGGTTGACAACGCCATTGTGGTTGTGGAAAATATTTTCCGAAACATGGAGCAGGGTATGGGCGTTAAAGAAGCTGCAATAAACGGAACAGCGGAAGTGGGAGGTGCTATAGTTGCATCAACACTAACTACAATTGTGGTTTTTCTACCCATTGTTTACCTCCATGGCGCTTCAGGTGAATTATTTAAAGATCAGGCCTGGACAGTAGCATTTTCGTTGCTTGCGTCACTTTTTGTGGCAATATTGGTAATCCCGATGTTATTCAATTTTGCATACTCCGAAAAATCGAAAAAAAGATTGGTAAAATCAGTGCGCCTCGGGTGGTATGGAAAAGTATTATCTAGCATACTTAAATATCGATATATCGTTATCATATTGGCCGCAGGTTTAGTAACATTAACCGTACTAATACTACCATATGTGGGAAGTGAATATTTGCCAAAAGGAAGCACGGGTGAGTTTAGCATCGACATAAAACTGAAAGAAGGAACCGAAATAAATACAACTTCTCGAACAGTTGAAGCCATTGAAAATCTAATGGAGGAAGCATTTCCTGACGAAATAGAAACGATATATTCAACCATTGGTAAAGCCGATGCTTCTACCAATGTATCGGTTTTCAAAAATGAGAATACAGCAGTAATAAAAATCAAAATAGCGGAAAACTCCCTTAGCCGTTCGGAAGATATAATAAGCGCAACAAGCAATCTATTGAGTAATTTATCAGACGCCGAAATATCAATAATTCGTGATGAAACGGCTCTTATGTCGACAATGGGATCGGAAACTGCACCACTGGTTATCGAAGTAAAGGGTAGGGAACTACAGGAAATCAATGATATTACGGCTGATATAAAAGCGAAACTTGGCGATCTGCCAATGGTGGTAAATCCCAAAACCAGCATCGAAGAAGGTGCTCCTGAAATTGATATTGTAATCGACAGATATAAGGCCGGAATAAATAATCTCAGTGTCAATGAAATTAGTTCACAATTAACTGATATACTACAGGGCAAAAGCGCAGGTAAATACGAAAGCAATGGTGAAATGAACGACATCACCATTAAAATGCCGGATGTAAACAAGTATGAATTTAATTCATTAACCATAAAAACTGCTGATGGTGAAGTGCCATTATACGAGGTTGCTGACATTGTAGAATCTGTTTCACCAAAGCAGCTTATCAGAAGAAACCAAAACAGAATTGGAAAAATCACAGCTGATATCGACCGATCTCTTCCATTTGATAAGGTAATAAAAACAGTACAGGAACAAATCAACAATTCGCACTATCCTCCGGATTATGAAATAAGTATAATTGGCGAAGAGGAAAAACGGAAGGAGGCAATGTCAAATCTTGGTTTTGCTTTAATGCTTTCGATTATACTGGTTTACATGGTTATGGCATCACAGTTTGAATCACTGATCCACCCATTCACAATACTGCTTACCATTCCTTTGGCTGGTGTTGGTGCTATATGGGCATTTTATTTTCTAGGTAAACCATTAAGTATTATGGCCTTTATCGGAATTATAATGCTAGCAGGTATTGCCGTTAACGATTCCATCATTCTTGTTGATGCCATAAATAAATTCAGGGATGCAGGAAAATCTATACGTGAATCAATTATCAGCGCAGGCGAAAACCGCATCCGACCTATTATCATGACCAGTATTACAACAATTCTGGCATTATTACCACTTACCATCGGGATGGGAGAAAGCGCAGCGCTACGATCACCAATGGCCATAGCAGTAATTGCAGGACTTGTAAGCTCAACATTACTAACACTCGTTGTAATACCATGTGTATATTATGTTTTCGAAACAGCAAAGGAGTCTGTTTTTGGTAAATAGCAAAGGATATGGTAGAAAATAAATTAGCAATACCCGAAGAAGTTATTATGAATAAGATCTACCTTATCAGGGATCAAAAGGTAATGTTAGATAGTGATTTGGCTGAACTTTACGGTGTTGAAACCAAGCAACTAAAAAGACAGGTAAGAAGAAATTTGGATCGTTTTCCTGAAGATTTTATGTTTGAGTTGACTAAAGAAGAGTATGATTTTTTAAGGAGCCAAATTGGCACCTTAAAGAGGGGTGCTCATTCAAAATATATACCTATTGTATTTACCGAACAAGGGGTTTCAATGCTCTCAAGTGTATTAAACAGTGAACAGGCAATGAGAGTAAACATTGAAATAATGCGAATATTCACAAAAATTCGCAAGATGTTAATGGAAAACCTAAATGTGAAACTCGAAATCGAGCAAATAAAAAAGAAACTCAAAAATCATGACAAAAATATAGAATTAGTTTTTAGCTATTTAGATGAATTAATAGCAAAGCAACAAAACCCCACAAGGAAAAAGATCGGATATAAAAGGCAAAATGAAAAATAACCAATCAACAAACGCCCTCTAGAAATGAATTTTATCATTAAAAGAAAAGTTCTGATAACCATGCTGTTCACGGCACTTACTATGCTGGGGTGGTTTTCATATAAGCAGCTTTCCGTTGAGTTATATCCAAATGCTCAAATCCCATTTCTATTTGTAAATGTGGGAAGCGCACTTGAGGTTGACCCTGAATACATGGAAAAACAAGCTATTATTCCGATTGAAGGAGCAGTGGGAACCTTGGCTGGGGTTGATAAAATTGAATCCACAGCAGGACAGCAACAGGGTACTATCAGAGTATCGTATGATAAGTCAACAAACATAAAACTTGCTTATTTAAAACTCATTGAAAAAATTGACGAAATAAGAGGAACCCTGCCTGAAGAATTTATGGTGCAGGTTTTTAAGTTCGATCTGGAGCAGTTAAATAATATGTTCATGACAATCCAGGCACGAGGTGGTGGAGGTGTTGACAGAGTAAGGCATGTTGTTGAACAAGAAATTGTAAATAAATTTAAAAATATAAATGGTATCTCAAATGCCGAAATATTTGGCGGCAGGGAAAAATCTGTTGATATAATACTTAAAGAAGATGTTTGTAAGGGCTATAACATCACTCCTGCCGATGTACGATCAGCGATAAATTCAAATAGCCTTGCCCGTACATATGTTGGTAAGGTAACCGAAAACAATCAGCTACATTCGGTAAATGTTGTATGTGAATTTGTAAATGTTAACGATCTGTATGAGGTGGTCATTATCGAATCGGGAGATGTTAAGCTTAAGGATATTGCCACAATCAATTTTGGCTTAAAGGAGCAAGACTCATACAGCCGTGTAAACGGAAAAGAGGCCGTCACCATTCAACTAACCCGTGATTCGCAAGCCAACATTATTGAACTCGCCGAAACAACAGAAAAGCTTATTGCTTCTCTCAACGAAGAATTTAGCCGTAAGGATATTCAGCTTGTTATTCAAAACAACTCTGCCGAAATAATGGAAAAGAATATCGACCTTATTATCGAGCTTGCGATGATTGGCGGGATACTGGCAATATTCATCCTTTGGGTATTTCTCAGGAATTTAAAACTCGTTATTGCTGTTGCCCTTGCAATACCAATCTCTGTTTATACTGCCTTCAACTTTTTCTATGCCTACGACATTACAATTAACAGTCTAACCCTCCTGGGAATGGCACTGGCAATTGGAATGTTACTTGATAATAGTGTTGTGGTACTCGAAAATATTTATCGACTCGCTGCAAAAAAAATAAGCCCTGCCATAGCAGTCGTTCAGGGAACCAAAGAGGTGTCGCGTTCCATAATTGCAGCAACATTAACTACTGTTACAGTATTCCTTCCTTTTTTGTTTTCATCAAACTTTTTTATCGGACTACTTGGTAAGCATATCGGAGTATCAATAATATCAACATTAATAGTTTCCCTAGCTGTTGCTTTGTTGTTTATTCCAATGATAACCTACGTTTTCCTTACCTGGAAAAAAAGTTCAAATGAAATCATTTTCGAACGAATTTCGCACCACAACAGATTAATTCAAATATATCTGGTGTTCCTTAAAACCAGTATGCGAAATCCTGGCAAAGTAATTATGGGAGCTTTGGGTGTGTTTTTTATTACCCTGTTAATAAGTCTTGGGATTAGTACGTTTTCCACTGAAGAACCCGAAATTAAGGACCTAAACTTATATGTGACAATGCCCGGAGGTACAACTTTGGAAAATACCGATTTGCTTATTGCAGAAGTTGAAAAGAAATTAGACAGCCTTCAGGAAAAGAAAGATGTGCTGAGTCAAATATACGAAGAGGAGGCTGTGCTTACAATAACATTATCTGATGAATATCGGGATATAAGAAATATGAGTATTCCCAACATTAAAAATGATATTATCGAATCACTTCAGGATTTTAAACAAGCAGAATTTACATGGGATCCATCGGCAACGGGTAACAGATTTGGAAACGGTGGTTTTGATGATGTTGATGGCATGGCTCGAATACTTGGAATAGGAACCCAACAGGAAAAAATCCTGATTAAGGGACAGGATTTCGCTCAAATGCAAAACAAAGCACAAGATATTGAATATTACTTAAATCAGATTTCATCAATAAAAAGAATCAATATCAAAGTGCCCGAAAAGCGCCCCGAAGTTCAATTACTTTTCGATAAACAATTAATGTCGTTATATGACATTCCGGTTACTTCAGTACTTTCGGAACTCAACTCATTCCAGCCAAGTTTTTCAAGTGGAGTATTGCTAAAACAAGGTAACGAAGAATACGATATTCAGATAAAAATGCCCGAATTGGATGAAACCGTTACCGATCGAAATATCCACGACCTTAAAACTCTAAATGTAAGAGGTAGTACCGGATCAACATTTGAACTCCAGAATATTAGTGATTTTAATTTCACAACCGGGTTATCAACCATCAAAAGGAAAAATCAGGAAAAACAAATAGAAATATCCTATGAATTTTTAGATGAGGTAAAGGATGAAAACGATCTTCTAACTGCTGCCAGAGCAGAAGTAGATGATCTGATTTCAACTATAAGTCTTAGCTCGGATATGGTAATTGAGGTAATACATGAAGACGATGAACTTGGTGAATTTGGTTTTTTATTATTGATGGCAGTGATGCTAATATATATGATCCTTGCTTCAGTATTTGAGTCCTTCACCATGCCTGTCGTAATGATGTTTTCAATTCCTCTTGCTGCAATTGGCTCGCTCATTTTGCTAATCCTTACAGGCACTTCCATAATGAATGCAAACGTATTTACGGGATTCCTTATTTTGCTTGGTATAGTTGTGAATAATGGAATTATTATGATCGATTATACGCGTGTGCTTCAAAAGCGTGGTTATCGCGAAACCCGGGCATTGATGACAGCCGGCCTTGCCAGAGTGCGACCAATATTAATTACAGCAATTACCACCATTATAGCTTTAATTCCTCTGGCCTTAGGTAAAGCAGAGTATGTTACACAAATTGGTGTTCCTTTTGCAATAACAGTTATTGGTGGTTTGGCTTTAAGCACGTTGCTAACACTTGTGTTTATTCCTACTTTTTATTCAGGTTTACAATCTGCGTTAAGCTGGATAAAAGAGCAGCCTGTTTTTATCAAAGCGATTCAAATTATACTATGGGTAGTTGGAACCTATTATATTTATACTGAAGTAGACAGCAAAGTTTGGATGTTGATATACTTCATTGTTCTGATAATATCTGTACCAACAGCAATATATTTTATAAAAACAAGCCTCCGAAAAGCTTCTGAAAAGCTTATTGATGATGATAAACCTATACTAATAGAAATACGAAATGTCGTTAAAATTTACGATTGGGATAATCGTTTTTCACGTGAGTGGAAATCAGGGTTAAATATCCGCAAACGACTTGGTATTCACGATACATCTTCCAAATCAAGTATACTTGCAGGTTTGATATGGCAGCTCCCGGTTATTGCCTTTTCGTACTACTTGATATATTTCCATATCGAAAGTGGCTTTTGGTATTTTATATTGCAGATGGTGTTTTATGTACTGGTTATTGGAATGCTTTCTTCATTAAAAACACATCTCACATCAAGCAAAAGAAATAAGATTGTCCGGCTATTCAGCAGGGTGATTTTTGGTTCATTCTATTGGTTATATCCGGGAATTGCCATGTACAGTTTTTACAGTATCTATTCACTGCCGGGTCTTGTTATTCCTGTAGGAATTATATGGTATTTAGCATCAGCGATTAAGGTAACCGCCGACAATCTCCACAACAACAAAGTTGATGTTAACAGAGTAAAGGGATGGTTTAAAGGAATACGAAAAATGTTCTATCGGTTTGTATTGGTTATTCCTGTTCTTGGTAAGAAAAAGAAACCATTTAAAGCTGTAACCGGCGTAAAATTCGATATTGAAAACGGCATGTTCGGATTATTGGGGCCAAATGGTGCCGGTAAGTCAACGCTTATGCGCATAATTTGTGGAATACTTGAGCCCAGCTACGGACAAATTACCATTAACGACATTGATCTTAAAGAAAATCGTGAAGAACTTCAGGGACTAATAGGTTATCTACCACAGGAATTTGGTATGTATGAAAATATGACGGCATGGGATTTTCTTAACTATATTGGGGTTCTAAAAAAGTTATACGACAAAAAAACCAGAGAAAGCCGGGTAGAATATGTATTGAAGGCTGTCCATATGTATGATAACAGAAATGGAAAAATTGGATCCTTTTCGGGAGGAATGAAACAGCGAATTGGTATAGCACAAATACTATTGCATCTGCCTCGCATACTTGTTGTTGACGAACCTACAGCTGGTTTAGACCCCAGGGAACGCATAAGATTCCGCAACTTATTGGTTGAATTAAGCAAAGATCGTATTGTCATTTTCTCAACTCATATTATTGAAGATGTTGCCAGCTCATGCAACAGAGTAGCTGTTATGAAAAAAGGCGGTGTTGTTTATCTTGGCAAACCAATTGAAATGGCTGATATTGCAAAGGGTAAAATATGGACGATGAACCTACCTGTTTCTGAATTTGAGAGTATTAAAGATGATCTCACAATTATTCATCATATGCGTGAAAATGAAATAATCAGGGTTAGATGCTTATCAGATTCAGCCCCAACTGAAAATGCTCAATCGGTTAAAGCTAATCTGGAAGATGCATATTTGTATTTGTTGAAAAGAGATATCGGATTGAATAGATTATAGCGGAATGGTTTATGGATATAGAGTATATGTTATATGCAAAAAGTTTAAATTAATAACAGAAAAATATAAAGAAACTTTTGTCATTCTAAACGTAGTGAAGAATCTCATTTCCTTAACATTTAGATTCTTCGCTACGCACAAAATGACACTCAAATAATAGTTTGAAAAATGAAGAACAAAATACATCTTGTAATAAGCATGATAAACTACAATTTGAAAATTATTTTTGCAAATAAGTTTATTTATTTCATGATTGCAGCCGTGGCATTCTATTTCCTTGTGATTGGAATTATGCTTTTTTCCGACCAACCACCACTTGAAGAATATATCTACAATTCACTTATTTTTCCCGGATTATTAATAATCTTCTATCCCGTCCTATTCAATATCCAAAACGATAAGGATGCCCGAATGCTTGAAATTGTTTTTAGTATTCCCAACTACCGTTACAAAATATATTTGGTGCGATTTGTTATAAGCCTGCTCCTATTGACTGTTGTTATATTTCTTATGACTCTCTTTTCGGTGTTTGCAATTATTCAGGTTCCGGTATTTTACATGGTTTATCAGGTAATGTACCCTCTTGTTTTTCTTGCTTGCCTTTCCTTTTTATTTACCACGCTGGTAAAAAATGCTAGTGGAGCTGCAGTTATAATGGTTATTATCGGATTGTTTTTTTGGATTCTGGCTGAACCCCTTTCTCACAGCAAGTGGAATATTTTTTTAAATCCATTAAATATTCCTTCCGATATTAGCTATTCCATTTGGATAAACATCGTATTTCAAAATCGTCTTATGCTTGTTGTTGGCTCAGTAATATCAATACTTTGGGCCTTGATAAACCTCCAGAAACGGGAAAAATTCGTTTAAGTCATCTATTTTTTTGTACACATTTATTACTATAATTTGACATCCTGAGACCCAACACCCCCGGAAAAAGGGGCGCACATAGTATAATTACAAAAATTCCAAATCTCAACTTTCCAAACCTAAAAATACTTTTCACATTCCTTTTTTGGAAGCAATATGGGGGGGGTAAATTTGTTTTTTGGTTTTTTTTAACAGGAAAGCATATTTCGTTATTTGGATACAGGGAAGAATCATATATTGATGCCGAAGAGTTTAAAGATGCTGATTAAAGTGAGACTAACCATAGTTTATGCCTAATTAACATAGTTTGATATAATCAAAATGCTTATTTTAGTCGAAACATTATGAATACCTAACATCATGAAAGAACTGACCAGATTACTATTCTATTTTATAATATTTATTGCATTTGTATTTTCTGCAAACGCTCAACAAAAATCAGATTCAATTGTAGAAAAGGCAGTTCCTGTTTTTGAAAATGGAGAAGCGCAAGAAGTTCAGGCTTTTAGTGATTCCGAAAAATGGATAAGACACGACCTTTGGGTTGAAACAGAGTTTGATACCGATGGTGATGGTAAACCCGACAGAATGCATGTTGATGTAACACGACCATATCAAACCGATACTGAAGGGCTTAAGCTCCCAATTGTTTATGTTTCCAGCCCATATTTCGCCGGAGTAGCTCCTGATGTTGAAGGTGGTTTTTGGGACGTTAAGCATGAACTTGGTGAACCCGCTCCCCAAGAAAGAGTACACGCTGATGTTACTCGTACAGGAGAACGTCCAATAATTTCAACCTCTCATACTAAAACCTGGGTTCCACGAGGATATATTGTTGTGCATTCTTCTTCACCCGGCACCGGACTTTCACAGGGTGCTCCAACTGTTGGAGGTGATAATGAATCGTTGGCTCCCAAGGCTGTAATTGATTGGTTATGTGGCCGTATTCCTGGTTACACTTCCGTGGATGGTGATGAGGAAGTTGAAGCCTATTGGTCGACAGGAAAAGTGGGTATGACAGGAACTTCTTATAATGGCACAATCCCTGTAGCAGCTGCAACTACTGGAGTTGATGGGCTTGAAGCTATTATTCCCATTGCCCCAAATACTTCATACTATCACTATTACAGAGCTAATGGTTTAGTAAGGTCTCCCGGTGGTTACCTGGGCGAAGATGTTGATGTTCTTTACGATTTTATTCACAGCGGAGATGAATCAAAACGTGCATATAACAATGCAACTGTTCGTGATACCGAGATGAAAAATGGTATGGATAGAATAACCGGCGACTATAACGATTTCTGGGCTGGCCGAGATTATCTAAACGATATGAAACCTTTTAAGGCTGCCCTTCTTATGTCGCATGGGTTTAATGATTGGAATGTAATGCCCGAGCACAGCTATAGAATATGGAAGGCAGCAAAAGACAAAGGTTTGCCAGTGCAATTATACTATCACCAATACGGCCATGGTGGCCCACCGCCAATGAAAATGCAGAATCGCTGGTTTACCAGATACCTTCATGGAGTGGAAAATGGTGTTGAAAATGATACCATGGTATGGATTGTGAGAGAAAACGACAAAATGGATAACCCTACCCCATATTTGGATTATCCTAATCCGGATAGCAAACCTGTTACACTTTACCTGGCTCCTGGCGCTCCTGAAAGAGGAATCTTAGGTACAGAAAAGCCATCTACTAAAGTGACTGAAACTTTGATTGATAATTATTCATTTTCGGGAAGCGCATTAGCACAAGCTGAAATAACGGAACATCGTTTAATATATGTTACACCAACATTGACGAAGGATATTCATATATCGGGTATACCACAAGTAACTGTTAAACTGGCAAGTAGTAAACCAGCTGTAAATTTGTCGGTTTGGTTAGTATCCCTGCCATGGAACGAAGGAAGGCGTGCGAAAATTACAGATAATATTATTACACGAGGCTGGGCAGATCCTCAAAACCAAAAATCCCTATCAAAGAGTAAGCCTTTAAAGCCCGGTAAATTCTACGAAGTAACATTTAACCTGATGCCCGACGATCAAATAATTCAGGCAGGTCAGCAAATTGGACTTTTAATTTTTTCAAGTGATCGGGAATTTACCCTTTGGCCAACTCCGGGAACTGAATTAACCATTGATTTGGATGGAACAAGTTTAACATTGCCTGTTGTGGGAGGTGGCGAGGCTTTTTATAATGCGTTGAAGGAAGATTAAAACATATACGTTAATTACATAAATATGGAAATAATACTAATAATGACACTAAGTTTTTTGACCCTAATTATTGTATTCTGGGCATTGATTGATATAGTTAGATCTAGATTTATAAATCCAAATATGAGAACAGTTTGGTTGGTTGTCGTTTTGTTCTTTCCAATAATTGGATCAATACTATACTTTCAAATGAGGAAGACATTAACAACAGGTGAATCATTGAAATTCAATCCCAAATTCAAGAATTGAAAATAATATGGGTATAATATTCAACGTAAACGGCCTGAACGATTGTATTGGTGGGCTCTCGAAAAGAATGCCAAATTGCGATGGTTCACATTAAATTATAATAACATGAAACATATAATCTCACTACTTATCATTGGACTATTCCTAAATTCTTGTGATACAAAAAAAGAAACCAGTTTTAATGACCCTGAAAACTGGAAGAAAAGAACAATTAATTATAGCTTAAGTGACTCTCTTGAGTCGGGGACGACTTATCTGTCAGTTTATTCTCAAATTTATAGTATGACAGAGCATAGAACTCACAATTTAACAGCAACGATAAGCATGAGAAATATGAATAGGTTTGATACTGCTTTTATTCAAAAAGCAGAATACTATAATACAAAAGGTGAACTTATTAGGACATATTTCAACAAACCGATTTTTATTGCCCCATTGGAAACTGTTGAAATTGTAATTAACCAAGTTGACAAAGACGGTGGCTCAGGAGCCAACTTCATATTTGAATGGAAAATAAAACAGAATTTAAACGAACCATTTTTTGAAAGTGTAATGATTTCAACTTCGGGACAACAAGGAATATCATTTACTACTCAAGGGAGAAAAATAAATTAATAATATTATTACCTGTGTTTTATATTGCATTCTTCCATCAATAAAAACTTCTTTGGATTAATCATATCCGATCATTAGCACAAATTATGTCAAAATCAAATAAAGATGAAAGTAACAGCTGAGAAAAATGAAAAAGTTGCAAAAATGATATTTGCATCTATTTATCCACTTTACCTAAATAGATTGGCGAAAAATGGAAGAACCAAGGAAGAACTAAACCAAGTAATAGAATGGTTAACTGGATTTGATGAAGGTAAATTACAAGCACTTATTGAAGAGAAAGTAACTTTTAGAACATTTTTTCAAAAAGCTAAAATACATCCAAACGCACACTTGATTAAAGGAGTCGTTTGTGGTTATCGAATTGAAGAAATAGAGGATGAATTTGAATTGTATAAACAATGCAGACGTATGGAAAAGCTGATTGATGAATTGGCAAGAGGTAGAAAGATGGAAAAGATTTTAAGACAATAATCAAAATCGGAATTATGGCAAAAACAAAGACAACTTACACTGGAGAAAACGTAACAGATTTCATAAACTCATACGTTGATAACGATCAGAAAAAAGCTGATAGTTTTCGTTTGATCAAATTGATGGAGGAATGGTCTAGTGCTGAACCTAAAATGTGGGGGCCGACAATTATAGGATTCGACAACTACCATTACAAATATGCTAGCGGACACGAAGGAGATGCGCCTGTTCTTGGATTCTCACCGAGAAAAGCAGCGTTCTCGCTTTACGTTTATTCTGATACCAAGAGAAGTAAATTATTATTAGCTGAACTCGGTAAATTCAAAATGGGAAAGGCTTGTATTTATGTGAAAAAACTTTCTGATATCAATATTTCGGTTTTAAAAGAACTCTGCATAGAATCAATTAAATACATTAACGAGCATCACGAATGTTCTTGCAGAATAAAACAAACCAATTAACGAAAGAAAGAAAAACTTGTGCTAACACCGTATATAAAAAATAAGCGAGATCACAGTAGCATCAAGGTTTGTAGTTACGCAATAAAATGTAACTTTGAGGTCTTGGTTCATTGCTATACCTAACTCAATATATGTAAATGCCCCTATTTCAAAAATCAGTACTCAACAAATATTTGAACGAACAAAACAATGAAGTAGTTCAACAAGCATATCAAAAGTATAGTTCATACTTTCATAACACTACCATTCAACAAAACATAATTAACAGCAAGGAGGAGCAATTTCAGGAGGGTTTTCTTCGTGAATTATTTGTTACCATTATGGGATATGTACTAAATCCACAACCCAACTTTAACCTGACTACCGAGTTTAAGAATGAGAAAGGAGCTAAAAAAGCTGATGGTGCAATTCTGAAAGACGGAAAAGCCGTTGCTGTGATTGAATTGAAATCAACTAAAACAAAAGACCTCGAAACAATAAGGCAACAGGCATTTGATTACAAGGCTAATCATAGCGAATGCGTATTTGTTATCACTTCAAACTTTCAAAAACTTCGATTCTACATTAATAATGCAGTGGAATTTGAAGAATTTGACCTGTTTATACTTTCGGAAGAACAGTTTAGGTTACTTTATCTATGTTTGAACAATGAAAACCTTTTGAATGACCTTCCCTTAAAGGTAAAAAACGCATCAATACTGGAAGAAGAGCAGATTACGAAAAAGTTTTACGATGATTACTCCAATTTTAAGAAGGAACTATTCGAAAATATTGCCATTCGCAACGAAAATCTCGACGGAGTAACCAAACTTCATCTTTATAAAAAGACACAGAAACTACTTGATCGATTCCTCTTCATATTTTTTGCTGAAGACCGTAATCTTCTACCACCGAATTCAATTTCCCGGATGATTACACGGTGGAACCTTCTAAAAGATGAAGATGCTTACAAGCCATTATATGAAATATACAAGCAATATTTCGGGTACATCAATACCGGACGTGATGGTAAAATTCCGGCTGATGATATTCATGAGTATAATGGTGGTTTATTTTTACCGGATGAAATCCTCGATAGCATTAAAATAGATGATGATATTCTGCTAAAACATACCTCAATACTTACAAACTACGATTTTGAATCCCAGGTCGACGTAAATATCCTCGGGCACATCTTCGAACACAGTCTGAATGAAATCGAAAGCACCACTGCCGAACTTCAGGGAGTTGATTTTGATAAACAAAAATCCAAACGCAAGAAAGACGGTGTTTTCTATACCCCAAAGTATATTACCAAATACATTGTTGATAATACCGTTGGCAAGCTATGCGAAGAGAAAAAAACTGAGCTTGGTATCATAGATGAAGAGTTTATTCCAAACAGACAAAAGGATACTAAACGAAAACTTCTGCACAATCTTGATGCTTACCGTGTTTGGTTATTACAGATTACAATTTGTGACCCCGCTTGTGGTTCGGGCGCATTTCTTAACCAGGCGTTGGAATTCTTAATCAATGAGCATCATTACATAGATCAGCTAAGTGCTCAGTTGTTTGGCAGCACTATGGTATTCCAGGATGTGGAGAATCAGATATTGGAAAAGAACATCTTTGGAGTTGATATAAATGAGGAGAGTGTTGATATTGCAAGGTTATCCCTATGGTTACGAACAGCGCAACGTGGAAGGAAACTCACAACACTCAACAAGAACATAAAGTGTGGAAACTCGCTGATTGATGATCCTGAGGTAGCCGGAGATAAAGCTTTTAAGTGGGAAGAGGAATTTCCGGATGTGTTTGCCAGAGGTGGGTTTGATGTTGTGATTGGGAATCCGCCTTACACATATAGGAATGCTATTTCAATAAGTAATAAAGAATATTACAAACAAAATTATAATAGTATAGAAGGAAACTTTGATCTTTATAAATTCTTTATGGAGAAAACAACATTTCTTACAAAAGAATTAGGCTATGCAAGCTTTATCGTACCAAATACTTTTTTAACTGCTAATACTTACAAAAAGCTCCGGCAAATATTACTAAAGTGCTTTAAAATAGTTGAAATATTTGATCTAGGATTGGAAATATTTGAAAACGTTGTTGTTGAAAGCGTAATTTTCACTTTTCGAAAGGATATTTCAGAAGTAAAAAGAGATACTGTTGTTAAAATACAAAGAGATCGAAAAAGAGAGTTTGAAGCATTACAGGTTAAGTATACAATTGATATAAATAAATATTCTGGCAAGGATAGCACCTTCAATATTAACATTTCTGATTCTTTTTCTGGTATAATTGACAAAATGAAAAGTGATTCAATATCTCTTGGTAAAATTTGTTATTGTACAGTTGGAATTAATACAGGGTACATTAAAAACGAATTAACATCAAATGATAAGATAGATTATCGTTATCATAAAATGCTAAATGGTAAAGATATAGGGCGATATAAAATATTATGGCCGGGTGAATATATTATGTATGATAATGAATATGTAAAAAGCCAAGGTGATCGTGGGCGTTCTCTTCCTCCTGAATACATATTCACTTCAAACAAAATACTTGTTCAAAGAACCAGAAGAGGAATGAAACGCAAACTTGTCTGTTGCTTAGATGAACAGAAACACTATAATCTAAACAGACTATCTAATGTAGTTATAACTGATATCAATTATAGCTTGAGCATTCTATTACCTATTCTTAATTCCAAGCTACTTGACTTTTATTTTAATGTTTTTTTTAATGAGTATGAGGTTAAACCACTACATTTAAGTCAGCTACCTATAAAAGAAAACTGTAAAAATTATAAAAGTCTTACTCTTCATGGCGAACATATACAAGATTTAATCGGCCAATTTTTAAACCACTCAAGTATTCTGGTAAAATATATTCAGTCTATTTTCTCAATTGAAACATTCAGTAAGAAACTTAAGAACTGGTATAAGCTAGACTTTGGAGAATTCATCAGTGAACTCAACAATGCAATAAAAAAAGCAGGTGGACACAAGTTATCCAAAATTGATGAGATGGAATGGATGGAAGTGTTTGAAGCAAAGAAATCCGAAGCCCAGGCCCTCAAAACTGAAATTGATCGCACCGACAAAGAAATTGATCAGATGGTATATGAGCTATACGGGTTAACAGAAGAGGAGATTAAGATTGTTGAGGCAAGCTAGGGAAACACAATTTTAGTTTCGTTTATTAGCTATGCAAAATCCGAAAATCTCATATCTTTGCACACTTCATGGGCTTAGCCCAAACAAGCCTTCTTAGCTCAGATGGTAGAGCAGCTCACTCGTAATGAGCAGGTCGCGGGTTCGAGTCCCGTGGAAGGCTCTTTATTACAGTTACTTACGCATTCACTTTGTATTACGCAAGACGAAATGCGTTCAAGGTGCGTTCAAGGTACGGTGCATATCGGTGTCCTATATGAACCAAAACTGGATTTTCAAAGAACATATCTGGTTTATAAAAAAGTAAAATTAATAATAATCCACAATCCGCCATTTCAAAGTCGTAAGCTCCGTTTAGCAGAGTGAGCAATCTTGTCCAGGGTGCTTACTAACATAGCTGCTTGACTGTAATACTAACTCCTCCAACAGCATTTACATGCCCTTTACAAGGATGCGAACGAAGTTATCTTTGCTGCAGAGGTGGAAATGGGGCTTCGTATGCTATAGTTGAGCGTTAATTCGACAGCTTTTTTTGTTGTATGAACGTTCGTGATACCGCTTGTTTAATATTAAATGAAAATCATACTTCAGTAGTTAAGCAAAGAACTATAGCTACAGATTACATTCCATCTTCCATTCATGCGCATAATAATTACAAAAACGGAATTCCAGAAACCACAGATATTCAGTTTTTATTGCATGATAACGCCCTCGCAATGCCTCTAAACCGCAGTCTGTCAAGCATTAAGAAGCGCCAACCTCAGGTTTTTGATACAGGTCCATATGTCCTTAGTGTTAATAGACGGGTGGACAAGTGGAGGTGTACCGCTTCACTGTAATCATACGGATTCTTAGCATCACCATTAGAGCCACCCCCCATGAAGCCCATAACTCAAAGTTGACATTTTAGTGCCGAAAATGCGCAAGACGTGGACAAATTTCGTAACGAAGTTCGTTCACTTGGTACGCTTATTTAATGGATACGGATTTTCTAACATCTAGTATTTGCTCCAAAATCATGGTAGCGTTATCTCTTCCACTGTTTCGTACATACACAAAATTCTCTACAGACTAAATAGCTCCAAAACCCAACATTTACCCCGATGTTTTCAACGGAATTTCACACCATCAATATCATCCATACCTCCGAAAATACCTTCGATAGGGCGTTACAGCGCACTCACCGTGGTAACTTCGGACGTTTTCATTAGTAAGTATCACAAGTTGGTTGGGGGAGTTGTATCACCTCCGTGAATATTTGCTCTTTATGGATATTGCAAGATATTCCTCAATAAATAACAGATGGTATGGTAATAAGGAATTTTGTATATTTGAAAGTTGCTAAACAATTAACTTAACATTGAATCCTAAACCGAATATATCATTGACAATTGATTCTCACAGAGGGAAAGATGTGGTTTTAATTAAGTTTGAATACAACAAAGAGTTAATTAACTGTGTAAAACAGATTAAAGGAGCAAGATGGAGCCAAACGAAGAAGAGTTGGTATATTGAAAAAAGTGATTTTGATTTACATACTGCCTTTGATGCGCTGAAGAGCCTGGCACACGTTGACTACTCTTCATTAAAGAGGAACCACAAAAGCATTATAGAGCCAATTGCACTTTCAAAAAACAAGGTGGAAAAGTTAAAAGTGAAGCTACCAGAAGCGTATTATGGCATGCTTGATCAAAAGAGGTACAGTGATAGCACAAAAGCCACATATACAAATTACTTTGAAGATTATATTAGATATTTTCATGGAAGATCGTTAGATGATATTACAGTAGAAGAAATAAATGGATATATTTTGGAGCTTATTAGAGATCAAAAAATGTCAGCTAGTCAGCAAAACCAGAGGATTAACTCAATAAAATTCTACTATGAAAAGGTATTGGGGTACGATAAACTTTATTACAAAATTGAGAGACCAAAGAGGAATAACACTTTACCAAACGTGCTTTCTGTTGGAGAGGTTAAGAAAATAATTGATAGTACCAGTAACATAAAACACAAATGCGTTATTAGTATATTATATTCAGCAGGTTTACGAAGAAGTGAATTAATTAACCTTAAATTAGATAGTATTTTATCAGGTCAAATGCAAATTAAAATAAGCAACAGTAAAGGGAATAAAGATCGTTATGTTGGTCTTTCATCACATTTGCTTCAGTTACTACGGGAATATTTTAAGGAATTTAAACCAAAAGAATGGTTAATAGAAGGACAAAACGGAGAGCAATACAGTGTAACAAGTGTATTAAATGTTGTGAAACAGGCAGCTAAGAGGGCTGGTATATCTAGGAGAGTAACTCCACATATGTTAAGGCATTCATTTGCCACTCATCATCTTGAGAGTGGTACTGATTTAAGATATATTCAAGAATTTCTTGGCCATAGTAGTTCAAAAACCACGGAAGTTTACACTCATGTTGCAAAAACTGATATTAGTAAATTTAGAAACCCATTAGACTCGATGTATGATGACGATTAATTACAAAAGGTGTTCTTTACATACCAATATGGAGTTATATAGTTACATTTACAGTATTGGTAAAGAAGAAATAAAGTTCATACCTTTACACCATAGTTACCAACCATATTGAGACGAGTAGAAAAACTATGAATGACATATTAACAGACGGCACATTTTTTAAAACTATATTTCCTTTTCTCCTATCTATTGGGATGATTCTTTGGGTTTATTGTATTTGGTTTTTGAATAAATATGACAAGAATACTAATAGGTTGATAATGCTATTGATTTTAAACATCTATTATGTCCCTTTTTATTTGTTCAGAATAAGTAAAATAAAAAAAGAACATAGAATAATAGCCATTAGTGAAGATATATTTGATGCCGAATTCATTGAAATGACTAGAAATAGCATTTTGGACACACTTAAATTTTGGGCATCAAAAGAAAAACAATTAAAATTTCATGGATCGGAAAATATAAACATGTCGGAGGAACTATTTCAACAATGGGATTCATTATTCCGAATTGACACAAAGATTATAGACGAGGCATTCAATGAAACAGAAAGAAAATTGCTAAAGACTTTTGATAAAACTATTTTGACAAGCTTTAAAAAACATGGACAAAAAATACCTCATATTAGAGAATTTCATGAAACTAATGATTGGAAAGTATTAAATAAATTAGCAATCAAGATATTAAAGGAAATAAAATAGAAAATACGGTTGGTAATAAATAGGACTCTAAGCGGTCTGCAAGACCCAGCGTGGAGTACATGTTGAACTACATCCAATTTTCGTATGCACTTAATAAAGGGTTTGCTTGTTTAGTTTGTTGCTTTCTAAAGGATGATTGCTTGGTTATCTCCTGTGTTGCTTGGTGTTTGTGATTCCAAAACCTTATTCATAGGGCAATTCCATAGCGTTTTCGTTTGGTTTGGGCAGTTCTCTTCCTGTCTCTCTTTTTGGAGATATTTTTAGGTGATGTTTTTTACTTAAAAAGAGAATAAAGAATAGAAGGTAAATGCCCAGATGGTGACCTAATTCTTGGTAATTCTTCAATAACACACATCTTTCCTTTTTTGCATTTTGGACATTGGCTTGAATCAAATCCAGTAAGCCTGATGATCATTTCAGTTTTGGTTTCCTTTTCTTTAGGTTTTGCAAGTTCTTCTATGTTTGGTTTTTGTTCTGGCTCAAACTGTAAATCCATATTCCGCTTGGTGATAGGATTATAGATTCCATATTTACGTATGCGAACAAAGCGTTTAGGCATGATATGAATACAAAAACGACGCAAGAACTCAACACCATCAAGACGAATAACTTTTTGCTTGGCCCCATCACGGTAATCTTTAGCTATAAACTTAACATGAGTATCAGTAATATCAAGTATCCTGGGATTGCTAATTGCTACTCGGTGAGTATACTGACCTAAATAATGGATTACATTATTGGCACTGGCCATTGAAGATTCACTATAGACCACCCAACTGGATTGATAGGCTTTTTCTATTTGCGGTGTGAAGTATTCTATTGCATCCAGCTTTTTAAGTGTTTGCTTAATGCTATTCAAGAATTTACCCTTAAATGTATGACTGAGTTGATGCACTGGATAAAGGTAGTTTTCATATTTCCCAATATTCTTCCATTTACCTTTTAAAGAATATCCTGCTGCAGGAACGATACAGTGAATATGTGGATGAAGACTTAGGTTTTGTCCCCAGGAATGTAATACTGCAATAGCTCCTGTTTCTGCTCCATAATGGGTATATCCAAAGCTATGTAGGGTTCGCCATACAGCACTAAAGAGTATCTTGTAATACTCCCGAGGGTTCCATAAACAGATAGTGTTTAAACAATGTGGTACAGTAAAAATGATGTGATAGTGTTTGACTGAAAGAGTTGTCCTAGTAACTTGTTCCACCCAAATAGCTTGTTTATTGCTTTGACATTTGGGACAATGTCTATCGCCACAACTGTTATAACTATATCGTTCTTCTCCACAACAATTACACTTTTCTTTATGGCCTCCTAATTTTGAAGTTCTGCATTGAATAATATTGAAAAGTGATTTGATTTGTTCAGCAGATAGTTTCTCTTTTTCTACCAATTGTTTACCAAAACGAAGGACCACATCCGATAGTTCGTGTCTACTTCGTAAGCCTACCATAAAGCGTATCTAAGGGACTGTGTGGTTTTGTCTGCTCAAACTGTGCCACATGAAGATAAATCATGGTGGTAGTGATATTGGAATGACCCAGTAGCTCTTTGAGACTTACAATATTTACACCTTCTTCAAGTAAATGAGTGGCATAAGAATGACGTAGTGAGTGTAGATTTACTTCTTTAGTTATGGAGGTCTTTTTCAAGTTCTCTCGCATAACCCAAGATATTCCACGAGTGCTATATTGGATATGGGGTTGCTTTCCGTTGAATAGCCAAATATGAGGATTCTCAGCTTTTAAATATTTCTTTAAACCTATGGCCATAGTGGGCGATAAAGGAAGAATCCTGTCTTTCTTATATTTAGTCTGGCGGATATGGATGGTTTTGCGCTCAAAGTCCACATCGGATATTTTAAGGTTGATAACCTCTTGTCCTCTTAGACCAGCAGAATAAATCAAGGTCAGAACAATTCGTTGTTTGAGTAGTATAGGTACCGAGAATAGTTCCTTGAGTTCTGCTCTGTTCAAGATTACAGGAAGCTTGGTGGTGCCTTTTAGAGATGGAAGTGCAATGGCTTTTTTATTCATACCAAGTAAGCGGTAATAATAGCGTAAACCGTAAACCATGTGCTTAAAACTGCTTCTTGAAGGAGACTTGGGATCACGTGCCAGGGCAACTAAATACTCATTGGCCTCATCTTCACTCACCTGCTCTGGAAGACGTTCAAAATGAATCACAAATAAGGCTATTCGCCTGATGTAATTGATTAATGTGCTCGGGCTTTGTCCTCTGAGTGTTACCTGATCTGAAAGCCGCTTAAAAACATCTTGAAATTCAGGAACTAAAATAGTAGCTCTTTCTACAATTGTAAAGGATCTCTTTTTTCGCATAACAATGAATTAAAAGTGAATAATTCACTGTATACGTAACTATGAAAATCATATCTTTACTAATTATTGAAAAGCTATCCCGTAGGGATTTAGTTCAACAATAGATATACGCCATAGCCCCAAATTGGGCTCGTTTCAAAATATTAAGCAAATTCGAGTTTTGTAATTCTAAGATAAACTATTGTAAGTTGGCGGCCACCGCGCATAGCATAAACGAATTAAACAACCCCCCTCCATTAAAAACAGAAGGGTTTAGATGCCAAACCGGGGGTTCCCTCTATCATACTTCATCGGGACAAACTTCTCCCCCTGTTATACAAAAAAGCCCCCACTATCGTGAGAGCTTTGTTGCCCAACCAGGGGTCGAACCTGGACTCTTTTGATTCAGAATCAAATGTGTTGCCAATTACACTATCGGGCAATAGGGCGGCAAATGTAAAAAAATCTTTTAGTATAATTAGGATTATTTGCGGTTTAATTTTACTCTTTTATAAGCATCATAAAAGTAATTGGTTTACTTCTTATTACCCCAACTATCCCTTAGTGGAACTGTGCGATTAACAATGAGCCCATCTTCAGTACTATCTTTATCAACACAAAAATATCCCAGGCGCTGGAACTGCATTTTGTCACCGGGTTTTACATCTGCAAGTGATGGTTCAAGTTTACAATTATTAAGAACTTTTAATGATTCAGGATTTAAGAATTCCTTAAAATCTTTTTCCTTGTGACCATCAGGGTTTTCATCGATAAATAAACGGTCGTATAAACGTACTTCTGCATCAATAGCCTTATCAGCACTTACCCAGTGAATAGTACCTTTAACCTTGCGTTGAGCTCCGCTTCCTCCACTTTTTGTGTCGGGATCGTATGTACAATATATTTCCTCAATATTGCCATCAGCATCTTTCTTATAATCTTCACATTTAATAATGTATGCACCAACTAGTCTTACCTCGCGATCAGGACCCAATCGGAAGAATTTTTTTGGTGGATTTTCCATAAAGTCGTCACGTTCGATGTATATTTCTCTTGTAAATGGAACTATACGTGATCCGGCATTTTCATCATTTGGATTATTTGCAAGGTTTAATTCTTCAATCTGTTTTTCAGGGTAATTTGTAATAATAACTTTTATTGGATCAAGTACAGCTAAAGTTCGTGGAGCAATTTGATTAAGGTGATCGCGAACACTAAATTCAAGAAGACTTACATCTATTATATTATCGCGTTTTGCAACTCCAATTCGGTCGGCAAAATTCCTTATCGACTGAGGTGTGTAACCTCTTCGGCGGAAGCCTGAAATTGTTGGCATTCGTGGATCGTCCCAACCGTTAACATAGTTATCTTTAACAAGCTGGAGAAGCTTTCGCTTACTCATAACTGTGTAGCTTAAATTTAATCGCGCAAATTCAATTTGCCGAGGGCGATAATCTCCTTCAACAATTTGATCCAATGCCCAGTCGTACAACGGACGATGAATTTCAAACTCCAAAGTACAAACGGAGTGAGTAATTCCTTCAATAAAATCACTTTGACCATGTGCCCAGTCGTACATCGGATATATGCACCAATCCCTACCTGTGCGGTGATGTTTTTGATGAAGAATACGATACATTATCGGATCACGCATATGCATATTTGGCGAGCTCATATCAATTTTTGATCGCAGTATCATTGCTCCGGTTTCAAACTCACCATTTTTCATGCGATTAAATAAATCGAGACTTTCTTCCACCGGCCTGTTACGAAATGGACTTTCGGTTCCAGGACGTGTAGGAACGCCTCTTTGTTCACTTATTAATTCCTGTGGCTGCTCATCTATATATGCTTTTCCGTTCTTTATCAACAGAACTGCCCAGTCGTATAATTGTTGAAAATAATCTGAGGCGTACTTTGGTTCACCATCCCATTCAAAACCTAGCCAGCTAATATCTTCCATTATTGAGTCAACATACTCAACATCTTCTTTTTCAGGATTAGTGTCGTCGAACCTAAGATTACATAATCCGTTGTATTCATTTGCAAGTCCAAAGTTCAAGCAAATTGACTTGGCATGCCCAATATGAAGATATCCATTTGGCTCAGGAGGAAATCGAAGGTGAACTCGACCCTGATTTTTATTGGAAGTCAGGTCATCTTCAATGATGGATTCAATGAAGTTTAATGATCTCTTTTCGTTTTCAGGAAAATCCATAATAATCTATGTTACTGTATTTCATTTTATAATGCCGCAAAATTAATTAGAAATCCAATGTAACATACAATGCAAATCGCGAAACGTATAATTATTATAATTATTGTTTGCGCAAAGTGTTAAAATTTCATTAACATATTAATAATCATACACATAGTGTGTTCGCTAGTGTACACATTGTGTTTAAAACCCGTACAACTATAAACGAGGACAACTATCGTTAAATACGTATGGCAAACATTTACAGGGGGTTACAAAGTTTGGCATAGTATTAGCGAATCTCTTAACGCAACCATTAAATATTATAAACTAAAAATTTTAAAGTCATGAAAACAAGAATCGCAATTGTAACAATGTTATTGAGTATTTTTTTTGCCGGAACAGCCTTTGCCGGCGAACCAGTTCCTGTAACTAAGGCTTCTGCAACAAAAGCTGTGGCACAATTTTTACAGGATGAAATTGACTATCCTGCCTTTGCCTCAGAAACAAACAAAGAGTGTACAGTTTATGTTGATATCAATGTAAATGCAGATGGCACACTTGATGTTAATGGAGCTAATGCAAAGATAGGCTGTTTGAAAGACCATGTAGTTAAAGCTATTGAAGATGCTCAAAATAAAGATTTGGCAAAGTATGCAGGTCAGAATGTAGTTTTGAAAATTGATTTCAAATTATACGATTAGATTGTAATCATCTCTCAAACATAAATCCAGGGCATAGTGCCTGTACTTCTATCCCGTTGGAATTTCCAACGGGATTTTTTTATTTTATATCAGCCAAATTATGCGAAATTAATGCCTAGTTCAAGTTTGTTATTCTACCTAAAATATTGCTATTTTTGTATAAACTCAATACCAAATGAAGACACCTGTTAAGAAGCAAAATAATTCATGGAATAAAGATCCACGTTTTGTTGATGCTGATTCAAAAAACTTCAAGCTTATATTTCTTGCATTAATTGTTGGATTACTTGCAGGATTAGTAGGCTCTGTTTTTCGACTAACACTTTCATATATTGAAGGTTTCAGAGACAATCTGTTTGCAAGCGCCGGTGATTCAGGGATAATGAGCTGGGTGTGGCCCATATTATTTGGTATTATCGGTGTTACAGTAGCCTTGTTTCTGGTAAAAAAAAATGCTCCTGAGGCATCGGGAAGTGGGGTCCAGGAAATTGAAGGTGCGTTGGATGGATTACGGCCTCTTCGTTGGAAAAGGGTGATTCCAATCAAATTTATTGCTTCTTTGTTTTCGCTTGGAAGCGGATTATTATTAGGTCGGGAGGGTCCAACAATACAGCTTGGTGCCAATATCGGTAAAATGGTAAAGGATATTTTTAAGCAACCTGATGAAAAAACTAACCCACTGGTAAGTGCTGGTGCGGCTGCGGGTCTTGCAAGTGCTTTCAATGCGCCTTTTGCCGGAATTATATTTGTAATAGAGGAAATGCATGGTCATTTCAGATATAATTTTTTCTCTGTAGCAGCAATAATGGTTGCTTCTGGTACTGCTGATTTTGTTGTTAGAGCTTTAATTGGAGCTGATCCGGTAATACAAATGACAGTTTTTGCCGGTCCTCAACTGTCGAGCATCTGGTTATTTATTGTACTTGGTGGATTATTCAGTTTGGTTGGTTATTTGTTCAATAAGTTGATTATAATAGTATTGGATTTTTTCAGGAAACTTTCACGTATTGCACTAATTTTCAGCGCAGTCCTGGCAGGGGTTGTAATCGTAGTGGTTGGTGTTTTTTTCCCTGAGATGATAGGCGGTGGTTATAATACAATTAGCAGAGTGCTTGACCAGTCGTTTACGCTTTATTTTCTTATAATACTGTTTGTTGGAAGGATGATATTGACAATCTTCAGCTACGGCACAGGGGTGCCTGGAGGTATTTTTGCCCCCATGCTTGCTCTTGGAGTAGTTTTTGGAATGTTGTTCGGCACTGTAATGGAACATTTCTTTCCTGGTCTGGTACCTCATCCGGGTATTTATGCTGTTGCCGGAATGGCTGGTATTTTTGCATCCACTGTACGGGCTCCTCTTACAGGTTTAGTACTTGCAGTAGAGATGACATCTAATTATGAACTTATATTACCACTGATAATAACAACAGTAACAGCTTCAGTAGTTACGGCACAGCTTGGTAATGAACCCATTTATACTACTTTGTTGAAAAGGACTTTGGCAAATAGCAAAGGATAAGTAGCAATCCTACTACAGTAAAATTTTAAACTACTAAATATAATACTCGTATTGATAGCATTTTGCTGATTTTAAACTACTTTTGCAAACTTTTTCAAATATGTTGTAACTACTTGCAACTTTCTAACTTTCAACTACATTATGATTACAGTAACCGAACTAAGAATCCAATTTGGCAAAAGAGTATTATTCAACGATGTAAATATGAAATTTACAGCGGGTAATTGCTATGGCGTTATTGGTGCAAATGGCGCCGGAAAATCAACCCTGCTAAAAGCAATTGCAGGCGAAATAGACACTGCATCGGGACAGATTAGCATGGATCCTGGTGAAAGACTTTCCGTGCTAAGTCAGGATCACTTTGCCTTCGACGAATTTTCAGTTATCGATGCTGTGATGAAAGGTCACTCTCAACTATGGGAAATTATGCAACAAAAAGATGCAATTTATGCCAAGGAGGATTTTTCGGATACCGATGGATTAAAGGCAGCTGAACTGGAAGAAAAATTTGCAGATATGGACGGTTGGAATGCCGAAAGTGATGCCGCAGCGTTATTAGGTGCCTTGGGAATAAAAGAGGAATTTCATTTTACATTAATGAAAAATATGGATGGGCAGCAAAAAGTAAGAGTATTACTTGCCCAGGCTCTATTCGGTAACCCTGATAATTTACTGCTAGATGAACCTACCAACGACCTTGATCTTGATACTGTAACCTGGCTTGAGAACTATCTGATAAACTATGAAAACACTGTATTGGTTGTAAGTCACGACAGGCATTTCCTGGATGCAATATCAACACACACACTTGATATCGATTTTAATAAAATACAGATGTTTGCCGGTAACTACAGTTTCTGGTATCAAAGCAGTCAGTTAGCATTGCGTCAACTGCAAAAAGCAAATAAGAAAGCAGAGGATAAGAAAGCAGAACTGCAGGAATTTATATCACGATTTAGTGCCAATGTAAAGAAATCGAAACAGGCAACGAGTCGTAAAAAAATGATAGAAAAACTTAACATAAATGATATTCAGCCTTCAACGCGTAAATATCCCGGTATTATTTTCAAACCCGAACGCGAGGTTGGAGATGAAATACTTGAAGTAACAGGTTTGAGCGCAAGTAAGGATGGTACAGTATTGTTTAAAGATGTTGATTTTGTTGCCAATAAAAATGATAAGATAATTTTCTTATCCAGAGATACCAGAGCAATGACAGCATTGTTTGAAATTATAACAGGGCATCAAAAGGCCGACTCAGGTACTTACCAGTGGGGACAAACAATTACATCTTCGTATTTACCACTTGATAATACTGAATTTTTTGAAAGCAAATTAAGCTTATTCGATTGGCTTTGCCAGTTTACAAACGATACAACTGAGATTTATATCCGTGGTTATCTGGGTAAAATGTTATTTGCCGGAGATGAAATCCGCAAACAGGTAAATGTACTTTCGGGTGGTGAAAAAATGCGTTGTATGATTTCACGAATGATGCTCGTTGATGCGAATGCTTTGATACTGGATACTCCAACAAACCACCTGGATTTGGAATCGATTCAGGCATTCAATAATAACTTAGTTAAATATCCTGGTAATGTTTTCATGTCGTCGCATGACCACGAATTTATCCAAACGGTTTGTAATAGAATAATCGAACTTACACCAAATGGTATAATCGATAAGCTAATGGATTATGATGATTATATTGTTGATGAAAAAATATTGGCACTTAGGGAGAAAATGTACAGTTAAAAACCTAAGCAACATAAACACAGGATTGTCATTCTGAACGCAGTGAAGAATCTCATATTGTTTCATACTACTGCTTATTGATATTTCTCTTGTGCTCAGTAGATAGTGTGATTTTTTTTCGTGATTTTATAGATATTTATAAATCTTATGAATTTAAGTGCTGGGGTTTATATAATAGAAGTTCTCCAATATTCAGAAAAGGAATGTTGCAAGTTCATTAAATACTGACAATGCCATTCATTATCTTTGCTCAGACCATGATCTATACTTGAAAATACCTTAATCAAAACTCAGAATAAACTCAAGTAATCAAACCATGATATAAAGATAAAATATTAATTTTGTGTACCTATGCTGCAACATAATTTTCATAAACACAAAATACTATGTCCACATTAAAAACAATCTTGTTTTCAATAATGTCTTTCTTAATAATTGGAACTGCAATATCTCAAGATATTAATACAGATAAAATAAAGCCACAAAACGAAGAAGTAGTATACCCTAATATCGTAAAAATCAACAGCCTTGCCCTGATATTTAATAATGCATCACTTTTATATGAAAGAGCAATCATCCCCAGGTTATCGGTAGGAATGGGAATGGGTTATAAATATGCGGGAGCTGAACCAAAATTGCTGGCAGCCAGTAATTCAGATATTGCAGTGGATATTGATAAAATTACCGGAATATCTATTACCCCGGAAGCAAGATACTATATCAAGGCATGTGATCCGGGAAAGTTGGAAGGCTTTTATGCCGGTGTATATTTGAGGTATACTGGCTATAGGTCGGGTGCCTCTTTTGAATATCTCCGGGTAAATAAACCTACCGAAAGTTATCATTCTAATTTGTCGTTGAACGAATATGGAGTTGGTATTCAATTGGGATACCAGTTGATAATAAAGGAAAGATTTACCATCGATTTTATGTTTTTGGGTCCGCGATTTTCAAGCTACCATCTAGGATATAACTTTGACAAACAACCAAGTCAGGAATTTCTTGATGAACTATCAGAATATCTTAATGAAGTTGTTGATCGTTTTGGTCTCGACTATAATGTTGATATCAAAAAAGAAGGTGATGCCAAGGCCACTACTTCATTTTCGTTTGCCAATACACGTTTCGGAATTTCTTTTGGATTTGCATTTTAGAATCATTAAAATAACTTAATGAAATAGTTTCTTTCACCTCATTTTATCATTTAATATCCAATGTTAGAGGCAATAAATTTGAAATGTCGGGTTACATAATGTGCTAATTTAGCCGATTCATTTTTTACAGCTTATGGTATTTAGCTCCCTAACATTTTTATACATTTTTTTGCCGACAATATTAATCCTAAATTTTTTTGTCCACAAAAAATACAAAAATGCCTTGTTATTAGTAGCAAGTATACTTTTTTATGCATGGGGTGGGGTTAGCTACACCTCTTTGCTCATAATTTCGATTACCATTAATTTTATTGCAGGAAAACTGATTGCAAAAAATCTTGAAAACCCAAAGGGGAGAATATATTTAACACTTGGTATAATTATTAATCTGGGGTTACTGGGCTTATTCAAGTACGGTAATTTTATAGTGCAAAACATTAATATTCTGTTCGAAAGTACTGGAATCTCCTTTTCAATCACTGACCCTGGAATATTACTACCAATTGGAATTTCTTTTTATACTTTTCAGGCACTTTCTTATCTCATAGATGTTTTTAAACGAAGAACACCTGTACAGAATAAGTTTGTTGATCTGGCATTATATATATCACTCTTCCCTCAGTTAATAGCAGGCCCAATTGTAAGATATAATGATATTGCCGAACAGCTTGCCGTTCGTAATAATAACAGGGCAAATTTTGTGTCCGGTATTGAGCGTTTCGTAATAGGTCTTGCCAAAAAAGTTCTAATTGCAAATCAGATGGCTTTGCTTGCAGATACTGCGTTTACAATTGCTCCGGATAGTCTTTCCACTTTTAATGCATGGCTGGGCATTATTGCATATTCATTGCAAATTTATTTCGACTTTTCGGGTTATTCGGATATGGCCATCGGCCTTGGCAGAATGTTCGGATTTAAGTTTCTTGAAAATTTTAATTTTCCATATATAGCCAAATCGATTCGTGAATTCTGGCGCAGATGGCATATTTCGCTGTCAAACTGGTTTAGGGATTATTTATACATTCCCTTGGGCGGGAATCGAAAGGGAAATCACAGAACTTATGTTAACCTTCTCATAGTATTTTTTGTAACGGGCATTTGGCATGGTGCAAGCTGGAATTTTGTTGCCTGGGGAATGATACATGGCCTTTTTATGATTCTCGAAAAGCTTGGCCTCGATAGGTTACTTGAAAAACTTTGGAAACCAGCACAGCATATATACACTGTTTTTATTGTTATGATGGCATGGGTACTTTTCAGGGCTGATGATTTTAATCATGCCTGGGGATATTTTCGGGCTTTGTTCTCTTCTAGAAGTACTGATCTAAACTATGATGTTCTCGATATATTCCTAAATAACGAAATTTATTTCATTGCGGCCATTGCTGTATTAAGTTCAACACGTATTTGGGTTATTGTGTATGAAAAAGTAAAAACTATGTTATCAAATCATGAAAAACTCATTATTTTATCAAAAGGGTCTTGGTTGTTTCTGGTTGTTATATTTATTGCAGGAGTTATGATAATGGCCACTAACTATCTTGTTGTTAACTCATACAATCCATTTATCTACTTTAGATTTTAATTATGACCAATATTAAAGAGATTCTTGTTTCAGTATTATTCGTGGGTATTTTAATCCTTCCCTTTACTGATAGATTATTTGGTTTTTTCCCTGAAGTAAAAAATAATGAAAACCGTTCATTAAAAGCAAAGCCACATTTAAATGTCTCATACCTTGATGCATTTCCTGCAGAGTTTGATGAGTATTATTCTGATAATTTCGACCTGAGAAATCAATTTCTGCTACTAAATAGCAAGTTAAAATTTCAAATGTTTAACATGCCCCCAATTGATGATAAAGCCATACTTGGTTTGGATGATTGGATGTATTTGGTGGAAGACCAGATGGAAACATATTTGGGAAAAACTCTGATAAACAACAGTTCCCTTAACCAATACTATAATATTATAAATTATAGAAGGAACTTTTTAGACAGTATCGGGAGTAAGTATTATATAGTAGTGGTTCCGGTTAAAACATCAGTCTATCCTGAGTTTCTGCCGGTATTCCGGCAAAAAAACGATCAAAAAACATTAACCGATCAGTTTGTAAATCTAACAGATACCATGAGGGGTTTAACAGTTGTGGATTTGCGCCCTGTTTTTAAGGAAGCCAAAGGAGGTGGTGTTAGGATGTTTCATAAAACAGATAATCACTGGAACGAGTATGGAAGTTATATAGCATACAAAGAGATAATGAAAGTTATATCAAACGATTTTCCCGGTCTTGATCCAATGGATATATCAGGCTTTACAATCGACTCGGTTGAGGTTGAAGGGATGGGACTCTCAAAAATGATGGGAATATATCTTGGAGTTACTGAAAACAAGATATCCTGCAAACCAACTTTTCAAAGTAAAAGTAAAAAAGGACAGATTAGCAATTATCCAATTACCCCCTCGTTTGGATATAAATCGCAGTATGAAATGGTGTATGTTGTTGATAATGAAAGTTTGCCAAAACTACTAATGATCCGTGATTCTTTTGGTGGAACTGTTATGCCTTTTTTAAGTGAACATTTTAGCAAAAGCATTTATATCTGGGATGGATGGCAGTATGGTTTAAACAAAAATATTGTACTAAATGAAAAGCCGGATATATATATACAAATTGTGGTTGAGACATTTATCCCCAACATACTGGAATATGCAAAATACCCTTAATTCATTTTGTTAAAATGGTTTTTTGATGAAACAGATATTGTATATTAATCATGCATATTCCGGGTTTAATATTATTCCAATCCCCAAACTTCAATTAATTCTCTTGGTAGTTCCGGTCGGCCACGCTTATTGATTGATGTTCCAATTACCAATGCCTTAATCATTAACTTATTATCAGGAAGGCGATAAATATGTTGAATAAAACCAAAACGTAGTGGAGAAATCCGTTCCATTCGGAGTTTAGAAACAAACCTATCTCCACTCCTCAAAGGTGATTGAAAGTCAATTTCAACTCTTTTAACCATCAAGTTTATTCCCTTTTCACTTAACTCAGCAAAATCAATACCGATTGATTTTATATATTTATGACGAGTATGTTCAAGGTAATTTTGGTATACCGAATTGTTCACCACTCCCTGTAAATCACATTCATAATCACGAACTTCCATCTCAAAATTAAATACAAAATCTCCCATAGTATAAAAAATTATTTAACTGAAGACGGAAGTCCGAAGTCAATCTTCCGATTTCAATCTTCCGTCTTCCAACTATTTCGTTCCATATTCCTTGCCAAGTTTCCTCAAAGCCAGCCACATTTTTAAAGTTTCTCTTGAATCTGTTGCTGGATAACCCAACACGATTTTCCCCGCAGGTATATCATTCATAACCCCTGAGCCTGCACCAACAGCAGCTCCGGGATGGATTACTGTTTGTTCCTTAATGGATACTCCACCACCTATCATTGCACCATCACCAATTTTGGCGCCTCCGGCTATTCCGGTAGTTGCAGCTACTATTACAGAACGTCCAAGTTCGCAATTATGTGCAATTTGAATAAGATTGTCAATTTTACAACCATCACCAATTATTGTTGAGCTAAACTTGCCACGATCAATACATGTGTTTGCTCCAATTTCAACACCATTCCCAATTATTACGTTACCTATTTGTGGAATTTTTACCAGCCCTTGTCCGTCTTCCCTTGGTGTGAACCCAAATCCATCGGCCCCGATGCTTGTATTGGTATGGATAATACAATAATGACCTATTTCACAACGCTCACGAATTACTGTGCCGGGCCAAATGATAGTGCCATTCCCAATCTTAACTTCATCAAGTACTGTAACATTTGGATACAATACAGCCCCGTCGCCAAGTACAACATCTTTTCCTACATAACAGCCGGCTCCAATTTTACAGCCCTTCCCAATTGTAGTTGATTCATGTACGGTAGAGGTAGGATGAATTTCAAAATCAAACTGCGGAGGACCCGGGTCGAAAATCTCTAAAATTTTTACCATGGCTAATTCAGCATTTTTTACTTTAATAAATGCACGATTTTCACCTGGTTCAATATTTAACTTTTCATCAATAACAGCAGAACAAGCATTGGAATTTTCCCATTGTTTTCCATATTTTCTGCTTACAATAAATGTAATATGATTATTACCGGCTTTGTCCAATTGCTCAGGGCCAATAATTTGATGATTTGTATCTCCTACTAATTCGCCTTTAACTATCTCATTTATATCCTTGATCGTATACGATTTCATTTTCTATTTTTGATTAAAAACACTTCTTACTAATTCGGTAAAACTATAAAAAACATTTAGACTGCAAATGCCTTTTCTGCAATTCGGCTTTTTGCTAATTTAATCATGTTAAAACAACCACCAATCAAAACTTTTTGTCTATTAGATTTGGTTAACTTTATTTATTGTTTATTTCGATTAATTTTATATAAAAGCAGTAAATTGCGGTCACTATTTTGAATATGTTAAATGCTAGATTTTGATTTTAAGATACGCTAAATATATAGTGCTTTTTTTTCTACTTGCGACATCCGGTTTTGCTTTCGCTCAAGTAAATATTCAGGTAGAAGAACTTACCCCTGATGAAAACAATCCGCTGGGATATAATGCAGACACATTAAAACGTTGGGTGCAGGAAATACTACGTGGGCGAGGCGGAATGATTGATACCACAACAATTAAGTTTACTGGGGATTACCGTGCACTTGGCCGATTTATGAATGGCTCTGATATTGGGTTTGATAAAGGACTGATAATCTCAAACGGTAAGGTTAAAAGTGCTGAACCTCCTAACAGCACAGGTTCAAATTCGTATGCTTTCAATGAATTCAATCCGCTTAGTCCATCGGGTGATCCTGATTTGTTAGTCATGTACAATTTAATATTCAACTCCCTTCCACCCCCATTTCCAAAACAGGATACTGCGCTACATTATACCGGAGATGCAGCTGCTTTGGAATTTGTTTATCGCCCTTTTGGAGATCAATTTACATTGGAATATATATTTGCATCCGAAGAATATCCATCATCACGTTTTCAAACTGGCCCGGCAGATCAGGACATGACAAATTTCCCAAATACTCCACAAATATTCGATTTATTTGGAATATCAATAAGTAATAATCCAGTTTTTCATAATCTTGCGTTTACACCCCCCACTCTGCAAAATAATCAGCCACCTGAACAACAACGATGGGTTACTGTACAACATATAAATGCAGGAAACAATCCATCATATTTTCATTCTAACCCCGAATTTGGCCAACCATTAGGCACTCAGTATGATGGATTAACAAGGTCTGTGGGAGATTTGGGGCCGCTGATCATCAAAAAAAATAATGTTACTCCCTGTGGTAGATACTATGTTAAAATTGTAATTGAAGATTTTTTTTGGATCAGCCCCGATCCTGCTCAAAAACCGGATGGATTTGAAATAAATTCGGCACTTTTCCTCAACAAAAATAGTTTAAGAAGTAGTGTTCAGATGACTAATACTCAGTATTCCGACTGGTCGGTTGAATACGAATTTACAAATCCTTCACCTTCATTGCATGGTGAACTTGTTGAAAACTGTAATGATATTATTGCAACATTTATTCTCGAAGACTCGATTAATCAGGATTATTCAATACCATTTAAAATATTTCCAGTTGCATATAGAGACAGTGTTCAGGTGGGATATGTGGACGGACCAATAATTACAAATGATTCAATAACAATTGAACGGGGAGCGACTGAAAAGAAAATTGTTATTTCAGCTATAAATATTAATGCTGACCATCCTAATATTCAATTTCAATATCCGGAAAACCCTTGTGATTTTCCACCACCGCCACCACTTTATGGAGGCTATCATGGTAAGATTTATTTTAATATGAGAAATAATGAGCCAATCTCATTTACTCAAAACCCTAAAATTTATGATGCTTATTGTAAAGAAACACTGGAACTAACAATTACAGATATAACAGAAAATGGTGTTACACCATTGTTTTACAGATGGGAAAATGATGTTATACCGCACGATACAATAACCTACAAGGTTCAGTCGAGTCCCGATTATGTTCAGGTTACGGTTAGTGATTATTGTTCGAATGAGTCGACAATGCAAGTCCAAATTAATAATAAGGCTATTGAGCTTGAGCAAATTCTGGATGCATTTTTATGTGGTCCGGGTCAGTCGGTAGTTGTTCCCGTTTCAACCCTTATACCTAATTACAGCGACTATACCATTGATCATGTACAATGGTATAAAGTAACACCATATCAATATCTTGGAGATGCCGATGGAAATGAAATGCTGGTGCTTTACGATAATGTGGTTGGCGATGGTGTCTGGACGTGTGGTTTCGAGATTACTGATTGTTGCGGTGGTACTCAAACAGGAACTTTTTTGGTTAATCAATCGGAGCTTTCGCTCGGAGATGATGTAAATATCTGCAATGGGGATGAAAAAGAAATTATTGCGAATGCTCAGGCGGAGGATTTTAAATGGTATGCCGTTAATAATCCTTCAGTGATTCTTTCCAATACAAACTGGGTAATAGTCAGTCCATCTGTTACTACTGAATATGCTTTGTGGATATTGGATTTATGCGGAGTTGAACAAACAGCTTATATCACAGTAATTGTTGATTTATTTGAACCACAAATTATTGTTGATCCTGCATCCAAAGAAATTTGCCCGGGAGATTTAATCACACTTACTGCCAATGATGCAGTCGAATGGAACTGGACACCCGGCAACGAAACAACCCAAATGATTTCACTTAATCCAACCATACCAGATGTTTATGAATATACCTTAACAGCTTCTTCAGTATATTGTTTTGATAAAGTGGCAAGTACTACATTTGAAGTATTTCCTACTCCCATTGCTGAGTTTAGTATCGACCCAAGTACAGATGCATGTACGGGCGAAACAATTTACTTCGACTATCTGGAAATTGTAACAAACGAAGGATTAGTTTGGGATTTCGATGATGGTTCTCCAACTAGTTACGACGAAAATCCCACACATGTTTTTACAAATCCTGGAACTTATTATATTCACCTACATGTTCAAAAACATATTTGTGATAATGACACAGTGATGGAGTTAATCATTAACCCATTACCAACTCCTGACTTTGATGCCGACATACAAGATGGATGCTTACCTGTGGATGTTAATTTTGATGATCTTTCTGAAGATATTCAAGCGGGAGCAACATATGAGTGGAATTTTGGTGACGGACAAACAAGTGATATTGTGGGAAATACCTCGCACGAATATACTCAGGCAGGTGTATTTAATGTTAGTTTAATCATACATAATACGCAACGTTGTGCCGAAACAATTGTAAAGAACAAATATATTCAGGTAAATCCAAACCCTGAAGCTAACTTTGAACCTGATCCACCAATAACAACCATGGATACTCCAACCATTGATTTTATTGATTTAACAATTAGCGATTCAACAATTATATCGTACGAATGGGATTTTGGTGACGGCACATCCGGTAATGTTTCTGACCCATCACATGTTTATACCAATCCGGGAAATTATACAGTTACATTATATGTTGTAACTACTAATGGTTGTTATGATTCAATAATTGGATATGTTGCCTTAACCGAAGAAGCTGTATTATTTATCCCCAATGCCTTCACCCCAAACAACGATGGAGTCAATGATAAGTTTGAAATCAAAGGAACATCCATTGCCGACTATAACTTGTATATTTACGATAGATGGGGGGGAGTTGTGTGGAGTACTCATAACTTTGAAATTCATTGGGATGGAACCGATAAAAGTGGAAATCCGGTAAACTCAGGAACCTATATTTACCAAATAGTTGGCACTGATTATTTGAAGCAGGGTATTAATTATCAGGGTACGGTAACTGTAATCAGATAAAATAATTCTTCATTAATTCCCAAACCCATTGATATGGTAATTCTGTTTTTTGGGTTATTATAGTTCATTTGTGAATTTATAGGCAAAACTGTTTCCTCTTCCTCCATCACTCCAAAACATGTAATAAATAAACAAAAGCTCCCAATGGGTGCGCATCCCAAGCCCACTTTCTTAGATAGTGAATTCTTTATTTATTTCCATTCAACAATTGTACCTCTTTTACTATCTAAGAGATTTGATGGCACTGATTTTTTTATGCTTTCTGCAAGGAGTTCAATTAATTTAGTTTTTGCAAATTGGCGAGTTGTAACTATGCTAACTTCTCGAAGAGGAACATAATTTGAAAAATGTTTGAGTTGTTGTTGTTTTTCATCCTTAAATTCCATTCCTGCCAGCTCGGGAATTAAGGTATAACCACCTTCTTTATCAATGATCTTCATCAGTGTATCCAACGAACCTCCCTCAAATTCGAAAGGTAAACTATCCGAATCCAAACTATGTTGATCACAAAGATTTACGATTTGATGACGGAAACAATGACTATCATTTAGCAACCATATTTCAGGCGTAGCAATATCTTTGATTTTAATAATAGCCTTCGAGTACAGATAATGCTTTGGGCTAGTATAAACCATCATTTCTTCATAATAAAGAGGCTTTTCAATAATGCTGTTTTCATTCAATGGAGTTACCAGTATCCCAACATCTATTAAATCCTTGTTTAGATATTCAACAATTTTCTCTGTAACTAATTCCTCCACCTTAAGCTTAACATCAGGATAAGACCTTTTATAGTTTCCGGCAAACAATGGCAATAAATAAGGGGCAATGGTAGGAATTATACCAATACGTAAATCTCCACTTACTTCTTCTTTTGTTTCCTTTATTAACTCTGTTATTTTTTGATTTTCACGAAGAACAGTTCTGGCCTGATTTATTATTTTAATTCCTGATACTGTTGGTATTACAGGTTGTTTTGTTCTGTCAAATAAAATAATGCCAAGATGATCCTCCAGCTTTTTTACCTGCATACTTAAGGTTGGTTGAGTAACGAAACATTTTTCAGCAGCAGTTGCAAAATGACGATATGTGTCGATAGCGACTATATATTCCAGTTGTATTAATGTTATCATGAAGCAAATATAGATAAAATCTATCATAATATAAATATTATCGACTTGACAAATGATGAAAATGAATATATTTTTGCTTCATAAATAAAAACTAAATAACATAAATCATATTAAAATGGAAAATGAAGTATTAGTAAATCAAATGCCACGAATTGGAGATATAGCTCCGGATTTTGAAGCAGTAACAACTAAAGGAATAATTAAATTTTCAGATTATGCTCCCGGAAAATGGAAAGTAATGTTTTCACATCCTGCCGATTTTACTCCTGTATGTACAACAGAAATGAGCGGTTTTGCAACAAGAAAAGGAGAATTTGATGCATTAAATACTGAACTTATCGGATTAAGTATCGACAGTATACATGCTCATCTTGCATGGGTAAATAATGTTAGAGAGAATACAGGTGTATACTTTGACTTCCCTATTATTGCAGACATAGATATGAAAGTATCGAAGCTGTACGGGATGTTACAACCAAACGAAAGTGAAACAGCAGCGGTAAGAGCAGTATTCTTTATCGATCCAAATAACAAAATACGATTAATAATGTATTACCCATTAAATGTTGGTCGCAATATGGATGAAATTCTTAGAGTACTTGAAGGGTTGCAAATAAGTGATAAATTTAAAGTTGCCCTTCCTTTAGATTGGGTAAAAGGAGACAAAGTAATTGTTCCTCCACCAAAAAATCTTGATGAAATGCAAGAAAGAGTAGATCTGAAATCGGATGATAAAATTGATTTTTATCTGGTAAAAAGAGATTTATAACTATCTTTTCTACAGAGACTAAATATACTACAGTAGCTAATTATACAAACCCTTTCGGATTTTATATCCGGGAGGGTTTTTTAATATTGAACGTTGTATAAATAATACGGAGTTCGGAAGGTGTTATTTAACCAGCAATATTCACACTATAAATTATAGATTTGCTAAACACTCTCTTTTTTGATTGATACTACGAACTTCATTTTTGCTACTTTTGCAGTCTTAAAATATAGAATAACAATGACTAACAAAGAAATAGTAGTAAGTGGTATCCGACCAACAGGTAATCTTCATCTTGGCAACTACTTTGGCGCAATAAAGAATTTTGTGAAAATGCAGGAAACAAATGAATGTTTTTTCTTCATTGCCGATTACCATTCACTCACAACACACCCTACACCCGCTGACTTACAGCACAATGTTAAGCAGGTGCTTGTCGAATATCTTGCTGCCGGACTGGATCCTGAAAAATCAACATTATACTTACAAAGTGATGTGCCGGAAACAGCAGAACTTTATCTGATTCTCAATATGAACGCATATCTGGGTGAACTCGAAAGGGTAACAACCTTTAAGGATAAAGCCCGTCAACAGCCTAATAATGTTAATGCAGGATTACTAACCTATCCTACACTTATGGCAGCTGATATAATTATTCATAAGGCTGCTAAGGTACCGGTTGGTAAAGATCAGGAGCAAAATCTTGAAATGACACGAACATTTTCTCGTCGTTTTAATCATATGTATAATACCGATTTCTTCCCTATACCATCTGCTTATAACTTTGGAGAACAACTTGTAAAAATTCCAGGTTTGGATGGATCCGGTAAAATGGGTAAATCAGAGGGAGAAGGGAATGCAATATTCCTGAATGAGGACCCAAAGAAACTTCGTAAAAAAGTAATGCGTGCAGTTACCGATGCCGGTCCAACCGAAATGAATCAGGAAAAACCAGAAGCTATTAAGAATTTGTTTTCACTAATGGATGTGGTTACAGCACCTGAAATTGTTAAACAGTTTGATGCTCAATATAATAATTGTACAATTCGTTATGGGGATTTAAAAAAACAGTTGGCTGAGGATATGCTTATATTCACCGAACCTTTCCGTGAAAAAATTGCCGAGCTTTCATCAAATGATGATTACATCAAGAAGGTGATGGACATGGGAGCTGAAAAAGCCAGAGAAAGTGCCAGAAAAACTGTGGAAGAAGTTCGTCAAATTATTGGTTTTAGAAAATATTATTCGGTTTAGTTATCATACTAAAACACGACAAAAGTATGTAATTTGAAAGCCTGTCTTTCAAATTACATACTTTTGTTCTAAATTTGCCAAATGAATTATATTGATCGACTTGATACCTCTATGCTTAAAAAGTATATTGATAATTTTCCGGCACTTGCTATACTGGGACCTCGTCAGTGTGGAAAATCAACACTTGCCAAGCAAATATTGAAATCCTACGATAGTATATATTTAGATCTTGAGAATCCAGATGATATTAGCAAGTTAACAGAACCTAATCTTTTTTTTGCTCAATATTGTGATAAGCTTATTTGTCTGGATGAAATACAGCGCTTGCCTGATATTTTTGACATATTAAGAGGTGTTATAGATAGAAATAACAGGAACTCACAATTTATCTTACTTGGATCTGCTTCCCCTCAATTACTTAAGCAAACCTCAGAAACTTTAGCTGGAAGAATTGTATACCATGAACTTACGCCATTTCGGTTTAATGAATTAGAAAAAGAAGACTCTATCAATATCCCAATGCAAGAATTTTGGTTCAGAGGAGGGTTTCCGCGTAGCTTATTGGCAATAGATGATGAAATTAGTGTGGTTTGGCGAAAAAACTTCATTCTAACATTCCTGGAAAAAGATATTCCAAACCTTGGATATAACTATCCATCTGTAACCATTAGAAGGTTGTGGCAGATGATTGCTCATTCACAAGGGCAGGTTGTTAATTTATCTCAATTGGGAAAATCATTGGGTATATCACATACAACTGTACGACAATACATAGACCTGTTAGAACAAACTTTTATGGTTCGTGTTTTACAGCCCTATCATGGAAATACAAAAAAGAGGATAACAAAATCACCTAAGGTGTATATTAGAGATACAGGAATCTTACATTCATTAATTGGAATTTTAAGAACCGAAGACATATTGGGAAATCCAGTAGCCGGATCTTCTTGGGAATCGATGATTATTGAGAACATAATAATGCAAAATCCTAATTTTAACAGTTCATTTTATCGCACGTCTAATGGAAATGAAATAGACCTTGTTTTAGAATCAGGAAACAAAAAATATGCAATTGAATGTAAGCTGTCATCATCACCAAAACTAACCAGCTCATTTTATAATGCACTGGAGGATATTCAACCTGATAAAACCTGGGTTGTTTCGCCCATTGACATTTCATACTTTATTAAAGAAAATGTCAAAGTTTGTAATCTGGAAACATTAATCGAAGATTTTAAAAATTTAAATTAATACCATTGTTAGAAAAAAATAATACATCGATAGAAAGAGAGCCCGAAACGGCTGTTCTTGTTGGCCTTATTACAAATGCCCAACAAAAAGAAAAGGTAAACGAATACCTTGATGAGCTTGCTTTTTTAATTGAAACAGCAGGAGGTGAACCAGTAAAAAGGTTTATCCAACCACTTGATAATCCCAACTCACGTACATATGTGGGCACCGGGAAACTTGAAGAGATAAGACAATATGTAAAAGCAGCCGAAATCGACATGGTTGTTTTTGATGATGAACTTAGTGGATCACAAATTAGAAATCTGGAGAAAGTCCTGGAGTGTAAAATATTAGATCGTACAAATCTCATCCTCGATATTTTTGCAAAACGAGCACAAACAGCCCATGCCAAAGTACAGGTTGAGTTGGCTCAATATCAATATTTACTTCCTCGCCTTACCGGGATGTGGACTCACCTCGAACGGCAACGTGGGGGTATTGGTTTACGTGGCCCGGGTGAAACGGAAATTGAAACCGATAGAAGGATTGTCAGGGATAAGATAAGCCTGCTAAAAAAGAGGCTTATTCAAATTGATAAACAAAAGGCAACACAGCGAAAAAATCGTGGTGAGCTAATACGGATTGCTTTGGTAGGATACACAAATGTTGGCAAATCAACTATTATGAATCTTCTTAGTAAGTCGGAAGTATTTGCCGAAAACAAACTATTTGCTACACTTGATACAACTGTACGTAAGGTTGTGATTGATAATCTGCCGTTTCTTCTTTCTGATACGGTTGGGTTTATCAGGAAACTGCCGCATGGGTTGGTTGAATCATTCAAATCAACACTTGACGAGGTAAGGGAGTCGGATATTCTGGTTCATGTTGTTGATATTAGCCATCCTGAGTTTGAGGATCAGATTCAAACCGTAACACAAACATTAACAGAGATAGGTGCCGGCGACAAAAATGTAATAATGGTTTTCAATAAAGTTGATGCATATCAGTGGGTTGAGAAAGACGAAGACGATTTAACCCCAACTTCAAAAGAAAACACAAGCCTTTTTGATCTTCAAAAAAGCTGGATGGCTAAAGATAATCACCCATGCATATTTATTTCAGCAAAAACTAAGGAAAACTATCACGAATTCCGAAAGCTCCTTTATGATAATATTAAGGAAGTTCATGCAATTAGATATCCCTATAATAATTTTCTTTATTAGTTACAAAAGTTATAAGTTTGGAATGTTGCTATATAACTTGTGCCACAAAGAAAATTTAATATTTAAATAATGAGTACAATTAATTAGCACCTTTAATTAGACATAAATAAACAATTTCTGATGAATAGTAGGAGAAAGCAGTTTATGTTACATTTTTTGCCACAGATTCACTGATTAATTCTATTATGAATATATTTCTTATAATAACCATAGTTGTTTCAGCAAGCTTATATATTTGGGCCAGTTATGGTAATAGGCAACTTGTAATTTATATAACTAAACCAGTCACTACTTCCCTAATTATTGTACTGGCTTTTTTGCAAGATCCCGGAGTTCATGACTTATATCGCACGTTAATTATTGTGGGTTTGTTTTTCTCACTCCTTGGTGATATTTTTCTCATGCTTAAATCCGACAAATTTGTGCAAGGGTTGGTATCATTTTTAATAGCTCACATATTCTTTATAATTGCATTTTCATCGGGCTTTGGGCCATATCTTGAAATCTCATATCTTATTCCGGCAGCTATTTATACAACAATCTTTTTATGGATTCTATTACCAAAAACGGGTAAACTAATGATTCCAGTAACCGTATACGCACTTGTACTATTGGTATTTCTATGGCAAGCAACTGGCAGGTTCTATTATCTGGCTGGTTCATCAGCATTATTGTCGTTTATTGGTGCTATTCTATTTGTTACCTCCGACTCCATCCTTGGTTATACCCGGTTTGTAAAAAAATCCAGAGCATCTACTTTTCTTATACATGTTACATATTGGGGTGCACTATTGTTAATAGCGGTATCATTTTAAAACTGTATTGTTGATCCGAAAATATTTCTTCCAAAATAATTAACTTTACAGCCTTAAAAAATATTTAGATGAAGACTAAATTTCTGTTTTTATTACCTGTTTTAACAGGCGTACTGTTAACTATCGCGTGGCCTGTTAATGGATTTACTCCACTAATTTTTGTTGCATTAGTCCCATTGCTTTTTGTTCAGAAATATCTGGGAGATAACAATAAAAGGGGAATGTTTTGGTATTCATGGCTGGCATTTTTGATATGGAATGTAGCCACAACTTGGTGGATATGGAATTCTACAGAAAGTGGTTCTGTTATGGCCTTTGTTCTAAATTCATTGTTTGTTGCAATTGTTTTTCAGCTTTATCACTTATCTCGAAAGAAACTATTCAATAATAAAAAAGGCGCGTTTATCTTATTGTTTTATTGGGTAACCTGGGAGTACATTCATATGAATTGGGATCTCACATGGTCTTGGTTAAATTTAGGAAACGTATTTGGATCAAAACATTTGTGGATTCAGTGGTATGAATATACCGGAAGCCTTGGGGGAACCATGTGGGTAATTATCATAAACCTCTTACTATTTGATATTATCTCAGCTATTATTGCAAAAACTCGTAAAGTTAAAATTATTGTGTCTGTTGGTGTATTATTGATAGCACTTATTGTTCCATTAATTTTTTCCTATTCAATATATAATAATTATCAGGAGGAAGAAAATCCGGTTGATGTGGTTGTTGTTCAGCCAAATATTGATCCATACACCGAACAATATTCCCTATCATATGAGAGTATCCTCGACAAAAACCTTAAGCTTGCAGCGCAAAAAATAACCGATAGTACAGATTTTATTGTATTTCCTGAGTCGGCTTTGCAGGAAGATATCTGGGAAGAATGGCTTGATAAATCAGTAAGTTTACGGAAAATAAAAAAGGCACTAAATAAGTTTCCAAATACAACTATAGTTATTGGTGCCACAACTTACCGACTGGTAAAAGATGGTGAAAAGCCCACAAATGCTGCCCGAAAATTTACTAAAACTCTTGAGAAATATTATGCATATAATACAGCTGTATTAATTGAATATGATCAAGATTTTCAAATTCATCATAAGTCAAAATTAACTCCCGGAGTTGAGATAATGCCATCGTGGTGGATATTGAAACCAATAGAAAAGCTTGCCATCGATCTTGGAGGAACAACCGGAACACTTGGCAGAGAAAGCGAACCTGTATCATTTATCAGCCCAGGTAAAAAGATTGGGGTTTCACCAATAATTTGCTACGAGTCAGTATATGGCGAGTTTGTTGCTAATTCGGTTAAACTGGGTGCTGGATTAATATTCGTCATAACCAATGATGGATGGTGGGGCGATTCCCCCGGATACAAACAACATTTTCTGTTTTCGGTGCTTAGAGCTGTTGAAACTCGTCGTAGCTTGGCTCGATCAGCAAATACCGGAATATCGGCCTTTATTAACCAGCGAGGTGATGTTATTCAGCAAACTCCATATTGGGAACCTGCGGTTATCAAGGAAACTCTAAACGCTAATTACAAATTAACCTATTATGTTAAAAATGGTGATTACTTAGGAAGGATATCTGCTTTTGTGAGTGCCCTATTAATACTGATTTCCTTTACTCAAGGATATCTACGTAAGAAGAAAAGTCTGGCGTAAAAAAGTCCGAAGACCGAAGACCAAAGTTGGAAAACCGAAGTTGGAAGACCGAAGTCCAAATAATGACACCTTTCTTCGGACTTCCGACTTCCATCTATTTCGACGTCTCCTTAACTCTCATATCGCCAAGTAACACATCCCAGAAACCAATTAATCTACCGCCGATTTGTGTTTCCTTACGCTTAACGAAAACAGTGATATCCTTCTTGGTCGTATCCTGATATATTAATCTACCCTCAGCATCATACCCTTTGAATTTTTGAAAAATAGTTATTACACCAACATAAGTACCATCGGGCTGCTTTTGAAGGTCGCTCATATATTCTATGTTATACCACTCAATCTCAACCTTTTTGTAGTTTAATCGCATTAGCCGCTCAAAATACTTTCTCACATTGTAATAATTAATATCATTGGGGTTGTTTATTGAGGATACGCCAATTTCACTATCGGTCATAAAAAGCTCCTCAGCTCTATCGATTACTCTGTTGGCCTCACTCCATGGTGTTTCTTTGCTCCCAATAATACTAATGTATTTACTCAGATCGCGTACTTTTTCAAGTGCGAGACTGTCAACAGCTTGTTTTCGCTCGGGGCTTAACTGATCCTGAGCAGTTGCAGAAAATGAAATCCCTACAATTAAAACTACAATCCACAAATATGTTATTTTCATTGTTATTTACTTTTTAATTAATTCTAATTCAGTAATCTTACCAAGCCCATCACGTTTAACCGATTCAACTGTATATTTGTATTGTTTTTTATCTTTAAGATAATTTAAAAACTTACTAATTGTTGTAGGGCGATCGTAATCGTTAATGCCTCCATACTGGCTTATGATAATTAACACAGGCACATCAGGACTGGCAAATTGATCCATCGAAAGCATTATTTTTTTATTTGCTGCGTCAATGGTTGTAGATGTTGATATGGAATTAAGTTGATCGTCAATTTCCTGATGTTTAGGAGACTCTTTCATTTTTCTCTCCGCTTCCTCTCGTTTAAGACTTTCTTCTTCAGCCAGTCGCTCAGCTTCGGCTCTTTCCATCGAAATTTTAGCGGCTACCTTTGAAATAAGATCAATTACTTCAGGGTCATCAATATTATACGATTTAATAGAATTTAATCTAACATCCTGTTCGTCTAAACTCCAGTTTGTAGATCCATTTAGCATTGCGGTTAAGTCATTTTTAGCCTGCTCGACTTTCGTTGCATATTCAGCAGCAGCTTTTTCACGTGCCAGTTTTTTCTTGCTTCTACATGAGGTGGCACTGCCCAATATTATTATTGTGGCTAGCACAAGCATCGTTATTCTGGATGCATTTTTTACCATTATACTCATTAGTCTATTTTTGATGATTATTCTATATACATAATAATGCAAAATTATCTAAAAAATTGTATAATCTTTGTGAAATAATGTTAAAGCACTACACAATTCCTATCTTTATTCCTGAGCTGGCTTGTCCCTTTCAATGCGTGTTCTGTAATCAAAAAAAAATATCAGGGCAAACACACGATCCATCGGGTGATGAAATAATTGAAACCATTGAAAATCATCTACGAACCTTTAAAGCCAGGCATAAATATGTTGAAGTTGGATTTTTTGGTGGTAGTTTTACCGGCATTTCCATCGATGAACAAAAGAGATACTTGAAATATGTTCAGCCGTACATTCGGTTGGAGCATGTTCAGAGTATCCGACTATCGACTCGCCCCGATTATATAAGTGAGGAAATTCTTAGAATGCTAAGGAAGTATAATGTCACCACCATTGAGCTTGGGGCTCAATCTTTCGATGATGAGGTATTGAGAAAAACTAAGCGAGGTCATAATTCGCAACATATTGTAAAAGCTGCCTCATTAATTAAGAAATATGGATTCAACCTTGGATTACAAATGATGATTGGATTACCCGGCGACACATTGGAAAAGTCGATTGCCACGGCAAATAAAATTATTGAGATCGGGGCAGTTAATACACGTATTTATCCGGCTGTAGTTATAAAGGACACTCAAATGCACAAGTGGTATGAGCAGGGCAAGTACAAACCTTTAGATTTGGACGAAGCTGTTAACTGGACAAAGCAGTTATTACCACTTTTCGAAAAAGCTGGAGTTAATATTTTACGTGTAGGTTTGCATCCATCTGAAGGACTTGTGAGTGGAGAAGACCTGATTGACGGGCCCTTTCATCCTTCATTTAAGGAGTTGGTAATTACGCATATATGGAGAGATTTACTTAAACCTGTTATTAACTCGAACAATACAAAGAACATTGAAATCCATGTCCCATTAAATGAAATAAATTATGCGATTGGGCATAAGTCGGCAAATAAGATTATGCTTCTAAACAAGTTTGAAAAAGTGAAATTTGTTGGAGATTCAACATTGCCCAACCGAAGTTTCAAAATCCGTTAATTAAGAACCCACCATCAACAACAATGTTTTGGCCTGTAACATATGATGATGCGGGCATGCATAAAAATGCAACTACTCTCGCTACCTCTTCTGGTTCCGCGATTCTTCCAATGGGAGTGCTATCAATCACCTCTTTGTAATAGTCTTTATTTTCCATTAGTCCCTGTACCAATGGCGTACGAGTATACCAAGGGGAAACTGCATTCACCCGAATATTGTCGGAAGCCCACTCAACTGCCAGATTTTTGGTTAGTTGATTCAGAGCAGCTTTTGTCATACCATATGGTGATCCTGTGCGGATATGTGTAAGTCCGGCAACAGAAAGAACATTTACAATCGTTCCATTTCCCGATTTCTTTAAATATGGATGCATGAACCGTGTTATCACAAAATTCGAATTCATGTTTGTATCAAGGATTTTTTGATACTCCAAGTATGTATATTCAGTGGTTTTTTTGCGGATGTTTGTTCCAACATTATTAACAAGGATATCTATACTATTATAATTGTTCGAAATATAATCAAACAGTAATTGTCGTCCTTCCAACAAAGAAACATCAGCAGTTATTCCAACTACCGTTGTTCCGAACTTTTTTAAACCATCAATGCATTTATTTACATTTTCTTCCTTTCGTGAAACAACAATAATATTGACTCCAAGCTGAGCCATAACCTGGGCAATGGCCAGTCCAATGCCGTATGTGCTGCCAGTTATCAGAGCTGTTTTGCCAGCTAAACTCCAATATTCTTTTTCCATCATCATAATTTTTTGCTAAGTTGAAAAAAATCTATTGAATGATAACAATCCAACGTCATTATATAATTGAAGATTGCTAAAAAGCCACAGATTCACAGATTTAAGTTAGGAGAAGAGTTGATTAACAATCTGTTAATCTGTAGCTAAACATCAATAATATTTGTTGAGCGACGTTTTTCATTCTTTGTTACTTTTGATGACCATATGATTATAATCTCAAATAGTACAATTCCTGATGAAGCTCTTAAGAAGTTAGATCAGATCGGAGATGTGATTCCCTTTATTACAAGGGGTATTACATACCCCGCAATATCCGGACATCCTGATGTGTTTTTTTGTCACGTTGATGAACTGCTGGTATCTGCCCCCAATATTCCAGCAGATATTAAAAAAAAATTGGTGAAAGGAAAGATTAATTTTATTGAGGGAAGCAGTGCTGTTGGCAGCAAATATCCTGAAACAGCCAAGTACAATGCAGTAGTTACTGACCGTTATTTGATTCATAATCTACAAGTTACTGATAGCAGAATAAAGGAACTATGTTCAAATAGGATATCAATTCACGTCAATCAAGCTTATACAAGGTGTAATCTTCTTCCATTGAATAATGACAGATTTATTACTTCAGACTTAGGCATTTATAATACCTTAATAAACAACAAGTTAACTGCGCTATATATTGACCCTAAACAAATTAAGTTACCTGATTTTAGTAATGGTTTTTTTGGCGGTGCTTGTGGCGTATACAAAAACAAAATCTATATAATTGGTAGTTTAGTTGAGATGAAAGAAAAAAACCAGATTATTGATTTTTTATCATATACAAATTATAATATCCTCGAATTATACAAGGGACCTCTTTATGATGGTGGAAGTTTGATATTTATTGATTCTACTGCCAAAAATTGTTAACCATTCCCGAAAACAACATCAAAATAGCTGCAAGCACATATATCACAATAATAATAATGGTAAAGATTCCCATGTATTTAAAGTGCGACTTGATATTCTTAAAAGCAAGTTCAAGATTGTTGTCCTCTTTTTTCTCGAGAGCTTTCTTCATATTTGAAGAAAATTTGAAAAGAAAATAGATTGGAAAAAAGTATACAACAGCTAATATAAAATAAACAAAGCCTATTATTATTCCTGATATATGAGGCAAACTATCATTATCGATAGTTGAAAATATAATAGAAATCGCAATCGATCCAATTACTAATAACCCCAAAAAAATAGCCCCAAGAATGGAGAAGAAAAAAGTCCAGCTACTGGTTTCTTTTAAATAGGATTCTGAAGATTTCGAAATTTGTAATGTGTGTTCAATTTCTGGTTTTTCAACGATATTATTCATGATAAATTTTGTTTGATTTGAGAAGCTAATTTAGTAATATTATTTATTAACTAAGTCAATTATTGTAACAATTACACATACGCGAAATCTATATATGAAATTGAGTTACCAAGTCTAAAATCTAATTGCAATTTTATATATCTGCAGGTAGGGTTTGTTTTTTTTATGCTCTTTCTGCAAAGGTTAATTACAAATAATTGGATCGACTCAGCCTTTTGACTGCATTTTTATAGGTATAAATCTATACATGTAATAGACATAAAATCAGAATCATATAACTCTAAAATTAATAATATAAAAAAAGATTAAATTTTATTTGCTTTCTGGATAGTTCTTGATGTATATTTGTTGCTCATTAAAGCTGACCAAATTTCCTACCTTTTGATTAGTTTAACTAATTTAAAAAAATGGTTGCTTTATGAAAAAAGTCTTATCGTTAGCATTCCTAATCGGGAGTGCCTTTTTAGTTTCAGCACAAATGACTTTATCCAGCGGCTCACAAATTGTTGTGGCAAGTGGCTCAACTTTGGTTGTGAATGATGTGGTTAATACTGATGGTAAAATTAATAATTCAGGTACTGTTCAAATCAAAGGTGACCTTGAAAATAATACATCTGGATTAATGATTTCAACTTCTTCAGGAATCCTAAAATTTAATGGGAGTTCTACACAGGAAATAACAGGAGATGCAGATGCCTCCTTTTATGGAACAGTTGAAATTGATAATTCAAACGGCGTATCCATTAAAACCAGTACTGGTCATGATCAAACAATTAATGGGACATTGACTTTTACTAATGGACTACTTACTTTAAATGAGTTTGATCTTACATTATTTGCAGATGCAACCACACCAGGTGCTGGAAAATATGTTCAAACAAATAGTACGGGTTATGTAAAACGTAGTGTTCCGGCTGACGGCTCAACAAATGTAACCTATCCTATAGGTAATAGTACTTATAACCCACTAGTCCTTCAAAATGATGCTGCCGCAGTAACTGATAATTATAATGTAAGAGTTATAGATGATGAACCTTCAGGTTCAGTAACCAGTCATTTTGTTGATCGTTCATGGGTTATTACCGAAGATGCTTCGGGTGATTCAGATTTATCAGTAACACCCCAGTGGAATAGTGGTGAGGTTTTAACTGATTTTGACAGTGATTACTGTAGCGTTGGATTAACATCTAACGGAGGAACTGATTATTCTTGGACAGAATCAGGTGGTGCTACAGGAACTGATCCTTTTACAAAAACAGGTACTTCATTTACTACATTAGGCACATTTGCTATTGGAGATTATTTTTATTCAGGTAAAAGACTTAATCTTAAATTGTTTCTTGCCGGAGCCTATAATGGAACAACAATGGATCAGGATCTTAAAACTGCAGATTTAATACCAACTCAGGATCCATATAGCATTTCAACAGATGTTACTACTATTCCTGCAACTGCAGTTGATTGGGTAAAGGTCGAATTAAGAGATCAGACTACACCAACTACAGTGCTTCATTCATTTGCTTTTTTTGTTGATGTAAATGGGAATATATTGGATAGAGATGGAAATACAGGAGGCAAAATAACAGGGGCAACAATTACAACACCATATAATGTAGCGGTTTTGCATCGTAATCATTTTGGAATAATGAGTTCAACAACTGTTAATTTGGATGTTTCATCTCCCTCATTTGATTTTTCCACAGCATTGTCTCAAGCTTGGGATAATACTTCAGTTACAACCAACGATGCTATGAAAGATGTGTCAGGTGTATTTTGTTTATGGGATGGGGATGCGAATGGGGATGGGTATATTAAATATAATGGTTCATCGAATGATAAAAATGAAGTTTTAAGTATTGTTGGACTTTCATCTCCCAATAACATTGTTTCAAGTTATTCTGCAAGTGATTTGAATATGGATGGAGAGATAAAATATAATGGTTCTTCAAATGACAAAAATGTGATACTAAGTGTTGTTGGACTTTCTACGCCAAATGATATTAAAAGTGAACATATGCCAAATTTATAATCAAAAAAATTAATCATTACAAATATGAAAAAGAATTTATTCTTAGTACTAGTTTTTGCAAGTATCACGCTGTTATCTTTCGGTGGGACATTTCAAATTCGAGCAACCGAAGGAGGAGAAGGTTATCTTTATATACAAATGCAGGAAACATCAGGATTAGGAACTCCTCAGACTTCCAATCAATTAACGGATATTGTTTTTCAAGTAAAATGGCTTCAGAGTTTAGGTAATGTAGATATGGGTGACGTTCTTTGCACTAATTATGAAATTACTAAGTCAGGAACTAGATCAACTCAAGGAAGTTATTATTATCAAGAATATTTTGCTGATAATACGCCATTTTCATTTCCGGAAAATTGGGTTCAAAACACTTGGGTTACAATAGCAATGTTGGAGGTTAGTACTGGTAGTGGAAGCGGGATATTTGAGGTCGGGGAAGACTTATTTGTTCCAACAGGAGTTAATATTGGAGTCGACTTAACTGACTATACACCATCTGTTAATGGTAGTGCTGCAGGGTATACATACCCAACAATTGAATATAATTATGTTTGGGTTGGTGGAAATGGCTTCGGAACTACGAATAAAACAAAGTGGGAAAGTGATGGTAACTGGAGTGGGACATGCCCAGGCGATGCATTACCAGGAGGTATGTATCCTTATATTGGGTTGGCAGATGCCTATATTATTATTCCATCGGGTCTTAGTTATTATCCTGAGAACACTACAGGAAGTGATGATGGTGGATGGGCATGTGAAAAAATGTTCATAGAAAGTGGTGCACATGTTACGGTTCCTGACTTAGCTGGAAGCACATCAAACACACGTTTATATATTGATGGCGATTTAAGAGTAGATGGTACACTTAATCTCCCCGCCTTAGGTTATGCAACAGTAACCGGTAGTACAACAATAAACTCTGCCACAGGTATAGTTGTTCAAGCAGATGCCACAGGAATTGGCTCCTTCATCAACAACGGCACAATAACCTACGGAGCAAGTGGAACAGCCAAGGTTCAAACATATTTATCTAACTCAGTTGCTGGTGATTGGTATATTCATCTTATCGGACCAACAGTAAACGAAGAAAATTACACAGGAAGTGGCACCGGAGCATTTCTCGATGCTTTTAATCTTGTAAATGGAAATACATGGGCATATGAGTGGGATGAAACTGTAGTAAATACTTTAGGAAGCGAACCATGGATTAATTTATTTTCATTAACTGATGAAATTTATACAGGAAAGGGAATTGGAATCGCAACAGATGATAATACTAATCATACCCTTGAAATGACAGGAGCTCTGATTACTGGTGATAAATCACCTCCAGCCTTAACATATAGTGAAAATCATAACGAATTAATAAGTAATCCATATCCATCAGCAATTGATTTTGATGCGTTTTACGCAAACTCAGGAAATAGTAGTGTCATTCAACAGAAGAACTGGGTTTGGGATGCCACAGCTGGGACATACCTTGCTCGAACAGTTACTGGAGGTGTTCAATACATTCAGGTAGGCCAGGCTTTCTTTGTTGAAACTCTGGGAGCGGGAACTGTATCATTCAAAAATTCAAATAGAGTACATAGTAATGAGGCCTTCAGGAATGTCATTCCTAATGTTTTGACGGTGAATGTATTTGGTGGTCAAGAGAACTATCGAGATGAAATGATTGTCATGTTTAATGAAGAAGCTACTAGTGGTTATGATATTGAAATTGAAGCCATGAAATGGAATAGTCAATATGATGATGCAACACAAATTAAAACCATCGCCGAAGACAATACCGCACTTGCAATAAATGTACTTCCTTCAGAAAGTTTGAATAATGGCATGACAAGTGTTCCAATGCATTTTAATTGTGGGTACAATACCGAGTATACGTTATCATTTTTCGATATGGAAACGTTTGAATCAGGCTCAGAAATTTGGTTGGAAGATAAACTCATAGGAGGCGACTGGATTTCCATAAATGAAAATCCAGATTATTCTTTTTCAGCAACACCCAATGATTCTGAAGATAGATTTATATTACATTTCTTTGGGCCAACAAGTGTTGATGAATTTGGCATTGAAAATACTATTGATATTTATGGATACCGTCAATATGCCTTCGTTAGGAACAACACAAATGAGGTAATTAAAGAAGTGAGAATATTTACACTTGCAGGTGAGTTGTTAAGGGATATTGAAACAGTTGATAATAAGATAAATAAATATTGGGTTTCAGATAAATTAGGTTATTACGTTGTTCGTGTTATTACCGATAAAAATGTTTATACCAATAAAGTGTTTATTTCAAAATAGCCAATTATAAAAGCAAAAAATTAATTATATGAAAAAGATTATATCAATTCTTACGATTTTTATAATATCAATGCTTATTTCAATTTCCAGCTTAATAGCCGATACAGGTACTCCGGGCGATCCTCCTGGAACACCAACAGGAGGAACTCCCATAGGTGGAGGAGCTCCAATTGGTGGTGGCAGTATAATACTCTTGGGTTTAGCTGCAATTTATGGGGGAAGGAAACTTTATCAAATCAATAAAGAAGAACTTGAAGAGTAATAGAGAAAACTTACCTTAATCTTAAAATCCTCCATATCACAGAAAATGATGTGGAGGATTTTTTATTTAAGATTTTTTTTAGATACCAATCTGCCATCTTTATGTTAAAAATACATAATTCATTAGTCGTAGTTCTTATTAGTTGATGGGTTAATTGATTGATACCGTTTTTTTTACTATTTTTGCACACTGAAAATTTCTAATACACACATTATGGAAAAAAAGAGGGTACTATATGTAAATCAAGAGATTATGCCCTACCTTCCTGAGACTCAAATAAGTAAGATAGGACGCTTTCTTCCACAAAAAACACAGGAATCTGGTAAGGAGATTAGGACATTTATGCCACGTTATGGTTTAGTTAACGAAAGGCGGAATCAACTCCACGAAGTAATTAGGCTATCTGGTATGAACCTGATAATTGACGACATTGACCACCCGCTAATTATTAAAGTTGCATCTATTCAACAAGCCAGGATGCAGGTTTATTTCATTGATAATGAAGATTATTTCCACCGTAAATTTTTGTTTAGAGACAAGAAGGAAAAGTTCTTTGAAGATAATGATGAAAGAACAGTTTTCTTCTCTAAAGGTGTACTGGAAACAGTTAAAAAACTTGGATGGGCTCCAGATATTGTTCATGCGCATGGGTGGTTTTCGAGTTTAATACCACTGTACATTAGAACTTCATATAAGGATAATCCAATCTTCAACGACTTAAAAATTATCTTCTCATTGTATGATGATGATTTTTCGGAGAGCTTCAAAAAAGGCTTCACTGAAAAAATGATAACAAAAGGCTTAACAAAAGCCGAACTTAAACACTATAGTAACGGAACTTACGTTTCGTTGATGAAAGGTGCCATTGATCGTTCGGATGCGTTAATTCAGGGAAGTGAAGAAATTAATCCTGAGATATTAGAATATGCAAAGGCATCTGGGAAACCAATGTTGGATTATATTGATGAAGAGAATATTTATGTTGCCTACAATGAATTTTATGACAAAATTATTGGAGAAGATTAGAAAACAAGCATTTTCTATCCAAATATTAGGAAACCGATTGTCAGTAATTGTGCTGTTAGTATTAATTGTATCCTGCGCAAAGGAACCAGGACAAATTGGCTATATAATTCAGCCGGAAGACAGCAGATTAAATGTTGCCTTTTCTGATACATCAACAATTTATGCCTACTCAGAACTGTTGGATTCCATAAGGTCTGATAAATTAAGTGTAAGCGCTTTTGGTAGTTTGCGAGACCCTGTTTTTGGCAGCACCACCGCAGGATTTTATACTCAATTTATCTTATCTGCTCCTGGTCATGAATTTTCTGTTGGAAGTATTTTGGATTCATTAGTGTTTCAATTAGATTATGAAGGTTATTATGGAGATACGAATAATACCCTTCATGCGCATACATACGAGATGTTAGATAGTTTAGAAGCAAGTAGTTCCTACTATTCGAATATTGTTGTGCCTGTTGGGCCAACAGATTATAGTAACTATACTTTTGATCCACGACCAACAGATAGTATTGTTCTAAATGGTGATACGCTTCCCGCTATGCTAAGGCTTAACTTAACAAATTTGAATACTGAATTAGGTCTCAAATTACTTAATGCCAGTGCAACTGATATGGAAGACAGTGAGAAATTTCAAAAGTATTTTAAAGGACTATTTGTGCAATCGGAACCAATATATCAAAATGGAGTAATTGTGTATTTCGGGCTAGCATCAGGAAAATCAAGATTAGAACTATACTATCGGGAAACGGCAGAGGATACAGTATCAACAAGATATGATTACCTAATAACAACATCTACAGCTACTGTAAATAAGTACGAGCATAATTATTTTTCTGCATCACCTGAATTTCGTTCTCAAGTAATCGACGGTGATACAAACTCAGGGCAGCAGAAGTTTTATGTACAGGGTTATGGCGGAGTACAGACAACAATCAGAATTCCCCATGTAAAAAAATGGGCAAGGAAAGGAAATGTTGCAATAAATGAAGCCAAGCTGATTTTGCCCGGTTATGATGGAGATGGTTTTTTTGATCCTCCAGGCCAAATGTCATTATTGAGAATTGAAGAGGATGGATCAGGAGCAATATTATCTGATCAGGGAGAAGGAGATTCATATTTTGATGGAGATTATAACGAAGCAACTAACTCATATGAGTTTAGAATTACACGATATATTCAATCCTTGGTTAGCGATTCAACATTGCCAAACAGGGGTTTGTATTTATTCTTATTTGGAGGATCGGTTCATCCCGAAAGGTATATTTTTAAAGGAAATAATTTTGGCGCCGATTCAACAGGAATAAAATTAGAGATCTTGTTTACAGATCTTTAAATCGTTTATTACAACCTTTAAATTTTTTTTATTTACAATCTCCTCAATTCACTTATATTTGTAATTATTTAATAAAAAGCTATGTGTGGAATAGTTGCTTATATTGGGTATAAACAAGCCCATCCGATATTGATAAAGGGACTACAACGCCTTGAATATAGAGGTTATGATAGTGCCGGAATATCCATTTTAAATGGAGAAATTAAAACGTACAAAACAGTTGGCAAAGTTGAAGAACTTGAAAAATATTTAGTAGATAAATATATTGATGGTGAAGCAGGTATTGCTCACACTCGATGGGCTACTCATGGAGAACCTAATAAGGTAAATGCTCACCCACATTTTTCCCAATCAAAATCAATATCGTTAATTCACAACGGGATTATCGAAAACTATGCAGTATTAAAGGAAGAGCTTGTTGCCAGAGGTTATGAATTTGAGTCGGATACCGATACGGAAGTATTAGTTAATCTTATTGAAGAAATTTGGATTAATGAAAAAGTGTTACTCGACGAAGCTGTTCGCATTGCCCTCGGTCAGGTTGTTGGTGCTTACGCTATTGTAATATTATCAGAAAATCATCCAAACACATTGATAGCTGCCCGTAAAGGAAGCCCATTAGTAATAGGAATAGGCGAGAATGAATACTATGTAGCTTCAGATGCTACTCCCATAGTTGAATATACAAAAAATGTTGTGTATCTTGAGGATGAGGAAATTGCTGTTCTTACTCGAGGAGAAAAGTTTAAGATAACGACAATCAAGAATCAGCAGAAAACCCCCTATGTACAACAATTGGAATGGAATTTAAGTGAGCTCGAAAAGGGTGGATACGAGCATTTTATGATGAAGGAAATATATGAGCAGCCCAGATCAATTAGAGATAGTATGCGGGGTAGAATTAACCCTGTAACGGGCAATGTTTCTTTGGGAGGGATCATTGATTATGAGCAAAAAATTCTTGCGGCGAAGCGAATAATTATTATTGCATGCGGTACTTCATGGCATGCCGGTTTGGTTGGAGAATACCTTATTGAAGATATAGCAAGAATTCCTGTTGAAGTAGAATATGCATCAGAGTTTAGATATAGAAATCCGATAATTACGGAAGAAGATGTTGTAATAGCCATTTCGCAATCAGGCGAAACAGCTGATACATTGGCAGCCATTGAATTGGCTAAAAGTAAAGGTGCTACAATTCTTGGAATTTGTAATGTTGTTGGATCCTCAATAGCAAGAGCAACTCATGGAGGTTCATACACACACGCCGGTCCTGAAATTGGAGTGGCATCAACAAAAGCATTTACTGCACAGGTTACTGTACTTACTTTGTTGGCTCTTCGTTTGGCTCAACTTAAAGGTACGATTCCTAAAACCAGATTTATGCAATTAGTCCAGGAGCTTGACAGGCTTCCTGAAAAAGTTGAACATGTACTACACAATAACGGGCTCATTGAGGAGATTGCGAAGAAATATAAAGATGTAAACAACTTCCTTTATTTAGGAAGAGGGTATAATTTCCCAGTGGCATTGGAAGGGGCACTAAAGCTTAAAGAAATTTCATATATTCATGCAGAAGGTTATCCGGCCGCAGAAATGAAACATGGGCCAATTGCTTTGATTGATGAGAATATGCCTGTTGTATTTATTGCTCCAAATCTTGGAATATATGAAAAAGTTGTTAGTAATATTCAAGAGGTTAAGGCTCGAAAAGGAATAGTTATTGCAATTGTTACTGAGGGAGATACTACTGTAAAAAAAATAGCCGACTATGTAATCGAGATTCCCAAAACGGAAGAATACCTGGTTCCAATTTTGGCCTCAATACCTCTGCAAAAGCTTGCATATCATATTGCTGTATTGCGTGGTTGTAATGTTGATATGCCACGTAATTTAGCTAAGTCAGTTACGGTAGAATAAAAAGCCCAAAACTCACTTTCCGTAGATAGATAAAATAAGTAATTGCAAAAATTAAGTCGGCTTCAAGAGTTTGCCCAGTAAGCTTAGTTAATTTTTGCGATCTTCTTGGTAACACTACCCTTCTCGGTTATAATTTCGTAAACATAAAACCCAGATGGTAATACTTTTCCTCTTGAATCTTCCCCAGTCCAAATTATAGAATGGCTACCCTCCGATAATTGTTGGTTTAAAAGGGTTGTTAAGTTTTTACCACTAAGATCATAAATATTCACAATAACAAATGAACTTTTTTCGATGAAAAAAGTAATGGTAGTTTGATCTGTAAATGGATTTGGATAGCTAACAACTTCATGGTTTGAATCTTTAATATTATCATTTATATCAACCCAGATTTTAATGCCACCAGAGTAACAGTAAACTTTTCCATTTCTGCCACCAACAACCATTTCCATTGTTCCGTCTCCTACAATATCAGGAATCGAATTTAAGGCATCAATGGGAGTATTATAATCAATCGATTTTAATTCTTCACCATCTACTCCATCTAAAAAATAACAATAATTATCCGAAAATAAAGTGCCTATTAGAACATCATTAATATCATCACCCGAAATATCATCAATAACAGCAACATTCCATGATTTATCGGCTAACGGGTGTAGCCATATATTCGATCCATCAAATCCATTTAATACAATCCCATTATACTTGCTATGGGCAACTAAGATATCAGAATATCCATCATTATTTACATCGTTAAGTTTTTCAAACCTAAGTATTAATGACCCTGATATTGCTCCATTGAATATTTCAGTATTATTAACCGGATTTATGTAATAATAATTTCCGCCAAAATCGCCAGCGGCAACATCTTTAACACCATCTCCTGTTATATCGTCAATCTGTAACAATGCCCATACCGACGATCCACCTGTTGTTTTAGTCCAACTAATACTACCATTCGAGCCATTAATTCCAACTACCTTTCCTTCAGTTTCATCAGCACTTGAAGCTCCAGCAATGGCATCAGGAATTCCATCTGCATTAAAATCCTCAACTCCAATTGCCGAAAATACAGGACCACCAATATATGTTTCCCAAATTGCTAT